>Ga0209829_10000587_pt1 | contig 32254 bp, 22 predicted proteins | sample C_140205_EF_Meta_FD_187311 | JGI IMG/M metagenome (GOLD analysis project Ga0209829, IMG submission 187311) | Freshwater microbial communities from Lake Croche, Canada to study carbon cycling - C_140205_EF_MetaG (SPAdes) (version 2) | ecosystem: Environmental > Aquatic > Freshwater > Lake... | reverse complement strand
ATTGGATCATAGGAACTTTGGGTATTGTTGGTTGAACTTGTGGTATTTGTTGTGGTATTGCCGCCATAATTATTAACTATGACAGCCGAGGCGCCTTGAGGCTGACTACTATTCATCAATTCGGCACCTACATTATTTGCATTAGGAAACCATGGTACATGATCGCCATGGCCTGTTGTAGGTGCGTTTTCTTCTGTGTAATAATTTGGCCATTCGCCATTATTTCCGCCTGAAGGTGTAACTTGTTTAGCACCTCCGCTTGTATCTGCCGCAGCAGCTTTACCAGTTCCTTCTTCAACAGCAGCTGCTTTAATTCCTGCATATTCATAAATGCTGTCAGGTATTGCTTTTGCAACCCAATGCATTGGATTGAGCATGCTTGTATTTGCAGCAGGATCAGGCAGTACATCTTTTAGTACACTTTTTGCAAATCCTTCAGCGATATTGCCAATACCTCCTATAGCACCACTAATCATGCTTCCCATTTTAGCACCAAGGGCGGTAATCAATTGTGGAATATTCATTATCCAATCAATGACTCCATCTATTGCTTTGCCAATAGCATCAAATACAGTTTTAAATATATCGGAGAAAGAAAAGCTGTCTAGGTATTTGCTTATACCATCAAAACCAAACAATGAAGCCATCCATGAAACTGCTCCTTTTATACTATCAAGAATTCCTCCATAAAAACCAGATAATAATCCGTCTAGTGAAAAATTTTCAAACATACCTGATATTGTTTTCCACGAAAAAGCATCAGTAATCCATAACCAAATATTTTTATATAAACCAAATATCCAATCAATATATTTTTTAAATAGATCAGAGAATGAGAAGCTGTCAAGAAACTTTGATACGTTATCAAATCCTAATGCGGACGCAATCCATGAAACTGCTCCTTTAATCATATCCAATAAGCCGCCTACCAATGCATCAAATATTCCAACTATTGCGCCTTTAATACCACCAATTATACCATCTTCTTTAAAGCCTTTGATAAATCCTGTGATAGCGCCAATTAGACCAGTTATAATTAACAATGGGAATGCGATAGCTTCCATCAAAGGGCCTACCGCTTTTAGTATTCCTCCCAATACATTAGCTATACCTTCTCCCAATTGAATACCAGCTTCAAATCCCTTGAATAACATTCCAAATGTATCACTTAGGAATCCAAAAAATTTAGTAAAGCCGCTAAAGAATTTGCTTATACCGGTTGCGCTCTCTCCCACTGCTCCACTAGTTGACTCTACAGCTTTAAATAACCCAGATAGCGTTTCATATGCACTACTTAATGTTTCAGTAAAAGCACTCCAAGCTTTACCTATTTGTTGCAGTTTACCAACCAAAGGCTGAAAGATTGTAACATCTAAATATGAAACTGTAAGATCGGCGATAAACCCAATGAATTCTCCAAATGATGTTAAAATTTTTCCTATTGCCGTTAACTTACCGCTGATAAATTGTACTATTTTACTTTCTTCTAATATTGCACTTATACTTTCAGTAGCTGATGTAAATATCTCAGCTACTTTTCCAATTACTCCAGCTATAGTTTCTCCTATAGAAGAAAGTTTACCAGCTATAAATTGAATAAATTTGTTTTCTTTAAGCCATACAGATACAGCTTCATACACTCGTCCAAATAATGCAACTATATTTTCATTTATTTTTAAAACATAATCTCCAATTGATTTTAGCCATTTAGCATCTTTAAGATAGCCTGCAAAAAGTTCAACACTTTTGCTAACAAACCCAACAACGGTACCGCCTACAAGACCAGCCGCAAAAGCAAGAATACCGATCAATCCGCTATCATCGCCTTTACCGCCTTTCTTTGGCGTTACTCGTTTGGTCATTTCATCTTTCTTGTCCCGGCCTCTTATGGCAGCAAGAAGATCTTTACGATTTTCTTCTTGCTGCATATCATTGCTTGTAAAGAATTCTAACAAGTCTTTACTGCTTTTGCCGAGATCAAAAACCATTCGGCGTATACTAATAACCATTGCTAACAGCTGTCCACCATTATCAATGCGCTGTCCTTCAACTTGTGAGCCAATTAGAATATTCTTTGCAACCAATTTGTTATTATCATCAATAGCGTCCAACAACACATCATGCGAAAAGTTTAAACTTTTAAGCTGTGCAATTACTTCTGCTAATTGACTAGATTCTATATTGGCCATTGTTTTTAGTTGCTATTTTTGCGTTTTTGTTCTTCTTCTTTAAGATGAGCTACAAGCATTGAAATGTATATCTCCCTCTCCCATGGTATCATCATATCCAGTTCGCTTAATGAGTATTTGTGATGCTGCATTAGAGCAAAGTTGGTTTGGAAATAATTAACCAATGATTCATGCGAGAGGGCTAGGCGAAAAAAGCTTGGGTACCAGACAATTCAAGTTTGTTATCATGGCCACAGCCTTTACATTTGAATTGAATGTTTTCTTTAAGTGCAGGAACTGCTGCGATGAATGCTTCAATCTTTTGCATTTGGGAACGATTAAGACTGTTGATAAAGGTAATCAATTCATCTTTTGTTGAATTTTCACTAGCGTAAACTTTATCGGCATCAAAGATACTTTCAATGCTTGCAATGACAACATCGTTGATAAGATCACTTTGCGTTTTAGTATCATCAGTTAATGCACCCATATCTTTAACACGAATATAACGCATATTAACTCCAACAGTGTCGGTAATCATAATTGTCTTTGATACAGATTCATCAAATTTTACTTGTATTTCATCAAGGTTAATCTCGATTGGATTTTGCGCTTCACATGACGCACACTTGATGTTGACATTGCTAATTTCGCCAATGCTTTTGCTACGGAGTTTTAGGAAAACATATTCAAGATCAAACGAGGTTAAAGTATTTACATCAATTTTTTCAAATGTACATGCACGAATAATATCTTTCATTGTATTTAACATCTCACGAGAATCCTGCGACTCTTGAGCCATAAGCAGGATCTTTTCTTCTTTTACAAGAAACGGACGATATTCAACAGCCTTCTTACTTGAAGGAATTTCAACAGTATACTTTGGGGATTCTAGGATTGGTAATGCCATAATTTAATTTATAATATAATTTTAAGTTAGTTTTCTTGATGACCAAGTATTGTATGTAAATACTACAGTTAATTTTTGAGCTGTGTTGTCAGAATCATTATTCAATTCAATTGAATTTACGCTAACTGGCCATGCATTTGGTAAATTAACTTCATATACTGGTTCATCTGCTTCATTTAATTGTTGTATAGTAACAGTTCGTGCAAAAGTTTGTGTATATTCAACTAGGTATGATACTGGATTAAGTATCATGACAAGCCATTTGTCAAATAAGTCTTTAACATAATAATCATTTGTCAAATAAAAGACGCATGTAACATCTTCATCAGTATAACCAGTAGGTACTTTATTTTCATTGCGCCATACTGAGAAATCTGTACTTAAAATTTGGCGTCCAGGGAAAGTACAGCTTTCACACAATAGGCTAAGATCTTTGCCAGTATCAAATGGATTAGAGATCATAATTTTAAAACGATTACCTCGTGATAAACCGGCACGCCGTTTGATAGTACTTTGTAAGTCTTGTATTGATGACATTATTAAAATTGTTTAAGAGACTCTTTCCATACACTAGTCTTATCATTTCCAACAAATTTCCAAGTTGGCAGGCATACGGCAATTTCCCAATCGGTTGATGGCACTTCCACAGGCACACTATCTAGATGTGCAAAAAGATAGTGTTTAAAACAAGGAGCAAAGTATTTTAGACTAGACACGCTACTCAACATATTGTATGTTAGCTTAAACTTTGTGGTTTCATCATACTTATCATTGTTTGTAAACGATAACAACTTGTCAAAGAATAGTGCGCGCAATTTATTTGGTAGATAATGTAAGTTAAGACCATAGAATCCGCCTTTGGCTTTTCCTACCATAATGATTAACGGGAAGCGGTCATAGTATGGCAATTCTTCTTTACCTTTAGGATCATAAAAAAACATAAACATTCGCCCGGGTAATGGACGATGCATTGGATTAAGCGCCTGATCTTTAAGCAACTTTCGACGATCTATATTACTTAATCCTTTAAGCTTATCAAAAAACCATGCACGACTTTTATTGGTATGCGCAGTTATACCGCTAGCGGACAATTGGTCGTGATACTTTTCAAAGCTAAATGTAGTCTTGGATGCCATATGCGCAAGTATATTTATATGTCTTAACCTTTAAGCAGTAATTTAATTCCGAGAGATTTAAGAGTATCTTCATGCCATACCTCAAATTTCCAACCGCGCTGTTGAGCATAAGCATGTGCTGCTTCCCACTTACTCATATTCTTTACATATGTTAACACTTCTTTAAGATAACCTTTGCTAGTTCTAGCTCTTTTCTTTGGCTCGAGCGTCTCTTTCTTGGGTTTAATTTCGATAAGATATGTATCACCATTCTTAAAGGTAATTTTAAGATCAACAAAATAACGATGTACTCGATTATCTGTTTTACACCGATAAGGTACGATGACTTCTTCACTGCTCCAGCGAACAATTGCATCATTTATGTCACACCAACGGAATGTATTGCGCTCCCAAAGGCTGCGGTATTTTATACAGCGAAAGTCACCTTCGTATTTTCCTATATTCACAGGATTAAATTTGCCACTGTATGTCATATAAATAGTTATAGTATTTATATGTCCGCTCAAATATTAGTATACCCACTTGAATTGCAAGCCACAACTGATCGCCCAATGATCAGATTCCAAAGTTTTGGAACTGAGCCTGGTTCTAGTGTTTGTGTATGTATGCCAATACCGCAAAATATAGCATTTGCTGATGCAGCAACTTATAATGATGCTGAACTTGGATTCTCTGGAGGAGCTGGTATGGCTGCTGCACGTGAAGGTTTGGGCACAGGCGGTAATATAGGAGCTGGTGTAAGCGCTGGTATGGGTGCAATAGCTGGAGGTATACCAAAAAGTTTAGGTAATCTTGCACAAGGATTATCGGCTAGTTATGGTAAAGCAAGTTCACAAGTACAATCAGCTGTAAGTATTGGCGTTGGCGCCACCTTAAATAAAAATATAACTACTCAGTTTACTGGAACTGCCACCCGCCGATTTTCATTTGTGTTTAAATTTATTTCTGTATCATCTGATGAATCGCAACGAATAAATGATATATCAAAAGCATTTCGTCTTGGCTTATATCCACAGGGTAATGCTTACCAATTACAATATCCAGCTACATGGACAATTCAGTTTATTCATGGTATAACTGGTAATGATATTGAATACTTGCCTAAGTTGTTTGAATGTTATTTGGAAAGTATGTCAAGTACATATAATAGTATTGCTAATATGTGGAGAACTGATGGCAGTCCATTAGACAGTGAAATAACATTAACCTTCATTGAATCGCGTGCTCTTACAAAAGACGATATTAAATTCCTTGAAAATAATCCATATGATAAGAGTCGTTTCCTTGCAAATTATAATGTTCCAGCTGCAACAGCTGATGTAACTGGTAACAGTGCAGCTAATCCTACCACAACTCAAGCCTCTGTTGTAAACAGCACGGTAACAAAAACGGTTTAATTTATGGCAACAAATTTCTTTTCACAATTTCCAAAATTATCATATGACATCGATGGCGAAGGATCATATGTAAATTTAACTGATATATCAAGAACAGTTGACATAACCAATCTTAATGAAGATAAGGTTAGTTATTATACATACTATGATATTGTTGATGGTGATCGTCCAGATACAATATCTCAATTATTATATAAGACTCCTCAGCATTATTGGAGTCTTTTTATATTAAATGATTCTCTTAAAGCTGGTATCAATAATGCTTGGCCATTGTCCGCATTGGTTTTTGAAACCATGATTGGTACTGAATATGATAAGTATAGTTCATTTTGTGTTAATCCTGAATTGACTAACATTGACTCTATTCGTCAGCAACATAGTGATTTTTCAATTGTTCCGCTTGATGATAGGTATTTACCTTACCTATTTTTAACATCACTAGAAACGCAATTGCGTGCTAATATTTTGCGCTATGATCGTCGTTTATTGCAGGCTGTAATATACAACATAACACCATATGATGGAGGAGTAACAGCGTATGCTAATACTTCATCGCTTGACTTGCGCAATACTTTTTTAAATAGCAGTGAATATATTTTGCAATGGATTAATCCATATAATTCGGTTACCCAATCCGCAGCATATGCTGATTGTCAAACATTAAAAGAAGACTGGATTGATGCTGCAATAGTTACATTCCAAACAGCTGATGCCGATGGTCCAAATGTAGGATATAATGGTATTGCCGCTGGATTATATACAAGAGAAAGTTATATTTTTAACAAAAGATATATGAGTGTAGGCTCAAACTATACTTGGCCATTATATAGAAATTCGCCATATCAATATTATTCAACTGATGATGAAGGTAATATAATGTATGAAAATGCGTATGATGTTATCACAAAACAAAATTCAAATTATCCTCAAGGAAGTTTAAAAAATACTGCGCAACTTACAACTAATGGAATTACTCCATTAGTAGTTCCTATATTATTTCCTACTGGTACTAATGGTAAATGGACTGACACCGGTCTCCCATCAATCAATATGACTGGGACATCATATATATTAACTTGTTTACCATCTCAAAGTTATACTACACTGTTTGCGGTATATGTTAATGGAGTTGAAACATATTCATGGGAAGGATCGGAATCAAGCGATCCGCGCCTTGTTACCGATTTGGGAAGTCTTGGAAATAATACAGGGCATCCATTATTTGTAGATGCAAAAGTAACATATAATTTTAATTATATTAGTAATTATGAAAAAGAAACTCTTGAAAATGATGCTAAACGTAAAATAAAAGTAGTTCGTCCAGACAAGATACGTGACTTTAGCAAAACATATTTTACTGTTTTAAATTCTTAATTGCTTATGGACTTTAACAGTTTAAATTCTCCGTTGTCAAGAAATACTCCTAAAGGAGTAGGAGCAGGTGGTAATGTTGCACTTATACCATCAGCATATACCGTTAAGTCATTAAGTATGCAAAATTCAAAAGGTAAAACTCTTGACATTCAAAATATAGTAACAAGTTTTACAATCACTGAAGAATTATTTTCTCCTGTGGTTGTTTTTAATGCCCGCATACGTGATACAATAAATTTCTTTGAAGATTTTGCAATTAGCGGACAAGAAATTATAAATGTAAAATTACAAAAGGTTGATGTTGCACGTCAAAAAAGTGATCCTGCAAATACAACTCAACGTGATGTTGAACTTAATTTCATTGTAAAGGAATATCCTAACTATGAAAAGACTCCTACGAGTATAGGAACACAAGAATATAATTTAATTGCAGTTAGTGACTATGGGTACTTAAGTATGCTTAAACGCATTAGCCGTAGTGTAAAAGGTAATGTTGCAGCAAATATACAAAAGATTTTTGAGAATGATTTAAATGTGACAAAAGTAATTGTAAGAGGTGCATGTAGTACTGCCTTTGATGGAATTTTAACTATTCAGAGCCCGCTTAAAGCTGTTGAATGGCTACGCAAAAAAGCGTATGATGTTAACGGTGCGCCATTTTTTGTATACAATACAATCTCCAGCGGGGTGGTATTGATATCTTCATTGACTACACTACTTAAAGGACCTTTATATTCAACATATCGTTATCATCAGTTCTTAAAGAATACTTCATTGACTCCAGAATCATATGCTGAATCAATGGGTAAGATACTCAACATGAAAAGTAACATCAAGTTGGATAAACTCAAACAGGCAACTGAAGGAGGATTCGCTAATCGCACCGATGTTACCGATTATGCTACAAAGAGTTTCATTAGTAAGATATTTAATTATAGTAAAGATGATACTGTTGCTAAAAATCGACTAAGTGAAAATACTGCATATGGTCAAGCCATGAATTTCTTTTCAAAAGGAAAAACATCGCCATCTCAAAATTTAACAGATAGTGCAGATGCTAGCCGTAGTTTATTATCAGTTAATAGCGGAGCTAATAGCAATGGTGCTCCCAATTCAAGTGGTCCATTGTTAGAAAACATTGGGCGTGCCAAATCATACCTTGCAAATCTTGAAAGTATGAATCATGAAATTGAAGTGTATGGAGATTTCCGACTTAATCCTGGTCGCAAAATAAAAATAGAAGTTCCCAAGTCATCCGATCCTACAGAATATAATAGTCATATCAATAAGACTAATACTGAAGAATTAGATAAATCAATGAGTGGAGAATATTTGGTAGCGGTAGCCGTACACACATTTAAAGAAGGCGTATATACTTCACGTTTAAAAATAATTAAAGATAGCGCATAATGAATATTACCAATTGGTTTACTGCAGTAGTTGAAGATGTAAGTGACCCATTACAGCAAGGGCGTGTACGTGTCAGATGCCTTGGTTATCATACGGATAATACAACGGACTTACCTAAAGAAGATCTTCCATGGGCTACGTGTATTATGCCAGTGACCAGTCCCAGTATTAGTGGAATTGGACAAAGCGCAACAGGGCTAGTTCCCGGTTCATGGGTATTTGGTTTCTTCCGAGATGCTACCGAATTGCAAGATCCGGTCGTAACTGGAAGTATACCCAGTGCAGTTGGTTATGATAATGGATTGGGCGTGATTGGTCAAGGATTTGCTGATCCACACGGAGTATTTCCTAATAAGGTTGGCAGCGATACGCCAACTGGTGCAACAGCACAATCTGGAAAAAGCGCTGGCTATGCGGCTCAAGCAAATGGTGCACAAAATTTTGGAGGTAGCGCAGTTGGAACTGGCGGAGCGTGTTCAACACTTGAAAATCCGCAAACTCCTATTGTAGTTAATAGCGCAGCTAAAACTGCAATTATACAAGCTGCCCAAAGTAAAGTTGGTAAAACATTTGAAACAAGTGAAAACCAAGGGCCGGGTATTCAAGAACTTTGGCAGACAACTGAATATCCAGGAGGCTATAATGACCGTGCTCCATGGTGTGCCGCATTTGTTAGTTGGTGTGTAAAACAAAGCGGAGTATTTGATGAAGCAAATCGGCCGAAGAGCGCTAGTGCATTCAAAGGAGGAGGCTATGAAGAATGGGCACGAAGTAAAAGTAGTGTGGTCAAGTTAAATACTCGCCCAAGTAAAGTATATGCAGGTGATCTTGTTATATTTTCATTTAGCCATATAGGTATTGCAACAAGTGATAGTGACTCTAATGGAAAGTTTAATACAGTTGAAGGTAATACAAATGCTGCTGGTAGCCGAGAAGGAAACGGTTGCTATGCTAAGACGCGTAACATATCTAGTGTTCGCAGTACTTGTACCATAATTGCCTGATAAATATACTTATGGCAAACAATGAAACATGGAGCAGGCCGCATCCAACCGATGGATCGGTTTACCCATTTAATAATGTAACACAAACACGCGGTGGCCACATTTTTGAAGTTGATGACACTCTTGGTCATGAGCGTTTGCTAAGACAACACAAGAGTGGTACTAGCGAAGAAATTAATGCAACCGGTGACCGTACTATTACTGTGTATGGCAATGGTTATAAAGTAGTTCATGGCGAAGACAATATTACAGTTGAAGGTCATGTAAATATAACTGTTCTTGGCAATTGCAATACGGTTGTGAATGGCAACTATAATCTTGAAGTAAATGGTGATTATAATGAAACTGTAAAAGGAACACGTCGTACTAAAGTAGGTGCTCAATATGTAATGGAAATTGCTGATGAGTATGCAATGAATATTGGTGCTGGCGGTAAAGTTACAGTGCATGATGACTATTCATTGCATATAGGAGGAAACAATACATTGTATATTACAGGCACAAATAAGACTGATGTATATAGTACCAACACCAGTACCGTTCATGGCATGAACCTGACAACCGTCTTAGGAAAAAATACTTTAACCACTTCTGGTACATTGGTTGTGGTTGCAAAGAATATAGATGTTGCATCATTTGCAACAACCACGGTTAATGCAAAAGGAATTGCTGTTACATCTGGTGCAGGCGCAACATATTCTTCAAAGAGTGCAACCAATATAAATGGCAAAGGAATAAATGTATTGTCAAATGGTGCTGATACCATCATCAAGGGGAGTAATATCAAACTAAACTAATTTTATGGCTGCAGTACCTCTTACAAACTTAACAATTAGTTCCGGCGCGTTAAGCCCATCATTTAGTGGATCTCAATATAATTATACCGATGCAATTGTAACCACCGTTACATCAGTAACCGTTACTCCAACTATAAGTGGAGGGGGAGCTACTATTACAGTAAATGGAGTAACCGTAACGAGCGGAAGTGCTAGTGCAAGTATACCAGTCTCAATTGGATCGAACATAATTACAATTATTACCACCGCAATAAGCGGTGGACAACAATTAACATATACAATAACTGTAATAAGAGCAGGACCGTTGACCGGTTTATTAGTTAACAGCGGAACATTAAGCCCGGCATTTGTAAATAGTACAACATCATATACATTAAGTATACCAAATACTATAACATCACTTGTCATAGTACCTACATCTACTTATACTATTACTGTCACGAATAGCAATAGTAATGTTGTGACAAGCGGTACATCAAGTTTACCTTTGCTGCTAAATGTAGGAACTAATGTTATTACAGTAAGTACAGCAGATCCGTCAACTACTTCATATACTCTTACAGTTATGCGCAATCCTGCATTGTCTGGTTTAACAGTAAGTAGCGGAACATTAAGTCCTGCTTTTAATAGTGCTGTCCCAAATTATACTTTAAATGTAACAAATGATACATCAAGTATAACAGTTACGCCAACTAGTACAAGCACAATATATGTTAATGGTATAGTTGTATCGAGTGGAGTTGCTAGCGGTAGTATAAGTTTAGCTGTAGGATCATCTAATGTAATTAGTATATTAGCTGGCACATTAACATATGTTATAACTGTCACTCGAGCATCTTCTTCATACCTATCAGCATTAACCGGTTTAACATTAAGTCCAAGTTTTTTAAGTGCGACCACATCATATACGGCAACCGTAAGTAACTCTATCACATCAGCCGCAATAACTCCAACTTCAGTTGATAGCACTGCTACAATAATTGTCAATGGTATAACAGTTTTAAGCGGTTCATCTAGTGGAAGCATACCCTTGTTGCCTGGTTCAAACCTAATTAACATTGCTGTAACTTCTCAAGACCATAATGTTACAAATTATACTATTACCGTTACGCGTACTGCATTAACCGTTTCATCATTATCAAGTTTAACATTAAGTCATGGCACATTAAGTTCAGTATTTGCCGCCGGCACGTTAACATATACCGCAACCGTAGCTTATGCATACCCATCAGTGACAGTAACTCCAACTGTCACTGACTCTAGTGCTACTGTTAAAGTAAATGGATTAACAGTAATAAGCGGAAGTGCTAGTTCCACAATACTTTTATTGGTAGGAAATAGCAATACGATTACAGTTCTTGTTACTGCTCAGGACAATAGTACCACTACATACATAATCACAGTTACAAGACTTGCTGCATCTCATGTGTCAACACTATCAAATATAGTTACGAGCGGAGCAGATCTCGTGCCGTCTTTTTCTTCAGCAATTACCGCATATCAAGTTAATTTACCAGTTGATGTTGCGTCATTAACTCTTACATCAACTTGTGTTGATGCTAATGCAAAAATTGATGTTGAAGGAGATGATGTCCTGTCTGGTGTGTCTAGTGCTCCGCTTGATGTAACGATTGGTAATAATCAATTTATAGTTTCATGTACTGCTGAAGACGGCACGAGCATAACCACATATTCTCTTAATGTAACCCGTGCTGATTTTTCTGATAGTGTTCCAACGTTTCAATCCAAATCAAATACTCTTGGCGGAAGTGTTACTGATGTATCGATTCTTGATACTTTTGAAATATCAGATTTGCAGGTGGTAAATCAAGTGCAAAATTTGGCAGATTGTACTAAGAATTTACCTCATCGCCTTATGGAAATGGGTATTAAGAAAGCAGAAGAATTGCTTCTTAATAATCCAACCGCTGCCTCGTTGCTATCTCAGCTTGATGCTCTTGCAAAACAATATGATGCAATCAAAAAGATTAGTGAATTAGCTAGTCCTAAAAAGATTAAACCAGAGACTCTTATTGAAGCATTATTAGCTGCTCAAGGTCTTACTGGAATGGCATTAGTCAATAAGATTAATGATATATTAAATAACTTTGCGGGCATCACTGGATTATCTGATATACTTAATAATTTAAACAATCTTGATGTTTGCAAAACAACCAACTATTTGCCTGGAGGATCGCGCGTGCCCAATCCTACAAATATACCGTTAGGCACTCCTCCTCCTGCAGTTGAAGGAGTAGTTTCACCGGTGGCCAATGCATCATACAATCCTAAGCCAAAAGATGATTATGACGCATTTATTTTCCAACTTAAAGAACATTTAAATAAAGATTCAGCTAAGGTAAGTATATTATCTGGAAAAGATTTGGAAAATTATAATCGTATGCTTGCGGTATTAAATACTCTTGCATATTCTTATCATGATAATATCAGTCGAACAACTGATGATAGTAAAGATGCCCAATATAAACAAACATATTTAACTTTAGTTGCGGATGAATTGAATAAACATGCTGAATGGGATGGCATGTTAAAAACTGATTATAGTGGGCGTGCATCTGTTATAGAAAATGAAATAACACGCAACACAAGTGTCATAAGAGCATTCTATAATCGTGACTCTGCTGCTACTGGTGATTGGATGCCATTGTATATGACGGCATATGGCAATGCAAGTATTGATCGTACTACTGCAAGTGAAGTTAGCAGCGGAAAATTAACAGCTGCAAATCAATTTGAAGGGCGTTATCATAGTCCGTTAGTACCAGGCATAAGTGTTGCTTCAAACTATTGGACTGGCAATACAATTCTTGAAATACGTTATGCTAAAGATAAAACGCCAGTTGGCAGCGGACGTGTTACTGTACACGATACTGGTGGTATGTCAAACAATGTTATTGATTATTATTGCGGTGATGATCTTGCTCTTTATAATCAAATTCAAAGCGCAGGAATCAATACTGCAGGAAAAACTAAACCTGGAGATGCAGCACCAATTGAAGTTCGTGTTGTAAGTGGCGGGCCAAAATCAGGCAAGACTGTTTGATATAAATAGAAGGTAATGAGTAATATCTTATCAGATTATAATTCTTCAACTGTTACTTCAGGTAATGTTGCTAAGAAAAATATGTATTCTGATTTGGACTTGTCATTCATAGTTCATCCGGTTCTTAAAGACATTCGTCCAATTACTGACATTGATGCCGTAAAAAATAGCATTAAGAATATAGTGTTGACAAGTTTTCATGATCACCCGTTTCATCCTGAAATTGGCAGTGGTGTTCGTGCATTATTATTTGAGCCTGCTAGTATTTTTACAGCTCTTTCACTTAAAGATGAAATATATCGCTGCCTTGGTAAATTTGAACCACGAGTAAACAACATAACTGTTCAGATTCAAGATGATAGCGATAACAATGCGTACAACATTACCATAGGATTTGTTGTTTTACATGATCAGCAAGAAGAAGTTCAATTTTATTTAAACCGCTTAAGATAACCATTCAATGTCACTTTCTAGACAAACGCTCAATGTAACCGAATTGGATTTTGATACAATCAAACAAAATCTAATTAACTATTTTACGGCTACAGATAGTCCATTTAAAGATTGGAATTATGCTGGTAGCGGATTAAATCAATTGGTAGACGTACTTGCGTATAATACTCATTATAATGCAATGCTTGCACACATGGCGCTTAATGAAACATTTATTGATAGTGCACAATTACGAAGCAGTGTCGTTTCAAATGCAAAATTGGTTGGATATGTTCCTCGCAGTAAAGCAGCTGCAGCTGCATCATTGACTGTTTCATTCAACGGGACTGGTGTATCATATATTACATTACCTCGCGGTAGTAATTTTAAAACCAGTTTAGATGGTAAAACATATGTATTTTTAAATCTTGATGAATTGGTTATACCAAAAGATGTTGGGCGAACTACATATACCTCAACAATTGAAGTCCATCAAGGAAGCATTGAAACAAAACGATTTCAGGTTAATAACGTTTCTGATAAATTAACATATCAGATTGATGACGATAACATTGACATTAGCACTCTTATTGTTAGAGTTTATAATAGCACATCACAACAAACAGCTGACATATATACTCCTTTTACTGAAGTAAACATCGGAAGTATTGACGGAACAAGTCAAATATACATGCTTAATGAAAATGTATATGGTAAATATCAGATTGAATTTGGTAATAACATATTTGGGAAACGGCCTAGTAACTTAAGCATTATTGAAGTTGAATATCTTACAACCGCAGGCGCTGATTGTAATGGCGCCGTAAGTTTCCAATATATAAGTTCACTTCCAACTGGTACTACTTCTGTATTAGCTGTAACAACAAGTAGCAATGCAACAGGCGGTAATGCAAAGGAAGGCATAGAAAGTATACGTTTCAATGCGCCCAATTCATTTGTTACACAAAACCGAGCAGTAACCGCTGATGATTATAAAACCATCATTTCTGCAAAATTTCCTTCAACTCAAAGTATTGCTGTATGGGGCGGTGAAGAAAATGATCCTCCTCAATATGGAAAAGCCTTTATATGTGTGAAGCCTAAAGATGCATTGTATTTGACCGCAAGTCAAAAAGCAGAAATACTTGATATTGTAAAATATAAAAAGGTATTAAGTATTACACCAGAATTTGTTAGCCCAGAATATATCAATTTAAGTTTAGACGTATTATTTAAATACAATAACAGCAAAACAAATCTTTCAAAGGGAGAACTTGAAGGAAAGATATATACTCAAGTTGAAAATTTTGATGCAGCATATCTTGAATCATTTGATGGTGTATTTAGACATTCATCATTGCTTAAAACCATTGATACATATAGCCCAGCTATATTAAACAGTTTGGTTCGTGTGTATGTTAGCAAATCATTTGTAGTTGATCCACAAAATGTGGGTAAGACCACTCTTTCCTACGGCACAGGTTTAACTAATGATGAATATGGCCATACTATAATTTCTTCAAGTACATTTTATATTAAAAGTACACAGTGCTATTATGGTGATGAAGCAATAGATGGCGATACAACATATCGTCGTGTCTATACATATTATTTGGATTTAACTTCAGCGCGAGTTAAAATTTCCTCCGATGCTGGCCGCATTAACATTGTGACAGGCAAAGTTGAATTGAATGAATTGTATATTGATGGTGGTGATGCGCTTACAATCACTCTTAACTTGCTGCCAGCTAGCAATGATATTGCTCCTAAGAAAAATCAACTTATAAAAATTGATATGAATCAAGTAAGTGTAACTGGAGAAGTTGATTCTATTGCAATTGGCGGTTCAAGCCGTGCAATTGATTACAATACATTTAAACGCGATCGCTAAAAAATATGCTATTAAGTATTGCAGACGGCCGGCCAAGAAATGTTGAAAGTGTAAGAACACAATCATTATTTCCAAATAATATACAAAGCGGTGCCGCAAATATAATTTCATTCATCCAAGAGTATTATGATTACCTTAATACTGATGGATTACCATCATGTGAAATAGGAAGTATACTTACAGATAAAGATATTGATTCTGTAAGTAATAAGTATCTTGACAATATACAAGAACTTATTGCAAAAAATATTCCAAATAGTTCTTCTTTAGATAAAGTTTCATTGTATAAAATCATTGTAAAGTATTACAATACGCGTGGAAGTGAAGATAGTATAGTTGCATTCTTTAAGATATTCTTAAATGAAACGGTATCAATCTTTTATCCTAAAGAATACCTTTTTACTCCATCAAGCGGACAAATAAATTGGGATCCGTACGATGTCCCTCCATTGGAATTGACTGCTCCGCCTGTGAATGGCGTGACTGATACAATAGTCATTAACTCAACTGGATTTGAAAATTTAATGACTGCTTATAATGGAGCAGATTCATTATTAACATTATCTAGCACAACAGCATTAACATTAAGTCCAATTTTAGAGAGTGAAAATGTCCCAATAACATTTCCGCCATTAACATGTGCCGGTATGTATGGCGATTTTTTTGCGTATACTGGTGATGGTACACTTAATAATTTACAATTGCAACCTTATGCATTATATTGGGATACATTTTATTCATTATGGATTTTGCGGGGAGGCGCTGGCAAGACATTAACAATTTCCGGTGATTTGTATGTTAGAAATCTTAGTCAAAATGTAATTTTTAATGATTTGTATGAAAATGGAACTTTAAATAATAAACCGCTTTATACAAGTACGAGTGACCCTTACCAAAAATGTTATTGGGATAGCGGATCTAATGTATGGATTATAATAACAAAGGTTAATGAATTTAATCCAACATGGCTTTCACATGAAAATGTATTAACACCAGATTTGGTATCGGCTTGGACAGCTGTATTTGATTCCGCTGGATCTTTATCAATATCCAGCAGCGGTATTACGGCAGGTTATTGGTATGCAGAATCAACTTCTATACAACCTCCAACTGATGATCCAGAAGTACTTTGGGATAACTTAATTTCAACAACTAGTGGGCGTCCATTCTTACATTTTGTTGATGGTGATGGTGATGCTACACAACCGGTAGATGGTAATGTTTATGCGCGCTATGGATCTTGGCCAAACCGTCATGTATATAAATGCACTGATGATGGCAGCTTACCTGGTCATAGCATAGTTTGGGTATTGCAGACTATACCAGAATATGTGTATGAAGATCATAAAGGATTTGCTTCAGATGCATATAAGATTCAAGACAGTACTTATTGGCAAAACTATTCATATGAAATAAGTTCAAACAGTGATCCATCAACATGGCGAGATTCATTCTTAAAATTTGTTCACCCGGCCGGTTTAAAATTATTTACTTTATTATTACTTGAATTGCAAAGTCTTAATTCATGGGATAATTATATTTCATACCAATTGCCTGACTTGCAAAATCAATACAGTTGGTTAGGTGCGTTGATTCCTCCGTATATGGCTGATTCAACAGTTTCGTATCATCAGCATTCTCCTAAATATCAGCCGGGCTGGTTAACATCAAGTATATTACAATATGTATTGATTGCATTGCGCAATGATTCAATCTTATTATCGCGTGAAGTAAATGTAATGTTCCAATTTGTTATAAGTTCTTTAGCTAGTGAGAGACAATTGGTTAATTCCGATTATGATCTTAATGGTTTAAAATTTAGAGACCCTTCATTATTAGGAAATGGATTTTTAGGAGATAACCAAACAATTAAAAAGATGATAAACATGAATGATGAATCATATAGTTATAAGATGCTAAATGTGTCATCAATCATAAATATAGCATAAAGGTATAGTATATAAATACATCTAAGTAATCAACAAATATGTCAGCAATTATTACAGATACATTTCGCAGAAATAACGCAAAGTTATTTTTAAACGATATAGCTGGAACGGATCGTTCTGGTACTGCCGTAACAAGTCCAAATCGTTATTATTTGGGAATTGGAAAATCTGATAAGTGGCCGACAATTGGTGCGGTAACCGAAGATTCATCAGGATACAATGTCTCTGCACCGGTAGGATCATTTAGCGATGGTTTAGAAGTATTAAACAACATTGCTACATTAAGTAAACTGGGAGCTAGCAATACTACTCTTGTAATTCCTAATGTTGCTTGGACGAGTAGTAAGCAATATAAAGCTTATAATAGTTATGATAGTAGTTGCTTTTATGCAACTGGAAATATTCTTCCATGCTATGCTACAACTGCAACTGGTATGTATCTTTGCTTGCAGGCCGGTGGGAGTACTACATCAAATGCTCCGTCTGATACTTCAACATATATACCAAGCCAAGGTGGAGATAATTATGTTTGGATATTAGTTCAATCAGTAAGTAGTCTTAGTACAGCTTTTGTAACGGACCAATTTATTGAAATTAGTCAAACTGCATTGACAAGTACGCCATTATCAAATTGTGCTACATATGGTGGATTATGCAGTACATTTCATATTGTTAACGGAGGAAGTGGATATAGCGGCTCTCCTACATTAACATTACGTGGTAGTGATGCGGCTGGTAGCGTCACGTATGCAGTATCATTAACGGCTACAGTTTCAAGCGGAGTAATTACCGCAGTCACACATGGTTTAGCTTTAGCTAGTTGGCCAAAAGGATTGCAGGTTGCGTCGGTAGAAATTAGTGATAGCACAGGAAGTGGCGCGGTAGTTGTGCCAATCATTGCTCCTAAAAACGGGTATGGATATATACCAGCTGATGTAATGCCTTCATGGTATGCAGGTATATCACTTGATCTTACTGGAGATATTAGCACGGACAATTACTATACTCCATACCGCCAAGTATCGCTTGTACGTAATCCTAATACTATTGGATCAACTGCAAATGCATTGCGTTCATTGACATTATCTGGAACTATTCCTACGGTTGATATTAACAATAATACAATCATATATGATATTACTGATAAACCTTTGGCAATAGCTGATGCCATAAGTGGAAGTAACTTATATTTCCATCAAAATTATACTTCAGGTTTTAGAGAAATTCCTGCAAGCGGATCATATCGTTTGGCTATTGGTGGTACAAATTATACATATACTACGGTTAATGCATCAGAATGCACATCAAATATCAATGGTATTACTGGAGGTGATGGCGTGTATGCAAGAATTGTTGGTGAAGTAGTATTTGCTGAAAACCGAAAGAAGATAACACGTGCTAGTGGTCAAACCGAAAAAATCAAAATAATCATTCAATTCTAATGGCAATAACAACATACAATACTGCGTATCATGATGATTACAATACAGCTGATGTTAATCTTTTAACACCAGATGATAAAAATTATTTGCGTATACTCTTTAAGCCTGGATATAGTGTTCAGGTAAGAGAGTTAAACCAAATGCAGAGTATACTGCAAAGCCAGATTGATAAATTTGGCCAAAGTATATGGAAAGACGGCGCAGCTGCAATTGGAGGTAATTGCACGTTTGATAAAACAGTTCGTTACGTAGATGTTAGTATTACAAGTGGAACAGCGTCCATTTATAGTCAAACTACGCTGACAAACAGCATCAATAGTCTTAATGCTAATATATTAAAGGTTGTCAGCTTGGGTGGCGCGCTATATCGTTTATATGTACGCTATCTTAACAATGCCACAGATGGAGTAACTGCTTCTTATGCAATAGGAAACTCATTGTCTTCAAATGCACTTGTATTGTACACTGCTGCAACTGGTTATGCCGCAGGAGTATTTCTTTCAAAAGGTGTATTCTTTACAAAAGGAACTTTTGTTGCAACTGATGCACAGAGTGTATTTTTCGCATTGGATACTAAGGATGCTAGTGTAAATGGAAAAGCTTATCTTTATGTAACAGAAAGTACTGTTGATTATACCTCTGACTCTACTCTTACTGATAACGCAAATGGTACTCCTAACTATACTGCTCCAGGTGCAGATCGTTATGTAATTGATTTGGCATTAGCATTTGAAGCAGATGGGAGCACAGCAAATACTCTTAATAAGATTTCTTTAATTACTGTTGTTAACAGTGCGGTAACAGTTGCAATTCGTGATCGTTATACGGATTTGGATCGTCAGCTTGCGCAACGTACATATGAAGAAAGTGGAAACTATACGCTTAATCCATTTAAAACACACGTGCGTGAATTGTATGATACTGGTAGCAATTATGGACGCTATGGTAATACAGAATTGGATAAAGCTGGATATAGTATAGCTGCAGGTGATTTGACAGCTAGCATTGCCGATGCAAAAACTAAATATAGTTTAGGAGTTGATCCTTCGGTTGCTTATGTATATGGTTACCGTGTTGCTCCAATTGATAAGACCGAATTGCAAGCTCCTAAAGCTCGTACTCTGTCCGCTCTTACTCCTGCAAATACGTATGCTAACATTGGTAACTACGTGATTGGGTCATTTGATACCAGTTCATATCTACCAATCATTACTAGTATAAGTGACACATATAAAGTAGGACTCACCAAAACATATGTTAGTACTGACTATACAACAACATCTAGAACAAGTTTAATTTTACCAAATGTTACAGGTTTAACTGTTGGGATGGTTGTTTATGGGCCAGGCGCTGGTATGGTTAGTGGACTTATAATTCTTACAGTAAATCCGTCAACAAATACAGTTACATTTACCGAAACAACAATCACAATTGCATTTGGTGACGTATTAAAGTTCTCTGCTGGTACATGTAAGATCAAAGGTGTCGAAGTTGAAAGTGGTTCAACATATCGTATGTATTTGTATGATATTATTATAACTGCAAGCGGCGGTTTTAATTTAGCTGATATTAAAAACATTTGGAATACTGCTGTTACACCTGTTAAATTCACGGTAGCAACTGGTGGATCACTTGCTTTTGCTAGCAATGATACCGCATTGTTTAAGCTACCATTTGATGCAGTTAGCACTCTTACTAATATCAAATACAATATCTTGTATACTGCTAGCGGTACCGTTACTAGCACAACAACTGTTGCATTAACTGTAACTAGCGGACAACGTGAATTTTCTGATTTAACGCCAGGCAATATAATCTTATTTGTTGCTGGTGTTAAAACTGCAGTAGTTAGTGTAACCGGAAGCGGTTCAAGTATTACATTAAATTTCAGTGCAGTTAGTAGTGGCGCCGCATACACAGTAATTATTCCAGTTAATGTTGGAATAGGCGCTGGCGGTGATGGTGTAATGACCAAGACACTCACATCACAAACCGATACACAAACTGCAAGCGCTGGTCAAACAGTGTTTACTCTTTCTAAGGCAGAAGTGTTTGGATTGACTAGTGTTACAATAGGCGGTTCCAATACAACAAGTGATTGGGTCATAATTGATGATGGACAGCGTGATGATTACTTTACTAATGTTCAAGTTAAATATGTTGGTAAGAAAACCTTTAGCAGCGAAAGCATAGCATTTGTCTATACGTACTTTGCAAGAAGCGGAAGCAGTGCATGTGCTAGTGTTAATAGTTACTGGCCAAGCGCAACCAATTCTACTGCCGGTTTAACATATTCAACTATCCCATCATACAATGGAGTACGACTTGCAGATTGCATTGACTTCCGACCAGTGATACTTAGCGGATCTACCGGAAATGTTGATCAGTTAAACCCTTATAGTATAATAAGTGCCGATGCCAATTTTTATCTTCCTCGAGTTGATAAGTTGAGCGTTGATCAAAATGGAAACTTTACGATTACACAAGGTAATCCTGAATTGAATCCTCGAGTACCAGAGACTCCTCCCAAGTCAATGGCTTTATATACATTAGCAATCCCTGCTTATACGCATAGCACAGCTGATATCATCGCCAATTATATTGATAATCGCCGCTATACAATGCGAGACATTGGTGGACTTGAAAGCCGCATAAAGAATATTGAATACTATACTACATTATCATTGCTTGAAAAATCAGCAAATGATAAACCTATTTTTGATAGTGCTGGCAGCCGATTTAAGAATGGTATATTGGTAGATTCATTCTACAATAATGATACTGCAAACATTGCTAGTGAAGCATATGCTGCATCTATTGATTCCGTAAATGGAACATTAAGACCAAATTATACTTCTCGTCGATTTGATTTTAAAAAGGTCGATAGCTCATTAAATAGTATTAAAATTAATAGCAATACAGCTACTCTTGCATATGATGAAACTCCTTTGATTACTCAACCGTATGCAACAGAATATGAAAGTGTAAATCCCTATGAAGTTGCAGCATTTGTTGGTAGTGTAAAGCTTACACCAGGATCCGATGAATGGAAAGAAGTTAGTAATAATACAGTATATGCCGCGCTAAATACTGCAAACTATGATGCGGTAAAAGATACAGCTATTTTAGGTACGGTATGGAATGAATGGACTACCAATTGGACGGGTACTCCAGTAACAACAGTGAGCGCTATGCATAGCGTGGTTAATCCTGCAAATAATGTTAGGATGCAACAAATCGTTACATCAGCTGCATCATTGCAATCGCGAACTGGGTTGCAAACTCAATTAAGTTTTGCGGATATAACACAAAACACGGGTGACCGAATTGTTGATGTTACATTCGTTCCGTTTATTCGTTCACGGAAAGTTTATTTTAGTGCTACCGGTCTTAAGCCCAATACCCAAGTATATCCTTTCTTTGATGGTATTGATATACATTCATATACTATGCCAACCGCAAGTATTATCAATTATAAAGATAGCACTGAAGTACGAACATATAACGGAGTTAGTACTCCGCTTGATGCTGGTATTACTGCTGCTTCACTCGTAACAAATGTTGCTGGTGAAGTTTCTGGGGTATTCTTAATTCCAAATAATCAGTTTTATAAATTTAAGACTGGTTCTCGTGTATTCCGTTTGATTGATAGTTCACGTAATTTATTAAATGAAGCAACAACATATGCTGATTCTACATATGTTGCAAGCGGATTAACTGAAACTCATGAGACTCTAATTACAAGTACGCGCATCCCACAATTAACAAAGACACGGGTTGATGCTTCAAAAATGAATACTGTATTAAGCATCAAGTGGAATGACCCACTTGCACAAAGCTTTATGATTGGCGATGTTGAAACTGGTGCATTTATCACAAGTATTGATTTGTATTTCCAAAGCGCAAGCAGTACTTTACCAGTTACTCTTGAAATTGTTACTGTTGAAAACGGAACACCTACACAAAAAGTTATACCATTTGGTAGCGTTACTTTAAATCCTTATACAATAAGTGCTGGATCATATACTGGTGCTCGCATTGTACAAGTTAGTGATAATGCTACTCTTGCTACTCGTTTCACATTTAGTGATCCAGTATATCTTAAAGCTGGTGCAGAATATGCAATGGTTGTAAAATCAAATGATCCTGCTTATAAGTTATTTGTTGCACGCGTAGGCGGAATTGATGTTTCTGGCAGCGGTGAAAAAATTACAAAAAATGTATATACTGGTGTTATGTTCATGAGTCAAAACTCTAGTACATGGACGCCCGACCAAACACGTGACTTTAAGTTTGTGCTTAATCGTGCACAATTTGTTGGAACCGGTTCATTACAATTTAAACCAGCATTTTTGACCGGAGTTGAAAGCGTGACAATCTCGTCGCTATCATTGTCTAGCGGATTTACTCAAGCTGGCGCGACCATGACATTTGCAGCACCTGCTGCTGGTGGAACAACTGCAACTGGAACGGTTACGGTTGATATACTTACCAGCTCAATTTCAAAAGTTACAATTACAAATCCTGGGAGTGGTTATGCTAGCGGTGAATCAGTTGCTGCTACATTTAAACAGAGTGGAAGTACATCTGGAACAACTCAACCAACTTATACTGTAAACTTATTGAATGAAGCTGTTACTACATTTAATCTTGCTCAAGAGAACGTTACAGTTGAAGGTACAAGTATATCCAACTCATTACATCTTGGTTCTTCATTGACACCAATAGGGGTTTCTCCAAATGAAAATTACGATTTGAAAACATCATTTGCTCTTGACCTATCAACTGCGCCAAATACATATATGTTTACACAGGTGAATACATCAAGTGATTATGTAAGTCCAATCATTGATTTGGACCGTGTATCATTATTGACTGTTAAGAATCAAATCAATGTATTGTCTGATAGCGATACCACTGAAACATCTGCTGATAAAGGAAGCGCGGTTGCACGATACTTGACTAAAACCGTTAACCTTAATAATCCAGCAGATCAGTTGAATGTTTATATCAATGCGAATCGTCCGACTGCGGCTTCAAAGATTACGCTATATGCAAAACTTGCATATGACGGAGCAAATGCTATTCCTACAGGCTGGGTTAAAGTATCTCCAGTAAATACCATTCCGGTGTCAAGTAACTCCGATGAATATAATGAGGCAGAATACATCTTGACTAGTCCGGCTAATGATTTTATTAGTTTTACACTAAAGATTGTATTTTCATCAGATAACCTATATGATGTACCAACAGTGCGTGACCTGCGAGCTATTGCAACAACTGGAGTATGAGAATAAAGGTTAAAGACTCTACTGCGTTAGAACGTGATACATCAAGTAATGCAATCATCAATACTGATTGCACTGCATATGCTGCAATCATTGCTAAACGCAAAGCAACAGAAGAAGCACGAATAAAAATTATCAGTCTTGAAGATGAAATAGTGCAACTTAAACAGGCACAACAGCAATTGCAGGAAACTGTAAATAAACTAATAGCGCTTCTTGATAAATAACAACAATGGACTCTTCTGAATATAATCTTTTCTCAAGTATCAATACGAATGGTGTTACTGTTGCCGATACATTTAATTCATGGCGCAAAAGCACAAATAGTATTATTCAAAAATTAACTGTTGAAGCTGGTAGTCCTACGTGGGACACAACTGGAAAGGTTGTGATTGGCGCAGTGGTGACCAATGGTAATGCAGCTACAGTTGACATAGGAGTTGCTCGCACAGGTAGTGGCGACGCAATCATAAATCTTGGTAGTGTGAGCGGCAGTAATAATGTTGCAATAAATCGTGCGTCTGGTGCAAACGGAACATTTACTGTTACCAATAATGGAACTGGATTGTTTACCTTGAGCCAAGATGGCGCTGGCGACATCCGCTTATTGACGAGTGCAACGGAAAGAGTAAGAATATTGTCTGGAGGATCTGTTGGTATAGGTACAGCATCACCAACAGAATTGTTGCATGTGAATGGTGGTAATTTTAAAGTAAGCGGAACAATTAACAGTGCCGCAATCACTAGCAGCAGCACAATTGGTGGTACCAACATTACTGCATCAGGTTTTCTCAATTCACAGACACTTAATGTCGGCACAGCATCGCAATTTACTGTTAGCAATGCTGGTGCTATTGTTGGAGTTTCATTGAATGCTGGAAGCGGGACGATTCAAACGACCGGTGCTATTACTGGCGGTGCTATTACTGGTACATCATTAAGTGGCAGCAGTGGAACTATCAGCACTAGCGGTCAAATAAAAAGTAGTGGTGTGGCACTTAATAGCAATCAGGTGAATGCTGGTAATAGTGCAGCTGAATTGGCACTATCTTATGCCAATTATGATGACGATACGGCTACATATAATACTGTAATTTACAATGGAACTGGAACTCCTGCAGTTACAGTTAATGGAAGTACAAAAGCTGTAACATTTGCAGGTGCGCTAAGCGGCATAACATCATTAACTGCATCAGGCGCTATTACTGGTACATCATTAATCTCAAGCGGTACAATTAGTGCAACGGGAAATGCAAGCGCGGCTGAACCAACATCATCTACTCATCTGACAACAAAAGGTTATGTTGATGGCCGAACAAATGCAGTATTAAAATTTCCTGAGAAGTTAAATGGCGGGAAATGCAATTCATATGATTCATTTGTATTTGTCGATTCCAATAATACTCTTCGAGGCATTGGTAATCTTAATGGTCGTTTTGGCAATACGGACATACAAGCTCCTGCAAGTTTCTTTGGATCAACTGATGCTGCATATAGTGTAAGTAAGAGTTATATAAATGATCAGAATGTATTTGTATTAACAACTGCTGGAGAAGTATATGCCTCAGGCACAAATGCTAATGGGCAAATGGGCCAAGGTGATACAACAGGACGAGTTTATCTTACAAAAACTTTAAACATAGCTAATTGTTCAAAAGTAGCAATAAGTCCTGATACTAATGCATTTACGGTATATTTCTTAACAACTGATGGTAAGGTATATGCGACTGGAAATAATCAATATGGGCAAATCGGTAATGGCACAACTACTAGTATAAGTACACCAGTATTAGTACTTGGCCCAGGAAACACATATGCTAATCCTACAACAACAGTAATTGATATTGAAAATGCAGGAAGCTATAATGGCTCAACCACTCCGCACACTGCAATTGCCTTACTTTCTGATGGTACTGTATGGTGTGTAGGTTATGGTGGTCTTGGCCAAATGTCAAATGGTAGTACTACTAGTATAAATAATAAATGGGTACAGGTTAAAACCGCTGTAGCTACTAATCTTACAGGCATAAGTAAAATATATTCTGCTGGCAGTGATGGTTATAATACAATGTATGCATTAAGTTCATCTGGTATACTATACGGATGGGGATATAATGGTTGGGGACAATTAGGAAATGGTACAACAACACTTGCAACATATGCAATTACCATATCAGGTAATGTTGCTAACTTTTGGGTATTTGGTGCGTCATGCTTTATTAAAAAATCAACCGATAATAAACTTTATGGATGGGGATATAATGGATATGGACAATTAGGAAATGGTACAACAACTAATATTACTTCTGTAACATTAGTCTCAACGTTAAGTTCAGTTAATGTTGAAAATATGTGGGGATCGGCTGATGATACTTATGTAGGAATGCATGTTTTTCTTAAGTTGGTTGGATCAAATACGCTTTATGCATGTGGGTATAATGCTCAAGGCGCCTTAGGTATAGGTACAACAAGTGATATTTCTACATTTACTAAAGTTTATTTTCCACCCGCTTCAACCATATCTGATATTATGTGCATGTTTAATACTAATATTGGAGCATATACAATGATACTTACCAGTGATGGTAATGTATATCACTCTGGTCAAAGCCGATGGGGAATTGGTATGCGTCAAGATGGCAATCGTACATTATTTGCAAAGGTCACTGATATTACATGTGGTTAAGTTGGTAATGCATTGCACTTTATAAATATAGAATATGGCAATGTATGCAGACTTATATGCTGATCAGGGATCATACTTTTCTAGCATTGTAAATGTAGGAAGTAATGCGCTTGATGTAAATCTTACTGGTTATACCGCACGAGGAAAGATTCGCAAATCATATACTAGCAGCACTTTTTATGATTTTGTTGTTACCATACCGGCGCCGACAACCGGCCAAGTAATTATATCATTGACAAGTACTGTCACCGCAGGCATTAAGCCAGGCCGTTACCTGTATGATGTGGAAATAGTACAAACCTCAACAAGTAAGGTTACACGCATAGTTGAAGGCCAAATAGATTTTAGCCCAGGCGTAACTAGTGCTCTTTAAGCTGACACTGTTCTTAACGGAGGATTTTATTAAAATGATAGATACAATAATTCTTAAACGCTCTGATGTTACAGGGAAAGTCCCGTTGACAAGTGATCTTGTATATGGAGAAGTTGCATTAAATTATAAAGACGGAAAGCTTTATTATAAGAATACAGATGAAACAATTGTATCGCTAAACACAAGCGAGTTGGCGGCTAAAGCACCAATTGCTAATCCTACTTTTACTGGTACTGTGTCTGGCTGAACAAATAACAGCTGATGTAAAAAAATTAAATGATGCGTAATGCACAACTTAAAATTGTATGATTTGTTTGGAATGGTATAACTGATAAATAGTATTATGCCATCATATACCGTAAATGTAGTTGGAGGAGGTTTAATATCAACTGCCGATGTTTCATCTAAAGCCAGCATCATTAAAAGTGCTTTTGCTTTGGACCAACTTAACAATACGAGTGATGCAGGTAAGCCGGTGACAACCGCAGTATCTAATGCTCTTACATCATTTGTCAATAATTCTGCAATTGGCGAAGCATTAAATAATCCTCCTGTATTAGAGTTTAATTTTAAGGAAGACCAATATGTTACAAAAAATCCAGCAGTGGCGGCTGGTACTCTTATAAACAGCAAAACTGGACCAGCCGCTGAATTCTCGCGAGCTAGTGGTGCAACATATAAAGATCATATTGGAATGATAAGGTTTGCTCCAGAAAATCTTACACTTTATTCATATTCATTTCAAAATGCTGTTTGGACTAGCGGGCTTTCATATGTAAGCTTAACGGACAGCTTTACAACTGATCCGTTTGGCGTATCTCTTAATGCATCAAAAATAACACAGACTACTGATTCGGTGTCACAGCCGCGGCATATTCATGAAGCAACCGGTCCGTATGAGCCAACAATAGGTTTGACATATTGCATGAGCGTATATATCAAACAGCATGAAACCGATCAACACCGATATTTTCAGCTAACATTTTGGAGCGGAGGATTTGGATCTTCTGCATTTAAAAACTTTGATATTCAAGCGAAAGCGGTAAGTTCTGGAGAAGGCGGCACCAGTATAATTGCGGCTGGTATAGAAACATTGCAAAATGGATGGATGCGTATTTGGGCAACTGCACCAGCTACAGCATCTACTTTATCAGGGTTTCAATTGGCATTTGTGTCAAGTTTGAGTGCCGCACGGGCCGAGTCATATGTACTGTCTAGCGGTGCTAAATCGGCATACATACATGGTGCACAAGTTGAGCGTTCAACATATCCTCGTGCATACCTATCTACAACTTCATCTAAAGTATATGGGCCACGGTTTCATTATGATTTTACTAATAATACTTCTCTTGGACTGATATTTGAAGCACAAAAAACAAACTATGGGCATAATGTTTTAACTAATAATAGCAATACAACAGTTACGGCAAATTATTCTGGTTCAACTGCACCGGATGGTTCATATACAGCTACTCGTGTACAAAGTACGCCAAATCAAAGCTCAACTTTTAATTACATTACATATGACACCATAGGAGATGGTCAATATACCCGTTCATTTTTTGTAAAAGCATTGGGTAACAGCGCCGCGTTTGTAATGACAAGTAATGAAGGTAGTGGAGGCCTTATTATAAAATTTGATGTTGTTAATAAACAATGGTATATTTTTATAAATAACGGTACATATAATATTACTTATGGTTATGAAGAATATGGTGATGGTTGGATACGAGTTTGGATTACATCACTAAAAGACTCTACACATGAATTGAATGGGCAGTTTTGGCTTGGTTGGTGGGGAACGGGTGGTATTCAACAAGATATGTTATTTTGGGGCGCACAGGTTGAAGATGGCTATGTTATGACATCATATATTCCTAATAGTTTAACCCAATCATTGATACGTACGGCGGATTCATGCGCAATCACTGGAACTAATTTTTCTACATTCTATAATCAAAATGAAGGAACATTATGTGTTGATTATCGTTCAATACAATATGGTTCGCGCTATAATATTGCAGCATCATTTACAGATGGTACAAATAATAATCGCATTTATATTGGTACTAGCACAGGTAATAACTCTTCAAGCAATACCGATACTGAATTTACTTTTTCTAGTGGTGTTAGCGGCACATTACAATATGGTGGTACTACAAATACTTCACAAGGTGTATTACGGAAATGTTCATTTGCATATTCAACAAATACATGTGGCGCATATATAAATGGCATTGCATTGACGCCAACTACAAATTTAACTACCAAAATTCCGCCAATTGTTAATCGTATGAATATCGGCTCAGACAATGATGTAATGAATATATCATCACTAAGATATTATAATAAGCGGCTAAGTAACTCAACATTGCAAACAGTCACACTGTTATAAATAACAATACCGCTTTAAGAATATGTCTTATACCATTGCAACTACTACAACCGGCGTAAATCTAACAACGTCTGACATATCAACACAAGCTGTTGCTTTTAAGACAGCTTTATTGCTTGATGCAGTTAATAATACTGCTGATGTTAATAAACCAGTTAGCACGGCTCAACAAGCTGCAATTGATCTTAAAGCATCAAAGAGTTTGGTAAGTGAATTGTTATATTCACCGCCTTCATTGGACCACGCATTTGCTGATGATAAAGCATTCATACGTAATGTTGCAACTACAAATGCTTTTACTATAACTGCAAGAAAAGGCCCGCCATTAAATTATACTCGCGCGACGGCGGCTACAACAGTAGATAGTGATGGCCTTGTTAAATTTTCTCCTGAGAATCTGTTATTAAGAAGTGAAGCATTTAATAATGGCTCTAATGGAACAACTACTCCATGGAATCCATCTGCTGGGCAAGCATTTGGGAGCGGGAGTGTGGCAAATGATACTGGAACTCTTGCACCAGACGGCACATACTCCGCCAATAAGTTTCTTGAAGCAAGCACTGGCAGCGGGCAAACCATCTTAACACAAACATATGCGTTTGATCCTAGCACGGCATATACTTTTAGTGTATATGCTAAATATGGAACGCGGGCATATTTGGTATTGTATTGTTCAGATGGAACTGCTCATGAACAAACATTTAATTTAAGTAACGGTCAAAAAGGAACGGCAAGTGCCAATATTCTTTCATCCACAATAACAGCTGTAGGTAATAATTGGTATCGTTGTAGTATAACATTCTTAAGCAGTACTAGCCCAAATACAAATGCAGTTAACATTCGTTATGAAAGCGGTGATGTTAGTGGTGATACCAACTATACTCGCGGTGGATCATATAATTGGTTGTGGGGTGCACAACTTGAACGTGCAACAAGTGCACGACAATATCTGTCTACAACTACCAGTACTGTATATGGACCGCGTTTTTGGTATGATCCAACCGATTTGACAAGTCGTGGATTGCTGTTGGAATTAGCATCAACCAATTTATGCTGGCCTTCAAACATATTTGGCGGTTGGACACAATTAAGAACAACGGTTTCCGCGTCAAACACGAGTGAAACTCTTGATCCGGCTGGAACAAATACAGCAGACATCATATTGGAAACAGCTGATAATGATACACATCATTTTCAAAGTTATATAAGTGGATCTTCTATAGCTAGCAATACAAAATATACATTTTCTTGTTTTGTAAAACCAAAGGGAAGAACATATTGCGCGTTAAGTGCATTTCCAGGAAGTGCAAATGGTGCATCTGGCACATGTGTTTTTAGCCTGTCCGGCACAGGCAGTATTATAAGCGGTTATACTCCAGCTGGATCTTATCCTACAATTACAGCATATCCAAATGGTTGGTATCGAGTAGCTGTTACAACAAGTGCGACTGGAAGTAGCGGTGGCGGTAATGGTGGATTTGTTGATATTACAATTGGAGCTAACAGCACGTGTGGATCATATGCCGGTGATACAAGTAAAGGATTATATGTATATGGTGCACAGGTTGAAGTTGGCCAAAGAGCATCAACTTATATTCCTACATACACTGAAACAGTTCAACGTGCGTCTTCATCGTGTAATCTGGTTGGGACTGACTTTGCTAGTATATACAATCAAAGTGAAGGAATGATTAAAATTAAAATAAATCCATTGGATCCTACAGGGACAACTTTAGGGCATATGGGCATTGAAGGAACTGATCGACTAAAGGAAAGTTTTAATATTTCTACAAATGGAGTATTCAATACATTTTCAATGAAATTATCAAAAGGGCAAGGAGGGAGCCTCGGTGTTACAACAGTTGCAACATATTCTACATCATGGACTCCAACAAGTATAATTTCAGCATCATTTGCATATAAGAGTAATGATTGCAATGCAGCATTTAATGGCATTGCTCAAACCGCAACGGTTAATACAACATTACCAAGTGAACCAATGACTCAACTTGTATTGGGTGCTAATGGTGTTAGTGCAGGTCCTCAAAATGGAAGTGCATTATTCTCAAGACTTACAATATATAAAAGCCGAGTATCAAACGATTATCTTAAAATTGCAACATCATGATTGACTATCTATTAAAATTCCCAGACAGAGCTACGGCCGATCAATATGGATTATCCGCTGGTTATACTCATTTAGACTCAGAAGGTTTTCCAATAACATCAACATCTGGTGTTGATTATGCTCTGTGCATTATTGGCGAACATTATGTCCCAAACGGTGAAAAGATAACTAGTGATGATGGTATTGAATATGATAAAACCATAAGTGATGGATCTTGTTGGATATTATTTAGAGATCTCGCTGATAAACCAACTCCAGATGATGCTACCCAATATATTATCTGGAGTAGCATCATGACAACTGGATCTGGTAAGAAAACCACACCAGTTGAACGTCCTACAGATGATCCACTAATTCCTAATCGCTTTTGGGCATAACTTATGGACAACTTAAATGTTAAAATTGCGCAG
>Ga0209829_10000586_pt1 | contig 32281 bp, 45 predicted proteins | sample C_140205_EF_Meta_FD_187311 | JGI IMG/M metagenome (GOLD analysis project Ga0209829, IMG submission 187311) | Freshwater microbial communities from Lake Croche, Canada to study carbon cycling - C_140205_EF_MetaG (SPAdes) (version 2) | ecosystem: Environmental > Aquatic > Freshwater > Lake... | reverse complement strand
CAAATCATGCTGCGCTGGTCGGATGACGCGGGCCACACTTGGTCAAACGAACACTGGTCGCCAGTTGGCAAGATCGGCGTCTATCAACAGCGGGTGTTTTGGCGGCGGCTGGGGATGACCTTGAAGTTGCGTGATCGGGTCTACGAAGTATCTGGGACCGATCCGGTCAAGACAGTGATCATGGGCGCAGAGTTGATTTTGAGCGGCACAAATGCCTAACGTGACGCCGATCACGCCGCCGCGAGTACCGCTAATTGATCCTCGCACGGGGTTTATTGATCGCGCTTGGTATTTGTTCTTTCTGTCTCTCAACAACGCGGCTGTAGAAGTCTACGACAACCCTGCCGTTGGGCCTAGCCCAGAATCGTTGATTGCGTCTTATGCTGCCGAGCTTCAAGAGTTAACGCAGAACGTAGATAGCCAACCACTGCCAGTTGATTCTAGCGCAGAGCTAATTAAACAGCTTGATGCGTTTGGGTTAGAAAATCAGTTGGCTGCGCTTTTGCCGCAGATTGCGGAGTTACAAAAGCAGATTGATGGGTTGCAGGTTCAACCAGTTGTGGACGTTGGTGCTATTAACTCGGCGATTGCTGCTTTATACAGCGCACCAGTAACGTACACGGCAAACTTTTTGATTGCGGCTACAGATGTATGGATCATCAACAACAAGTCTGGCTCGTCTTGCACCGCGACGCTGCCCGCCGCGTCTAGCTATTCAGGACGGGTTTTGCATTTCCAGAACTACCAATCGCAGACGCTGATCTCGGCTTCAAGCAACGTAGTGGCAATTGGTGGTGGTGCTGCTAACACTTCAATCCTGCTGGCAAGCGCAGGGGATCAATGTACGCTTGTTTCTAACGGTACAAACTGGATAATGATGCAGTATGTGCCTAACAATATTCTGCTTCTGGAGTAACTAATGGTTACCGTCAAAGTTCTAGTTCCGGCAAAGTTTGCCGAAAATACGCAAACAACTCAGTACACCGCGACTGGCGTCACCGCGATCATTGACAAGTTTACAGCGACCAACATCAGCGCTTCCGCTGCTACAATCTCTGTCAACTTGGTCACAGTAGCTGGATCTGCCGGAAACACCAACTTGATCACCAAGACCAAGACGCTTGCCGCGTCTGAGGTCTATACGTTCCCAGAGTTGGTCGGTCAAGTTCTAGGAGTTGGCGACTTTATCAGTACAATTGCAGGTACGGCCAGCGCGATCAATATCCGGGTTTCTGGGCGGGAGGTAACATAATGAGTTGGCTTGACAGTCTTGCCCCAATCTTAGGCGGCGTCGGTGGATTTTTAGTAGGCGGTCCTGCTGGCGCAGCAATAGGCGCTACATTAGGATCTGGCATTAGCGGCGCGTCTGCTGCTCAAAATGCAGCCAATACGCAAGCGCAAGCAACTCAGGCGGCGCAAGATGCTCAAGAACGGATGTTCAACAAGCAACTTGAGTTGCAAGAACCGTTTCGTCAAGCAGGCATCGGCGCGCTTAACAAACTGATTCCGTTATCTGACTATACAAAGTTTGGCATGGATCAATTCCAAGCCGATCCTGGCTACGCTTTTCGACTGTCGGAAGGAATGAAAGCACTTGACCGCACGGCAGCAGCGCGTGGCGGGTTGTTGTCTGGCGCTACGCTTAAAGGAGCGCAGCGTTACGGTCAAGATCTTGCATCGCAAGAATATACAAACGCTTTTAACCGTTACCAAACTGAAAGAAATGCTCAACTTAACCCGCTGCAATCATTAGCCGGTGTTGGTCAGACTGCAACTGGAGCGTTGACTAATGCAGCGCAACAGTTTGGCGCTCAAACGGGTCAAAATTTGCAAGATATAGGAACCGTCCGCGCCTCTGGTTATCTTGGTCAATCAAACGCGCTATCTAGTGCACTTGGGTCGGCGGGGCAAATGTATCAGTACGGACAGCGTACAAATGCGTTGGCTGATTTATATGGCAGAAATAAACCGTCTCTTGGCTACGACTGGGGTTAATCATGGCACTTCGACCTCTTGACCCGTCAATCGTCAACGCTTACCAAGCTACCAAATTCAATATGCCAGATCCTTTGCAGGATGTGGCGGCTATGGAACAAATTAAAAACGCTCGGATGTCTCGTCAAATCCGTGAGCAAGATTTGGCAAGTGAAAATGAGTCTAGAACATTTTTGACAGACATACAAAACAGAATTAAACAAGAGGGTGGTCCCGGTCTGCGTGAAGCAGTACCGCAAATGCTTGTTCACCCAAACCTTAAAATTAGACAAGCTGCGGGAGCAATTCAAGAACATCTTGATCGTCTTGATCGGTTGGCTGAGTACAAAAACCTTAACCCAGAAGATCAACCAGTTGCCCCAACTACCGGCGCAACGGTATCACCATATATTGCGCCAAAACTTTCTTTGCTTGAGACAGGGCCAGAAGGCGCTGCCCCACGCACGTTTCAAAACGCGCCGCCGGGAATGGCGGGGGTTACTGTAGGGACTGCTGAACGCGGTGGCAATGTTAGCCCTGCTGCTGCGGCGTCTACTAATGCTTTGATTCCTGAAGAATTTAAGCAAAAAATACAAAACGAGTTAGCTAGAGCAGAAAAATTTGCTAGGTACTATGAACTTCAAGCAGCGCGTGATCCTAAAGGATTTAAAGACGAAGCAAAACAAGCCCGCGAATACGCAAATTCTTTACGGAAAATGCAATCTATTGAGCCAAACAGATTGCTGATGATGGGCGACGTTTCTATGCTGACGCCTCCTGCGCCGGAAGGAATGCCGGCTGATCAACGAATGTTTAATGCGTACATGAATATGACGCCTGAACAACAGGCAGCGTTTGATAGATTTCAAAAGTCTAACAAACCAAATACAAGTGTAAATCTAAGCGTTTCAACAGAAGGAAAATATGGCGGGGCTTTTGCTGGGAAACTTGCAGAAAGCGATATTAACTTAAGAGACGCCGCAGCAAACGCACCAGATGCGGCAAGAAATGCAAACAGAATTCTTGAAGTTTTATCTACTGGGAACATAATTGCAGGACCCGGAGCGGAATGGAAACTAAAAGCCGCAAAATTATTGAATGCTTCTGGTTTGCCGGGGTTTGTTGGGAAAGACAATACGGAGTTAATTTCTAACACCGAACAGTTGCAAATGGGTTTGGCGTCTCAAACTTTGGATGCAATTAAAACTTCTGGTTTGGGAACTGGGGCAGGGTTCACAAATGTTGACCGCGACTTTTTGGAAAAGGCAAAAAGCGGCAACATAGATATGACGCCGGAAACTTTGCGCCGAACCGCTGAATTGGCAAGAAGATCAGCAGAAGCAACTGCCGAAAAATGGAACACAAGAATTCAACAAATACCAAGATCTGCTGTTCAAGGTACTGGTCTTTCTGTTGAACCCGTTGTTCTGCCTAGTAAATCTGAATCTAGGAAATCCGTAGCATCAGACATACCTCAAGCCGCCATAGATTTCTTAAAGAAAGGTCTAGGAACAAGAGAACAATTTGACGCTCAATTTGGCGCAGGCTCGGCTAAAAAAGTTCTGGGGAATTAAATGGCTGAAAATCCGTTTGCCCAATTTGTTAAGCAAACCAACCCTTTTGCCCAGTTTGTCACGCCTAAAGCAACGCCAGCAGACATCCCTGGCGCTATCCCACAACCAGAACTTGCCCAAGAACCATCTTTCTTTGAAAGAATAGGTGCAGCGCCGGAAACGGCAGCAAGAATGATCTACGGTGGTCTGACTGGGTTGGCCGCAGCGCCTATTGGTTTAGGCGCTGAAATATTTACTGGTACTCCCAAAGAGGAGGTTGCTCGTAAAATTACGGAGTTGGGTAACGAAGTACCAATCAGTCGGGCTGCACAAGCCAACCTACAATCGGTTGGCAATTTAATGCCAAACCTCCCCGCGTTTGTGCCAGCCGTTGGCCAGGCGGGGCAAATTGCCCAAACAGCTAACGCGCTTGCCGCTCGCGCTACTCCAGCGGCACAACGTGCTGTTCAGACTGTACAGAATGCTCTGATGCGGACGCCAGAAACGCAAGCAACCCAACCATCTACGTTTCCTGCTGCGCTTCCAATTTCGCCTGCTGCACCTGCTGCAAGCGTTGGCGCTCAACGAGCCAAGAACAATCCGTTTTCTGGTATCACCGGGGAAGAAACTGCTAGAGGCAATTTCCCTTCGGTCAAACAATCAAAAACTGCAGCAGATGTTGCGATCCCAGAACAAGAAACTAGGGCAACGATTGCCGCAGAAATTCTTGGTGATGTTAACCGTATTCGCCCTGGCGTCTTGACTGGTAACGAAAACACGCTGCGTACAGAGTACACAGAAGCCAAGATGCCGCAACCAACACCGAGCGGCGAGTTGCTCAAGCGTCAGTTGGCTGACGAACAAACTGCTCTTAGTCGCTACGCTCAACAGCGTGTTGAAAACACTGGGGCCAGCCGTACCTTGATGAACCCGTATGAACGCGGAGAACGGATCAACAGTGCATTGTTTCCGACAAACCCAATTGAAGAGCCATATCAAGGTCTGACTGGCGCTTTGAATTTAGAAAAACGCAATCTTTACAACGAAGTCAAGTCAAAAGTTGGGGCAAATCCAATTCAATCCACTCACGTTTCGGACCTTCTCAAAGACCAACAGTTTAGGGCTGGCCTTGGGTTGAAAGGAAACGAAGGGGTTGCTTCAAGCGCAGAGAAACTAATCAATTTGGCGAGAACAACTGGTTTTAGAGATGATTCTGGAGTTGTACACGCACCAAACACGGTTGACGCTTGGGTTGCAGTTCAAAAATCGTTGAATCAAGACTGGACGCCAGACAACGCTAGGGTTATCAAAAGAATCAACGAAGCAATTGAAAAAGACATTGGCGCTGCCGGCGGCATTGAGTTGTTGAAAAAAGCAGATAATTTGCATCGCGTTCAAAAAACTCTTTTTGAGTCAAAAGGTATCAAAGATCTATTTGGTTCTGTTGATCCAAACGGAGTTCAGACAGGCGTGGATTTTGAAAGAATTCCGCAGAGAATGAACAGTATGCCGTTTGATCAGTGGCGTCACATTTACGATTTGGTTGATTCGGTTGCTAACGGTAAAATTCCTAAATCACCAGATTTTGTTGTCAGCCCAGAACTTCAACAAGCCGCTGCCGCTGCTAGAGCAGAGATCAAGGGCAACATTGCAAGAGAAATCTACGAGTCTGGGTCAAAAAGGGCTGGCGTCTGGAACGCTGAAGACGCAAACAAAACGATGAACGCTAGAGATCAAAAGATTAGACACGCTTTTGACCCTGATGAGCAACGAGCCTTTCACGTTCTCAACTACGGCGGTTACTTAATGCCAGGTTCTCTTCCATATGAAGGCGCTGGATTGCAAAGTAAAAGAGTTAGCGGAATTGTTGGTGCTTTACCTACTACTGGGCAAGAACTTGGAGCGTTATCTGGTGTTCCATTTGCTTCTACGGCAGGAAGATTTGCTGGGACAAAACTTCAAGGATTTCTTGGTGGTAAAAACGAACTGAAACGAGCGCAAGAACTTGAAGCTCAAATGACTCAAAATGCTTTACTTGGACAAAAACGCAGGACCCCATGATGGTTACATTATCTGAAGTTGATCACAAGATTGATGCCCACGTTGACATCTGCGCGATTCGGTACGAAGGTATTGAAAAAGAAACGCGGGGTATCCACGCCCGGATCAAGCGGCTAGAGCAGATCTTGGTTACCGGATGCGGGTCAATCATCCTGCTGTTGCTGACCATACTGACTAGAGGTCATTAAAAAGTCATCATCAGTTCGTAATATGAAGTTCCTTTTCTTGGAGCCTGACATGAAAGACGACATCCTTGCCGCGATCAATGACTCTGAGCCAGTTGACGCCTTGAACGCTCTGTTCTCGGTGGCCTTCTTGGTTGCTAAAGCATCAAACATCAACGAGTTCACCCTGTCTTCGCTGTTTTCTTCAACCGCTGACGCCCTCTTCCAAGCCCATGCTGAAGAAGAAGACGAAGAAGAAGTTGAAGCAGAAGAGTTTGACGAACAGACCGACGAGTAATGATCTGGCCCCCCGATGACCTCGGGGGGTCACCCAACCGCAACAAAACTGTGATATTTGCTGTGGTTCTTCTAAAAGGATGAAGAATCATGAAAATGAAAATCACAGACGAAGAGTTTTTGCGGTTATGGGATGAGCACAAATCACCAATCAAAGTAGCTAAAGCAACTGGCCTTTCTGAACGCCGCGTCCACACTCGGCGGCGCAGATTAGAAAATAAGTTGAACCTCAACTTATCAACAGGCAAACCAATCCACATTCAGAAAGCCAGACACGAAGCTGGCCTGACTGATGGCATCGCCATCATTTTTTCTGACGCGCACTTCTGGCCTGGGATTAGGACAACCGCCTTCAAGGGATTGTTATGGGCGATAAACGAACTTAAACCGCACGTTGTAGTCGCCAACGGCGATATTTTTGACGGAAGCTCAATTAGCCGTCACGCTAGAATAAATTGGAGCAGCGTCCCAAACGTAAAGCAGGAACTGCAAGCGTGTCAGGAGGCGCTTAAAGAGATTGAAGACGCCTGCGAGAAGGCGCGGCATCACACGCAACTGATCTGGCCGTTAGGTAACCATGACTCGCGCTTTGAGTCGCGCCTGTCCGAAGCTGCACCACAATTTGAGGGGGTTGGCGGCACGGCGCTTAAAGATCACTTTCCCAAATGGCATCCGTGTTGGAGTTGCTGGCTGTCGGATAACGTAGTGATTAAACATCGCTACAAGAGCGGCGTTCATGCGACTCACAACAACACCGTGAATTCTGGCGTCACGACTATCACCGGCCACTTGCATAGTCTCAAGGTCACGCCGTTTGGGGACTATAATGGGACTCGATGGGGCGTTGATACTGGTACGCTTGCTGAGATTGATGGGCCGCAGTTTATAGACTACCTTGAAGACGGCCCGGTCAACTGGTGCAGCGGGTTCGCGGTTATAACGATGAAAGACAGCAAACCGCTATGGCCTGAGTTGGTCAGCAAGTACGCAGAAGGTATCATCAACTTCCGTGGTCAACTTATTGATGTGAGTAAATTCTGATGGACGCATTTGAACTTATCCTAAAAGCGTCGCCAGCGATTCTTGCGCTGATCACGTTGATTGTCGTCCTAGCCAAGCTCGACCTGCGCGTCGCGGTGCTTGAGGAAAAGGTCAAGACGCTTTTTGACCTCATCAACAAGAGACCACACAATGGCTGACTTCAATCCCGCTTTTGACAAGATGATCGTCGATGAAGGCGGTTACGTTCTACACACTGTTGCCGGGGATACCGGGGGGATGACTTATGCTGGAATTGCTCGAAACCCAAACCCGCACTGGCCCGGCTGGAACCTCATTGACAACGGCGCTGTTGATAACCCGCTCCTCACTAGTATGGTTCGCAACTTTTATAAAGTTGAGTTTTGGGATCGTGTCCGAGGGGATGAAATTACGCAGCAAGTTGTTGCAGAAAACATCTTCAATTTCGGCGTAAACACCGGCATCAAAGTTGCGGTCAAGCTCGCGCAGTTGATCGTGGGCGCTACCCCAGACGGCGCTGTTGGCAACGTGACCTTGCAAAAGTTCAACAATGTTGAACCAGAAGCGTTTAGAAAATCCTACGCACTTGCCAAAATTACCCGATACGTTGACATCTGCAATAAGAACCGCACGCAGTCTAAGTTTCTGTTGGGCTGGTTAAATCGCACTCTGAAAGGACTCAAGTAATGGACTTGATAGGTATCGGGTCAATCATCGAAGGAGTTGGCAAAGTTGCAGGTGATCTCATTACGACCGACAAGGAGAGACTTGAGATGGCGCTCGAAGAGCGCAAACTCGCTCTGGAGGAAAAGAAAATTGATCAAGCCACCGATCTCGCCCAGGTGGACATCAATAAAATTGAAGCTGCGTCTACTAGCGTATTTGTCTCTGGCTGGCGTCCTGCTGTTGGTTGGGTTGGGGTTGCTGGCCTAGCCTACCAGTTCCTCGGCTACCCTCTGATGCAATGGATCTGGGCGTTTGGGCAGGGCGTTGACCTGATCCCGAAAGGTCTGGCCGCACCGCCAGACCTCCAAGTTGAACAGTTGATGACGTTACTCGCCGGTCTTCTTGGTTTTGGCGGGATGCGGAGCTTCGAAAAATCCAAGGGCGTCGCGGCGAAGTAAGTCGCGGTAGGCGTTAATCGCCGTCTTTAAGTCGGCGTTTAGTGCGTCAATCTCCGCATTAAGCAGCGCCAGCCGCTGGTTTGCTTCTACTGCAAACTTGACAAGGTTGTCATACTGCCACGTTTCAAAATTAGCCATGAAATTCCTTTCTGGGTAAGTTTCTAAGAATATACGAGTACTCTGGCTCTACCGAAGGAGGGCCGATATTAAAAACAAAATACCTTCTGTTTTCTTCTCCAACTTCACGTTTGGAGACGGAACCATTAGCGCACAAACGGTTCAGTATTCCAAACAACGCTTTGGGCGTTACACCTGGCACTTTCATTTCTTTCCTTGCCATCTCTCCATGTTGACTCAAGTAATCAAGAACCTTCTGTTGGCTCATATTCACCTCAAAACAATGCGTCTGGTACGTTAGATAGATCCAGCTTCGGTTTGCGCTGGCGTTTGATTTTCTGGACGATGTGTGGGTACGGCGGCATATGCCAGACCCACCGCACTACGTTGCCTTCGTCGTCAAGGATTCCGTATCTCATTTTTCTCCCGCAGCTTGGCCTCAACATCTTTAACTAATTGAACCAAAGCCGGGGTGTCTTCGTAACTAGGCCACCAACTTGGCAAGGATTTGATCTCCTCATCCGTCAGACCGACCCACTGTGGACAGCAATGACCGCACCGGGGGCAATCAATCACATGGGGGGTCACATCGGGGGTGACTTCGGGGGTCTTTGGTTGCGACAGCCTATCGCGCAAAGCAAGAATGGTTTTGCAAATCAAACAATCGCATCCGTGCAAGTTCTCTGGTTTTGTTTCTTCTGATGCGTATTGCAGGGCCTCTAGCGCCTTTTGCATTAGTTCGCGGTCAGTCATTTCTCTACCCTTTGTCGGAAGGTTTCAAGCACATCATCAGTACAGCAAATGCCTTCGGTGTCGCTGTTGTCTAGCACTATCAAGCGACACGCCTCCCGCTCATGCGCGGCAACAAGGGCGGCGAAGCGTTCAAACCCCTCAAACCCAACGATATCTACAACCCCATCGGCAAACCCAGCCTCCCGCGCTATGCGGATGATGTCTGATCTATTGATACAAGACGCAGGGTTTTGTGCTGATAGATCGTCAATCATTTCCAACTACCTCCCCGCGCCGTCATTTGACCGGCCAAAAACGCAGCCTTATACGCACCATCATTGGTGTTGGCACGCATCAACTGTTCTTTAAGATGAATGATCTCAGCTTGAGATTGCTTGTCTGCCGCATCCCACGCCGCAACCCACGCTTCGTACATATACGCTTCCTTTGGTGTGTAACTGCCAGCGGGGACCGTTTTGTGAATCTTGGACCACCACTCGCGCCATGCTTCTGCTTTGTTCATAGCCGTGCCTTTATTAAGATTTTGAGTTCTGCGCTGCTAAACGCCCTGTCTTTACCTTGGAAGATGATTTTTTCAGTCCACGGTCTTGACCACAGGCATTGAAGTTCTGGGACGGCACGGGAGTTAAGCAACTCCTCGGTTGTGTACATAAACCCACCCAATCCCACCCATTTGTGCGGCTCAATAAAATGTGGCACAACAATCTGCTCGCTGTTGGGCAACCTGAATACAGGCTCCAAGGCGTAGTCAGAAAAACGCTGAAGCATCTCAGCAAGGCTAAAGTTAACTTTGAACTCTGGTTTTTGTTTCTTGGTCATTTCTGCTCTCCAATTTTGGTTTTGGCATCGTCAAACCCATACCCCACAATGACCCGATGCCCGCAGCCCTGTAGGTAATCAATCCAATCTTTTTGTTCCGGTCTTAACACACCTCCTTTTTGGCGTTTCATCTCAATCCACAAACCCCACGACGGCACAAACAAGTCAGGAACCCCGGCGCTAACGCCTTCGGTTTTGAGCCTTGCCGCCACGCTAATGCTGCGCTTTTCCCCGTTTGGGATAGCGAAGATGCGAACGTCTGGATACGTCTGGCGAAACCATCGCACCAGTTCGCGTTGTTCTTCGTGTTCAGTTGGTACGCTCATTTCCTTTTCTGGTTGTGGTTATTTTTACAGAATGATGATCGGCTTTTAATGTTTGAATCCCGCCAAAACTTTCAGCAAGATGATCTGCAATTAGCTCGTGAAACCCATCCTGATACCAGTGGTCAATATGTTTAAGCAACTCCTCAACTGCAATAATTTGCTTTGTTTCTATCTTTAATTCATACAAAATTCTAATTTTGTTCACAGGGCATTTGCAATAGAAAGAAGTTTCGTAAATGTTCATAATAAAGTCTTTTGAGTTGGTTTTACTTTCCATTGCAAGGTTGGCGGGTTGGTTGCATCTATTCTTTTTGCCATACAACCAGCGCATTGCACATAACCAGAATGGTTGACTGCAACATTGGTAGAGTCTGCGCTTGCTAACGGCCATGGGCCTTCAGATTGTCCCAACATCCTCATGCCGTGAACCCAAGGCACAGACCCAAAAGTAATGGCAAGTTGGTTGAACGCCTCGTCCATTCTGGCGGTCCATTTCTGCGTTCCGATCTGCCAATACTCACCAGCTGACCCAAAACAGACGCGACCCCATTGGTCGCAAAGTTCAAGAAGGTAATCAATCGAAAGACCAAGATGCCAGACGGGGATCCCAAACTCTTTGCGAAACGGCCAAGATGCCACCATCTCGCGCTGCTGCTCAACCGTACCGTCAATGACATCCGGCACAACGCCCCAATTTGGATGACGCAAGATTGGCTCAACCCATTTGTAAAACCCATCGCGGTCAAACTGCAAACCACGAGTCTTGGCGCTAAACGCCCCGTTGTCTAACATCAACGATTGTCCCAACCGAAGGCAACGCTCCAACTGGTCTGGTCTGGCGTAACTGACGCAAAAATGCTTGCCTCCCATCGTTTCAATAGCTCGGTTGGGGGTAATAGGCGTTCCATGATAATGAATCATCACCACTTCCTGCTCACAACCCTAAAGAATTTTCCATCGCGCTTGTACTCAATGGATACTGGGGGAAACCCTTGGTTCATCTGCGCCACAACATAATCAACCGCGTCTGACTCGGCGACTTCGTTGATCTGATTTAGTACTGTTTGGGCTTTGTTAGCGATGTAATACAGCGTACCCAACGCCTTCTCACCGGCAAAACCAGAATGCAGTATTGGCAGGTATTCGGTGATGGGCGTATCACTCAAGCCACCGTAGTAGGTGATTGACACCATTAGCTTGCCGCTGGCCTGACTAACGTGCCGCCGCCAAGACCAGTCGGTGACCGCCATCTCGGTCCCGCTGTCGCCCATAATGTCGTCATACTGTAGCCTTAGTTTCTTAGGCTCAACAGCGGGGAAATCCGTTCCGCAAGCGGGGCATACGCGCACCGCCAGCGCACAGATCTCGTTGCAGTTGTCGCATACCTTGACCGGGGCAGTACCGTCGCCAGAACCGCCTTTCTTTGGTGGTTGCACGTTGGTGATCGGGCCATGCGTTGCAACCACCTTGGCAAAGTCCAGCACCAAGCAATGATCGGTGTGGCTTTTAGGACGCATCCCTCGACCGGCCATCTGAATGTACAACCCAGGGGACATCGTTGGCCGCAGCATTGCAATCAGGTCAATGTCTGGATAGTCAAACCCTGTGGTCAGCACGTTGGCGTTGGTCAACGCCTTGATCTTTCCGGTCTTGAACTCCTCAATAATCTTCTCGCGTTCTTTCTTGGGCGTTTCGCCGGTCACACACTTGGACGGCACACCCCAATAGTTTAGGATCTCGCAGACGTTCTGGGCGTGGGATACGCCGGTACAAAAGAACAACCAATGCTGCCGATCTTCTGCCAACGCAATCACCTCGCTGACCACGCGCACGTTTTGGTCTTTGGTGTTGACCGCCTTCTGTAGCTCGCCTTCAACAAACTCACCACCACGCTTGGCAACGCCAGTGGTATCTAACGCCGTTGACGTTAGCTTGGAGCGCAGCGGAGCAAGGTGCTTTTTGAAGATCAACTCTTCAATCGTTACTGGTTCAATTAGTGCGTTGAAGATTGCCGGCTCATCGGTGATCATGCCGTGGCCTAGCCGGTACGGCGTAGCAGTCAGGCCAATGACACGCAGGTTTGGGTTGATGCGATGTAGCTGGCGCAGCAGATCACGATAGCCGCCCGTGTCCTTATGGTTTACTAGGTGGCATTCGTCAATGATCACCAGATCAACGTGGTCAATCTGCGCCGCCTTGTCCCGCACAGACTGAATGCCAGCAAACGTGATCGGCTGGTGTAACTCACGCCGCCCTATGCCCGCGCTATAAATACCAAGCGGGGCGTCCGGCCAATGTACGTACATCTTCTCGGCGTTTTGCTCAATCAGTTCTTTAACGTGGGTCAACATCAAGATGCGAGTCTCAGGCCACTTGGTCAGCGCGTCTTCGCAGATAGCGGCAACGATGTGGCTCTTGCCTGAGCCTGTGGGCAACACCAAACAAGGGTTTCCCAAGTAGCCGGCAAGAAACCAGTTGTACAAGTCGGTAATGGCCCGCTGCTGGTAGTCACGAAGGATCATCCAACTACCCGCGCATCAAACATCTTCCGAAACTCAATCATCCTTTCGTCAGACTCAGCACAGGCTTGCGCGTTGGCAACCAGTTCCTTAGACCCGTACACACTATCACTTGGCTCACCGTTAACCACTTCCTTGCCTTTGATGACGTAGATCGTCTGCCACTCGTCACCGGCCTCCTTGCGCTGCCACGGGACCATATCAGGGTGCAAAACATGGGCGTTGCAACCCTCACGCTGCCATTCCACCGGAATCTCGTTACCAGCATGGCGCTCACAGATCCACTTGGAATCCTCGGTCGCAGTGCTATGGGCGCAGGTGCGGCAGTTGACCTCTTTGGTCAGGCGGTCGCCGTGGCAGAACTCATGCGCCGCACACCACTTGCATTGATACCAGCTGGGGTCTGCGCTTAAAGGCTCAGGCATCCGGTCAGACAATGCAATCCGCTTACCACGGGCTATTGCGTTTTCGGCAACGCCTTTGTCGTACTCCACCCGCTCGGTATAAATTCTGTCGTCATCTTTGCAGACAGCCACATACAACGCCCTGTCAATACCAGTGCCGTGCATATAAGACTGCATTTGCACAAAGTGATCAAACTTTGCACGCTCCACACCCTTGTCTTCAACTTGTTCAAACGATTTTTTGTTGTGTGTCTTGTACTCACAAACGTGTTTCTTCTGTGGCGCTCCCGGCACTCCAGATAGTGCGATGTCATCTATGCTCCCGCTGATGTGACAACCAAAGTCAACACGCTCTTGCGCCGTCCCTGGCTTGAACTCAATGCCTATGGCTTGGAGATCATCCTTGATCGTGGCTTCTTCGTTCTGGCCGCGACGAAACATCCGTAACACGCGACCTTCAAACTTGGATGCCACGGCCCATCGGAACGACAGCCATAACCAACGGTCGCAAGCGTGACCCAACTGACTTGCGCCAAGATGCGCTCTAGGCTTCTCAGGTTTGCTTGCGTGGTATTGGTCTACAAGTTCTGGGATGCTATACTGAGCGTCAGGTATTTTCATTTCGTGCTCTCTCCTTGGTATCGATTTGCCCCGGCACTCCACCGGGGCATTTTTTTGCCTGTTACTTCTTAGCCCACGGTGGCGCTGCCTTCACACCAGAAGCCGGCACCGATGGTGCAGCCTTAGGTGCAGGTGCAGCACCGCCAGACAACGACTTAAACCCCTTAACCTCGTTGCTGTTGCCGTACTGCTCAGAGATCCGAATATCCAACTTGATCAACAAGTTGCCGCCGATCATCTGATCCGTATCTTTTAAGCTGGTCAGGCCAATCGCTCGCATGATCTCGCCAAGCTGCTGGCGTCCGATCTCTTCGGCCTTCGGGTTTGGGTTGCGTACATTCAAGTTGCCAAACACAACACGCCCCTGATGCGTTGGGCCTTGGATGTCATAGCGAATCTTGATGTACTTTCCGTTGCCCATCTTCGTTGGCATCACTTCTGCGTTGGAGATTGTTGCGGTGTACCAGCCAGCGGGCAGGGGTTCAAAGTTGCGCTCCGACTGAGGTAGCGAGGCAACGTCAAAGGTTTCGTCTAAAAGCATTTCACTTCCTTGTGATGGTGAACGATGGGCGACCGGGCTTGGCAGTAATCGCTGCCGCAAACGGTTTGGTGATTGACTCGTCTGTTGCTTTCCAGACGGTCATATTGATCTCAGGTTTCCAGCGGAACACCGTGGACAAATGCTCTTCATTACCCGTTTCATGGGCGATGATTAACAACTTGTCAGCGTTGACCGTCCGATTGACCCGACCTTCAATCTTAATAGCGAAAGGTGACCCGACTTGCACCACGTTCTCAGTCCCCTCAAACGTCTCGGGGAACTGAACCTTTTTGGCGATCTGGTCTTCAATCTCGCGGCGGCACTCAACGGCAACCTTCTCGGCTTCCTTATAACCAATCCACCGCTCGGCAAGTTCGTCAAGCGTAATATCGTCAAAAACTCTCATGATCCAATCTTCCTTATGATGTCGCCAAGATCGGCGTCTTCCCAAACATCCAGCTTGCCGCTACGGTCCTTAGCAAGCCACAACCCATCGTTATCAGTCATCAACGCTCTGCGGGTCATCCCTTCGGCGTCTTTTTCTACCCGCAAAGCCAGTACCTCGTCAAAAAAGTACGGCAAGCTCTGACCCGTCTTGTTCCCCGGCATACTTGGTGCATACAACACGCGGCCCATCTCGTCCTGAGTCTTTTCCAACTTGGCGCTCATATAGACGTGCTTGCCGGGTAGATCGCGGAAGGCCCGGATTACATCGGCCATCTGTTCCTGCATCGCGCCATACGCCGCTCTGGGGTCTTTATTGATCTTCTTCTCAGCGTTCAGCACCACCTCGGCGATCTCCGAAATGCTGTCCAGAGCCACAGACTGAAACTCACCCGCTTCGGCGCTGCTGGTAAGCCACTTGTAGGCCTCCTGAAGCTCCTGCATCGAGGTGATCTCAATGAACGGCAAGTTAGTATCGGCAATACTCAACAAACCGCCTTCGGCACTCAAAATGACCGGCGTTGGTAAGGTCGGAATGAGACTGGTCTTTCCTGCGCCGGCTTGTCCGTAGACCAGCAACTTGACCGCTTGCGCGGTTGCCTCTTTGGTTCTCTTTAACTGAATTGCCATCAGATGCCTCCACTTAGCGCAAGAAACAGGACGATGGCAGCAGATGCGCCTACGGCAATCGACGCCAGCACAATGACCCAAGGCGGGTCTTCTTTAGGTTCAAACTTATTCATTGCTTCCTTTCTCCTTTTCTCTTTTATTTGAGTAAAAGACCGTAACGTACTCGTCTTCGCTATGTTCGCAAAAGTCAATCGTGTTGAATTCCTCGTGAAACTCACGATGAACATGAACAAAAATAATTTCCTCTACCTCTTGCCTGGTAAAAACTACCTTCATGGTTACTCCTTAAGTAAAATAGCGGCGTTGTACAGACCACGGCGAGGATTATTCGCCACCACCTTGCAATGGCCGTTGACCTGCCCACCAAAGGTGAGCGTGTCAATCGACCGAAAGGTTTCCCCTTCGGTTATCAACAACTTTCCGTTAGGGAAAAGTTTCACTCCCCCTTCGCTGGTCGCGGGAAGTTTGCCTTGGTAGGAGATCTTGTCGGCCTCCTTCATCAAGCCGGTCCAATCCTTTGCTTCGTAGCAGGCCTGAAGTTCTTCGTTGACGAATTTCATAACATCACTATCCTTGGTTGTTGCTGCACCGTCCGGCCATCGGTTCGTGCAGTTGTTGCTACTGTATCGGTTTCCACGTAGAGTGTCAACAGAGAGTTTCAACCCAAGGTGAAAAAGTGACAACAGAGGAAGCGATCAAGCACTTTGGCGGGCTGAAAAAGCTCGCCGATGCGCTTGGAATATGGCCCCAAGTTATATACAGATGGGGTGACCGCCCCCCGATGGCCCGTCAATATGAGATCGAAGTTAAGACTGAGGGCAGATTACGTGCAGACCATGAACAAGACTGAACCAACGCAAGGCAATGGAGCAGAGAGCAAGATTGAAGCCGCCCTGACTTACGCCTCATGGGGCTGGCGAGTGTTGCCAGTGGTGCCGAATGGCAAGGTTCCTGCAACCGCCCACGGGGTCAATGACGCAACCACAGACCCAGAGCAAATTAAGCGTTGGTGGGGGCAGAATCCGAACTTGAACGTAGGCATCGCTTGCGGCAGCACCAGCGGGATCGTGGTGTTTGACATTGACCCGCGCAACGGAGGCGATGCTAGTTGGCAGCAATGGCTATCGGATCACGGCCCAATGCCAGACGGTGCTATGGCGCTTACCGCAGGCGGCGGGCAGCACTACGTCGCCAAGCACGTGGATGGCATTCGATCCTGCAAGCTGGCCGACGGGATAGACCTGCTGGCCGATGGCCGCTACTTCATTGTTTACCCGTCCACAATCGAGCACCGCGCCTACGAATGGGAGGCGTCTAGCGATCCGTTAGACGTTGTAGCACCAAGTGTGATACCAGTCCATTGGTTGCCGATGCTCGGCCAGCGTAAGGTAGTGCCAACCACTAACGGGGATCTAATCCAAGGCAACCGTAACGACGGCCTGACGAGCTTGGCCGGTGCTATGCGCTCGTTTGGGATGACCGAAGCAGAGATTCTGGCCGCGATCAGTGTTGCAAATGAGACACGATGCGAGATTCCATTACCAAGCAGCGAGATCAAGCAGATTGCACGCTCTGTCTCACGCTACGAACCAGACGCAGATGTTGCCGCAAGTAGTGCAATCGGCTCAGAGGCCGCAGACGCGCTTTTGTCCGAGTCACCGACACGTGACTACTTCCTAACCCGCGCAACGAGCTTCTTGGGCCAACCAAGCCCCGTGCCGTGGATTGTGAAGGGTTGGCTTCCCGCATACTCCACAACAATGATGTATGGCGAGTCAGGCGTGGGTAAGACCTTCGTTGCACTAGATATGGCCTGTTGTATCGCCAGCGGTATTGACTGGCACGGCATCCGTACCAAACCTGGGATTGTGGTGTATCTGGCCGGTGAGGGGAACTACGGGATGCGCCAGCGTATTGCGAGCTGGTGCAAGCGGAACAACGTAAACAGTTTGGACAACTTGCTAATCAGCAACAAGGCCATTGACATGGATGGACCAGGCGCTGCAACGCAGGTGATCGCCGCAGTCCGGGCGTTGACCTCAGAACCAGTGGCGCTAGTTAACATCGACACCCTTAACAACCATATGTCAGGGGATGAGAACAGCGCCAAAGACTCACGCGCCATGATCAATGCCTGTAACGTGGTCTCAATGGCTCTCAGCGCCACAACAATGCTGATCCACCACCTTGGTCACAGCAACGAAGCCAAGCAGCGTGCGCGAGGTTCTAGCGCGTGGCGCGGGGCATTGGACGCGAGCATTCTGGTTCACGGTAAGAGTCACGAGATTATCGTTAGCTGCACCAAACAAAAGGATGCGCCAGAGCCAGCAGACCTGTTTGGATGTCTCAGCCCAGTAGATCTAGGTTGGCAGGACGAAGATGGGATGCCGCTGCCTGGGGCGGTATTCGAGATGTTTGCCGAGGGCGATCTTCGTATCCCACAACCAAAGGATGACAAGTTGGCAGAACACAAAACCAATCTGGAACGCGCTTGGTTTGTTGGTGGTGCGGAAATTATGGATCAGATGCCATATATCAGCCGGGAGGCGTTTAAGACGTTTTTTCTTGAGCAGGGCATCAAAGCCAACTCCGTCAATCAGCACCTCAAGTCTTCAGCCAGACCGGGGATGATTATCAGGGACCTTACAGATGCTGAAATTATAGGCAAGCACGATAAAGGATGGCTGGTTAAAGATACAGTCTTGGGATCTAAACTCGTTCTAAAAGTTAGTCCGTAACAACCGTAACAAGCCGTAATATGCCGTAACATTGTTACGGCGGCAAAGGCGAGTTTACCGTAACGTAACGTAACACACCCTTTAGGGTGTTACGGTGTTACGGTACGATGCGGAGCGTTACGTTACGCAAAGGTTTCACCTTGAGGGGAAAATCGGGAAATGGCGAAAAGTGAAATTCCAAATCAAGAAAAGAAGAAGAATGGAGGCGCTCGCCCAAACGCAGGTCGGAATCCGTTTGAGCCGAATGACAAGGATCGAGAGATGGTCGAGAAGCTGGCGAACTGGGGAGTGGCCGAGCATCACATCGCCCCGCTGATTGGCGATGGCATAAACACGACCACGCTGCGTAAGTACTTCATGACCGAGCTTGAGCGCGGCAGGGCTAAAGCTAGTGCTGGCATCGGGCAGACGCTGTTCCAGAAGGCAATGGCAGGCGACGTGGCTTCGCTAATCTGGTGGACTAAGACGCAGATGCGCTGGACTGAAGCGCCGCGCCAGATCGAGCTGAGCGGCAACATCTCCATCACCGACGCGCTCGCCCAGGCGCAGGCTCGGCTGATTGAGGCTGAGATCGTGGAGGTGGATGCGCCGTTACTGACCGTAACAGAGCCTGTTACGCTTGTTACGGATGCGGTTACGGTAAGTGAGAAGGTATGTATTGACGCGAAACATCCCGCAAACCCGCATGAATCCTAGGTCGATGGCGGACATATCCTCCGCCATCATTCCGATGAGTCGCAACGCTGACGGCAAAAATCCAATGAAATCAACGGTTTAACGGCCAAAATTCAAGCCCCGAGGGTCCGACCGAGGGTTTTCCCCTAGCGCCGCGAGGGGGCGGGGAGGGCCGGCGGGCGACCGGTCACGGTAACGGTGGGGCCCCACAAGAATTTTTTTTATTTTTTGAAAAATGCAAAAAACTCGTTATAGCGCCGAAGACGAACAGATTTTGATGACCAAGTTATGGTCGCCAACGATTGCTGATAACCCGGAGGCGTTCGTCTTGTTTGCGTTCCCGTGGGGTCAGGCAAACACGCCGTTGGCTAAGTTCAGCGGGCCGAGGAAGTGGCAGCGGGAGATTTTGAGGGATATTGCCAAGCACATTAAGGACAACCAGGGCAAGGTTGACATGGAGACGCTGCGTGAGGCGGTGTCTAGTGGCCGGGGTATTGGCAAGTCCGCGCTGGTGAGTTGGTTGATTCTGTGGATGCTCTCTACCCGGATCGGCTCAACGGTGATCGTGAGCGCCAACAGCGAGAGCCAGCTACGCTCGGTGACCTGGGGCGAGTTGACCAAGTGGCAGGCGATGATTATCAACAGCTACTGGTGGGAGATCAGCGCGACGAAGATTGTGCCGGCGCAGTGGTTAACGGAACTGGTTGAGCGTGATCTAAAAAAGGGGACGCGCTACTGGGCGGCAGAGGGCAAGTTGTGGAGCGAAGAAAACCCAGACGCCTATGCCGGGGTTCACAACCATGACGGGATGATGTTGATCTTTGACGAGGCGAGCGGGATACCAGACCCGATCTGGGCGGTGGGTGCGGGGTTCTTTACCGAGAATATCCTAGACAGGTATTGGTTTGCGTTTAGTAATCCGAGGAGAAATAGTGGGTATTTCTTTGAGACATTTCATGGCAAGCGGGATTTTTGGAAGGGCCGGCAGATTGATGCCAGGGAGGTTGAGGGGACGGATAAGAATACGTATGAGCAGATCATTGCCGAGTATGGGGAGGATTCGCCTCAAGCGCGGGTGGAGGTGTACGGAGAGTTTCCGGCTAGTGGGGATGACCAATTTATTGGGCCAGGTTTGGTGGACGATGCCATGGAGAGGGAAAAATACAAGGATCAGACCGCGCCGATTGTTATTGGGGTTGATCCGGCTCGAGGAGGTTTGGATTCAACGGTGATTGTGGTTAGGCAGGGCCGCGACATTGTTGCGATAAAGCGGTTTCGGGGCGACGATACGATGACAACGGTTGGCAATGTGATTGACGCGATTGAGGAATACAAGCCAACGTTGACGGTAATTGATGAGGGTGGTTTGGGGTATGGGATACTTGACCGATTGGTTGAGCAAAGGTATAAGGTGCGAGGGGTCAATTTTGGCTGGAAGGCTAAAAACCCGGTGATGTGGGGAAATAAACGGGCAGAGATGTGGGGTGCTATGCGTGACTGGTTGCGGTCTGCGAGCATTCCGAAGGATCGGCAATTAAAGGCCGATCTGGTTGGCCCGATGAAAAAGCCCAACTCGGCGGGAACGATCTTCCTTGAGGGAAAGAAGGAGATGAAGTCTAGGGGTTTAGCGAGTCCCGATGCGGCTGATGCACTAGCCGTGACGTTCGCTTACCCTGTGGCGCATCGAGAATACAAAGAGCCACCTAGGACGTTAAAGTCTAGTGGGTCTACAATGTCTGGATCTTGGATGGGATCATAAATGCTTAAAAAGTCTGCTTCTCCTAAAGCGTTCAAAGAAAACATCAAGACTGAAGTAAAGGCCGGTAAGCCGGTCAAGCAAGCAGTTGCAATTGCATATGCTACCAAGCGTGAAGCGGCGAAGAAGAAATGAGTAAGACTGGCTTATACGCCAATATTCATGCGAAGCAGGAACGTATTAAGGCTGGTTCTGGCGAGAAGATGAATAAGGTTGGCAGCAAGAATGCACCAACGGCCAAAGACTTCAAAGAGTCTGCGAAGACTGCAAAGAAGAAATGAAGAAAGGCGTGTCGCTATCGGTCGGGCGCAGCGAGAAGTTGCCGGTTAGCAAAGGCGCAGGTCTGACCGAGAAGGGGCGCGAGAAATACAATCGTGAGACTGGTAGTAACTTAAAAGCGCCAGCGCCCAATCCAAAGACGGAAGCGGATAAGGGTAGGAAGTCTAGCTTTTGCGCTAGAATGGAAGGGGTTGTAGCCCACGCCAAAGGCGATGCAGAGCGGGCTAAGGCTTCACTTAAACGCTGGAAGTGTTGATGTCTGACTCTCATCCCTTGGTCTTAATTGGTTTAAGCAGAGATGTCTGACTACACCGGAATTAACGCTGTTGGCAACGTCGCTTTGGGTGGTAAGCCACTCAAGAGCGACTCGGATGTGCTGTCAACAGCGCGGGATCGCCTGTCAATGGCAATCTCGGCGTACTCGGAAAGTCGAGAGGATGAGCTAGACGACCTGCGGTTCTACGCTGGCAGTCCTGATAACCAGTGGCAGTGGCCCGCAGATGTGCTGGCGACCCGTGGTGCGGTGCAGGGACAGACGATTAATGCGCGGCCATGCTTGACCATAAATAAGCTGCCGCAGCACGTACATCAGATCACCAATGATCAGCGCCAGAACCGGCCTAGCGTGAAGGTTATTCCGGTTGATGATAACGCAGACGTTGAGGTTGCCGAGATTTTCAACGGCATGATTCGGCATATCGAGTACATCTCGGATGCAGATGTGGCCTACGATACTGCCTGTGAGAACCAGGTTGCGTATGGCGAGGGTTACATCCGAGTTTTGACCGAGTATTGTGATGACAATACGTTTGACCAAGATATTAAAATAGCTCGGGTACGCAATAGTTTCAGCGTTTACATGGACCCGCTGATTCAAGACCCATGCGGCTCAGATGCAAAGTGGTGTTTTATCACCGAGGACTTGAGCCAAGAGGAATATCACCGGCTTTTCCCGAATGCGTCGCCATTGTCTACGCTGGAAACGCTAGGTATTGGGGATCAAAATTTAAGCCAATGGCTAAATACGGATACGATCCGTATTGCTGAGTATTTTTATATTGAATACGACAAGCAGACGCTGAATTTGTACCCCGGCAACGTGACTGCGTTTCAAGGAACGCCGGAAGACAAAGAATTACGTGCGGTTTACGGCAAACCAAAGAAATCACGCCAAGCGGATCGCAAGAAGATCAAGTGGTGCAAGATTAATGGCTACGAAATCCTTGAAGAGCAGGAATGGGCCGGTAGTTGCATCCCTGTTGTGCGGGTAATTGGCAACGAATACGAGGTTGAGGGCCGGATTTACATTAGTGGGCTGGTTCGTAACGCCAAAGATGCACAACGGATGTACAACTACTGGACTAGCCAAGAAGCAGAGATGCTGGCGCTGGCTCCAAAAGCCCCGTTTATTGGTTATGGCGGTCAGTTTGAGGGGTATGAAACCCAATGGAAGACTGCAAACACGCAGAATTGGCCTTATTTGGAGGTCAATCCAGATGTAACGGACGGTCAGGGTGCTGTATTACCGTTACCGCAACGTGCGCTGCCGCCAATGGCCCAAACTGGCTTGATTCAAGCCAAAATGGGCGCATCCGAGGACATCAAGTCCGCAACTGGACAGTACAACGCATCACTTGGGCAACAATCGAACGAGCGTTCTGGCAGGGCTATTTTGGCCCGCCAGCGTGAGGGTGACGTTGGCACTTACCACTACCAAGACAACTTGGCACGGGCAGTTCGCTACGTTGGTCGGCAGTTGGTTGACCTAATCCCCAAGATTTACGACACGCAGCGTATTGCCAGAATCATTGGATTAGATGGCGAGACAAAGATGGTCAAGATTGACCCGACTCAGGCCGAGCCGGTGCGTAAGATCCAGAACCAAGAAGGGATTGTGATCGACAAGATCTACAATCCGGCGGTCGGTAAGTACGACGTAGTGGTTGCGACGGGTCCAGGCTATGCCACCAAGCGCCAAGAGGCTCTTGAGGCGATGGCGCAACTACTGCAAGGTAATCCGCAACTGTGGGCGGTGGCTGGTGACCTATTCGTCAAAAATATGGACTGGCCTGGGGCGCAGGAGATGGCAAAGCGGTTTGCCAAGACGATTGACCCCAAATTGATGGGCGACGCCGAGGACAATCCGGCTTTGCAAGCAGCGCAGCAGCAGATGCAAGCGATGGCGGCAGAGTTGGATCAATTGCACAATATGCTGCAAAATGTTGGCAAGTCAATGGAAGCGCAGGACATGGAGCGCAAGGATTTTGAGGCTAAGATCAAGGCGTTTGACGCTGAGACTAAGCGCATTACCGCTGTTCAGGCTGGTATGTCCGAAGAACAGATCCAAGACATTGCGATGGGCGTGGTGGCTGCGGCTATGGAGTCGCAAAGTATGCTGATGCCTGAGATGCGTGAGCAGCCTACGCAAATGGAAATGATGCCTGAACAGGTTGAATACGCACCACAGCAAGGAATGATGTCATGAAATGCGCGGATTTTGTTGGGCTTTTGTTCTTGGCGCGAGATGTAGCCCATAGCGTACATCTCAACACGCGCAGCTACAGCAAACACAAGGCGCTTGGGCATTTTTACGAACTGATTATTGAAGCGGCAGATGATTTTGCCGAAGCGTACCAAGGTCGGCATGGGTTGATCGGTCCGATTACACTAATGACCGCCAAGAAAACGACTAATATTGTTGAGTTCTTAGAAACTCAACTTGCTGAGATTGAATCGGCCCGATACGAAATTGTTGACAAGACAGATATGGCTTTGCAGCAGTTGATTGACAACATTATTGAAATTTACTTACGCGCCTTGTATCGGCTGCGCTTCTTGGCATGACAATTTCGGTAACCCACACTACGCCAGCGGACGGCTCGTTTAGCGCCACTGGCGCGGCTGCGTGGAATGCCACACACTCGTTTACTGGTGTTTTAGACGTAGCAAACGGCGGCACCGGCACGGCAACGCCAGCATTAGTGGCCGGTACAAACGTCACGATCACCGGAACCTGGCCTAATCAGACAATTAATTCGTCGGGTGGTGGGGGTTCCGGGTCTGTTACAAGCGTTTCTGTTACTTCGGCAAACGGACTTGCAGGCACTGTAACCAACCCCACTACAACCCCTGCGATAAGCCTTTCTACGACCGTTACTGGGCTACTCAAAGGAAATGGCACTGCAATCAGTGCTGCAACGGCAAACACAGACTATCAGTCGCCTATTACGCTGACTACAACTGGAAGTTCTGGCGCAGCCACGTTTAATGGCACCACGCTTAATATCCCGCAATATACTGGCGGCGGGGGTAGTCCTAACTTGGACGGCGGCACGCCAAGCAGCAATTATGGCGGGATCACCGCAATTGACGGAGGTACACCGTAATGGCCGTTCAGATTCAACTTAGAAATGGCACTGCCGCTCAATGGACTTCTGCTAATCCTACGCTCGCTGTTGGTGAATTAGGCGCAGAGACAGATACCGGAAAGTTTAAGATTGGCACTGGGTCAACGGCTTGGAATAGCCTTGCTTACGCGGCGGTTGGTACTGTTACTTCCGTAGGCCAATCGTTTACTGGCGGTATTGTTTCTGTTACTGGTTCTCCAGTTTCTACTTCCGGAACGCTGGCCCTAACGGTTGCCGGTACAAGCGGTGGCGTGCCGTATTTTTCAAGCGGCACGACCTGGGCTTCCAGCGCCGCGCTTGCTTCTAATGCGCTGGTTGTCGGCGGCGGGGCTGGTTCTGCGCCTTCTACAGTTACGACTGGCACTGGGGTTGTCACGGCGCTTGGCATAAATACGGGTTCTTCTGGGGCTTTTGTAGTCAACGGTGGGGATCTTGGAACCCCCTCTGCCGGTGTAGTAACAAATCTAACCGGCACCGCATCAATCAACATCAACGGTACTGTTGGCGCTACGACTCCGACGACCGGGGCGTTTACTACTGCAACGGCTAGAGCGGCGGCAACGCAAGACTCTGTAATCCTGCAAGGGCGAGCTGGCGGCACATCTAGCTATGGCGTAACACTTACCCCAACAACGCTTACTGCTAGCCGCACGTTAACGCTTCCTGATGCTACTGGAACATTATTGGTTAGCGGTGGAGCTTTAGGCACTCCATCAAGTGGGACGTTGACTAACGCGACTGGATTGCCAATATCTACAGGCGTTTCAGGGTTAGGAACTAACGTTGCTACATTCTTAGCCACACCATCCAGCGCCAATTTAATCTCAGCGGTTACTGATGAGACTGGCACAGGGATATTGGTCTTTAACAATACGCCTGCGCTGACCAACCCAACGGTCACTAACTATGTTGAGACGGCGTATACAGCCAACACCAGCACCGCAATTACTGTTGCTTTAACTAACGGTACGGTTCAAATTCTGACGTTGACTGGTAACGCAACGATCACAATGCCCACAGCGGTGGCTGGCAAGTCATTTATTATTATTTTGGCACAAGACGCCACTGGAAGCCGGACGGTTACTTGGTCAACAGTATCATGGCCTTCAGCGACCGCACCCACAATTACTAGCACCGCCAGCAAGAAGGACATCTATTCGTTCTTCTCTGACGGAACTAGCTGGTACGGAACGACTATTGGGCAGAACTACACATAATGTTTGCTGCATCTAAATCAGGCCAAGCAGCGGCGGCTGCGGACCCATATTTTCCGTATGTTCCTCTGCTGTTGGAGACAACCAGCACAAACGGGCAGCAGAACAACACGTTCTTAGATTCCAGCAGCAACACATTCACCATCACCCGTAACGGCACTCCAACACAAGGTTCTGTCACTCCGTATTGGCCTAATGGGTATTGGAGTAATTATTTTAGTGGCGCGGATTATTTAACAACATCAAACACTGCCCCGCTTCAATTTGGTGCGTCAGATTTTACTATTGAGGCGTGGGTCAACGTCAACGATTTAAGCAACAATCGATACATAACAATACAAGAAAAAAACGCCGCACAATCAAACACCGACCTTGGTGTTCTTTTTGTTGTTCTTTCAACGGGTGCTGTTTATCTTGGATGGTGTTCTGGCGCAACCCAAGCAAATATTACGTCTGCTACGGGTCTTATAAAAACAGGGGTGTGGAACCACATTGCAGCAGTTCGTATTGGAAGCGCATTTGCCCTGTATGTAAACGGGGTATCTAGAGGAACGGCAACGTCTGCCGTAACAATTAACTCAGCACTTTTTACTAATGTGGGGAGATATTCAACAGAGGGCGCCACCACCTCAATGATTGGTTACATTTCTTCATTGCGAATTGTTAAAGGTGTTGGCGTTTATACAGGGGCATTTACGCCGCCAACAACCCCGCTTGCTTCAACGCAGTCTTCTGGCACCAACATTTCCCAAATTACTGGAACCCAAACATCATTTCTCACTTGCCAAAGCAACCGATTTATTAACAATAGCCCTAATACTTTTGCTATTACGGTTAACGGGACTCCCATAGCCCAAGCATTTCAGCCATTCTCACCCGTCGCCTCTTATACTACTGCAGCGTATGGGGCGAGCGGTTATTTTAACGGGAGCACCGATTATTTAAGTATTGCTGACAATGCGGCATTGCAACTTGCTGCTGGAGATTTTACAATTGAAGGTTGGTTCTACATTTCTGGGGCCACTTCAACTGCTTACAATTTGATCAGCAAAGGTACTGCCACAACTGGTTGGTCATTAAACACTACTACTGGCGCAAGAATTCAATTTAGTTACACAGCGTCAAACTTAACGGGTGCAACTACAACGCTTGTTCAAAATGCTTGGTACCACATTGCAGTAGTTCGATCTGGTAGTTCGGTTGGTAATTTAAAAATTTATATTAACGGTGTACAGGAGGTTGCAAGTGCGGGCGCAGTAACCGATAACTTTAACCAAACTAGCATAATGTACATTTCTGCTAGTAGAACGGCTACTTTACCTTTAAATGGTTATTCTTCAAATATTAGAATAGTAAAAGGCACCCCGGTTTACACCGGCGCATTTGCCCCGCCAACCTTGGCACCAATAAAAACTGCCGGTTCTACAAGCGCGGCAAGTTATTCAAGCACGACCAACGTAGATATAACTTTTGCGGCGGCAAACACCAGTCTACTTCTTGACTTTACAAATTCGGGGGTTTATGACGCCTCTGTTCAAAACAACGCGATCACAGTTGGGGATGCTCAATCGTCAACCACGGTATCAAAGTGGTCGCCAACAAGCATGAAGTTTGATGGCACTGGGGATTGGTTAACGTCTATTGACGGTCCGCAACTTCAGCTTGGCACAAGTGACTTTACGGTTGAGGGATGGTTTTATTTGTCTGCAAACGGTGTGGCTTACGGACTTGTAAGCAAGGGTACGGCAAGCACTGGATGGTCTGTAAACGTAACGTCTAGCAATCGTTTGCAATTTGCCTACACCGCATCAACCTTGACGGGCGCAACGACTACGCTGGCAGCAACAACTTGGTATTACTTTGCGGTAGTTAGGTCTGGGTCTGCAACCGGGAACCTCAAAATTTATATTAACGGAACGCTTGAAGCCACTAGCGGCGGCGCTGTGACGGACAACTTTAACCAGACTAATATTTTGTACGTTGGAGCTAGCCGTACTGGAACAAACCCACTTAACGGCTATCTCCAAGACGTTCGAATTACCAGAGGTTTTGCTCGCACTGTAACCACAACGCCAACCGCAGCATTCCCAACGAGGTAGTCATGCAGCTTTCTAACCAAGACCTCATTATTAAAGACCACACAGAGTGGTTTCCCAACACTTCGTTCGGTGATCGCGGTCCTACTCTTGATTGGGTTGCCGAGCAAGGTTACTACGTCATCACAGTGTGGAAACCCTACGACCACACAACGGAAAAGCTGGTATCTGCTGCCCCGCATCTGTATGACGGGATGTGCTGCATCGTTGACGTTGAGCCGTTGACCGCTGAAGAACTTCAGTCACGTATTGACACCCAATGGTCCGTGATCCGTAGTCAGCGTAACCAGATGCTCAAAGATTCAGACTGGACGCAGTTAGAAGATTCCCTGGTAGACAAGGCAAAATGGACAACCTATCGCCAAGCACTTCGTGATATAACTACGCAAGATGACCCGTTTAAAATTACTTGGCCGACATGAACTCATTTTTTGGCGGTGCTTTTTTTGCTGGAGATTTTTTTCAGTCTGTTGTCACTGGCGCAGAACAATTGTTGATTAAACTTCGGTCATTTACCGAAAGAAGGAGATTCTAATGGCTATTAACCTCAAGGCGATTACCTCTGTAATGGGGTATCAGCAGATCACAAGTCTGAGTTCTGCTACCAAACTGACCGTGCCGCCCCGCGATATAAGCGGATTGATTGGCTCACCTCGGATTGCGATCATTACGCCTGAGACGCAAGCAGTGCGTTGGCGGGACGATGGCGTGGCCCCTACCGCTACAGTTGGGATGCCGTTAGCTGCTGGTGTTACGTTGCAGTACGACGGTGATCTGTCTCAGATCCAGTTCATTGAACAGACTGCCAGCGCCAAACTCAACATCACCTATTATTCTTGAGGTTGAAATGCAAGTCTCTAACGACTCCGCTGCTGTGAACTACGTTGATTATTTCACCAAGCAGTTTCCAATTGATCTGGCTAACATGGCCGCGTTGCGTGACGAGCTGGCTGTTCGACAGGGTGCTTTGTCTGCCGCCCAAGATGCGATGGCTGACCGAGAACGCGCCAAGCAAGAGCTAGATGCGGCTAACGCAGAAGCAGCCTCACTACGGGCTGATGCAGCAACTGACCGCGCAGCGGCAAAGCAGGAACTTGCTGATGCCAAGGCCAAAGCCAAAGATCTAAATGCCCAGGCTAAGGCTGCGCTTGCCGATGCGGTAGACCGTGAGACTGCGGTTGAGTTGCGCGAGAAAGCTGTGGCAGATCGTGAGGCTTATCAGACTGCTGCCCAGGTTGATATTGATAGCCAACAAGCCGATTTGAAAGCCCAGACTGCCGCCTTGGACGCCCGCATCAAAGCGTTCCAAGATAAAGTTGCTGCACTTACTGCGTAGGACACAAAATGGCCGTTAGTCTTTCACCGATTGGTGGTGCGGGTTGGCAGTTTTTTGACAACAACGGCGCTCCGTTGACTGGCGGCAAACTGTACACATACGCTGCCGGTACTACCACTCCGCAAGCCACTTATACTACTGTCAGCGGTGCAACTGCCCATGCCAATCCAATTATTTTGGATTCTGCGGGTCGAGTGTCTGCTGGCGGGCAGATCTGGTTGCTTACTGGCGTTTCGTACAAATTTGTACTTAACACCAGCGTCGATACGCAGTTGTGGAGCGCCGACAACATTACTGGCATTTCCGGCGCTGGTCTTGTAGAGAATTTTACCGGCACTGGTTCTCAAACTGTGTTCACTCTTGCCAACGCGCCGTTTAATGAAAACACCACTCAGGTGTACATCAATGGTGTGTACCAGCAAAAAAACACATACACGGTTGTTGGTACTTCGCTGACGTTCTCAACCGCTCCTCCATACACGGCCAGCATCGAAGTGCTATATGTCTAACAGTAAAATTTCCGCGCTAACAGGGGCAACAACGCCGCTTGCTGGCACGGAAGTTTTGCCTATTGTTCAGGGCAGCACTACCAAACAAGTATCTGTTGCAAACTTGACCGCTGGTCGAGCTATTAATGCTTCCACTGTTGAAACAACTGGCGAAACACGGTTTGGCACAACCAGTTCTGGTGGAAGTGCAACCAACACCAACAAAACTATTGGTGGCGTCTTTACAACATTGCACCAGTCTGGAATTTCATTCCCTGCCGGAGCAAATACGTTATTTACGTTGGCAGACCTTGGCGCTGCACAGACATGGTTTGTGATTGCAAACTGTAATGGTAACGTGACAAGCGTATATCATTCAGTAGCAATTGTTCGTGCAAATAACACGGATGTGAGTGTTACACCACTCGTTACATCTGCTCTTGGCGTGATTAGTGTTAGTGGATTGAATATTCAATACACCCAGTCATCTGGTGGAACGCAGCCAGGCGGGATGTTTTTTGCAATCCGTTTGTCTTGATGCAGATAATAATGAAAAACAGAATTGCAAACATAGAGCGATTTCTAGATTCAGGAGTTGTGACTGGTGTACTGATTGAATTTAGTCTGCAAGAAGTTGGACTGGCATACCATTCCGAACTTGTCCATCTTGATCAAAAAGACCCTTCTGATACAACCTTTGTGAAATTTGAAGAACTTACAGAGTCACAAGTTTTGGAATGGGGTTTGGAAAAAATAAAGCCAAAAAGAATTGTTGAGATTGAAGCCAATTTGCGCGACGAAATACAGAAAGCAAACAGTCAATCTTTGATTTATGGCGTGCCTTGGAAACAAATTCCAGCATAGGTTAAATTTAAGGAATTCAAATGTCTTTGACCAAAGTTTCGTACTCAATGATCAACGGGGCCGCAGTTAACGTCCTTGATTACGGTGCTGATTCAACTGGTGTGGCTAACAGCACTGCTGCTATCCAAGCAGCGATTAACACCGGTCAAACTGTGTGGATTCCAACTGGCACGTATTCGGTTACAACATTAGACTTAAAAGGCAAATACCCTAATATTATTGGCGATGGTATTAGTCAGACAATTATTAAAGCCCGTTCTTCTATTACAACAATTTTTGACGCTGCTGATGCAAGTGATGTTCAAATTTCTCCCTTGCTAATTAGCAATCTTACTATTGACGGGAATGGTTTAGTAACCGCATCGGCAATTTCCATGCGGTATCGTCATTTTGCAAAAATTGATACTTGTTTAATTAAAAACGCATCTGCTACAGGTGCGGCTGGCATTTATGCGATTGATTCATTTTTATGTATTTTTTCAAATTGCCAAGTTAATGCTTGCTACAACGGAATAACCTTGGAGGGTAGCAATCACAGATCAACTGTAAATTCTTGCAGTTTTATTGGATGCACAAATACTGGTATTAATGCCCGATCCAATGGAACTGCATTGGACGGAAACATGGCGCTTGTGTTTAACAATTGCGATGTTGAATTTGGTACAGGACTTGGTGCGTATTTGAACGTAACAAGTGCTGCGTTCTACGGCTGTTACATGGGTGAAAACCTTAATGGGCCATCTTTTTTTGTAGATGGTGGAAACATTGTTGTTGACAGTGGAGTTGTGTTTTTTGGTTACACAACTAACTCATTTGCTATAACAGGTACGCAAGGGAATGTTGTCATAAGAAACGCAAAAGTTTCTGGTCAAGTTTACGGTTCAATATCACAACTAATTGCAGGTGACGGTAAAAATACATATCGTTTTCAAGACTGCGATATTGGAGCAACAACTGGCGGCAATCAAGTAGTCACTGGTGACATATTAGACTATGGCCCTCAAAATCAAGTATTTTGCCAGCGCCTTGGTAAAAATTGGACAGCAACAACAAACAACACTACGTCAACATCTGCGTTAATTGGAAATAATGGTCGAAGAAATACCTGTAACACAGTTATTGGCGCGACTCCAATTATCGGTTTGCAATCAACTCTTGTGAATAATTCCCAATGGTTGGATGGTCAAAAACTATATTTAGTTATTGTTTATAAGGCCAGCACTGTTGGCACATTGGATGTTAAATTAAGTGGCAGTTCTTTCGGTGGCGCACCCACTGTTTCTTTAGGCTTTCCACCAAATGCCTCAGTAACAACTACATACATTAAATTGGATCAAACCGCGTCTAATGCTGCTTACACAATCATTGAATTTCTTGCTATAAATTGTGCGGCAAATGATTTTATTGAAATCCAAGAATGTTATTTGGCTGACAACACAATGCTTCAAAACAATGCTTTAGCTGACGTAAGAAATTTGTACAAATGTTAAGCCTTACTGGTACGGACCACCAGTATAGGCTTGCACAACTTGACAAAATGCTAAATAATACCGTATAATACCGTACCGGCGCGGCTCACCGGGGAATCTCAGGATTCACAATGACCGAAGAAGTAGCGATTGAAGCGGAAGTAGCGCCCGCGCCGGAACTGGAAGCCACGGCAGCCCCAGAACCTGTAGTAGATACGCCGGAAGTTTCGCCCAAGACATTCTCGCAAGAGGAACTTGATGCCGCGATTCAAAAACGTCTCGCAAGAGAACAGCGAAAGTGGGAGCGTGAGCGTCAAGCACCGCCGCACGTTGCCGTTGATGTTCCACCTGTAGATCAGTTTGATTCGGTTGATGCTTACGCAGAGGCCAAAGCAATCAAATTAATTGAGCAGCGTGAGCAGCAGCGCCAACAGACGGAGATTCTTGAGGCGTATCACGAGCGTGAAGAAGAGGCTCGGACCAAGTACGATGACTTTGAACAGGTCGCGTACAACCCAAGTCTTAAAATCACGACCGTGATGGCGCAAGCGATTCAAGCCTCTGATGCTGGCCCTGATGTAGCGTACTACCT
>Ga0209829_10000585_pt1 | contig 32303 bp, 4 predicted proteins | sample C_140205_EF_Meta_FD_187311 | JGI IMG/M metagenome (GOLD analysis project Ga0209829, IMG submission 187311) | Freshwater microbial communities from Lake Croche, Canada to study carbon cycling - C_140205_EF_MetaG (SPAdes) (version 2) | ecosystem: Environmental > Aquatic > Freshwater > Lake... | reverse complement strand
CCCATTTATTTCTTCGGACATCGCAATCCGTTTGAGACGAGCGAATACGTAAATCTGCTCACGAAATCTGCAACGATTCGTCTATCGCCAGAACACTACATCCCTGTAGAGGATACGACTTTGGCAGGGCGACAGGTCGTCATCGGTGATAAGATCTGGGTGAAAGGCAAGCTGGAACCCGTACTCGAGATCAAGATTACCACCGAGGTCGGTCAATATAATCCATACACCATGGAAAACACGTTGATTGTTGATGGAGTTCTCGCCAGCTGTTGTTCCGAATCGGATGAAGTCCCTGTAGAGACGATTCTGCGGAACTTCATTTCATGCGAGAGGACGATTTCTGCGATCGCCCCTTCCATCTATTACGCGGCCTTTGCTCCTTTACGAATCCTGTATCAAACGAACGGTGCAGAATGGGCACAGAAATATGCGGATGTTATGGGTGAGAAGACGGCCTATAAGGATTTATCTCTGTGGAAGCTGGTCGTGAATGCGCTCACCGTCTAGGCCTGGTCCACCACACTTATGCCCGCCAACTTATGTATGAACACGAGATATTCCTTTGGAAATCCCCAGAAACATCCATTGGGATCGCCAGAAGGAATGCGCCGGCTACTTGTATTCTTGCCGTGACTGAAGGCGACAATAATCTGCTGGGGCGGGATCTCCAGAAGATCCCTCTCGCGTCCTGCGACGAACTCCTCTCCCTCCCCTACTTGTACCGCCTCAGGGAATCCGCGTTCGACCCACCAACTCTTATAAAAGGCGAGTGAGGCCTCTGAAATCCGCTGACCGAGAGGAATATTCATAGGTGGCGAGTTGACTGCACTGATCCCCTTCACGAGATCATAACAGGCAATCGTAGTGGCCGCGACGGCCTTGGGCCTCCAAGGATGCTGGAGCCATGACACGCGCCGGCGGAAACTCGTGACAGGATAATGGTCGTCGTCGTCCATCATGAGGATGATCTCGGCGGTGGCCTTTGCCACGCCGATATTCCTCTTGGCCGCCACGGACGCCTTTTTCATCGGCACGTATACAATCTTCACTGTCTTTGATCTGTTCGCCGTTGCCGTTATCAGATCAGAGGCATCCTCCATAGGATCATCGGAATCCTCGACAATGATCCACTCGATCTTATCCTGGGGATAGTCCGATGTCATAATATTGTGACAGGCGAGATCAAAGAAGCGGCGGCGATTGTACATGAGAGTGACAATCGATATGGGTGGGCAGGCGTCGAACTTTATCACGGGAGGGAGTTGTGTGCGTGGCGTGACGGGTAGAGCGGTTATGGCAGTCTTGACTGCGGCTTTGAAGGCCTTGTAGCGCTCTGCAGCACGGGCCTTTCTAACAGCGGCGAGAGCATCGAAATCGGTGGCCTCGAAGGCCTTGATCGCAGCAGGGAGATCATCCAGTGTTTTGAGGATCTTCACGCCCTCTTGGCCCTCGTAGTCACATACGAAGCAGTTGAGATCATTCAGGATCGTGAAAGCACCTTGCCACTCGGACTCGGCGGCGGCGTAGGAGAACCCTTCCGCCTCGGAGCAGGCGATATGTCCCCGAAAGAATTTGGCCAGAGCGGTTCGGGTGGCCTGGTCGAGGTCCTTCACTTCTATACGGACATTCTCGGGGCAGACGATATCGAGCGGCTCGATACAATAGATACGGAGGGGAGGATATTCAGGGCGCCAGGCGGCCACGAGTTTGGGGACGTAGGCGCGCTTGTTTCGCGACCCTCCGAGGAACCAGACGAAGCCATTATTGACCGTTCCCTTGGGTACCTCCTTTGTTAACAGAGGCTCCGAGGCCCCCCACGGAATCACTTTGATTTGTTCCTGAGAAACGTGGCCGGCGTTTAGAGCCTCACCGGCTGAGATGTGATCCTTGTAGACCACATATTGGAAACGGGGCATGTAGGGGATCCACGCGGCCTCGAACCACTCTGGATTCACGACTAGGATATTGGTGGATGCCCAGGGCATCCATGCGTATACTGGGACCTCGAGATGGATTGCAACGTCGCATGGGACGGGGGGCTCGAGAGGATCTGCCTTGCGGACAGGCCCGAGAGCTTCTTCGAGGCCTTCAACATCTCTGGCGATTCCGAAAGGGTTGGACTTGTTATAGAGCAGGACGATTTCCATCTATTCATTCAAGACTTCCAGGTTTAGACCGTATATTTTGTAGGATTAAAGTAGAATGTCTGCTCCTCCCCCTCCTGGAATGGTAACACCTCCTGGAATGCCTCCACCCCCACCTGGGACACCAACACCTCCTGGAATGGCTGTACCTCAAAATGCCCCTCTTCCTAGTGGGGCACAGAGGAGTATGGTTGGAAAGTTGTATAATAGTGTGAAGGGCTTCTTTGGGCGCGGGGGTAGGATGACGAAGCGCATGATGAAGAAGATGACCATGATGAAGAAGAAGAAGGCCATGATGAAGAAGAAGATGACTATGAAGAAGAAGGCCATGAAGAAGAAGGCCATGAAGATGAAGGCAAAGACGCGCAAGTCTCGGCGCTAAGCATCTATAGGCAGTTATTATGATATTCTTTAAGAATACGATAATAAGTGACATTCCGGTAGTGCCATTATTGTAACGGCGGATTTTTGATGTTTCAAAAACTGCCGTTAGATTAGAATGAACAAGCGAAGGCATTCGAAAAAGCATGCTCGAGAAGCTCGTCGTAGATCTAAACGTATTACGCACGAAATCGTTCAAAGTGGTGGTAATGCTACACTTCTACGCGGTATTTCTGCTTTACAGTTCTGGTTTGACGGTAATGATCCTTTAGGAACTGGAACACCACCCGCAAATGGAACAAGCATTACAACTTGGGCTGATAAATCTGGGAATGGTAATAATCTCACAGCCATTACAACTAACGCAAAGCCAACATATGCTACGAATAGTGTTAACTCCTTAGGAACTGTTAAGTTTCCTGCTGGCATTGTTACTGCAGCTGGTTTAAAATCCGCTAACTATACTTCAACAGGTAGTTATACTGCATTCATAGTATTTAACCGATATGATATTGCTAAGAATAACTATGGGTTTTTATGGTCGCATTGGGGTATCACAGGCGCATTTTTGGTTAGAGCAATAGGAGCTAGCTTTGCTAGTGAGTTTGGCACGAACAGTCCTACTAAAATGATTTCTAATAACACTACGTATTTACTAACTTTAGTTGTTACTAATGGATATGCTTCTTGGTCAACGTATGGCGCTGGTTGTACAACAACTACAAATACTGGTACAGGAGGTACATACAGTGGTAGTGGATATTTATATATTGGGTCGGATACTGGTATGGGGGACACAATGAATGATTATTATGCAGAACTCATCCAATATAATAGTCGCTTATCGATACCTGATATCTATAGAATCCAAGGATATCTAGCAACCAAATGGGGGATAGCCGCTTATCTTCCAACCACCAATCCTTATTATAATGCAACCAGCTTTGCAAGTATAAGCTATATAACTCCTGTTCCATTAACTATATCTGGCCTGACAACATGGTTTGATGCAATGGATCCTAATGGCGCATCTGCAGCACCAGGCAACAATGCTAGTATGACTACCTGGAAGGATAAATCTGGAAATGGCTATGATCTGGTATCAGCGGGATCACCTTCAGGTTCTGTTGGTGGAGTTTATAGTACAAGTATATGTGGTGGTAAACCTGGCGTTATGTTTGGAGACACAACGAGCGGATTACCGGTTCGAGCATATGGATTTAATACTGGAAATATCACAAAGACTCCATATATTACTAGCTTTGCAATATTTACACCATCGACCTACACGGGTGCAGGATTTTTCATGGGAGATGTATGGTCATTTGGGGGACAAAATAATGATCATTACACCACTCGAGTTGAACGACCAGGAAGCTCTAATAACACGATAACACTTATGGGTACTAGTCCTGTACCAAATTTAGCTGGTCCTAGTTTGACTAACTTTAAAAATCCTCCACAGACTATTCTGATAACATGGGCTTCTTCATCATCTGGGGTAACGATGAGTTGTTATGGAAATGGACTATCGAATAGTCAATCAGCTGCATTCACTTCAGTATATTCTCCAACAGGTACTGCTCGTGTTACGGTTGGAACGAATCAAAATATGAGTGATACATGGATGCTAAACGGATCCGTTTCTGAAGTGATTCACTATAACACTACTCTCTCAGCTGATAATATACTGAAAATACAAGGATATCTTGGTAATAAATGGGGGATAGGTCAGTATCTTCCAGCAGGCAATCCCTATGTTCTGGATCCAGTTAAAGTTGCTTCAGCAGCCACCTACAACACGGTTTCTACCGCGACCTACCAAAGTGCTTCTACTGCCGTTTACCAAACTGCGTCGACATCAACCTACAAAGGAGCTTCTGCAGCCCAGGACTTGGCTGACTCCAAGGCCCAGTTCCAAAACGATTCTGGCGCCTTTTTCCAACGGATGTCTGGAGCCCAGGACTTGGCAGATTCGAAGGCACAGTTCTTACAGGATTCAGGAGCTCAAGATCTTCGTGATTCAGGTGCACAAGACTTGGCAGATTCAAAGGCCCAGTTCCAACAGGATTCTGGCGCCAACTTCAAACAGGTTTCTGGAGCCCAAGACTTGACTGACTCCAAAGCCCAGTTCCAAAACGATTCTGGCGCCTTTTTCAAACGGATGTCTGGGGCCCAGGACTTGGCAGATTCGAAGGCACAGTTCCAAAACGATTCTGGCGCCTTTTTCCAAAGGATGTCTGGGGCCCAGGACTTGGCAGATTCGAAGGCCCAGTTCCAAAACGATTCTGGCGCCTTTTTCCAACGGATGTCTGGAGCCCAAGACTTGACTGACTCCAAAGCCCAGTTCCAACAGGATTCAGGGGCAAAGTTCCTACAAATATCTGGCGCCCAAGACTTGACTGACTCCAAAGCCCAGTTCCAACAGGATTCAGGGGCAAAGTTCCTACAAGTTTCTGGGGCCACTTTTAATCTTGGCACACAGAACTCTGGAGCCAGGTTTCTTGCAGATTCTAAGGCCCAGAACTTGGCAGATTCGAAGGCACAGTACCAACAGGATTCTGGGGCCCAGGATCTTCGTGATTCAGGTGCACAAGACTTAGCTGACTCCAAAGCCCAGTTCCAACAGGATTCTGGAGCAAGATTCCTACAGGTCTCTGGGGCCCAGGATCTCGCCGACTCCAAGGCCCAGTTCCAAAACGATTCTGGCGCCTTTTTCCAACGGATGTCTGGGGCCCAGGACTTGGCTGACTCCAAAGCCCAGTTCCAAAACGATTCTGGCGCCTTTTTCCAAAGGATGTCTGGAGCCCAAGACTTGGCTGACTCCAAAGCCCAGTTCCAACAGGATTCAGGGGCAAGATTCCTACAGGTCTCTGGGGCCACTTTTAATATTAACACGCAGAACTCTGGAGCCAGGTTTCTTGCAGATTCCAAGGCCCAGGACTTGGCAGATTCGAAGGCCCAGTTCCAAAACGATTCTGGCGCCTTTTTCCAAAGGATGTCTGGGGCACAAGACTTGGCAGATTCCAAAGCCCAGTTCCAAAACGATTCTGGCGCCTTTTTCCAAAGGATGTCTGGAGCCCAGGACTTGGCAGATTCGAAGGCCCAGTTCCAAAACGATTCTGGCGCCTTTTTCCAAAGGATGTCTGGAGCCCAGGACTTGGCAGATTCGAAGGCACAGTTCTTACAGGATTCAGGAGCTCAAGATCTTCGTGATTCAGGCGCACATGAGTTGGCCGACTCCAAGGCCCAGTTCCAACAGGATTCAGGAGCAAGATTCCTACAGGTTTCTGGAGCCCAGGATCTCGCAGATTCAAAGGCCCACTTCCAAAATGATTCTAGCGCGCAGTTTCGACTGTATTCAGGGGCTCGGTTCCAACAGGATTCAGCAGCACAGGAACTACAGGATTCAGGAGCACAAGACATACAGGATTCAGCAGCACAAGACATACAGGATTCAGGGGCCCAGTTCCAACAGGATTCAGGAGCAACTTTTATTACAGCCTCGAGGGCGGTTGCACTCGTACAACAGGCCGCTGCGACTGCAAATCAGTTTGCCCAAACGGCCTCAAGTGCTTCTGCAGCGAATGCGGCTGCTGTGCAACAAGGTAATCTGGCTAACACGGTTGTCTCGGGTGCCGTGGCCCTACAGCAAAGGGCGGTTGCCGCAGCTTCATCTGCATCTGGGGCCGCCGCTGTTACACAGCAACAAGCTGCACTCGTCGCCACGGAAGCTTCTGGAGCATCTAGTGCTCTCGCTAAATCTAATATCGCAGCATCATCTGCTAACGCACAACTCGCAGCCGCAACTAAGAGTGGAAACTCTGGTGCGATCGCGGTAGCTAAACTGGCTGTCGCAGCGGCTTCTGTGCAACAGGCATCTGCGGCCCAACTTCAGAATCAACTTTTTGCAGATCAAAAGATACTTGCAGTGGACGCGAGTGCAGCATCTGGGGCAAACGCAACGGCGACCCAACAGGCGGCACTTGTCGCAGTAGCCGCATCTGGAGCATCGAGTGCAGTAGCTGTAGCCCAGCAATCGGCATCTGCAGCCGCAGCAGCCAATACAGCCGCAAACCAACTTTCAGATGAGGCCACAGCCGTTCAACTCGCGGCAGCAGCGGCAGCAGGACAACAACAGGCGGCGGATGCGGCGGCGGCAGCAGCGGCAGTAGCGGCTAATGTGAGCAATATACTGGCGGCTGCCCAGCAGCAGGCATCCCAGGCGTCAGCACTAAATCAACTGGCTGCTGTAGATAATGCATCCGCAGCGATCGCATCTTCAGGGGCTTCCGCGGCAATGGCGGTTGCTAAACTACAATCTTCAGGGGCAGCAGCATTCATTCAACAAGCATCAGCAGCTGTTGCAACTGCGAATACAGCGTTAACCACGGCGAATACGGCTGTTGCAACTGCTCAGAACAGTTTGAACGCGGCGAACCAGGCAGTTTCAAATGCTCAGAATACTTCGAACGCGGCGAACCAGGCAGTTTCAAATGCTCAGAATACTTCGAACGCGGCGAACCAGGCAGTTTCAAATGCTCAGAGCGCGTTTGATGCAGCCAATGCAGCAGTTGCACGTATACAGGAGCAGATAAGTTACCTTGGAGCGCGTATGGCGACTGCATATGGTAGTGGCGATATTTCTACCGTTAATGTTATCGCACAACAATTACGAGATTTAGAGGATAATGCACTTTCTAGGGCTCTTGAAGATCAATCCGCAGCAACTAACGCGTTACACGCAGCCCAGATACAGAATGGCACCGCATCTAACGCGTTAAACGCAGCCCAACAACAGCAAGCCACCGCATCTAACGCGTTAAACGCAGCCCAACAACAGCAAGCCACCGCAGCTGGCGCATTAGCCGCAGCCCAACAACAGCAAGCCACCGCATCTGGCGCAGTAGTGACTGCAAATAACCTACAGAGTCAGATCCCTTCTATCCAAAAACAGGCGGCTGCATCAGCGTCTGGAGCTTCCGCAGCAGCAATCATAGCGCAACAACAACAGGCAATCGCTAACGCGGCAACGGCGAGTGCATCTATTCAGGGCCAGGCCGCCGCCGTATCCGCTTCTGGGGCATCAGGTGCTGCCGCAGCGCTGGCAATCCAGCAATCTGGAGCGGCAGCCCAACAAGAGATCGCAGCTGCTGCGGCGATCCAGAATCAGGCAGCAGTCCTAACAACGCAGATACAGGCCGCGACTACGACTGCAAATACCGCTAGCTTGACAGCACAGCAACAAGCATCCGCAGCAACATCTCTGAGTTCAACTGCATCTGGGGCCGTCGCAGCAGCACAAGACGCGATAGCATCAGCCACTGCACAACTCATAGCAGCCACTACTCCAGCAGCTATTGAAGCTGCCAATAAGGCACTGGCAGATGCCAATAACCAAATGACGGCCGCCACCAAGCTTCAAGCCCAGGCCGACGCCGCTCAGCAACAGGCCGCCGCATCGGCCTCTGGAGCTTCCTCGGCAAATGCCGCACTCGCACAACAACAGGCAGCGGCACTTCTCGTACAGCAACAAGCAGCCGCCGCAACCCTACAGAATAAGACTATCGCAGCTCAAGTTCTCGCCGCCTCTGGATCCGCAACAGCATCTGCAGCGGCAGTGGCCGCCCAGCAACAGGCATCCCAAGCCGCCGCGGCAGGATTCCAAGCCGCGATTGCAAACGCCTCCGCCGCAATAGCCGCCTCAGCAGCATCTGGACCTATTGCACTCGCCCAGCAACAGGCATCTAGTGCAACGGCCCTGGGTCAACAGGCCTCTTCAGCGACTATCACGGCCTCTGCAGCTTTGGCGGCAGCGAACCAACAGCTTGTCACTGCACAGCAGAATCTTCAGTTTGGCATCGGATCATCTGGAGCTCTTCTACAGGCATCCGCAGCAGTTGCAGCAGCAACCGTCCAACAGGCTTCCGCCGCCCAACTCCAGACACAAGCATCTTCTGCCCAGATTAAAGCTGCTGTGGCAGCCTCTGGAGCATCCTCCGCATCAGCTCTCGCACAACAGGCAGCGGCAACAGCCACCTCTATAACTTCTGGGGCCACGGCTCAACAGCAACAAGCGGCCGCGGCAGCCTCTGCAGCAGCGGGAGCACTGTCGATCGCCCAACAGGAGGCAGCAGCAGCAGCCGGTACACAACTCAACTCCGCAGTAGTCACCGCACAAGAGCAGGTAACTGCGGCAGCAGCAGCCGCCGCGGCAGCAGCAGCAGCGGCAAAAACCGCCGCAACAACAGCCCAACAAAAGGTGGCGGCAGCAGCCGCGGCAGCATCAGGGGCATCTAGCGCTTTCTCAATAGCACAAACGGCAGTCTCAGGTGCGAATGCACAACTCGCCGCCGCACAAACGGCCTCTGCAGCAGGTGTATCAGGCGCCTCTACCGCACTTGCAGCAGCAAAGATAGCAGTAGCAGCAGCACTTGCACAACAGGCTTCCGCAGCCCAGCTTCAGACACAGGCCACCACGGCCCAGCAACAGGCGGCTGCTGCAGCCTCTGGGGCATCTGGAGCAGCAGCGGCAGTAGTTCAAGCATCCTCAGCAGTAGTTCAAGCACAAAATAGGTATGGAGCTGCCACAAATGCCTCCAGTGCCAACTTTCAATCCGCATCCTCGTCGCATTACGCAGGAGACTCGCGTGCCCAGTTTCAACAGGACTCCGGTGCACAAGATCTCCAGGACTCTGGGGCACAGGATCTGGCCGACTCTGGCGCCCAGTACCAACAGGATTCAGGGGCCCAGTTCAAACAGGACTCTGGAGCACAAGAGATACAGGATTCGGCAGCCCAGGACATACAGGATTCTGGCTCAAGCTTTCTTACTGCCTCGAGGGCGGTTGTACTCGTACAACAGGCCGCTGCAACTGCAAATCAGTTTGCCCAAACGGCCTCAAGTGCTTCCGCCGCGAATGCGGTTGCTGCGCAACAGAGTAGCATAACCAACTCAGTCGTTTCAGGTGCCATGGCCCTACAGCAACAGGCGGTTGCCACAGCTTCTGCTGCATCTGGGGCCGCCGCCGTCACAAAGCAGCAGGCTGCACTCGTCGCCACAGAAGCTTCTGGAGCTTCTGGGGCTATGGCGGCAGCGAATCAGGCTGCAGCAGCCGCAGCGGCACAGCTCGCAGCCGCGAAAAAGAGTGGGAGCACAACAGCCATTGCTACCGCGCAACAGGCCGTCACGGACGCCGCGCTCCAACAGGCGTCTGCAGCCCAACTCCAGAGTCAAGCAATCGCAGATCAGAAAATACTCGCAGTAGATGCCAGCGCAGCATCTGGGGCTGCCGCAACGCTAAAACAACAGACGGCACTCGCAGTTGCAACATATTCTGGAGCATCGAGTGCCATGGCAGCAGCCCAGCTTACCGCATCTGCAGCCGCAGCAGCCAATGCAACGGCAAACCAACTTTCAGATCAGGCCGCAGCCGTTCAACTCGCGGCAGCAGCAGCTGCAGGACAACAGCAGGCAGCGGATGCAGCGGCGGCAGCAGCAGCGGCAGCGACTACTGTCAGCAATGCACAAGCGGCTGCACAGCAGCAGGCATCTTCTGCAAGAGCCCTCAGTTCAGGAGCATCTGGGGCCGTCGCAGCAGCACAAGCCGCGATCGACGCCGCTAAGGCACAACTCGCAGCGGCCACCACTCCAGCAGCCACTACAGCCGCCAATCAGGCACTTACAGATGCTAATAACCAAATGACAGCTGCGAAACAGTTGCAGGCACAAGCATCGTTCGCCCAACAGATAGCCGCCGCAACTGCTTCTGGGGCATCTAGTGCTGTTGCAAATCTTGCAATCCAGCAATCTGGAGCGGCAGCTCAACAAGAGGCTGCTGCTGCCGCGGCGATCCAGAATCAGGCTGCAGTGGCGACAGCCCAGATACAGGCGGCGACTACGACTGCAAATACCGCTACCTTGGCAGCACAGCAACAAGCATCCGCCGCGACAGTCCTCAGTTCAGGAGCATCTGGGGCCGTTGCCGCAGCACAAGCCGCGATTGACGCCGCTACTGCACAACTCGCCGCGGCCAAGACCCCAGCAGCCACTACAGCCGCCAATAAAGCACTCACAGATGCCAATAATCAAATGACGGCCGCCACCCAGCTTCAAGCCCAGGCCGCCGCTGCCCAGCAACAGGCCGCCGCATCGGCCTCTGGAGCTTCTTCCGCCAATGCGGTACTCGCACAACAACAGGCGGCTGGCCTTCTCGTACAGGAACAGGCAGCTCTCGCAACCCTACAGAATCAGACTATCGCTAACCAAGTTCTCGCTGCCTCTGGATCCCTAATAGCGTCTGCAGCCACCGCAGTCTCTCAGCAACAGGCCTCCCAAGCCGCTGCGGCAGGATTCCAAGCCGCGATTGCAAACGCCTCCGCCGCAATAGCCGCATCTGCAGCCTCTGGACCTATCGCACTCGCCCAGCAACAGGCCTCTAGTGCAACGGCGCTGGGTCAACAGGCCTCCGCAGCCATTGTAACGGCCTCCGCCGCAGTTGTAACAGCCGCTACACAACTTGCTAATGCACAACAGGCTCTTCTTCTTGGATCTCCTGGAGCAACTTCTGGTGCTCTCCTAAAAGCCCAGCAGGCTGTGACAGACGCCGCGGCCCAACAGGCATCCGCATCCCAGCTCAAAAGCCAAGCCTCCGTTGCCCAGAACCAGGCAGCCGTGGCAGCCTCTGGAGCATCCTCCGCATCGGCTCTCGCACAACAGGCAGCGGCAACAGCCACCTCTATAACTTCTGGGGCCACGGCTCAACAGCAACAGGCGGCAGTGGCAGCCTCTGCAGCAGCGGGAGCAGTATCGATCGCCCAACAGGAGGCAGCAGCAGCAGCCGGTACACAACTCGCAGCAACTGTAGTGGCAGCACAACAGCAAGCAACCTTAACATCTGGAGCGGCAGCAGTGGCGGCGGCTGCTGCGACAAAAGCGGCGACCGTCGCTCAACAACAGGCTACTGCCGCAGCGGCAGCAGTATCTGGAGCATCAACCGCCGTCGCAGCAGCACAAACAGCGATGGCAGCAGCTAATGCACAACTCGCCGCCGCACAGACGGCCTCTGCAGCAGGAACATCGGGAGCCTCCACAGCACTCGCAGCAGCAATGAAGGCTGTGACGGCAGCCACGGCTCAACAGGCCTCTGCAAACCAACTTCAGACACAGGCTAATACCCTACAACAACAGGCATTGGTAGCAGCCTCTGGGGCATCTGGAGCGGCAGCGGCGGCGGATGCAGCGGCAGCCACTGCACAAGCACAGCAGAATATTGCCATAGCAAGTGCGAATGCATCCGCCGCTAAATACATGTATGCATCTTCTGCCAAGTATATCGGTGATTCGGGATCCAAGTATGTTGGCGACTCAAAGGCCCAGTATGTTGGCGACTCAAAGGCCCAGGATCTACAGGATTCGGCTGCACAGGATCTACAGGATTCGGGCTCGCACTTTCTAGGCGACTCGGGTGCCAAGTTCCAACAGTTTTCGGGAGCCCAGAGTATTCGTGACTCTCGAGCCCAGTTTATTGGCGACTCTCGTGCCCAGTTCGTGGGTGATTCCCGAGCCGTTTACTGGAATAACTCGGGTGCCAGTTTCACAGGGTACTCAGGAGCCCAGTATGTTCGTGACTCAAAGGCCCAGTTTGTCGGCGACTCTCGAGCCCAGTTCTTAGGCGATTCCCGAGCCATTTACCAACAGGATTCATCTGCCCAGAGCCTACAGGATTCAGCCGCCCATGACATACAGAGTTCAGGGGCGCAGGAGATTAACGATTCTGCTGCCCAGTTCAAACAGGATTCAGGGGCAGACTTCCAACAGAACTCGGGGGCGCAACTCCTACAGGATTCAGGGGCGCAGGATATACAGGATTCAGGGGCACAGTTCCTCGGCGATTCGAGGGCCGTGTACGACACCGCATCTTCGGCCCAGTATCTTGCCGATTCTGGTGCTCAAATCATACAGGATTCTGGGTCCAGATTCTTGAATGAATCTGCGGCGTTCGTTTCTGGTGCAGTTATCATATCGCATCTAGGAAATGATCCCCCCAGTGGGCGATTCGTCCTTCCCAAGCGCACACAAATGTTTACAAAATCGATGACGCAAAGTGGTGGTGGGAAGCCTGCCAAGACCCTACAGAGCGGCGGTGGTGCAGAACCCCCTCTATCCCCCTCAACGACCGATGATCTCACGATTCTTACAAACGGCTATGAAGGCCGTTATATTCGTGTCCGCCCCCCCTTCTATGAAGGCGACGGCTTCATGACAATCTCCCAAATCATTATCTACGATGTGATAGGCCTCAATCTTGCCCCGAATGCCAAGATCTATGCAACTTCCAGCCTAGATGGTACAAGTCCCCCCAAGATTACAATAGATGGTACAACGACGATCCGTGATATTCCCAATGTATGGCACTCCGCAACACCCAATCGAGACACCGAATACATTGAACTGGATCTGGGAGAGAATCACGAAATCTATGCAGTCCGTGTTCTAGGTACAAAAACGTGTCCCTTTGGAAATCCAAGATGCCATGCGCGCCTCGACTACACGCGCATTGAGATCCGACGCGATGGCGACTCCGGTATTTCCCAGGACGCGATCGATACATATGAGAATCAGGTCCTGGATGAACAGGCCGCTCTCGCACACGCCTTTATTGTCAAATCACTCGATAAGCCCTCCGGTTCACAGATTACGCTCCAGGCCCAGCCCGATGTCGGTAACGATCCCTCCAACGGCTCTTTCACACTTACCACAACCGACTTTGACCAGACCATTAAGGTGAATGAGTTCCTTGGGCGATATGTGCGCCTGAGACCTTCTCTGACAAACGGCGACGGCTTCATTAACTTATCGCAAGTCATTGTCTATGATGTCCTGGGCCAGAATATCTCCGAAGGGAAGGCGACATATGCGACATCTTCTATAAGTGGCACGAAGCCATCCTCAATCATTGTCGATGGAAACACAACTGTTCGCACAATCCCTGATGTCTGGCATTCGAACTCGAGGAATAGGGAAAAGGAGTTCATCGAGATCGACCTGGGCTCGAATCAGACGATTGTTGGGATCCGCGTCATAGGGCGAAAGGGGTGTCCTCTTCCCAATATGTGCGAGAATAGGATGTTGGGTCTGCGCGTGGAAATCAGAGATACTACCACGGAAGAAGCAGTAAGAGCCTATCACTCGCGACCACCTGATAGGCACACGGATCTCAGTGGGCAGAAAATAAGGGTGAGGACTCTCGCGAACAATGCTTCCTCTATAAAACTGCGACACAAGCAAAAGGATCCCAGTATTCCTGCAGGATATACGAAGATCTGGAGCAGTGGAAAACGAAGATATGAGTACAAGGATACGCACGGAAAGGTTGTGTTGAATCCGGCCCCACCCAGCTTGAGGAACCCGTCGAAGGTCTTCCAAGTTCTCTCCACGGATATTCAAATCCTTACGGATCCTACGATCACACCTCCATGGACCAAGTATTTCGACACTATCAACCGCAAATACTATTACCAGAATACGAATACTCTGGAAAACACCTGGGATCACCCGTTTTCTCCTAGGATGCCGGTTGAGGGAGAGACTCGATATGGGGATGACGGGCTGCCTGAGACTTGGGAGAAGTATTTGGATTCTGCGCTTCAAACCTATTTCTATTACAAGCCATCGACGGGTGAACTCAGCTGGGATCATCCCCACCCACCACCCTATCCTGACGGCTTAGCGGCGATTGCGAATAAATATTTACCCTTGTATGAAATGTATAGGGACCCTACGACTCACGCGCTGTATTACTTCAATACTCTTACCACCGAGACTGTATGGACATTGCCTATAGGGATAAGGAAGGCATAAGATAGGCCCGGGTATTTATACCAGATTTTATAGGATCATGATGGTACTATAAAAACTGGGGGGGGCGGATTCCGCAGTCCCTTTTTAATGTGGAGTAATTCTAGGATGAGAACGTCGCGAAAGGCTCAAAAGAGTGTGCGACGGAGGTCGAAAAAGCCTGGCCAGATTGGTGGTGGGACGACTCTTACGCAAGTTAAATCGGCTCAACCCTATACGAACTCCGTTGTAGCATATGGGACACCTGTGGCGGCGGCCAGTGTCTATAGCAATACGACTACGTCATCTAAGAATGTGTGTTTGCCTATATCAACTCAGAAGCTTCAGGGGGGCTTTAAAATGGGCACTGCTTCATGCTATGGCTATACTGTAGGGCAATGGTTAGATGTTGCAGCTGGTACCTATCAAGTGAGTGTTAACTTGGATCGACAAAATGCCGCGGATACTATTAACTCTATCATCCAAGCACCGGCCAACTCGAAATTGCGCGTCGATGGTACTACATATTATCCAGATGCCAGGCTCAGCGCGAATGGACCTGTAACGAATCCAACACCTGGAACGGATGTAAACCAGTTGGGATATACGGATGTTTTTACATTTAGCTTTGATCCCACGAAATCATTTACGTTACCCTTTTTACAATACACTGTTACTGCTTACACGGCATCTGTAATAACGGAAATCATAACTGTCAATAATACCGCCCTGGATGTGTTGTCGCCAGGATATCCTGCTGCTTCTGCTGCTGCCTACCAAACTGCCTATACTTCTACTGTCTCTACAGCACAGTACATATCCGATTCGGGTTCTTCATTTAAGACAGCGTCTGCTGCTGAGCCTTCTGCGGCAAACTTTAGGGATGCTTCTGCGGCTCAAGAAATCGCTGATTCGGGTTCTTCATTTAAGACAGCGTCTGCTGCTGCGCCTTCTGCTGCAAACTTTAGTGATGCTTCTGCTGCACATGAACTCGCAGATTCCAAGGCGCAGTTTATAGGCGATTCAAAGGCCGTATTCCAACGCGATTCTGGTGCCCAGGAACTTGCCGATTCAAAGGCTCAGAGTATGCAGGATTCTGGCGCACAGGAGATTGCCGATTCAAAGGCGCAGTTTATAGGCGATTCAAAGGCCGTATTCCAACGCGATTCTGGTGCCCAGGAACTCGCAGATTCAAAGGCTCAGAGTATGCAGGATTCTGGCGCACAGGAGATTGCCGATTCCAAGGCGCAGTTTATAGGCGATTCCAAGGCCGTATTCCAACGCGATTCTGGTGCACAGGAACTCGCAGATTCCAAGGCGCAGTTTATAGGCGATTCGCGCGCCGTATTCCAACGCGATTCTGGTGCCCAGGAACTTGCCGATTCTAAGGCTCAGAGTATACAGGATTCTGGCGCACAGGAACTCGCAGATTCAAAGGCCCAGTTTATAGGCGATTCCAAGGCCGTATTCCAACGCGATTCTGGTGCCCAGGAACTTGCCGATTCTAAGGCTCAGAGTATGCAGGATTCTGGCGCACAGGAGATTGCCGATTCAAAGGCGCAGTTTATAGGCGATTCCAAGGCCGTATTCCAACGCGATTCTGGTGCACAGGAACTGGCCGATTCTAAGGCTCAGAGTATGCAGGATTCTGGTGCACAGGAGATTGCCGATTCAAAGGCCCAGTTTATAGGCGATTCAGGAGCCCAGTTCGAAGCCGAATCAGGCGCCCAGTTCCAAGGCGATTCAGGCGCCCAGTTTCAAGATGATTCTGGCGCTCAGTTTATAGGCGATTCAGGTGCCCAGTTTCAAGATGATTCTGGCGCCAGCTTCATCAGTGCCTCGAGTGCAACTAACTCCGGCCCTCTCGCCATCATACGCCTCGGTAACGATCCCAACATCGGACATTTCATTGTACCCAATGGTACTCGCGACCAGACCATTATAACGAATGGATTTCCTGACAAAAATCAGACGGGTTCTGGCGTACAACGCGGGGGTGCTCTAGATAAAATAACTTGCGGGCGATATGTCCGCTTTAGACCCTCCGCATATGAAGGTGACGGATTCATCAATCTCTCACAAGTCATGATCTATAATGTTATCGGCCTCAATGTCGCCCCTAAAGGAGTCGCCTATGCCACTTCCACGATGGTCGGAACTGCTCAGCCCTCTATTATCAACGACGGAGCAACTACAACCCGTGATTTCCCAAATGTCTGGCAATCCGCCACGAATAACAGGGACAAAGAATACATCGAAATCGACCTCGGATCTAACCAATATATCTATTGCATCCGTATCCTGGGAATGAGCAACTGCCCCAAACATGCTCCGAACTGCCAGAAACGAATGTTCCATCTACGGATAGAATTTCGCCAAGAAGGGGATCCCACTGTCGACCCTGCCGCTATCGAATATTATAAGAAGGGAATGACAGGCTTACAAGCATCGGCCAAGGCGAAGGTCGAGGAAATGATAACTGAAGGCGGTCATACTCTCCCTACGACATCTTTAGATCAGACTATTAAAATCAACGAGGCTGTTGGCCAATACGTCCGTGTTCGCCCCTCTGTCAAACATGGCGACGGATTCATCAACCTCTCACAGGTCATTGTCTATGACATCTTGGGACAGAATGTGTCTCGCGGCAAGAATACATATGCCACCTCTTCTATTGCGGGGGCCAGCGCCCCTGATATCGTTGTAGATGGGAATATGGGTATACGCGCTCTCCCTCATGTCTGGCATTCCAAAACGAGGAATAGGGACGCGGAGTTTTTGGAGGTTGATCTTGGAAGTCCCCAGACTATCATTGCCGTTCGTATTATAGGGCGCAAGGACTGTCCCTTACCCAACATGTGCGAAAATAGGATGAAGGGGATACGCGTAGAAATCAACGAGAGAACCACGCCGCAGGCGTTACATGCCTATAAGATGCACAGGGCAGTGGCAAGTAAGGAACATGGTGAAAGATCAGTTAACGTGCGTGGGAGTTCGACGAGTTCTTCCATACGATTGAGGAGGATTGTAGGGTATGAGAAAGTGGATGAGCCCGACGCATCACTCCCTATAGGCTATGTGCGCCTTTGGAATAAGATGGCGAGGATATATGCCTATCAGGATCCCAAGGGGCAGCTTGTCCCGCACCCAGTGCCACCAAGTATGCGGGTTTCCAGGTCTGAAATAAGGCGCCCTCCTGGTATTCCTATTGCATCTAGGGAGGATGAGGCGAAGATGGTAGGGGGTGGTTTCAGGCCTCTTTCGACGGATATAGAAGACTTGAATAGTCTTACTGTTACATCTCCATGGACGATGTACTTTGACACCATTTTTCGGATGCATTATTATTATAACTTGGAAACGGGGGTTGATACTTGGGAACAACCCTTTGTTCCGAGGGAGCCAATGGACGGGGAGGTGACTTACGGTGATGCTGGACTGGGGCCAAAGTGGGAAAAATATTTGGATGATTCTATACAGACGTTTTTTTACTACAAGCCCTCGACGGGTGAAACGCGTTGGGATCATCCTACCCCGCCTCCTGCTCCTACTGGTTTGACCCCTATTCCTGGGCCTTATGAACCTGCCTATGAAATGTATAGGGACCCTAACGGTGCATCCTTCTATTTGGATACGGCTACGCAGGAGACCCTTTGGGAGTTGCCAGTTACACAGATGGCTACCCCGCGACCGGTTTTTAGGGCAGTTACGAAAAAAGTGAAATCGAAGGTGGTAAGTGCGTCTGGGCCTGCTGAGAATAAACGTGCAAAAACCTTGAGGGTTGCGGCTTCTGGGCCTAAGGGGGCTTCTGGGCCTACAGAAACACCTGCAACTAAAGGGACTTCTGGGGCTAAGGACAGTTCTGGGCCTACAGAAACACCTACACCTAAAGGAACTTCTGGGGCTAAGGGCACTTCTGGGCCTACAGAAACACCTGCAACTAAAGGGACTTCTGGGGCTAAGGGCACTTCTGGGGCTAAGGGAAGTTCTGGGCCTACAGAAACACCTGCAACTAAAGGGACTTCTGGGGCTAAGGGCACTTCTGGGGCTAAGGGAAGTTCTGGGCCTACAGAAACACCTACACCTAAAGGGACTTCTGGGGCTAAGGACAGTTCTGGGCCTACAGAAACACCTACACCTAAAGGTACTTCTGGGGCTAAGGAAACTTCTGGATCTGAAACACCTACACCTAAAGGAACTTCTGGGGCTAAGGGCACTTCTGGGCCTACAGAAACACCTGCAACTAAAGGGACTTCTGGGGCTAAGGACAGTTCTGGGCCTACAGAAACACCTGCAACTAAAGGGACTTCTGGGGCTAAGGACAGTTCTGGGGCTACAGAAACACCTACACCTAAAGGAACTTCTGGGGCTAAGGGAACTTCTGGGGCTGGAGCTCCTTCTAAAGGCACGTCAGGGCCTCCAAGCGCTAAAGGATCTGGTGCATCTACAGGATGAGCACATCTTGATAACCCGGTTCATATATTTATGAGTGGTATCTCTGAAATATAGCGGATTTCCTATCAAATAAAAGGTAGATATATTATAGAACCCATGCCTAAGCCAGCAAAACAATCGAAGAAAAATAAGACCGCTGCAAGGCGTAGATCGAAACGTATTACGCATGTAGTCCAAAGTGGTGGTGCTACGCCTACCACTATATCTGGTCTGACTCTCTGGTTCGATGCTACTGATATTAATGCAAATCGTACGGCTACAAGTAACGGTGCAGCCATTAATACCTGGAATGATAAATCTGGAAATAACTATAATCTTACTGCAATGGAGGCTGGTGGTGTGAAAGGTGGTGGGACCTATAACACAACAATCACTAATAATAAGCCTGGAGTTTCGACGGTGGGTTCCTTCGCTAACGGTACTACAGTCGGATTTACTACGCCTTCTATTCCATTATTTACGAACTGTTCTATCTTTATTGTCTTTACACCTACTACACGTACTTCTTTTCCAAGTGGAGACAATGGAAACAAACTAAACGGGCCTTTGTTTGCGCAAGAAGGGAATGGTGGTTATCTGCGAATACTCTTTAATATTTCTGTTGTCTTTTTGCAAAACCCTTCTACATTGATAGGTTATGGTAACAGCGGTGAGCTTGACAACTTGAATCGAATGGCAACTCCACAGCCATTCCTATTGAGTTTAGTTTCAAGCCCTTCAGGTGTTACAGTAACAATATATGCAAACGGTTATAATATTTCCAAAACAACTACCACTACACTTAATAGTTCTTCTCAGCCAAACCCTGATCCTGTAATGGTTGCAGGTATGGGCGGAGCGACTGGGGTTGCTCTAGGAGCATTCTCTGAAATGGTTGTTTATAATAATACTCTTTCAAGCGATAATATTAACAAAGTCCAAGGATATCTTGCTTCTAAATGGGGTATTGCACCCTATCTTCCAACGACGCATCCGTATTATAACGCAACATATTCTGATACAGGAGTGCTTATGACTGTAGCTGAAGCTGCAGCTGCTGCTGCTAAACTTGCTTCTGCTGCAACCTTTCAAGGAGATTCAAGGGCAACCTTCCAAGGTGCGTCTACCGCAACCTACCAAGGTGCGTCTACCGCTGTATACCAAGGTGCTTCTAGCGCTCAGTATCAAGGAGCTTCTACTGCCCAGTATCAAGGAGCATCTACCTCAAGGTACCAAGGAGCTTCTACTGCCGTTTACCAAGCTGCTTCTGGATCAACTTACCGTACAGCTGCTCTAACTAGTCTCACTACGATGTTAAGAACCATTCCAGGCTTAACAACCTGGTTTGATGCCGCAGATCCTAATAACGGATCCGCACCACCCGCCAACGGCGCAAACATGACGACCTGGTCTGATAAATCTGGAAATGGATACAACGCGAGTTCCATACTTGCTATCGGCGGGCAGTATAATACCACTGTTTGTAACGGACAACCAGGAGTTTCCTTCGGAAGCCCTGGCACAAACGGATTTCCAGTTACAGCCGGCGGCTTTGTCACAACCCCTATTACAAAATCCCCCTATGTAACTGTATTTTTCGTTTTTACACCATCTGTAAATCAAACCACTGTTACTGCTGGTATTGCAAGTCCATGGGCCCAGGCTACAAGTTCTGTAGATCATTACATTACTCGTCTGGTTTGGCCCAATAACTCAACGATGTGCTTGGATGGTAACAGCAGTGTAGGTACAGCTAAAGTAACTGAACTGAGAGGTCCTGGTATTTTGACACTTGCGGCAATGACGCCCCCACAGCCAATGCTGGTCACCCTAGTTACACGGGCGTCTGGGACGAATCTGACTTGTTATGCGAATGGTCTAACAAACTTGGCCTCTGCAAATCTGAGTGGTACTTGGTCTTCCATACCTAACCCAACTGGTTCAGCCCCTGTAATACTTGGGACGGATGTTGGAGGCCAAGGGGCTACGTTCTTGTATGGCGCGTTATCCGAGGTTCTCCATTATAATGTAACTCTTCCACCCTCGCATGTCCAGTACATACAAGGATATCTTGCAGCGAAGTGGGGCTTGCTACCATATCTTCCAACGACACATCCATACTATAATACATCTTTTGCGAATCTGTCTTCTATAACGAATATAGTCTCAGGAGCGAACTTCCAAGGGGCTTCTACTGCGACTTTTCAAGGAGTTTCTGCTGCCCAGGATCTCGCCGATTCCAAGGCTCAGTTCCAAAACGATTCTGGCGCCTTCTTCCAAAGAATGTCTGGAGCCCAGGACTTGGCAGATTCAAAGGCCCAGTTCCAAAACGATTCAGGGGCAAAGTTCCTACAAATATCTGGCGCACAAGACTTGGCAGATTCGAAGGCCCAGTTCCAACAGGAGTCTGGTGCCAACTTCCAACAGAATTCAGGGGCAAGATTCCTACAGGTGTCTGGAGCCCAGGATCTCGCCGACTCCAAGGCTCAGTTCCAAAACGATTCTCGCGCCTTCTTCCAACGGATGTCTGGAGCCCAGGACTTGGCAGATTCAAAGGCCCAGTTCCTACAGGATTCAGGAGCTCAAGATCTTCGCGATTCAGGTGCCCAGGAATTGACAGATTCAAAGGCCCAGTTCCAACAGGATTCTGGCGCCAACTTCAAACAGGTTTCTGGAGCCACATTCAGTGAACTTTCATTGAACTCTGGATCCAGGTTTCTTGCAGATTCTAAGGCACAGTTTATAGGAGATTCCAAGGCCCTGTTCCAACAAATGTCTGGAGCCCAGGATCTCGCCGACTCCAAGGCCCAGTACCAACAGGATTCAGGGGCAAGATTCCTACAGGTGTCTGGAGCCCAGGATCTCGCCGACTCCAAGGCTCAGTTCCAAAACGATTCTCGCGCCTTCTTCCAACGGATGTCTGGAGCCCAGGACTTGGCAGATTCAAAGGCCCAGTTCCTACAGGATTCAGGAGCTCAAGATCTTCGTGATTCAGCTGCACAAGACTTGACAGATTCAAAGGCCCAGTTCCAACAGGATTCTGGCGCCAACTTCAAACAGGTTTCTGGGTCCACCTACCTCAATGTTTCTGCTGCACACGATCTTGCAGATTCCAAAGCCCAGTTCCAAAACGATTCTCGAGCCTTCTTCCAAAGAATGTCTGGAGCCCAGGATCTCGCCGATTCCAAAGCCCAGTTCCTACAGGATTCAGGGGCTCAAGATCTCCAGGACTCTAGGGCCCATTTTCAACAGGATTCAGGCGCCCAGGATCTCCAGGACTCAGGGGCGAACTTCAAACAAGTTTCTGGATCAAGCTTTCTGGGAGCCTCGAGTGCAACGTTTACTCTTGCATCTGGTTCCACTGCGATCATTAATACTCTTTCTACACTCCTCGTGACGCCCGTGACACAGATGATCCCTGGGATTACACCCACGCAATGGTTCGATGCGATGGATCCCAATGGTAACGGGATTTCTCCCCTAGAGGGGGCAGTTATTACAGGATGGACCGATAAATCTGGTCACGGGAATAATCTGATCGCCCTTGGTACAAGTCAGCCCACATATACGAAGACACTTTCAGCTGGATATCCCGCTGTCCAGTTCTCTGGTGCTCAGAGCCTCAACGCGACCATCGATGCTACGCCACTTACTGGCGACGCGTTCACCATGTTCATCGTGGCGAGTGTGAATGACTGGAGTGGTGCGGCAGGTGGGAATGGGCGGCTGGTCTCTTTCGGCGCGAACACTGAGATCCTTTCGATGAACACTAACTCAAACACCCCCGCGGTTGTAGGGCTACAGGGACCACAACTAGTAGTACCAAACGCCACTGTAAATATAGCGTCACCCTATATCTGGGAAGCATGGTATGATGGTACGAATGCAACTGCAAACGGTATCATTCAAGGGGCAACATCTAGCACTGTTGCGATGACGAATCCACAGACATCTACTAAGCTTGCCATAGGGAATGCAATAGGGAATGCCATCGGTATGACGGATTCTCAGATGGCTCTTGATGGTAATATCTCTGAAATCATCATCTTCAACACTGCACTAAATACGAGTCAGCGGGAGACAATAGAGGGATATCTGTCCTGGAAGTGGGGAATCCAGAACAATCTTCCCGCCACGAACCCCTTCGCACCCAATGCCTCTAATCTCAGCGCATCTTCTGCCCGATATTTGGGCGTGTCTTCCGCTCACTACGTCGGTGATTCCACCTTCTCGAGCATTCAACAACTTATTGTGAAACCTGTAGGCAGTCTTATTACACCGCAACCCGTGATGTGGTTCGACGCCACGGATCCTACTGGAACCGGCGTAGCTCCTGCCAATAACTCTATTGTATCGAGCTGGATGGACAAATCGGGCAAGGGCAACCATGCGAATGTCTCAGGGACGACTACAAATCTAAACGCTGTTATCACGGTTGGAACCACTCCTTCCGTCGTCTACAATGCGACTGGTCTCAATGGACGGCCAACTCTCCAGTTCAATGGCTCCCAGTACTTTTCTGGCAACCTAAAAGCGGGAAGCATTTCTGGACAAGCCTATATCTTTGTTGTTTTCAGTGCCACTGCCGTCGGTACAAACTCGCGTATCTTGTCTTTGGGGGCGCCAAATGTATCTGATGCGACGAATCCCTCGTATGCTGGTTTATTCTATAAGGCCACGGCTGGTTTGCCAAATGTTGGATTTATACGGAATAATGCGATCTCTCCCTCCAATATTCCGTCATCCTGGTCTAGCCCCTTCGTATGGGAAGGATCGATCACGCCCACCGGTCTCTCCATAACGGGCCTCGTAGGTGGTACGCCACAGACGGCACAAGTTACTACAAGTGTATCTCTGGCCCCTACTGCCTTTGCTATCGGGGCGAATACGATGCTTGGTGGCACGGTGGATGCAGCAGCTCCTGGAGGAAAGACAACACTGTCCTCCTATTTGAACGGCAACATCTCTGAGATGATCGTCTACAATACTCCCTTGGCCGCTACAGATATTGCAACTATAGAGGCCTACTTGAGCTGGAAATGGGGGCTACAGGCAAATCTTGCTTCCAACAACCCCTATGCAGTTACTCCTTCTGTCTTGGCTGCATCTTCTGCTGTGTACCAGAGTGCCTCCCAGGCGTCTTACCAGCAGGTTTCTGGGGCCACGTTCAAACAGGCTTCTGGGTCTACCTATCTGGGTGCGTCAACTGCTCACGAGTTGGCCGATTCTAAGGCCCAGGCCCTAGCCGATTCAAGAGCCCAGTCCCAACAGGATTCTGGGGCCAACTTCAAACAGGTTTCTGGCTCCACCTATCTCAATGTTTCTGCCGCACACGATATTGCCGATTCCAAGGCCCAGTTTCAACAGGATTCTGCGGCGAAACTCCTACAGGTGTCTGGGGCCCAGGATTTGGCAGATTCCAAGGCCCAGTTCCAACAGGATTCTGGTGCCAACTTCCAACAGGCTTCTGGGGCCAACTTCCAACAGGTTTCTGGGTCCACCTACCTCAATGTTTCTGCCGCACACGATCTGGCGGATTCGAAGGCGCAGTTTCAACAGGATTCCAAGGCCCTGTTCCAACAGGATTCTGGGGCCAGTTTTCTTGGTAGCCAACAATCATCTGGTTCCTCTTATCTCGCAGCTTCTGCGGCCCAGGACTTGACTGATTCCAAGGCCCAGTTCCAACAGGATTCTGGGGCGAAATTTCTACAGGTCTCTGGAGCTCGCGACTTGGCCGATTCCAAGGCGCAGTTCCAACAGGATTCTGGGGCAAAGTTCCTACAGGTGTCTGGTGCGAAAGATTTGGCCGATTCCAAGGCCCAGGCCCTGACAGATTCAAAGGCGCAATACCAGCAGGATTCTGGGGCACAAGAACTCCGTGACTCTGGAGCTCAGGATTTGGCTGATTCTGGGGCCAACTTTATACAAACTTCTGGGGCCACCTTCAATGCGCTCTCAGGTGCAAATATGTCTGGGGCCATAGCCTTCCAGGGTATTGGAAATGATCCTGCCAACGGAAAGTTCATTACTGCGGCTACTGCTGATCAGGTTCAGACGATTGATTTAACGGCAAATGGCTACAACTCTGGATATGCAGCTCGTTATATTCTTGTTCGTGCGCCCAGCTACGTGGGTGATGGATACTTGAATCTTTCACAGGTGATGGTATACGATAACACATTCACTCTCGCAACCCCAGTGAATATTGCTCTTGGAAAGTTGGTCTATGCAACCTCTAATCAATCAACTGCCGCCATAATTACTAACGGGACTACCACACCACAGGCGGTTCCCAAGGTATGGCAGTCTGCTACACCAACTCCTGGTTCTGAATATATCGAGATTGATCTTGGATCTGTGCAAAATGTCTACGCAGTTACGTTGGTGGGTCGCAATGACTGTAAGATTGGCGATACTAAATGCCCCAATAGGATGAACAATATTCGTGTACAAATGAGCTTGACATCTTCGGCCCTAGGAACTCCCTATTTCAACTCCCAGCTTTCCGCTTCCTCGGCGACTTTCCAGGGTGCTTCCTCGGCGACTTTCCAGGGCGTTTCCTCGGCGACTTTCCAGGGCGCTTCTGCAGCGACTTTCCAGGGAGCTTCCACAGCCCAGTACCAAGGTGCTTCTGCAGCTCGCGACTTGGCCGATTCCAAGGCTCAGGCCATGACAGATTCGAAGGCCCAGTTCCAACAGGATTCTGGGGCCAGTTTTCTCAACACACAGCAATCATCTGGAGCTACATATCTAGGAGCCTCTGCTGCCCAGGACTTGACTGATTCCAAGGCCCAGTACCAACAGGATTCAGGGTCCAGCTTCCAAAAGGCTTCTGCGGCTGTATACCAGGCAGCTTCCGCGGCGCAGGATTTGACCGATTCCAAGGCACAGTTCCAACAGGATTCTGGAGCCAACTTCAAACAGGCTTCTGGGGCCGCCTTCAATGCTCTCTCAGGCGCAAATGTTTCTGGAGCTGCAGTGACCCAGGGTATTGGAAACGATCCAGCCAACGGGAAGTTCGTCACACCCCCTACTGCTGATCAGATTCAGACCGTTGATCTCGCATCGACTGGTTACAACTCTGGATATGCAGCTCGTTACGTTGTCATACGTGCCTCTAGTTTTATGGGCGATGGGCTCCTCAACCTTTCACAGATCATGGTGTACGATAGCACATTCACTCTTGCCACTCCAGTCAATATTGCTCTTGGTAAAATGGTATTCGCCACATCGAATCAATCAACTGCCCCTATACTTACTAACGGCACTACAACCCCACAGGCGGTTCCCAAGGTGTGGCAATCTGCGACACCAAATCCAGCAACCGAATACGTGGAAATCGATCTTGGTTCTGTGGTAAGTGTATATGCAGTTACCTTGGTGGGTCGTAATGACTGTAAGATTGGTGACACTAAATGCCCCAATAGGATGAACAATGTTCGCATTCAGTTGAACTTGACTCCTTCGGCCCTAGGAACTCCCTATTTCAACTCCCAGCTTTCCGCTTCTTCAGCCACCTTCCAAGGTGCATCTAGTGCTTCTTACCAGGGCGTTTCCTCGGCGACGTTCCAGAACGCTTCCACGGCGACTTTCCAGGGAGCTTCCACAGCCCAGTACCAAGGTGCTTCTGCAGCTCGCGACTTGGCCGATTCCAAGGCTCAGGCCATGACAGATTCGAAGGCCCAGTTCCAACAGGATTCTGGGGCCAGTTTTCTCAACACACAGCAATCATCTGGAGCTACATATCTAGCAGCCTCTGCTGCCCAGGATCGCGCAGACTCTGGGGCACAGTACCAACAGGATTCAGGGTCCAGCTTCCAAAAGGCTTCTGCGGCTGTATACCAGGCAGCGTCCGCGGCGCAGGATTTGACCGATTCCAAGGCACAGTTCCAACAGGATTCTGGAGCCAACTTCAAACAGGCTTCTGCGGCCAACTTCCTTAACAACTCTGGGGCCACCATTTCAGGGGCCCAAGTCTTCCAAGCTGTCGGCAATGATCCAGCTAATGGGAAGTTCGTGACCCCTTCTTCTCCCCCTGATTCGGCGATTGAAGATCAAACCGTTGCAATGTCGAGCTTTGGTATTCGAACCGGCTACAAGACTCGATACATTGTCATTCGTGCACCAAGCTTCATGGGCGATGGCATGCTCAATCTGTCCCAGATCATGGTATACGATCAAACCTACAGTTCTCTGAATAAAAAGAATATCGCCATCGGCAGATATGTCTATGCAACATCCAACCAGTCGGCAGCTGGGATACTCACTGATGGCTCTACTAGTGTACGAACCTCTCCAAATGTCTGGCAATCTGCCACACCATCTCCTGCATCCGAGTACCTGGAAATCGACCTCGGTTCTGTACAATATGTCTATGCTGTTCGTCTCCTAGGACGTGCCGATTGCGATCCTGCTTCTACTGATTGCCCCAATAGGATGAGGAATATCCGTATTGAAATGAACTTGACGCCTTCGGCCGATGGAGCCCCCTATTTCAATGAACAGCTTAGCGCTTCCTCGGCCAACTTCCAGGGAGCTTCCTCGGCCAACTACCAGGGAGCGTCTACAGCCAACTACCAGGGAGCCTCTACAGCCCAGTTACAAGGCGCTTCTACTGCCAACTTCCAACAGGATTCGAAGGCCAACTTCCAGGGAGCTTCCTCGGCCAACTACCAGGGAGCGTCTACAGCCAACTACCAGGGAGCCTCTACAGCCCAGTTCCAAGGCGCTTCTACTGCCAACTTCCAACAGGATTCGAAGGCCAACTTCCAAGGTGCCTCTACAGCGAACTACCAGGGCGCCTCTACAGCCAACTTCCAAGGAGCACAACAGGCCTCTACAGCTCAGTTCCAAGGCGCTTCTGCAGCCCAGGATTTTGCCGATTCCAAGGCACAGTACCAACAGGATTCTGGGGCCAACTTGCAACAGGTATCTGGTTCCACCTTCCTTGCCAACTCTGGGGCCACAGTTTCAGGGGCACAAGTCTTCCAAGCAGTCGGTAATGATCCAACCAAGGGGAAGTTCGTGACTCCCGCTTCTCCATCCGATTCGGCGATTGAGGATCAAACCGTTGCAATGTCGAGCTTTGGTATTCGAACTGGCTACAGGACTCGATACATTGTCATTCGTGCGCCAAGCTTCATGGGCGATGGTATTCTCAATCTGTCCCAAATCATGGTATACGATCAAAGCTACACTTCTATTAATAAAATAAATATTGCTCTCGGCAGATATGTCTATGCAACATCAAACCAGTCGACAGCAGAGATACTGACTGACGGCTCTACCACTATACGAATCGCTCCAAACGTGTGGCAATCTGCCACACCATCTCCTGCATCCGAGTATCTGGAAATCGATCTCGGCTCTGTACAATATGTCTATGCGGTTCGTCTCCTAGGACGCGCAGACTGCGATCCTTCTGACCCTGAATGCCCCAATAGGATGAGAAATGTCCGTATTGAAATGAACTTGACGCCTTCAGCCGATGCAGCTGCCTATTTTACCACGAAGCTTGGCGCGTCTTCAGCTAACTTCCAAGGCGCTTCTACTGCTTCTTACCAGGGAGCGTCTACCGCTAACTTCCAAGGTGCTTCTGGCGCCCAGTTCCAGGGTGCTTCTACTGCCAACTTCCAAAAGGATTCGAGGGCCAACTTCCAGGGAGCGTCTACAGCCAACTACCAGGGTGCGTCAACTGCCAACTTCCAAGGTGCTTCCACCGCCAACTTGCAGCAGGTTTCTGCCGCACAGTACGCGCAAGATTCCAGCGCCCAGTTGCAGCAGGATTCTAGATCCGCATATCTTGGAGCTTCTAGTGCAACGGCCTCATCTGCTCAAGCGTTTAATGAGTTTGGAAATGACCCGAAATCTGGAAGATTCGTAACACTCGCATCACCCCCTGATGAAGAGATCGAAGACCAACTTATTAGCATGGCGCCACTTGGTATGAGGGCAGGCTACAGGGCCCGCTACATTGTCATTCGTGCACCAAGTTACATGGGTGATGGTATCCTGAATCTCTCTCAGGTTATAGTGTATGATAAAACATTTCCTACTGTTAACAAAACCAATATCGCATTCGGTAAAATGGTCTTTGCAACATCTAATCAGGAACGCGCATCTTTATTGACGGATGGTTCCACAGATGTACGCGTCATCCCAAATGTCTGGCAGTCGGCAACTCCTGACCCCAGTTCTGAATATCTGGAGATAGATCTCGGCTCTGTTCAAAGTGTGTATGCAATCCGCCTTCTGGGACGTGATGATTGCGATCCTAAGAACCCTCTATGCCCCAGTAGGATGAGGAATGTCCGTATTGAAATGAATATGACTCCTTCTGATGCGGCCGCGACCTATTTCAGTACACAGTCTACAGCTCTCGCTCTCTCAGGGGCTACAGCTCTCGCTCTTTCAGGGGCTACGGCCTCCACCGCCCAGTTCCTGGGTGCCTCCGCCGCCGAGGAAATAGCTGCAGATGAACTGACTGCATCCACCGCATCCGCTTCCGCCGCCCAGGAAATCGATGCAGAAAAACTCACAGCCTTATCTGGAGCTAATGCATCCTCTGCACAAGTCTTTACAGAGTATGGCAACGACCCAGAAAATGGACGATTTGTTCTTCCTACTACTAATCCCTCTCAGGAAATACCTGTAAATCTCTATACAGGTCGCTATATCCGTTTGATGCCACCCGCATACCAAGGTGATGGATATATCAATATTTCGCAGGTGATTGTCTACGATCAAACAGGTGTCAATAATATCGCCGCAGGATGTCCAGTCTATGCTACAAGCTCCCTGTCGACACCTCCTACTATCATAGTCGACGGAACTAAGACTCCTCGTGGAGCCCCTTATTTCTGGCAGAGTGCAAGTAATAACCGATCCACCGAGTTTATTGAAATCGATCTGGGGTTTTCACAGCCGATCACAGGTATTCATGTACTAGGTCGCAACGACTGCCCTCCAAGACTCCCATTATGCCCCAAAAGGATGTTACAGCTGCGTATTCAAATCAACAATACTACTACAAGCGATGCTGAAAGTTCATATGCAACTCAAGTTGCTGACTTCCAGGCCTCCGCTGCTAATGCATCCTCTGCAGAGTTCCAAGGAGCTTCTGCCGCCCAGGAGTTAACAGATTCAGCGGCCCAGGATCTGGCAGATTCAGGTGCCAGCTTCGAACAAGTATCTGGATCCTCCTTCCTTGCCGACTCTGGAGCTACTGCATCTTCAGCCCAAGAACTAGAGGCGATTGCACTCACAGTCTCTACAGCAATAGTATCTGGAGCACAGGCAAATGCGGCGATTGGCTACGACCCACCAAATGGGCATTTCATCTTTCCAGCAAAGAAGAATCAGCAAACCATCTCAACAGATGGCTATTCAGGTCGTTATATTCGTATTAGACCATCTGTCAACAACGCGGATGGCTATATACATCTATCCCAAGTGGCTGTGTTTGATGGGGCTGGAAAAAACATTTCGAATGGAAGGCCTACCTATGCAACATCATTCTACACAGGAGTGGCAAACTCAAGCATCATTACCGATGGTACATTGGCAACCCGCAATCCTCCTAATATTTGGCATTCTGCTACGAAAAATAGATATAATGAGTTCATAGAAATCGATCTCGGTTCCATACAAGATATCCACTACGTGCGCATATGGGGTCGGCAGGACTGCCCTATCGTGTACGCAGGATGCCAAGATAGAATGTATCAGATGCGGTTGGAGATTAATACTACTACAGGAGACGATGCATTGAACGCATATGCAACAAATAAGCTCACAACGCCAACTGTTAAACCTGCATTAATAACTGGTAAATACATCCTTCCAACAAATGCAGTCGAGCAGACCGTTGTCACGAATGGGGTAACAGGACGATATGTGCGTCTGAGACCATCTGCTACAAAGGGGGATGGCTACATTAATATTTCACAGGTTATTGTGAATGATATGAAGGGTGCGAACATATCAGCATCGAAAAATACTTTTGCCACATCTTCATTCTCTACAACTCACGCACCTTCGGTTATTGTTGATGGGACTGTTACACCAAGGAACTTCCCAGATGTCTGGCAATCGAAAACAAATAACAGGGATACAGAGTTTATTGAGATAGATCTTGGCTCTCTCCAGGCGATTTCTAGTATTGAGGTCCTGGGTCGTGCAGATTCCAGCTTTGCCGCTTGGTGTCAGGATAGGATGGATGGACTCCGCATTGAGATCAACAGTGCAAGTGATGCGATGGCTTCATATCCTCCTGTAGCTCCAGCAGCACAGGCAGCAGCACCGGCAGCAGTTCCAGCAGTTCCAGCAGCAGCGGCATACAATTCAGCAACCATCGAGCAAGCTCTAAACCAAGTACCACAGCAAAGGGTACAACCACAACCACAGCCACAGCCACAACCACAACCACAGCCACAACCACAGCTGCAACAAACGGTATCTCTACCGCCCCTAACAAATCCTAACCCATTCACACTGGCTGATACTTCATCACATCTAGCTATTGCTCGTGCAGATACTACTCTCCCTCCTGGATACATTAAGAAGTGGGACCGTAAAGCACGTACTTATGTGTACTATGATCAAAATGGCCAGATAGTCCCACATCCATCACCACCCAATCGACGTGTGGATACAAGTGTCATCAAACTCCCAGATGGTGTGCAAGCAGGGGGTAAGGTCATAGGCGTCGGTGGAAAGAAAAAGTCCCAAAAGGGTGGTGGCTTCACTCCTATGCCGACGGATGTCCAAATCCTAACAGACCCTACGGTTACCCCACCTTGGTCAAAATACTTTGATACCATCCACAGACAGTACTACTTCTATAATCAATCCACTGGTAATGCAGACTGGATTCACCCCTTCCTACCAAGAGTCCCCGCCCAAGGAGAAATGAAATACGGCGATGCAGGTCTCCCGAACGATTGGGAGAAATACTTGGAATCTTCCGTGAACACATACTTCTACTACGATCCAACTACAGGTGAAACGAGTTGGGATCATCCTAATCCACCACCCTTTCCAGCAGATGGCGCCCAACCAATCAAGAAGGCCGGTACCACAGGGCCATATGTCATGTATAGAGATCCTGCGACGAACAGTCTATATTTTTTCAATACTAATACAACCGAAACTTTCTGGGTCTTACCGTATTCGTCATAAAATAATATTGTAGAATAGGATGGCGAAACAACGTCGTACATATAAACGTGGTGGTGGAATTATGAATAGTCTGAAAACAGCAGCAGGTTCGGCACTTCCTAAACTTTCTGATATAGTTCCTGCAGGGTTTCCCACATCTGTATCAGATATAAGAAATTTAGTTAAAGCTGAGGCCGTTAAAATACCTGCTGTAGCATCACTAGCAGGTGTTGCTGATACCGTAGCAAAAGTTACAACAAGTATCAAGACTGTTACGGAAGGAATCACAGATCTTCCAGGGACTGTTAGTAAAGTCGTAGACGGCGTTGTAAAAGCTAATTTAG
>Ga0209829_10000584_pt1 | contig 32306 bp, 27 predicted proteins | sample C_140205_EF_Meta_FD_187311 | JGI IMG/M metagenome (GOLD analysis project Ga0209829, IMG submission 187311) | Freshwater microbial communities from Lake Croche, Canada to study carbon cycling - C_140205_EF_MetaG (SPAdes) (version 2) | ecosystem: Environmental > Aquatic > Freshwater > Lake... | reverse complement strand
ATTGAAACCAAGGAAACCCTCTGTGCTAACCTGTTGAACTTCGCGTTCACAGCTGGCTATGTTGGTGGCGACGGCGTGACATTGATTAACACAGCTCACCCTGTAGCTAACGGTTTAACCTACAGCAATCAATTAAGCACTGCTGCTTCATTATCACAAACCTCAGTAGAGCAGATGCTTATTCAGATCCGTTCAGCCATTGACAACAATGGTAAGCGTATCCGTCTAAAAGCTGAGCAGTTAGTTGTTCCTCCAGCACTCGAGTTCCAAGCAGAAGTAATTCTGAAGTCGGTTCTCCGTTCTGGTACAGCTGACAATGATCTTAACCCAATCAAATCCACGGGCATGTTGCCTAAGGGTACCCATGTTGTAACTCGTTTGAGTTCCAGCAAGGCTTGGTGGGTTCAGACTGATGCTGAGAATGGTCTAATGCTCGTAATGCGTCGTCCAATGGAGAAATCCATGGAAGGTGACTTCGAGACAGACAGCATGCGTTATAAAGCTACCGAGCGCTATGCGACCGGCTGGCATGATGCACGTAACATCTTTGGTACAGCTGGTTTGTAATACAAACCTTCGCAATAACAAAAAAGCCACCCACAAGGTGGCTTTTTTGCATTTTGGGGCGGAATCACGGACTTATTTGCATTAATATGTATAGGAAGAATTATCCCATTCTGACTGCCGACACTTCCCGGACAGACGACTCAGAGACAGCTTGGGATACCCACTGAGATTAAGGAATCAAATCAATGTCTAGCACATTTACAGTACCAATGCGTTTAAATACGCGTCAAACAACCAGCAACGATGGCACCATTTCTGCCGACACAACTGGCGCTTCAGTAATTACCCAGCAAGCTACTTTTACAGCAGCAGCCAATTCAACCATTGTAATCCCCGCTGGTTCAATCATCCATTTTATTCAAGCTTATGTTAATGATACTGCTACTAGCCGTACATTAAGCTTAACAGTTAATGGTGTAACTTCTTCTATCGGCGCAATTAGCACTACCGCTTTAGGTGTTGCTGCTGCAGCATTTACAGCAGACGCAGCTACGGCTAATTTGTTAGCTAATGTTGGTGCTTATGACTGTACAGTAACTTTAGGAGCTGAAGCTAGTTCTGCTGGTGTACTATCTGTAATGTACACAGGTCGCAACCAAGATGGCACAATTACTCCATACGGTTCTGGCTACACAAACAACTAATTAAAGGCCTATCATGCGTCAAGTAACAGTGACGGCCGATATACTGGACGGTGAGACGTACAACACCGTTCCAGTAATTCTCGACCAATATTTAACACCGTTTCAAGTTTCGTATATTTCCAGTGGTGATGGTCAAGTTGAAGTAACATTTACCGACCCATATCCAGTGGTTGACCAAGACTTTGTTGAGGCTGATTTTGACTGGATGAATGTTGCTACTACTTATCCAAACGCCGCAAACTTTATAGGACAGCCAGTTCGCGCAGTTAGACTATCTGGCGCGTCTATAAATACGACACTTACTGTAATACAAGCCGGAGACCAGTAATGCCGGTTTACCTCGATACTCGAGGTAATAGCGTACTTTCTGTAGCGGTCTGTGATCGCTGTAACAGAAAGTTCGCCTATGTCGACCTCATGCCGGACCCTAATTTTCCCGGCATGAGAGTCTGCAAAGAAGACTTGGATAACTTTGATCCGTGGCGCTTACCTGCGCTACAGACAGAAAACATTTCGTTGCGGTTCCCGCGCCCAGATGTGTCTGTCTCGATGCCACGTAATTTAATGGATACAGAGGGTGCACCAAATACCTACGTACAGTACAACAACTTGTACATTGAGGGCACACCATACGGGCAGGCAGGAGCGCCTGGCAACTTAGATCTAGCAAGCCAGTACATATCATCACCTCCCCCACTCAATCCGTTTATTTACAACATCTCACCAACCAGTGGACCACAAGCTGGTGGTACACTTGTGACGATTGATGGTGCAAATTTTGTAAACGTTACTAACGTAAAATTTGGTGGTGCCAATGGTACAAGCCTTAGCATCATAAACGCAAATCAATTAACCGTAGTCACACCACCATACGACATCACTGGTAGCGTGGACGTTGCAATATATTCCACATTTGGAATTGCGACGTGGCACGGTGCCTTTACCTACACATAGAATAAATGGCCAATCTACCAATTACACAGCTACCGGTTGCGCTATCCTTAACGGGTGAAGAGCAGGTACCGATAGTACAACATGGCATTACAAAGCAGGCGTCTGTATCACAGATTGCTAACGCTGCGTCGCCAGGTAAGTTAATCGTCAGCGTAGGTTGGACGACAGACTACTACATCATATTTTATTACAGCGACGGTACATCACAAGAAATTGGACCTGTTCCTGGATTTACCAATGCCTATGTTGATGGCAACGGTGACTTAATTTTAGTTGAAACAGATGGCACACTGCTAAATGCAGGCCACGTCGTCGGTGCCACTGGCGCGTCAGGCTACAGCGGCGCATCAGGATACAGTGGCGTTAGTGGATTTTCTGGATACTCTGGTATTTCTGGCTATTCTGGTATTTCTGGATACTCCGGGTACTCTGGTATTTCTGGCTACTCTGGGTACTCTGGTATCTCTGGCTACAGTGGTGATTCTGGCATCTCTGGATACAGCGGCAAATCTGGGTATTCTGGCATCTCTGGGTACAGCGGCGTTAGTGGATTTTCTGGATACTCTGGTATTTCTGGCTATTCTGGTATTTCTGGATACTCCGGGTACTCTGGTATTTCTGGCTACTCTGGGTACTCTGGTATCTCTGGCTACAGTGGTAAATCAGGATATAGTGGTACATCAGGCTACAGCGGCAAATCTGGGTATTCTGGCATCTCTGGATACAGCGGCAAATCTGGGTATTCTGGCATCTCTGGGTACAGCGGCGTTAGTGGATTTTCTGGCCATAGTGGTTATTCTGGTATCTCTGGTTGGTCCGGCGATTCCGGTATCTCTGGCTATAGTGGTGACTCTGGTATCTCTGGCTACTCTGGTGACTCTGGTATCTCTGGCTACTCTGGTGATTCTGGTATATCAGGCTATAGTGGTTTTTCTGGTATCAGTGGTTTCTCTGGAACTAGTGGCATATCAAACAGTTATTATTTTTACAAAGCCAATACGTTAGTAAATAGCGGTGATCCAGGTTCAGATTATTTGCTTTGGGATAACGTATTACAAACCAGTGCAACACAAATTAACGTTAGCAATATTGCAGCAAACGGTGTTGATATCAGTGTATTTTTATCTTTACTTTCAACGACTGAAACGTTTGTTATTCAAGATCAAACAAACAGCGCTAATTATCAAAATTGGATAATCACTGCAACACCAGTAAACCAAGGTACTTATTTTACTATTCCAGTAGCATTAGTTGATTCTGGCGGAACAGGCACAGTACCCGGTTTTATTAACGACCAGGATATTATTCTTGCACTGGTTAATGGTGTTAGTGGTTTCTCTGGCACTAGTGGTTTCTCAGGTTACTCTGGTATCTCTGGCTACTCAGGTGACTCTGGTATCTCTGGCTACTCAGGTGACTCTGGTATCTCTGGCTATAGTGGTGACTCTGGTATTTCTGGTTGGTCTGGTGACTCTGGCATATCTGGTTGGTCTGGTGACTCTGGTATCTCTGGTTGGTCTGGTGACTCTGGTATTTCAGGGTATTCAGGTATTGGATTATATTTTAAAGGCGCATGGAATCCTTTTGCTGGGTATAATATAAATGACATTGTTACTTATTCTGATAACAATACTTATATTGCAATTAGAAATAATGTCGGTGAAGTAGACCCACCTTACAATCCTTTTAGTTGGTCTTTATTTGTTCCGCAAGGAATTTCAGGATACTCTGGCTATTCTGGTGATTCTGGTATTTCTGGATATTCAGGTGACTCTGGTATCTCTGGCTACTCTGGTGACTCTGGCATTTCTGGCTTCAGTGGCGACTCTGGCATATCAGGCTACAGCGGCGACTCTGGTATCTCTGGTTACTCTGGTGATTCTGGTATCTCTGGCTTTAGTGGAGATTCCGGCATTTCTGGCTATTCTGGTGACTCTGGCATCTCTGGTTACAGTGGTTCTGGTATTTCTGGATACTCTGGTGACTCTGGGATTTCTGGCTACTCTGGTGATTCTGGTATCTCTGGCTACTCAGGCATATCAGGTTTTAGCAATAAATATGCAACAACAAGTACTGATCCAGATTTTGCTTTAGGTGATATATCCGGCGCTATTATTGTTGGCACAGGATTAAGTTGGACTGTTGGCCAAACAGCAGTAATTGCTTATGATACTTCAAATTATGCCAATGTTACAGTTACAGCATATGACCCCATAACTGGTTTATTTTCTTTTAATGTTAATAACTATGTTGGTATGGGAACATATCCTTGGGTTATAAATTTACAAGGTGCTACAGGAATTTCAGGATACAGTGGTTTTTCTGGTATCTCTGGTTACTCTGGTAGTGGCATTAGTGGATACTCTGGTAGTGGCATCAGTGGATACTCTGGCACATCAGGCTACAGTGGTATAAGTGGATACTCTGGCGCATCAGGCTACAGTGGCATTAGTGGATACTCTGGTAGTGGCATCAGTGGATACTCTGGCACATCAGGCTACAGTGGTATAAGTGGATACTCTGGCGCATCAGGCTACAGTGGTATAAGTGGATACTCTGGTAGTGGCATCAGTGGATACTCTGGCACATCAGGCTACAGTGGTATAAGTGGATACTCTGGCGCATCTGGTATCTCTGGCTACTCTGGTATCTCTGGCTACAGTGGTATAAGTGGTTACTCTGGTTTCTCTGGTATCTCAGGTTACTCTGGTACATCAGGCTATAGCGGTATCAGCGGTTACTCCGGGTTTTCTGGCATCAGTGGATACTCTGGTGCATCTGGCATCAGTGGATACTCTGGAATCTCTGGTGCATCTGGTATCAGTGGGTACTCTGGCATCAGTGGCTACTCTGGTGCATCTGGTATCAGTGGATACTCTGGCACATCAGGATACTCTGGCACATCTGGTTATTCTGGTACGTCAGGATACAGCGGTATCAGCGGATACTCTGGTATAGTACAAAGATACCTACAAGTTTTATTAAACTCTGGTTCTACTACCAGCGTTCCTGTCGTCAATGGATACATTGCCGTACTGCTAAACAATGGCTCAACAACTAACGTTCCTGTGAATTAAGGACCAAATATATGACTTCCCGTTACCCTTTAGTTATCGTATCGACGCAGATTGAAGAAATTCAAAACGGCGATACGATAACTATGCCAACCTCAGCTGCAGCCTTGGCGTTTAAGACGGCCAACATCGACGAGCCTGGCACTGTATCAGCTACGGCAGCGACGGGCACGATCAACTACGACATCACGACACAGTCTGTCTTGTTCTACACCAGCAACGCGTCGGGCAACTTCACAGTTAACTTTCGCGCCTCGTCTGGTACGTCGCTTAATACTGTGATGTCAACCAACGACGTGGTAACGGTATCGTTCTTAGTAACAAACGGCGCTACGGCATACTACAACTCTGCGGTACAGGTTGACGGAACAAGCTCAGGCGTGACAACTAAGTGGCAGGGCGGAACAGCCCCTACTAGCGGCGACGCCTCTGCCGTAGATATTTATAACTATGTTATAGTAAAGACTGCGAGCGCAACATTTTCCGTCTTTGCCTCTGTAACCAAATTCGCTTAAAGGTCTTATAGATGCCACGCTTATCTAAAATTGGTGCAGCAGCCCTAGCAGCTTTTGGCTTTAGTTCTGGCGCTGCTGGTGTTACTGCTAGTTATCTAGTTGTCGCTGGTGGCGCAGGTGGCGGTGGTCAATACTATACTGGCGGTGGCGGTGCTGGTGGTTTGCAAACAGGCACAACTACTTTAGCTTTAGCTAATTCTTACACAGTCACAGTTGGCGCTGGTGGCTCTGGTGGAGTTGGAGTAAGTGTTAGAGGTGTAAATGGTTCAAATTCTTCTTTTGGTACATTAACTGCATCAGTTGGTGGCGGCGGTGGTGGAGCTTGGTCTGGTAATCCAAATGGTTTAAGTGGTGGCTCAGGTGGTGGCGGTGGTGGTTCATATTCTGGTACTGGAGGCGCTGCAACATCAGGACAAGGAAATGCTGGCGGTGCTGCTTCAAGCGGTGGTGGTGGTGGAGGTGGCGCTGGTGCTGTAGGTGCAAGTGCAAGTAGCACTAATGGTGGTAATGGTGGAGTTGGTAATACATCATCTATTTCAGGAACTTCTACTTATTATGCAGGCGGTGGCGGTGGTGGTCCAGCAAATGTAGGCGGACCAGACGGAACTCCCGGAACTGGTGGATTAGGTGGTGGCGGCAATGGTGGAACAGGAAATAATCCGGGTGGCGCTGCTGGTGGTAACGGAACTGCTAATACTGGCGGTGGCGGTGGCGGTAATATGGCTGGAAATACTGGTGGCGGTGCTGGCGGTTCAGGCATTGTAATTATCAGCTACACAGGCGCACAACAATTTGGTGGCGGTGTAATTACAACCGATGGCACAAACACTATCCACACATTCACTACAAGTGGTGTCCTAAGTCCTATTAGTTCTTTATCTGCAAGCTATTTAATAGTAGCTGGAGGTGGTGGAGGTGGTTCACAGGGCGGAGGCGGTGGAGCAGGAGGCTTGTTATCTGGCTCTGGCGTAACTATTGATACCAATTCTACTTATCTTGTAACTGTAGGCTCTGGCGGTGCTGGCGCTCCAAGTGGCGGTGCATTAGGTCAAAATGGAGTTAGTGGAACAAATTCAACATTTAGCATGGTCACTACATCAGCAATCGGTGGTGGCTATGGTGGTGGTTATAATAATAATGGTGCATCTGGCGCATCTGGCGGTGGTGGTGGAAATATTGGAACTGGAGGCTCAGGCAGTTCTCCACAAGGTTATGCCGGTGGTAATGGTGGTTCAAATAACGCAAGTGGCGGTGGTGGCGGTGCAGGTGCAGTAGGTAATGTTCCAGTTCTTTTTGTTGGCGGTGCTGGTGGAGTTGGAACAACTTCATCAATATCTGGCTCAAGCACGTATTATTCTGGAGGCGGTGGTGGCGCAGGATTTAATACTACTGGTGGCGCTGGTGGTAATGGAGGTGGAGGTGCTGGCGGTGGTGGCGGTAGCGCAGGCACAAATGCAACTGCAAATTCTGGAGGCGGTGGCGGTGGAGGTGGCGCTGGAGTGTCCAATACTGCTGGAGGCGCTGGCGGATCAGGCATTGTAATCATTAGCTACACAGGCTCTACTCAACAGATGGCTGGCGGTTCAGTGACAATCACTGGCGGCAACGTGATCCACACCTTCACCTCAAGTGGATACTTAACACCATTAACATTACTCAATAACTCATTGCGGTTTAGAAGTAGTGCTAGTGCTTATTTAAACAAAACATACACAACTGCACCAACTAGTCGTACAACTATGACTATAAGTGCATGGGTTAAAAGAGGTGTTTTAAGTTCGGGCAACAAAACTATTTTTGGTACTGGCAATAATTATGAATCGGCTTATTTTAATTCTAGTGACCAGCTTTATATTGGTGGACCTTATATGTCCGCACAACAAGGGTCATTAACAACATCTCAAGTATTTAGAGACCCAGCCGCTTGGTATCATATTGTTGTTGTTTTTGACACTACAAATGCGACTGCGGCAAATCGCATAAAATTGTATGTAAATGGCACTCAAGTTACAGCTTTTAGCGCAAGCACAAATTCAAATCAAAATAACACTACTACTGAATTTTTAGTTTCAGGAGCAGTAAGCGATATTGGAGCCACTGGTGGCGGTAATTATTTTGATGGCTATTTAGCCAATGTTCAAGTAATTGACGGACAAGCACTAGCCCCTACAGCATTCGGCACATTTAACAGCTACGGTGTATGGCAGCCAATTAACTACGGCGGCAGCTACGGTACTAATGGATTTTATTTGCCGTTTAACCAAGGCTCGTCTACTTACGCTGGTAGCTTTAACGGTTCTAGCCAATGGTTGACTTGGCCCGCCAATTTGACATTAGGAACAAACAGCTTTACTGTTGAAGGTTGGTTTTACTTTACAGGCTTCCCAAATGCCGCTGGAGGTCACGGAGCTACTATTTTCCGTCAAGACCCAGCGGCTGGTACTATTTTAAATATTTTTGTTGAGGCGTATAGGCTTAAATTTTATTGCCCAACAATTGCCGTAGATGCATATTTGGGAACTGAAACCCTTACAACAGGACAATGGTATCACCTTGCTGTTGTTAAGAGCGGAAATACTATTACAGGCTATATTAATGGAACAGCAACAAGTTCCCCACAAACGGGTAACGGTAGTAGTATTCCTAATATGGCTAGTGTTGCAACGGGTAAGGGTGATAACTACACACAAGGTTATGTTTCTAATTTGCGTGTTGTTAATGGCGCTGCTGTTTACACTGGAGCGTTTGTACCGCCAACTTCTCCATTAACAAATATTGCCAATACAAATTCATTAATATTACAAAGTAGCACTGTTATTGACAACAGCTCCAATGCTTGGACAATTACAAACAACGGTGGCGTGACAATGGCTGCAGATGCAACCGTATTTGCCAATCCAAAGTCGTTATGTATAGATAATAGCCCAGCTCAAAATAACTGGACACCTAACAACATTAGTAATACATCAGGCTCAACATACGACAGCATGACCGATGTCCCAACACTAACAAGTGCTACTGCTGCTAACTATGCTGTCTTGAATCCTTTAAGCCAATCATCATCTGGTAACCCACCAACAGCAGGAAACTTAAATCCTAACGGTGGTAATGATATGGGAGCTACAATGGCGTTCCCAGCAACAGGTAATTTCTATTGTGAAGGTCAATGGACTAATGCTACACAGGCTTGTCATTTTGGTGTAATTAGTCTTTCATTACCAATTACTAGTGTATTGGCTTCAGGTTCTATGTATTATAGAAATGATGGTGCAATTTACATTAATAATTCACTTATTACTACTGTAGCTTCTTTTTCTGCTGGCGATATTATTGCTGTAACTGTTAATACTAGTACAGGTGCAGTTATTTTCTATAAAAATAATAGTTCAGTATATTCATCTAATTTGTCAGCAGCCAGCCTTACCGCAACAACATCTACATTTGGTGGTCGCTGGAATTCTGGAACAACCGCAGCTATGAATTTTGGTCAACAACCTTTTACTTACACTCCCCCATCAGGCTTCGTAGCCCTTAACACTTACAACCTATAAGAATATGCCAACAACATACGCAATACCTAATGGTCGGACAGTAATGGATGCTACTACCTATACAGCCAATGGTGGTGTCCAAACAGTTAATAATTCAGACCTTGGAACAACAGGATTTCAGCCTGATTTAGCAATATTAAAAAATAGAAACTCTGCTGGTGGATGGGCGACCATAGACTCAGTCCGTGGCACATCTTTATACCTTCAAACTTATTCAACAAACGCACAAGCAACGGACGCCCAACTAATAACTTCTTTTAATACCAATGGATATTCGTTAGGCACAAATCAGTTTAGTAACGGCACAACAATGGTTGGCTACCAATGGAAAGCTGGCGGTACAGCAGTAAGCAACACATCAGGAACTATTACTAGCTCTGTAAGTGCTAATACAACAGCAGGATTTAGTATTGTTTCTTACACTGGCAATGGTGCAACAACTCAAACTGTAGGTCATGGGCTGGGTGTTGCTCCACAAATGGTTATTGTTAAACAGATTCAAGATAACGGATATAACTGGCCCGTCTACCATATAAGCCTGTCTTCTGGCTATGCTGTATTTTTAAATACCACTGGCGCACAAGACAATAGCACTGTGTATTGGGGTTCTGTACCAACTACAACAGTATTTGGTGTAAATTATGCTGGTGCATTAACTAACCAAAGTGGTAAAGCCTACATTGCCTACTGCTGGGCTCCAGTAGCTGGCTTTAGTGCATTTGGTAGCTATGTTGGTAATAATTCAACAGACAACGCATTTGTTTACACGGGTTTTAGACCAAAATTTTTATTAATTAAAAATTCTACATCGGGTGGTTCAAGTGCTTATAACTGGGTTACTTATGACGGAGCTAGAAGCCCAACCAATGTAACAACAAATGTTCTTTGGCCCAGTTCATCTGCCGCCGAAAATGATGCCTCATTGTCGCCAAAAAATGGCGCAGGTGGAGATGGCAATATTGACTTTTTATCTAATGGGTTCAAAATTAGAAGCTCTGCATCTGCAATGGGTGGTTCAGATACTTACATCTACATGGCATTTGCCGAAAACCCTTTTAAATACGCTAACGCACGATAGGAAACACAATGTCACACTTTGCAAGAATAGAAAACGGAGTAGTAACCCAAGTAATAGTCGCTGAACAAGACTTTATTGCCACTGGCGCACTTGGTGACCCTGCTGCATGGGTACAGACCAGCTACAACACAATCGGTAACCAGCACCCTAACAACACACCTTTGCGTGGTAACTACGCAGGGATCGGCTACACATACGACAAAGAAAATGACGTATTCGTAGCCCCCAAGCCGTCCGATGATGCCATCCTCAACATGCAGACATGGTTGTGGGAAGTACCACAGACCGCCTAAGTATTATATAATAGTAGGGTTTGTATAAACCCTTGGAGATAGTATGAAGTACAGCATCGTAATACCGACATACAACCACTGCGAAAAATACTTAAAGCCGTGCGTTGACTCCATAATCAAGTATACTGATATGGGCAACGTAGAGTTAATTATCTCAGCAAACGGGTGCAAGGATAATACTGGAGCGTATTTATTTTACCTAAACTCCGCAATTCCAAACCTAAAGGTGGTGTGGGACGAGGAACCACTAGGGTACTCTAAGGCAACAAACGGTGGTATTAGGAACGCGGTAGCAGATAAAATTATCTTGCTAAACAACGACACGATCCTCTTAGACCAGCCAAAGAACCAGTGGCTTGAGATGCTAGAGGCGCCGTTCTTGCAAAACCCAAACATGGGGATTACTGGACCAATACTCCAAAACTCCCCAGAAGCAGGCCGTGATTTTTGCATATTTTTCTGTGTGATGATTGACAAAAAGGTATTTGACAAAATCGGTTTATTAAACGAAGAGTATGGCGTAGGAACTGGTGAAGATACCGAGTTCTGTATCGAGGCAGTCAACGCAGGCTTTGGAATGGCAGAGACCAACCCAAAAACGTTAGAACCAAATTTTTATGTTGGTGGATTTCCGATATACCACGTAGGCGAGGGAACGGTACACGATACCAACCTAGTACAAGACTTTAATAGTGTCTTCAGAAAGAACGCTAGGAAGCTGGGTAGGAAGTACAACCCTAGGCAATATAAGTGGTCTTTGATGAACAACTTTGAGCGCTACGTGGCAATCAAGGGAGAAGAAGTCCTACCAAGGGAAAAGGCAAGATACCTCTGGGCGGCGAGTAAGTTAATAGGTAACTCAGTGTTAGAGGTTGGTTGCTCAAACGGATATGGTTCACAGTTCTTTGGTGATACGGTTGACTACTTGGGCCTTGACTACAACGAGAACATTATTGAGGTAGCTAGAGAAGAGGGATGGGGTGACAACAAGCGTTTTGTACACGCTGACATCAACACATACCGACTGAATCAATACCACACCATCGTGGCGATGGAAGTAATAGAGCACCTAGACAACGGTCTAGAGGTAGCACAAAGATTAAAGCAGCACTGTAAACGACTTTTAATTACAGTTCCGTACATGGAAGTGCCTGGATTTTGGGGTGAGCACCATAGGTTGCACGAATTAAACGAAACACATTTACCTGGCTTTACGTATCAGTTTTTAAGCGAGCAAGGTGTTCTATCAGATACCAAGCACGATGGCATGAACTTAATGGTGTGTGAATACAATGCCTAGTGTACTGTGTAGTGTAGCGACAAGGGGTAGGTACCACACCACGCTACCACTCGTACTAAGCGCAATTATGAACCAGACGCGCAAGGTGGATAAGCTCATCATATACGATGATAATGACGAGCCAAAGGATGTGCGACAAGAGTACTTGTATAAGCACTTTTTTCAGATGTTAGACATCAAGGGTGTTGCGTGGGAGTGGCTCTTTGCACAAAAGAAGGGCCAGCACCACATACACCAGATGGCAAACATGCGAGGTTTTGATTGGGTGTGGCGCGTTGATGATGACGCAATACCAGAATCCAATGTGCTAGAGAACTTATTAAAGTACGCAAAAGATGATGTAGGTGCAGTCGGCGGGTCAGTACTAACACCACCACAGAATGAAAAGAACAACGCTACTGGAACTATTGACCGCATTGATAGCGAGCCAAATATCCAGTGGGGGCAAATTGATGGAGTGAAAGAAGTTGAACATCTACACTGCACTTTTCTGTATCGTTCTGGCGTGCACGATTATAATCTTGGTCTTTCACGGGTAGCACACCGAGAAGAGACATTATTTACATTTGGCCTGCATCAAAAAGGTTATAAGATATTAGTAGTACCAAACGCTGTTACGTGGCACCTAAAGAATCCAGAGGGTGGTATCCGCAGCGAGACAAAGCAGGAGATGTTTGAGCATGATGAACAAATTTTTAGAAATGTTCTTCGATTCAGAGCCGACACTATTGTGGTGCTTAACTGCGGTCTTGGGGATCATATTGTCTTTAGCCATGTGCTACCTAGCATTCGGAATCCTGTTGTTTTTAGCTGTTACCCTGAAATAGTACCCGGTGGTTCGATTGCAGAGGCACAGCACCTGTTTGGTGATATATATCAGTACAATATCTACGCCAGAATGGACGGATGGAAATGGAAAGATAGCTTAGAGTCAGCGTTTAGGAAGATGTATACATGATCATCATCTCACCCTACGCAAAAGCGTTGTTAAGTAAAAAGCAGAACCCAAAGAACTATCCGTATTGGAAAGAACTAATTAGCCAGATCACAGAGCCAATCATTCAAGTCGGTATTGAGGGTGAAGAGCAGCTAGTCCCTGACTTTAGAAAGAATCTACCGATCAGTGAGCTGCGTGGTCTGCTACAAGAATGTCGTACATGGATTAGCTGTGATAGTTTTTTCCAACACCTTGGCTGGGATGAGAATAAGCCGGGGATTGTTTTATGGTCCGTATCAGACCCGCTGATATTTGGACACCCAGAGAACACCAACCTATTAAAAGATCGGTCGAAGATAGCAAAAAACCAATTCCTATGGTGGGAGTTTGTAGAACACAAAAGCGACCTATTTGTAGAACCTAAAGAAATATTAGTGCACTTAAACAAGGAATAAAAAATGGCACAATCCGGCTACACGCCAATCGCCCTATATTACAGCGACATACCAACAAACACCCCCGCTGACACTGACCTTGTGCCCGGAGAGCTGGCGATCAACATCGCCGACGGTAAGGTGTACTACAAAGACGACAGCGACATAGTACAAGTACTAATCGGCACCAGTGGATACTCTGGCTACTCTGGTATCTCTGGATACTCTGGCGCAAGCGTATCTACTTCAACGCCAAACACATGGACGGCAACGCAGACCTTTAATGGCTCGTCATCCACTGAGGCCACGAAGATACTTAACATTGCCGAGCCCGCCAACGTAGTAGCCGCGGCCCCTTCTTCAACGACTAACTTCTACATTAACTCTGGCGCGGTGCAGTACTACACGTCTAACACAGCAAACAACTGGACAATCAACTTTGCCTTCTCCGCCGGTACTACACTAAACGCGGCGATGGCGACCAACGACTCCATATCGTGCACCCTAATCGTAACCCAGTCAGCCACGGCCTACTACCCCAGCGCGTTTCAGGTAGATGGCACAAGCTCTGGCGTTACAGTGAAGTGGCAGGGATCAGCACCAACAAGCGGTGACCCAAGCTCGCTAGACAGCTATACGTTTGTAATAATTAAGACGGCGTCTGCAACCTACACCATCCTAGCCACCGCAACTAAATTCTCCTAATACTATGGACCTACAACAAATATTTAACATATTCATCCCTATCGTCTGCGGAGTTCTAGGTTGGTTTTGCAGAGAACTTTGGACTGCCGTTCAAGAACTTAAAAATGACGTAGCTAAACTGCGCGAGGACCTACCATCAAAATACGTGTCAAAAGAAGACTTCAACGATCGCTGGAACGAGGTGCTCAAGGCGCTGCACCGGCTAGAGGACAAGATGGACCGCGTAGTTCAGCTCGAAAGAAAATGAGACGCGCCGCAAAGGGTGCCATGCACTCAAAAACCATGTGGTTCTCGCTGGCTCTGATGATAGTCGGCGCTGTGTATGAAAACTTCTCGTACGTGCAGAACATCATCGACCCTAAATACTACGGCACAATACTAATCTCAATCGGCATCGTCTGCGCCATCTTGCGCTTTATGACAACACTGCCGCTGGATAAAAAATGAGCTTTTTACTCTATCCGTTTTTAGTAATTATTAACCTGATTGGTGCCGTCTTAACCTTTCCTTTAGCCCTGTTCATCGTATTATTCAAAAAGGACGAGATGGGCTGGGTTAATAACGCAACCGCTAAAGCCGTTGGCCCACGCCTAATTAAACTCTTTACTTGGTTCCAGACTCCTGATAACAGCCTAGACGGTGATGCTGGTTGGGAAAAGAAACACAGCCATTCTTGGTGGTCACGGGTTCAATGGTTGTGGCGTAACCCGTTCTATGGATTTGCCGTAGTAACTTTTGATGGCTCGTCTGGCATGTCATACTCTGGCGACTTAAACTGCAGCCCAACTAACCCGGGCCACATACTTGTTAAGGGACATGGTTTATTTCAGTGGGTCTACTACAAGAGCATTGGCTCTAAGACACTGTACTTAAACTTTGGCTGGAACATCAAGGCCCTCGTAGAACCCGGCTTCATTACGCCGGACCAGTGGCATGACAACACCGCCCTAATAAAAGACTATCCTGCAACGTTTGCCTTTTCGCCAAGGATCATATAATGTTTGGATTAAACCCATTTATTTTGTACGGAGCTATTGCGGCGATTGTTATATCGTTTGCCAGTGGTACTACACTTGGCTATAAGTGGGAAAAGTCAAACTTCAACCAATACAAACAAGAGCAGGCTGAGACGACACGCAAGCAAGAACAAGCCAACCAGACTGCCACAGACGCAATAAGGAAAAACAAAGATGAACAGATCGCTGCTATTAACTCTAAGCTGTTTGACGCTATTAGCGAGTTGCGCAAGCGCCCCAGCCGGCCAGCAACGATTACCAGCAATGGACAAAGTGGCACTGGGGCAACCCTTTACGCCGATGATGCAGAGTTTCTTATCCGGGAAGCTGCCAGAGCCGACATCATCAGGACAGCCCTCCAAGCCTGCTACAACCAATACGACCAAGTAGCCAAGTAGTATATAATCCCCAATCCAGTGGTTTGGAATAAGGAGTATTTATGAACAGATCAATTGTGGCGTTGTTGTGGGTGGTAGGCATATTTGCGGCCATCCACCTAACCGATAAATATACACACATAGAAGAGAACATCATGGCAATAGCCAAGTCGACTCTATCCTTTATAACCAAGGAAGAGGGTGTCAGATACAAGGCGTACCAGGACAGCAAGGGACTATGGACGATTGGCGTAGGCCATCTCATCAAATCCAACGAGCCACACCTAATGAAGGCCACGCTTACTCAGGAAGACGTAGATAAGCTCCTAGAAAGCGATTTAAAGTGGTGTGACGAGGCCGTAGCCAACTCGGTAAGGGTACCCCTAACACAACCTCAATACGACGCCCTATACAGCCTCTGCTTCAACATAGGAGAGACTCAGTTTAAGAAGTCTACCGTAGTAAAGCGGCTCAACGTAAATGACTACACGGGCGCGGCTGACGCAATACTGATGTGGAACAAACCAGCGGTATTAGAAAACCGCCGCAAACGCGAAAGAGCATTGTTTTTAACTGGAATCTAGGGCGTAAATGCCTGATTTTATGCATTAATGTATATAGGATCTGATCAATCCAATCAACAATTTAACCTCGAGGAATTACCATGGAAGGCTTTACTAAACTACCTAAGATGCAGCACTTTAAAGAAGGCGGCTCAGTACAAAAACAAATCGCTAACTACGAAAAACGCGAGCGCAAGACTGAAGAAAAAGCTGACATGGCCCAAGACAAAGCCGTTGTTAAAAAAGCAATCGGCATGCATGACAAACAAGAGCATCCTGGTGAAAAGACTGACCTATCCAAATTACGTAAGGGCGGCCGTGCTAAGAAAGACTGCGGAACCGTTAAAAAATACAAAGCCGGTGGCAACGTAACTAACGTATACGAAGCCAAGAAAAAATCTGGTGACTTAGATGCTATTAAAGCAGTAAAACAAATCACGCCAACCAAGGCAACTGCAGCAAGCGCCCCCGCTGTTAAACCAGCAAATACACCCGCTAAATTTTGCGGCGGCAAATCAGTTAAAAAAATGGCTGACGGTGGTATGAGTGGCCCAATGGCAGATGCTAATGCACTCTTGGATCCAATACGTGACGCTGGAACCTCATTACGTAACAATGTAATGGGCACACCAGAACAGAACCGTATTGCACAGGCTCGTATGGACATGATTGCAAAGAAAAAAGCAGCACAACAAGCCGCGCTTTTAGGTGGCTTAGGAGCTCCAATGGCAGCACAACAAGGCGCAATAGCCGCAGCACAGCCAACAGCACCTGCACCAGCACCAGCACCAGCTCCGGTTGACACCATGGGTAATACAACTGGTATGCCAATGCAAAAACGTGGTGGTAAAGTTAAAAAGGGCTGCTAATCATGCCAATTAAATCTAAGGCACAACAAGGAGCCATGTATGCTGCAGCCGAAGGTAAAAGCACTTTGGGAATTCCTAAAAAAGTTGGCAAAGAATTTGTTAAGTCGGGTTTTGCAAGTAATAACCTCCCTAAAAAAGTAATTAAACGAGCCGCTGGCCGGGGTAGATAATATGAAAGATTTTAAACAAAACACCAAGATGGCTTGTGAAGGTAAACACTATCAAGCCGGTGGCGATGTTACCATGGATGACCTTGCAACTTATGCGAAAAAAAATCCTACTGGACTTACAGCGTTTGAGAGAGCCCCACGCCCAGCTACACCAGATATTAAGTTAAATCGGGCTATGGGTGCTCCAGATAATACTGTTATGCAACCAGTGGAAATGCCTTATAGAAAACCAACTGACATGATGACTTCTCCTGTCGATGGTAAATTAAGAAAAATGGCGCCTCCACAAATACGTGGCAATTTGTTACTGCTTAAAAAAGGCGGAAAAACAAAACGCGGAAATAAAAAATAATGGCTTATAGTGGAACCACTGGCAAGACAACCATTAATGTTGACCAGTTAATATCGTACGCGTTTCGTGATGCTGGCAAGACGGCAGAAGAAATAACGCCCGAGTACATTGACGCTGGTAAGCAGGCGCTATTTTATAACCTGCAAAATCTGTCTAATATGGGTGTCAACCTGTGGCTCTTGGAGAACCAGTTGTACGGTGCGTTAACGGCCCAACAACAATTATACCTCCCAAGTACGGTCATTGATGTGCGTGAGTCTAACTGGGTCTACATCATCAACTCACAGGCATCAGAGTACTTGCCACTAGATAACCCATTAGCCCCCGCAGCGTTTGAGCAAAACTTAAACTTAGTGGCCGAGTCTACAATAGAAAAGAATTACTTAGGCCTACAGTACCAACAAGCACAGCCAGTCTTCTATGTTGGCTTTAATGGCTTTAATGATACTGGAACTACCACCACGTACAACTTTGCGTATGAAGTCAGTGATGATGGCATTAACTGGGTGTTGTCAGAGCAGTTACCAGAGACGACACTAAAAGACCGTGAGTGGGCGTACTACAACATCGCCATTACTCCAAATCACTTATACTACCGTTTACGTGAGACAGTAGCACCCACATTCGCAGTTCGGCAAATTGTATTCTCAACCAGCCAACAGGTAATTCCATTGGCACGACTTAATCGTGACGACTACTGGAATCTACCAAACAAACAATTCCCGTCCGTTCGTTCTTTACAGTACTGGTTTGATAGGACCATCGAGCCATCGATGTACCTATGGCCAGTACCAAACAACGACTTCCAAATGTTTCAGCTTGTTGTTGAAAAGCAGATGGAAGACGTTGGTTCATTAACGAACCAGATCTACGTACCAGATCGTTGGCTGCCATGCATTCAGGCACAACTATCACATAAGCTATCAATGCAGTTACCTGGCGTTGACATGCCTCGCATACAGTACCTTGAGCTGCAGGCTAATAAACTATTCCTTAACGCAAGCGAAGAAGACCGCGATAAGTCACCAATCTATTTCCAACCTAATATAAGTTACTACACAAGATGAGCGTAATAATGAACTATAATTCGCTGGTTCTTAATATCCAGCAATATATGGAAAGGAATGACCCTGACTTTATTGCGCAGATTCCTAACTTAATTGCGCTTGCAGAGTCGTCAATCGCCGCAGAACTTAAAACGTTTTTACAGTTGATCGTGGTGGAGACCAACTTAGCTGAGAACCAGACAGTACTTAACAAACCATCTCGCTGGCGCAAGACGGTCAGCATGAAGGTAAACGGTCAGCCTATACTGTTGCGTAGCCAAGACTATGTGTCTCAGTACTTATCCGAATCTACCGCTGGTGTACCTAAGTATTACGCCGACTACGACTACAGCAACTGGAACTTTGCACCGTTACCAGATACATCATACCCAGTTGAAATTATTTATTATGCTGAGATTCAGCCGTTAGACGAAACTAATCAACAAAATCTGTGGACTGCAATAGCACCACAGGCAATGCTATACGGAGCATTACTCCAAGCTCAGGGCTACTTAAAGGCATTGGATAAGTTGCCAGTATGGAAACAATACTATACAGACTCAATTGCAGCGCTCAAAAAAGAAGATAACTCTCGCCGCATTGATAGAAATACTACGGTTCAGGAACCTTAAAACATGACAACTCCAGTTTACGTATCCCCATTTACAGGCACTGTTGTTACCCCAACAGATGTATCCTATTTCGCCCTTGAGTTTAGTACAGATCAGCAACTTTACTGGCCCGCTACTGTCAATCCACCACAAGTGCCGGCAGCACGTATTATTGACTGCACCCCAACTGCTGGTAGTTTAACTATTGCGTTACCTGCAGGCAATCAAGGTACTGTCGGTGCTGATATTTTATTTCGTAATTTAGGCGCCTATGATATTGTTATTACTGATTTTACTGGTGGTGGGTCTTTTACTTTAGCTGTTGGTTTAGCTAAGTATGTATACCTTAGCGACAACTCTACTGAAGCTGGTATTTGGCAAAATGTAACATTCGGCGCAGGTACATCAGTTGCTGACGCAGCAACACTGGCTGGCGCTGGACTAACTACCGTTAGCGGTAAGTTAGCTACGACACAGAACATTGTTGATATAACAGCAACTCCCGTCGTTAACGACGCAAGCCGTGCCGCTACATTTGTGTGGAGTGCGGGTGCTGGAACATTTAACTTACCAAACATTTTCACACTATCCCCTGGATGGTACATTGGCTTTAGGAATGCTGGTAGTGGGTCACTAAGCATTATCCCCGTATCACCGGCGTTGATTAACGGTGTGTCTTCTATTGTAGTAAACCCAGGCGATTCTGGCTTTATTTTTTATGATATTGGAACTGGCGGTTTTATTACCGTTGGATTAACAGCGCCATCAAGTTCTGCGTTTACTGCTGAGACGTTTGACGTTGATGCTATCACTGGTAACACACTAGACTTAGTATCGTATGCCCCAATTATCCAGACATACATTGCACAAACTGGTACTAGGACACAGACACTTAACGTAGTCCTTCCTGCGATTACCCAGATTTATGTCTGGTCTAATAACACAAACCAAGTGGGCTATGACATAACGTTTCAGATTACTGGTAGCTCACAGCCTCCGATAGCTATACCAACAGGTGCGATTGTTACAGTACTTAGTGACGGAACAAACTTGTTCTTGCTAAACCAAGGTACAACGGGTGTTTATTACGCAGCAGATGGCACAGCCGCTGCTCCAGCGTTTTCGTTTAATAGTGATACCTCCACTGGTATGTATTTAGCTGGTACTGGAGTACTAGGATTGTCTGCCAATGGCACAGAGTTAATTGACATTGATGGGTCAAATGCACTACAACCATATGTTAACGTTAAGGCGACACTGAACGCACAGTTAATATCAGGCGGGAAGTTCTAATGGCAGCTGATAATATTGCACAAGATACCACGCAATATACTCAGATTTTTTCCCTAGCTATCCCGCCAGGGATTAAACGAGATGGTACTATATTTCAAGCCGATCAGTTTACTGATGGTGTATGGTGCCGTTTTCAGCGTGGTGATCCCAAGAAAATAGGCGGATATCGTACGCTATTCAGTAGCTTTACCGGTATCTACCGTGGCATGATTGCACAACCATACCAAGGCGTTAACTACATTTTTGCTGGTAACGCATTCGGGTTAGATGCGTTCACTACCGGTACAACCATTGGGTCAGGTAGTGGACCCTTTACGGTTAGCATATTACCGGGTCAAGTTACTGTCCCTGTAGCATCCTATTCATCGCCAGACTTTGATATTGTTGGTGATGCTACGTCAGCGTTTACAGCTGGTGTTAAGGTTATATTTGATCAAACAAATTCGGCTACAGTATACGAGGTACAATCTTCCACATTTACCACACCAAATACAACGGTAACGTTAACGGCTAGTTTTTCTGAGACACCAGACTACGTATACATTGATAACGCGCCTGTGTTTGAACCAGACTTGTTAGATGGTCCATACCGAAACCTGTGGCAGTTTGACGTACAGTTTAGTCCATTGGGGGGTAATCTATCCGTATTTGCGCACCCAGGTAAAAACTTAGCAAACATTGATAACGGTGTAAAGAGCCAAGTATTAGTTGGTGCTATTACACCTGTTTCTGGTAATCAGTGGACATTTTCAGGTTTATCAGACAGCATGGGGCAAAACCCAACGTATACGCCAGTATCAGTTGACGGCGGTATTTGTGTGCTATACCCATTTATCTTTGTGTATGGATCAAACGGGTATATAGCCAATAACAACGTTGATCTGTCATCGACCGCGTACAGCCTCAGAAACTTCTATGATTGGAACGGCCCACTAGCCAACCAAACAAACGTAGCAGCGTCTAAGATTGTAAAGGGAACCACTGTACGTGGCGGTACTAATGCGCCATCGGGGCTATTTTGGGCAACGGACAGCTTGATACGTGTATCGTTTACTGGCGCTGCACCGCTTTATTGGCGCTATGATATTATCTCTAGTCAAATATCTATTATGTCGTCTAGCTCAGTCGTTGAGATGGATGGCACATCTTTTTGGATGGGTGTTGACCGTTTTTACTTGTACAATGGCTCTGTAGCAGTACTACCAAATGACAAGAACGTAAACTACTTATTTAACAATTTAAACTACGAACAGCGTCAAAAGGTGTGGGCTACTAAGATACCACGCTACAACGAGATCTGGTTCTTTTACCCCCGTGGCACTAACACCGAGTGCACCGACGCAATTATTTACAACGTAAAAGACAAGCTGTGGTATGACGCTGGTCAGGCAGAAGGCGCAAGACGCTCATGTGGATACACCACAGAGATCTTCCCTACACCAATTTGGGCTGGGTGGGACTATGATCCCTTGTTCCATAACGCACAGCCTATTATAACGCCTCCCCCATCAGAAGATCCAATTGACGAAAACACTCAATTTTATTTAGATGGCGATCAAACACCGTTACTTAGCCCCGGTGATGCGTTTTCATTTAGTAATAATAAAAACGCGCCAGTCTTTATCATAGCATCTAGTATCCATATCTTTAACACGACTATTGGTACACCTGGTGTTACGTTAATTACCTCCACAACATCATTTACCAGTGTTCCCTCTGTTGGCACATTGGTTTATAGCCTAGATGGTGGATATACTATTTGGCAGCATGAATTTGGTCAAAATAAAATAAGCGTTAATGGTGAAACTGCCGTATACTCTAGCATAACAACAAGCGACATTAGCTGGTTGACAGGCAGTCCAAGTCAAGATGCACTGCAAGGTATTAATCGTCGTATGCACTTGCGTCGTGTTGAGCCAAACTTTATACAAACTGGTATTATGTCTTTAACCATACTAGGTCGTAAGTTTGCTGGTGGTCAATATGAAGAAAATTCTGGCCCATACTTTTTTACGCAAGATACGGGTAAAATTGACTTGCGAGTTGAGCATAGATTGGTTAGACTGCAGTTCATATCTAATACTTTAAATGGCAACTTTGAGATGGGTCGTAATTTAATCACCGCAGAATTTGGTGACGAAAGACCGTAGTGATACAAGATTTTTTTCCGTTTGAACCGGCGTACATGAGTTGGGAAGATTACAACGGTAACCTAGTAATGTACTACGGCAAGGAACCCCTGGGGCAGTACCCAGAAGAAGAGTGGATGATAGCCGCCGCGCAAGTAGCCCAATTAGCAACATTTGCAAACTATCCAGTTCCTAACCCAGAGTTGTACACCGAATGGCAGGAATGGGCTAGAGACTTTACACAGATTATAAACGGTCCTAGTTCATAAAAAGGGCGCAATATGCGCTTTTGTTGCATTAATATAGGTATAACAATCAAGCATTAAGAAGGCTAATAAATGGGTTGGGTAGACAGCGGAGACAGTGCAACTTGGGTAGATGACGCGCCTGCAGAAAGCTCTGTAACGGTCGAACCCGCACCTCCTGAATTTAACAATGCCCCAGCTGCACCTGCACCTGATCAGGGCCCCGCACCAAGTGCTCCTTTAGATTTAAATCGGGACAATGGTAACCCTCCTCCAGATCAAGGTGGTGGTGGCGGTGTTGACCAAAGTGCATTGGAACAGATGTACCAACAGTATTTAGGCCGTGGTGTTGATCCATCTGGTGCCTCTACTTGGGCCGGTCAAGACTACAACACAGTACTTCAAGGTATTTTAGGTAGTGGTGAATATGCTAGTACTCATGGCGGTGGTGGCAGTAATCCAACGCCAGTTCAGAACGGGCCACAGGGTGGTGGTGGTGGTGTTGATCAAGCCACGGTGGACCAGCTGTACCATCAATATTTAAACCGTGGCGTTGACCCCTCTGGTGCCGATACTTGGACTGGGAAAAGTTTAGCAGAAGTCACTGCGGGCCTTACTGGTAGTGCAGAATATGCTAGTACTCACGGTGGCGCCCCGAATGCTACACCAATAGATACAATAGACGCTTTGTACCAGCAATATTTAGGTCGAAATGCTGACCCAACGGGTAAAGCTAATTTTGCTGGACAAACACCAGATCAAATTGCGGCTGGTCTTATAGCTAGTGCAGAGTACCAATCAAAGAATACTCCAGAAGATCCAAGCCAGTGGATACCACAAGTTGTTTCACAGACATATGACGCCAATGGTGAAAGAATTAATACATACCAATACATTGACCAAAAAACTGGCAACGTATACGATAGCCAAAGTGCAGATGCCAAACTTTTATTAGCAGGAACAGCTGCCCGTGATACATACATTGAAAAATTAAATTTAGACGCAACAGACAAACAAAGTCTATATAATTTAAAAGCAACAGATCCTAATAAATATTACGATACAGTTGCCCAACAATTAAAAGACCAAGTATTTACTAATTACACTACAAATGCTAATTATGATACTGATTTAAAGGCACTTGATTCTCTTGCGGCCATCGCTCCACAAGCATACTACAAAGCAGAATTAGATTTTTTAGGTAAACAAGTTGGTTGGCAGACTGGACAAAATACTAGTGAAAGAGCTGCACCTGTCATAGAGCAAATTAAAGCAATAGCTCCTGCTGCGCAACAATCTGGTATTAGTGTTGATGATATTAACTCAATTGTTAATAAAGCCGCTGTAGAAGCTAACGTTCAAAATCAGAAAATGATTGCTAATAACGCAGCTAACGGTGGTAGTGGATTTAATTTTGCCAAAGATGTTCAACCGGGTCTTGCATTTGTCGGTATAGCCGTAGCAACAGTTATGTCAGGCGGAGCAGCGTCTGGATTACTTGCAACAGAACTTCTAGGTGGCGCAGCTGCCGCAGCTGCAGCTACTGCAGGTGAGGTTGCTGCAGCCACAATTGCTAGTACTTCTATTATCGGCGCTGGCATGGGTGCAATAACCTCTGCAGCGTATGGTGGTGATGTTGCACAAGGTGCTCTGAAAGGAGCAATTAGTGGCGCAGTTAGTGGTTCGGTATCACAGTTAGGTGTTGCATCTGGCTTGTTTGGCTCAGAAACAATTGCAAATGTTGCAAACACTATAGGTTTAGATCCAGATAAGTTAGCCAAAATTGTTGTGAATACAGCGGCTATGACACTTGCCGGTGTGGCTACAGGTACTGTTAATAGTCAAAATTTCCTTCAAGTACTGGGAACTAGTTTAGCTGCTTCAGGTGTTGGGGCCTATGCTGGAACATTAGTAGAAAAACTTGATCCTACGGCAACGCAGGCCGCTATTGCTGCAGTAAGTAGTATAGCCTCAGTTACCACAACTGCCGCGTTAAATGGTCGTAACGTACAACAGGCACTTATTAGCAACATTCCAACTATTCTTGGTGCATTAACTACACCAGAAAAAGTTGCAGCGCCATCTACTACAGAAAATGTTGGACTTACCACTGGCGCAGTTGATACTGTATTACAAAAGAATCTTGTCGACCCGTATATTAATGCGTCTCCTGATCCGCTTGGTACATTTGTTAGACAAAATAACTACACCGGCGATCCGACTTCAAACATGCAGTTTGTTGTTAATACTATGGTAGATCAAAATATACCTAGAAGCGATATTGTTTCTAATATAGCATCTATATATAATGTTGACCCAAAAACAGCTGAAGGATACTACCAAAATACTGTTGCTAATAATGTAGTAGAAAAATTATCAAATAACTCTAGTGATCCAATTGCATTTGTAAATGCAGCTAAGTTATTAACGGGTGACAATCAAGACAATTTAAAATACGTTACAAAAGAAATGCAAGTTCAAGGCTTGTCAAAAGATGAGATTTCACGTAACTTGCAAGACTTGTACCAGATTCCTAAAGATAAAGCAGACGCCTATTCTGGTTCTTTACCAAAAGATAAAGAAACTACTTCTACTGCAGATAATTTTGGTACTGCATTTAAAGATGCTAGATCTTCGGGAGCTAAAACGTTTGAATGGAACGGAAAACAATACACAACTGATCTTGCACCGCCGCCTTCTGCTGCTACACCAGGAGAGCCAGCTAAAACAGCTATGCAGATTTTAAGTGAAGGTCTAACACCAAAACCTAAGACATTCCAAGAGGCTATAGACTTTGCTAAAGATACAGCTCCTATGTTTGAGAGCGGCGTAAAACGATTTACTGATAGACTTTCTGATAAAGTTACATCAGCTGCTGACAATTTAACAAAAACTATTTCAGCAACAAATTTACCAACTTTAGAAAATATTAAAAGCAGTATACCTTCGTTTGATGCTGTTGAAAAATCGTTTATGAATTTTGTGGAAAATCCTGCTGTGCCAGGAGTTCCAAGTATGTTAACTGCCACAAAAGAAGTTACGGATGCTCTTGTAGAAGCGGCTAAGACAATGCCGCAAGTTGCGCAAGGAATTGTATTCAACATGGTTGGCCAAGTATTTCAAAATTTCTCTGCATTAGGAATTTCAGCATTCGGTAGAGAAAATGCAGTGTATTTAGCAGGTAAAGCCATATCTGACTTTGGTACAAATTCAGTATCGCCAGAGGTGCAGCAAAAAATAAAAGACTCAACTGCTGCTACTGACCAAATGATAAAAAATGCCGAACCCGGCATGAAAGAAATTACTGCACTTCGCGCCTACATTGAGAACCCATTAAGTTTTGCATGGCGCGGCGGTCCTGAAGTACTGGAAGATGTTAGCTTTTTAGGCATAGCAAAACTGGCTGGTGTCGCTGCTAAAATCACTGGCACATTTGACGCCTATAAGACTATGGTAACAGCAGACGCTGGCCTTAATTTTTTAGATGCCGGACTTAGCGGCATGGGAACAATTTATGACCAATTAAAAGCTAAAGGTACTGATGTAAGCACCGCAATAAATACAGCAGTTCTTGGTGGCACGTTACAAGGCATAACAACGATGGTGCTCCACGGTATTGTGGATGCTTCGTTATTAAAAAGTTATGCAGTAGACATGATGGAGTTAACAGGAAAAGGCATTACTGCGATTGCTAGTGGTGGGTATTCGGCAACGTATCTTTATTCTTATATTAATAATTTAATAGAACAAAAAGCAGTTAACCCAAATGCCGAACTTGACCTAAATAAAGCAAATATTGCAGCAGCTACGAATGCCCCAATTGGAATGGTTTCAGCAGTAAATTCTGCCATCGCCGTAAGTTTTCAACCTTCAAAAGTTGAAACAAGTGCAGATACAAATCAGTTTTTAAAATTAGCAGGACCAGCAAGCGAAAGCCAATCTTCTTGGCAGGCGCCTAAGTTATTGGAAGGGCCACAACGGCTATTACCACCACCTTCTTCTGAACAAATAGCTGCTGTTAAAGATACACAAAACACGATTTCACAGACATTACAACAGGTAGGTGTTCCTGCAGACCAAGCAAATTCGATGGCAATTAAATCTATTGGATCTGAATTAGTTGATCAAATTAATAGCAACATCACTACTGAAACAGGTAAATTAGATGCTAGTAAAGTATTAGGAAAAGATTCCGCTGGGAATCCTATTACGTTTTCTGATGTGTTTGGATCTTTGGCAACTAACGAGCCAGTTATTAAAACACAATCTAATAGTGAAAGTGACACGCAGCATAATGATACTTTAATAAAAGATATTAAAGTAACTCTGCATGATTTACTTGGTATTAATTTAGACAACAATGCCTTGGTACCGCAAGCACAAAGAAGTACAGAGACACAAACAGCTGAAGGATTGCCTTTTGCTGAAAAACCAGATATTAGTAGATTGTTTAACAACAACACGCTTTTTGGTACAGATTTAACAGTTCCACAAAATCAGACTCAGCCGCAAACTGATACTAGAGGAAATTTGATTTACGCTGGTCCGTCTACACAAACGTCAACAAAAACTGACACAGCAGCTGACACTGCAACTGATACAGCGACAAAGACTGACACATCAACATTAACACAACCGCTAACGCAAACATTAACACAACCGTTAACGAAAACTCTTACGTTGCCATCTACACAAACGGCAACTCAGACTTTGACACAGCCTTTAGTGCAGCCATTAACTACAACAGTAACACCTACAGTAACACCTACAGTAACACCTACAGTAACACCTACAGTAACACCTACAGTAACACCTACAGTAACACCTACAGTAACACCGGTAACACCTACAGTAACACCGGTAACACCTACAGTAACGCCGGTAACGCCGGTAACACCTGTAAGTAAACCACCTAGTACTCCAAAGGTGCCTGTACCTGTTCCAGTGCCGACAGTTAGTAAAAAGAAAAAACGTATTAATCCGCCAGATTTACAGGAAGACAGAACTAAAGGTAGGATACATGCTCTACCTTTACAAAATCAGATGAACATTATTAATTCAACCCAACCGAGCAATGTGATACCTATGAAACCATTTAATGTAGACGACCAATTAAAAGCTGCTGCTTCTGGAGGTTTAATGCGTTTAGCCGCTGGTAGTTCGACTGGTGCTACTTCAGGCTCTAACATTAGTATTGGCCCTGGTGATGCTGCTTACTCTCCTGTTTCTAACTTTGTTAAAGGTAAAGATCAAGCATCTTTTTTACCAGATAAATATAACTTGCAACAGTATACCTACACACCACCTGTATATAATCCAGATGCGGTATTAAAGCAAATTTTAGCTGCAGCACAAGGTGGTGCTGTACACATGGCCGCCGGGGGTGCTCAAGACACGAATCCTGCGTTTGATCCAGGTGCCACTGAAGTTAAAATGAAAGGAAAACAATTTTCTTTTCATAAGCCTTTTGTTGGTTTAAATGTAAATGCTAACTCACCAATGTTAAGCACTGGAGGTGAAGTTGAAGGACACAACCCGCAATTTTTTAGTGAAGGTGGTTTGAATGCAATGGAAAACCGTTACGTTCAAGGTGACGGAGATGGCACAAGCGACAGTATTCCGGCTATGTTAGCAAACGGCGAATTTGTAATACCAGCCGATGTGGTATCATCTTTGGGTAATGGTAGTAATGACAGTGGTGCATCTATACTTGATGAATTTTTAAAGACAATTAGATCACACAAAAACCGTGCAAATAAAAATGGATTGCCACCGGATAGTAAGGGTGCGCTAGGTTACTTATTAGAAGCAAAACGTAAAGTGAGAGCATAATGGCTGGAACAACAGGATCAACCGGTTTAAACAATTTTTTAACCGATACATATGTAAAAGAGACCACACTACCGTCATGGTACGACGCGGCTCAACAGGGTATTGTAACTGGAGCAGGTCAAGCACTTGGTGCCGCGCCGGCTTTTCAGAATACAGTTGGGCAGCAAGCCGTAAACACTTTGCAAAACCCTAATAATGCTTTTAACCAAGCACAAGGTTCTTTAGGTCAAATTGCTGCTGGTGCTGCTAATCCTTGGATTACCGGGGCTGATGGCCAAGTAACCCCAAATACCAACACGGCAATGGGTGGATTGTTTCAGGCACAAAACCAACAGCTTAACCAGTTAATGCCAAATTATATGGCGCCAGTTCAGGGTGCTAATATCGGCTCTGGAAACTTTGGTAGTTTACGTGGTGATACTGCGGTTGATAAAGCCAGGGCCGACGCGTTTGCTAACTTAGCCGCTCAACAAATGCAGTCCGCATTGCAAAACCAAACAACTGGTGTGCAGGCAGGAACTGGTTTAGGTAATGTACTTAACCAGCAATTGGGCACCGAATTGACAGCTGGTAATACTCAGATGAACGCACCATTCCAAAACCTTGGAAGTTACGCAAACTTAATTAACGACATTAGTGTTCCCGGTACTGTAGCACAGCAAAACCAAATGTCACCGTTAAGTCAAATTGGTGCTGTATCGTCGGCAGGTAACACTTTATTAAACACGTTGGGACTTGGTGGTGCACTAACCAATGTAGGTAAAAACTTAGGAACTTGGTTTAGCAATTTGAACACTTCAAATAACAGTGACATGCCAAACCCTGTTTCGCCGTATGATCCATCAACAACCCCTGTTAATCCAGCTGCTGACCAAAATCTTTACGGTCCTAACTAAGAGATAAATTATGGCAATTACAAACGCACCGTTAGAAGAGACAGCATTACCAGACGAAAACGCAAGGATGACCAACAGCGGGTTAATCCCGGGTCTGCCCGTGCAATTAGCAGCCGCTAAAACAAAGGGCGGTCTTAATGCTGTAAAAGACCAAACTGCAATGCTAATGGATGAAAAAAGTCAGGCTAATGTCTTGCAAAATATGCAAAGACTGGCTGATGAAATTCAAAACCCTTGGCGTAAACTTAACGAGGGTTTGAAGGACGTAAACGCTTGGACTATGTATAACAAAGCGCCTGCATTTGCCTTACGTGAAGAAGCGGCCAATACGGATCGTTCAAATTTATATAACATTCAACAACAACAAGCCGCATTTCAAAACGCACAACTTCAGCTAGAAGCTGACAACAAACGTATTAACGCTTTGATGGGTAGGGGTGGAGTTGGCGGCGCTGGTGGTGCTGGTTCCGGCGGGTTACCAGCTAATGTTATTAAAGCGTTAAATGCAGTTAACCCAAGAGACATTGCTGCCAAGCAAGCCATTATAGATAACTACTATAAAACAGATATTACCGAAGCAAATAAGGCAGAGTATAACGCCGCATCGTTTACAACTAAGCCGGTGTTTGTAGCTGAAATTGGTGAAGATTTAGATATGAATCCTTTTGAAGCTAAAGAATATGCTGCAACTGGTAAGTTGCCACAGCGATACAGCAAATTATTACCACAGGGGGCTGGTGCTCGTACTTCTGGACTTGATGCTCTTCCAAAAAGTACAAGACAAAACAACCCAGGTAATTTAGTTGATCCTGCAACAGGCCAAATTAGAACTTTCCCAACACCGCAAGCCGGTGACACAGCATTAACTAATGATTTGGGATTAAAGTTATCTGGTCAAAGCCCAGTTGTTAAAGAACGTTTTGGGCCACAGGTTGGAAACTTTATGAGTCCTTCTTTATTAGCCGAAACTTGGGCACCGTCTACAGCTAAAGGAAACTCCCCCGAGTCAACTCAAAACTACGGTAAAGCAATCGCTGATTCTTTAGGCATGGCTGACCCAACGGCTCAGATCCCTAACACACCAGAATCATTAGCAAAAGCAAAGGCTGCAATTACTAAATTTGAAGCGGGCAATAACTATCCTGCCGCGCCAGCTGGTCCCCCTGCTGCAGCTCCTAGTGCTGCTGTTGCTCCTAGTGTTGCACCTTCCGCTGCTGCTGCTCCTAGTATTGCTGCACCCGTAGTTAAGCCTTATCCAAATCCAATCAACAGTAAACAAGTTGAAGAAAATAGAAAAGCTGAAGAAAACATTCGCAAGAAAAATGTTGAGGTTACAAAAGCAGAAGATTTAGAAGGCATTAAAGTAATGACTGCGATACAAGCTAAAGCAAAGGACCGTGATCAAATAAGATACGCTGCAGATACTATTATAGAAGAGGCAACAAAGAATCCTAAGGCGTTTGCATACCAACAACAAGGCGGCCCTTTTGCCATGGCGGCGGCACTTCCTGTAGTTGGTGGTGCTATTAGTGATGTCTACGCTGCTGGTGCAGGAGATGCAAAGACACGGCAACGAGTAAATACTGCTGCAGACTTATTAGGTGTTGAAAACACTAAAGATTTGTTTGGTGGTATTGGTGCAAGAATTGGTGCTCAATTAATGAACGTCGGTAGAAGTGCTAAGGGTGTCGGAACAGATATTAGCGCAGAAGACAATCTAAGACGTGCTACGTTTATTAAACTCGGAGTTGATAAGGTTGACGAACAAGCTGCTGCTTGGAAGAAATTTAAAGACGCTGGTGGTGTTAGTGGATTTGATTTCTTGCAATCTCCTGAAAACAGAGCTATTGAGACAAAGTATGAAGATATACTGAAAAAACAATTTCCTAGCGAATACGAAAAAGCAACAAAGCAGGACAATGATAAGTTTGAATACCGAATTGACCCAGTGACTGGTAAGCAACAAATGAGAAAGAAAAATAATGGCTAATGATTGGATTGATGTTCCTGAACCTAAAAGCCAAGCAGATGCTCCTAATTCTGAGGGTTGGTCAGATGTCGGGGAACGTAAGGGAACTGTTACCGTTCAGGGCGCAGATCCTGTAGCCTTTGGCACTGCCGCTGGAGTAACTGCACTCGGTGGTAAGGGTGTTTTAGATACTAAAAAAGCAATATGGAATAGAGAGGGCGTTAACGCTTTTAAACCCCATGGTGGTATGCAAAGTTATTTAAACAGTCAAATTCATGCACCTGAAGTAATGTCTAATGTTAAATTAGACCAACTTGCTAAAGCAACTGGGATGCCTGTTCGTACACAGTCTGAAGTTCAAGCTGCTTTAGAGTCATTAAAAGGTTCACCCGGAACACCAGCTGGTCCAGCTCAACGTGTTCCAAATACTAAAATGATTAACGGTGTTCCAACTATTACACATTACAATACAATTTCTGGGACTCCTGAAATTCCAGGAAAACCGCCGGTTGATTTATCACAACTAGCTAGAGAAAATTACGGACCCGTTCAAAAACAACTAGCTGAATTAGGTTTTGAAAAGCCAATTGCTAAAGTAATGAAGTACGCTGCTCCTGTATTGCAATACGCAGCTAAACCATTGGCAATCGCCGGTGGCGCAGGTGAATTTCAAGACGCGCATAACAGATATAAAAATGAAGACTATGTCGGTGCTGGAATTAGTGCGGTTGGTGGTTTAGGGTCACTAGCTACAATGATTCCACATCCAGCTACAAAAGCAATTGGCACTGGATTAGCTTTAGGTGCTCCAGCGTTAAACTTTGCAATTGACAAGGCTTCAGGAAAAGCAGATGGTGGTAGTGTTGACATGCCAACAATGGCTCGA
>Ga0209829_10000583_pt1 | contig 32316 bp, 33 predicted proteins | sample C_140205_EF_Meta_FD_187311 | JGI IMG/M metagenome (GOLD analysis project Ga0209829, IMG submission 187311) | Freshwater microbial communities from Lake Croche, Canada to study carbon cycling - C_140205_EF_MetaG (SPAdes) (version 2) | ecosystem: Environmental > Aquatic > Freshwater > Lake... | reverse complement strand
CCCCTATCAGCCGCCCTGTTTACATGCTCTTCCGTAATTCCAACCTCAATCCCGTGATCGACGCGCGTCCCCGCTGATAGGGTTGCGTGCTCTTTGACGTTCTGCAAGAAATGTCATGGCTTCTGATCACAGTCGTATTCGCGGCGCTCGTCTTCTTTGCGACGCGGTTAAGGATGCCTATCCGGGCCATTGGGGTGATCCTGCTAATACTGGCATTCACCCCCGTTCACAATGGGCTGTTTAGTTGGCTCCTGAACAATCACTGGGACCTCGTGAGGGACTCGCCAGTGGTCAGAATGTGGTTCATTTCCTCGACCCGTGGCGAACGACGAGTGCTGGGCTTCAACCATTTTCTCATGGGCCCATCTGAAGCTAGATGCATCGATACAGGCGAACCTTTCTGGGAGGAAGGATTGTGACAGCAGTCCGACTACTTCCGAATTCAAGAAGCTCAGCTTCAAGAGCGAAGTGCAGCAGAGTGATATTTGGTTGAATCGGAATTTGTCCCGCTGGTGCCATATCAGACGTTTGGGTAGCCGGGACACTTCGTGAAACCTACTCGCCGATGTCCTCGTTCCATTCCTCCGGGTGGGCCCTGATGAAATCGGCCATGAGTTTCACGCAGCGGGGGTCGTCGAGGACGGTGAGATCGACGCCGCGGCTTTTGAGGAGTTCCTCCTCGCCCAGGAAGGTTTTGTTTTCGCCGATCACGACACGCGGAATCCCGTAGAGCAGGATCGCGCCGGAGCACATCGGGCAGGGCGAGAGGGTGGTGTAGAGGGTGCACTCGCGATAGATGTGCGCAGGCAGTCGACCGGCGTTCTGGAGGGCGTCCATTTCCCCGTGGAGGACGGGATTTCCCTCCTGCATGCGGCGGTTGTGGCCGCGGCCGAGGATGAGACCGTCGCGCACGATGACGCTGCCGATGGGGATGCCGCCTTCGTCGAATCCGGCCTGGGCTTCGTCGATCGCGGCTTGCATGAAGGGGTCCATGGGTAGAGGGGTGTGACAAGGTTGGAAACATTGTGCTCTTGGAACAAGGCACGGCGGTTGCTTGAATCAAACACTACCTCAGCGAAAACCATGCCTAAAGTCAGACTTTCCGGAACCGTCCTTGGCGAAAACGATCCAAGCCGTTCCACCCGTGCGCGCCTGCTCTACCTGCTCTTCAGTGGTGGCTGGGACATCTACAATTCCAATGGCGACCAGCGGATCACCCTTTCCAACATCGAGCGCAAGATCGTGGAGTCGGACGCCTTCGTGTTCACCCCGGGCGCGACCCTAGAGGACATGTTCAAGGCGATTTCGATTTTTGTCGGCTACCAAACGCTCGACAAGCACCTCGCGGGCAAGCCGACGGTGGTGCTGAACTCGGATTTCACCTGGGACCCGTTGTTTTCCGTGCTCGACCACCTCAACAAGATGGGGACGATCAAGCAGAACTACCGCGACTACCTGCTGTCGGCGGAGTCGTCTGATCAGGTCATCGAGATTCTGGAGAACGCCCGCGAGCAGGGAGTGCCGGATGTGGGTCGTGAGAAGATCGGGGAAAGCCACAAGACGTCCTTCGAGACCCCGCTTCCCGCCAATCATGCCGGGAACATCTGCGTGTTCTGCTCTGCGACGCTGGAGGAGGCCTCCTATCTTCAAGACGGTGAGGAACTCGGGCGACGGTTGGCGCAGAGCAATCTCGGCTGCGTGTCCGGGGCCGGTCGATCCGGGATCATGGGCGCGGTGGTGAAAGGCTCGGTGGAGGCGGGCGGCTGGACCGGCGGTTCCAATGTGCCGCACATCATCGAGCTGGAAGGCCTGCCGGACGGGCTTTCGAGCTTCTGGCTGCGGCCGGACATTTACACCCGAATGGAAGTGATGATCGAGAATTCCGATGGTTTCGTCATTTTCCCCGGCGGTGCGGGTACCGTGCAGGAACTCCTCGCCCTGATGATTTTCAAGCGTCAGGGAAATCCGTTGATGACCGGCAAGCCGGTGGTGCTTTTCAACCGTCAGAACATCGCTGGCATTGGCTTCTGGGATCCTCTGATCGACCTCCTCAGCGGCATGTGCCAACCGGGCGACTTCGTTGTCGCAACCACGCTGGACGACATCCTGCCCGCGCTGGTCAAGAAGCTGCCGCAGGCGGTCTGAAAAAGTTTGCTAGGGTTCAGTTTGAAGTTTGGCCCCCCGGGCTGCGCCAAGCCTTTCCGGCGAAGGGGCAGAGGCCTGAGCCGATTTCGAGGTTGTATTCCTCAAGCAGTTTGGTGCGCACCGCCATGTCATCGACGCCGTCGGGGATATGGATGCAGTTGAGGGTGTGGAGTGAGTGTTTCGAGACCTTCTTCGAGCACGATCGCGAGGGCAAGTTCGGCGGCGTCGGTGGTCGGCAGGCCTGAATAACGGTGTTCGGTGGCCAGTTCGAGGATGGTCTCCGGGCGCAGTCCCCCGTCGAGATGCTCGTGGAGCAGGACTTTCGGAATCCGTCGGAAATCGAGGGCATCGACCAAGGCCTTTCCCACGGGCAGAGCCGCGACGGGGAAAGATTCCGGGTATCGATGTTCGATCATGCCGACCCGCATGGCAGAAATTGTCTCATTGGGGAGAATTTCATGCCGATGGACCCGGAATTGCTTGATGGTCGTGGGTGCTGGGCGAGGATAACAGCGTTAAAGCTCCATGAATGGCCGACTGACAACCCACGTGCTCGATGTTTCAGCAGGCAAGCCCGCCGTTGGAGTGCGGATCCAGCTATTCCGCGAAGGGGGCCTGGTTTCCGAATGCATGACGAACGCGGACGGACGGTGTGATGCGCCGCTCCTGGAGGGGCAGGTGTTAGTTTCCGGGGCCTATGAGATGGTCTTTTTCATCGGCAATTATTTCAAGTCGATGGGCGTCGCCAGTTCCTTTCTGGATCAGGTGCCGGTGAGGTTTTTGGTCGCCGCGGGAGAACACTATCATGTGCCGCTGGTTTGCTCGCCATGGTCCTACAGCCCCTATCGGGGAAGTTGAACATGAACCCGCAGGCTGAATCGATTCATCATCAAGCGCTCGAACGGATCGAGTGGCTCGGGTCAGTCAGTGACGAGCCCGGCCGCCTGACCCGCACGTTTCTCTCGCCCGCCAATCGCGAGGCCGCGGCGACCCTGATGGGCTGGATGCAGGCGGCGGGCATGACGGTCTGCCATGACCGCACCGGCACGATCCGGGGCGTGCTTTCCGGTTCGGAGAATGGTCCACCGCTGCTGCTTGGATCGCATTTCGACACGGTCATCGATGCCGGGAAATACGATGGCGCGCTGGGGCTGATCGTCGCGCTGGCGGCGATCGAACGTCTCAACGCCGAGAAGATCATGCTGCCGGTTCCGATTCATCTGCTGGGATTCTCAGATGAGGAGGGCGTCCGCTTTCATACCACCTGCCTAGGGAGCCAGGGGGTGTGCGGTGAGTTTGACATGAAGACTCTCGCCGCCACTGATCATTCCGGCGTCTCGCTGGCGAAATGTCTCGGAAGCGAAGGCTGGGCGGAAGGCGCGAGCCGGATCCACTACGATCCGGCCAGCACGCTTGGCTACGTCGAGGTTCATATCGAACAGGGCCGCGTCCTTGAAGGCATGAACCTGCCCGCTGGCGTGGTCACCGGCATCTGCGGCCAGACCCGGCTCGCCGTCACTTTAACAGGCCGCACCGATCATGCGGGAACGACGCCGATGGCCTTGCGCCGCGATGCTCTCGCAGGGGCAGCGGAGTGTTTCATCGAACTCGAGCGCACAGCCGCCGAAAATGCTCCGCTCGTCGTCACCGTGGGGAAGATTTCCATCGAGCCCGGTGCCAGCAACTCGGTTCCGGGACGGGTGTGGTTCACCATCGACCTGCGCCATCCCGACGATGAACTGCGGGCAAGGTTTCATGACGAGCTTCGCGAACGTTGCACGGCGATCGCGGAAAAGCGGGCACTGTCGATCGACTGGCAGGTCGTACAGGACCAGCACGCGGTGCTGTGTGACGAGGCCCTGACCGCCCGCATGGCCGGTGCGCTGGTCGCCGTCACTGACAGTTCCTCCCGCCTCGCCAGCGGGGCCGGGCATGATGGCGTGGCGATGTCGAGAGTCGCCCCGATCGCGATGCTGTTCGTGAGATCGCGCGACGGACTGAGCCACCATCCGGACGAGTTCAGTTCGGCGGAGGATGTGGCGATCGCGATTGAGGTGCTGGTGCGCTTTTTGAAATCATTCGCCATCCGGTCATGAGCGACTTCGATACATTGATCCATGGACTTACCGTCACTCCCTACGGACAGACGGCCGGTCGCGGTGCATGCTGAAGACCCTGCGGTGATCGCGAAACATCAGGCGGCCCATAGTGATTCACTGGCATCAGACTGGGAGCAGGATGCTCCCGAGATGGACTGGAGCTGGAAGCTCCAGCTACGCTCAAAACTTGGTCATACCGGTGAGGACGACCCGGACATCGCCGATGAAGACCTCGGCGCGGATTTCGAGCGGGATGCGGTCTTGGTCGTCGCTGAGCCAGAGGGTAGCCTTTTTCAGTTTCTTGTAGGGCAGAAGGGCCATTGAGTCGGGATCGATCTTCTGCATCGAGATGTCCATGCGGATGGCGTTGTGGCCGTTGTGGAGGTCGCGGCCTTCGACGTAGGCCTTGACGAGGTGCGGGGTTTCACCGGGCTGGACCACGAAGGCGAGGCTCACACCGTCGTCAAGCGTCTGGCTGCGCACGAAGAGCATCGATGAGAAGATATCATGAACGGGGTTGTAGCCGAACTTGTGGGTGTTGCTGTATTCCAGACCGTTCGCGGAGATATGGGTGGTCTGGTTACACGCCACTCCGCTGCCTGAGTAGAGGACCGAGTGGGTCACGCGACGATCATCGAGGTCCTCGACGGTGTGGAAGAGACGGGGACGGAGACTGGAAGGATCGAGTTCCGACCAAAACCAGTGGGAGTAGTTGTAGAAGGAGGCGGCAGCACCGAGGCTCTTGCCGGTGGAATTCACCACGTAGCAACCGGATTTCGCGTTCGCCGGGTTTCCGAATTCGAGGTGGAACTCCCCGGCATTGAGTAGGCCTTTCCAACTGACCTGGTAGTCAAGCCGGCAGGGGGCAAGTCGCGGCTGTGGACCGAGCTTCGCGGGGGTGAGGATGGATTCCCAGGCAGGCGCGGCTGACAGGAGGCAGGCACTGGTGATCCCCATGACGATAACGACAACGGCATGACACATGAGCGGGACGATGCCCGATTTCATGCGGATCACAACCGGGATCTCTGGTGGAGACTTGGAGCAAGATGCTCCAGAGACGGACTGGAGCAGGATGCTCCAGCCACGATGAATGCTCCAGCCACGGTTTATGCCCCGGGTAGCTCGATGAAGCCTTCGAGCTTCCGGATACGGGTGGGGTGGCGCATCTTGCGGAGGGCCTTCGCTTCGATCTGACGGATCCGCTCGCGGGTGACCTGGAATTGACGGCCGACTTCCTCGAGGGTGCGGCTGTATCCGTCCTTGAGGCCGAAGCGCTGTTCGAGGACTTCGCGTTCGCGTTCGGTGAGGGTGTCGAGGACGTCCTTGATCTTCTCTTTCAGCATCGAGAAACCGGCTTCCTCCATCGGGTTGTCGGCGGACTTGTCCTCGATGAAGTCACCGAAGGAAGTGTCGTCCGAGTCACCGACAGGGGCCTGCAGCGAGATTGGCTGCTGGGCCATCTTGAGGACGGCGCGGACACGTTCGACGGGAAGGTGGATTTCCTCGGCGATTTCCTCCGGGGAGGGCTCGCGGCCGTATTCCTGGACCAACTGCTTCTGCACGCGCATCAGCTTGTTGATCGTTTCGATCATGTGGACCGGGATGCGGATCGTACGGGCTTGGTCGGCGATCGAGCGGGTGATGGCCTGACGAATCCACCAGGTGGCGTAGGTGGAGAACTTGTAGCCGCGGCGGTATTCGAATTTTTCGACGGCCTTCATCAGGCCCATGTTGCCTTCCTGGATGAGGTCGAGGAAGGAAAGGCCACGGTTGGTGTATTTCTTCGCGATCGAAATCACGAGACGGAGGTTGGCCTCGACCATCTCGGTCTTGGCCTTGAGCGCTTCCTTGAGCCAATGGCGGAGCTGCTTGTTGGTTTCCTCAAAGCTTTCGTTGGTGTGCCAGGCGCGCTGCTGCAGTTCACGGAGCTTGGTCTGGAATTCCTTGTCCTCCGGATCGGTCTGGAGCTTGCGGGTGTATTTCCAGAACTTTTGTTGATACTCTTCGACGAGTTCGCAGAAATCCTCGGTCACCTTCTGCTTGTAATAAAAGCGGGTATAGAGGCGGTGGAGGGTCTGGATGTTCTTGTTGAAATCATCCGCCAGCTTCTTCTTGCCGCGCGGGTTCTTGGCGGCGAGGTTGCGGAAGAGGTTGTCATTCTCCTCGTGGAGTTGCTTGAGCTGATCGCACTGCTTCGGCAGCAGCTTCATGTAGCGCTCACGCGACTCGATCTTCTTGTCGAGGATCACTCGGTCAAAGCGCTCCTTGCCCTTGTTGAGCTTGTCGGCGAGTTCGAGGTAGGAATCGGCGACGAAGCCGAAGAGGTGGAGCTGCTTGGCAACCTCGATCTCGGCATCCTCGATGCGCTTGGAAATCTCTACCTCCTGTTCGCGGGTCAGCAGCGGGACCTGACCCATCTGCTTGAGATACATGCGGACCGGATCGTCGAGGATGTCGAGCTTCTGGTCGGCCTTGGTTTCCTCTTCATCGCCGTCGGACTCGTCGCGCTTCTTGTCCTTGAAGCGGTCAACCTCTGAGGCGTCGATGATGTCGAACTCCATGTTGCGAAGCCGTTCCATGATGGCTTCAACGTCTTCCGGATCGACGAGGTCGTTCGGGAGGATTTCGTTGATGTCGTCGTAGGTCAGGTATTCCTGTTCCTTGGCGAGCTTGATGAGTTCGCGGATCTTCTCTTGGATCTCTGGAGTGTCGATCCGGCGCTTGGTCTGTTCGGCAAGGGGCTTGGTGGGTGCCTTCGGATCTGCGATAGGAGCCGGATTTTTGCCGGAGGGCTTGGTGCCTTTGGCTTCTGGCTTGGCTGGGGCGGTCGGCTTGACGGGAGCGGCCGCAGGCTTCTTGGCTTCCACGGCCTTCGCGGCGGGTTTTACCCCGGCCTTCTCGTCAACCACTGGAACCGGCTTGGCCGCGGGTTTCGTTGCAGCGGACGCGGGCTTTTTCGCCTCGGCCACTTTGACCGCTGGTTTTTTCGCGGCTGGCTTGGCAGGCGCTTTGGGAGCGGGTTTCGTGGCGGGCTTCGGCGCGGGTTTGGCTGGCTTGGCAGAGGCTTTTGGGGCGACCTTTGCTGGCTTTGCGGCGGGCTTCTTGGCGACCGGTTTGGCCTTTGAAGGAGCCGGGGCTTTCGCTTTTGCTGCGGGCTTTTTGGAGGAAGCTTTCTGGTTCGCCATGATGAAACTCGTGAGATCGCTGAGGGGAAAATCGGAACATGCGGGCACACTCCGACCAGTATAGCGCAACCGGGCGAAAGCCCGGAGACGGGCGCGAATGATGCGTCGGGACCTCGACCCGTCAAGGTTTTCTTTCCCGCCGGAAATTGCCGTTGCGAGGAGGATACGGGCGTCGCGTGGAGGGGGCGAGTTGGTCTTCGAAGACCGATCGCTGGCTGACGCCTTTGAGCAGTTCCTGAATCTCCTTCGCTTCCTCCAACAGGCGGACCATCCGGGCAGGATCGAGCCCTGCTTCCGAGAGGGCGGCTTTCACTTTCGCATCTCGCATCATCAGGGTACGGGCGGAGAGCTGGGACAGGGATGTCTCCACGGCCGAGACGGCGTTTTCCGGTGCGTTTTCTGCGAACAGCGAATCCTGGGTCAGGGCGAGGCGGTCGGCTTCCGCGAGGGTGCCCAGAAAAGCGTTCACTGCGGCTGGCTCCTGCGGGTCGGGGCGAACGCCGAGGATGATTTCCAACAAGGGAATGCCTTCGAGGAATTCCCCCGCCTCGTGGAGGATCTCGAATTGCTCGGCCAGCAGGTTTTGAGAGACGGGCGAGACCAGGGCGAGATGGCAAAGATAGCGGACCGTGCCGTCCAGCGGAGTCGGAATGACGACGATCGTGGGCGCTTCCTCACTTCTGTTGCTGGCAGAGGGGCGCGTCTGCTTCGAGGCTTTTGAAACGGCCTCACGCAGACTCGAGGAACCGGTTTGGAGGCGGGTGGCGATGTGGTTGATCTGCGAATCACGGGTGACGTGGTCAGCCATCACGGCGAGCAGCGCGGCGCACTCGTTGGCCACTGTGGCGCGGCCGTTGGCGGTCGCGATCAGGCCGTCGCGCGCGGCGCGGTCGAGCTTGAAGTCATAGAAATCGCGGGCGTTTTTCAGCATTTCCCGAAAAGCCTCGGTGCCGTGTGCCTTGAGAAACGTGTCCGGGTCATCGCCGCCGGGGAGCTCGACCACCCGCACGGAAAGCCCTTCGATGGCGAGCTCGCGGAAGGCCTTCTGAGTCGCTTCAAAGCCTGCACTGTCGCCGTCGTAGCAGAGGATGACCGACTTCGTGTAGCGCCTCAGCAGTCGCGCGTGCTGGTTGGTGAAGGCGGTGCCCTGACCGGCGATGGCGTGCTCGATCCCGGCTTCATGGCAGGCGATGACGTCGATCTGCCCCTCGCACACCAGGGCGCATTTCTCCTTCAGGATCGGCTTTTTCGCGCGGTCGAGCGCGAAGAGGATGTTGCTCTTGCGGAACAGCGCGGTCTCCGGCGAGTTGACGTATTTTCCCGAGCGCTTGTCCTCGCGAAGCTGGCGGCCGCTGAAGCCGATCACATCGCCGATCTCGTTGCTGATGGAAAACATCAGCCGGTCACGAAACCGTACGTAGAGGCCGGAACGCGGATCATTCTCATCGCGCTGGGCGGCGAGTCCGGCATTCACCAGCTCACGGCCGCTGTATTTCTTCGAGCGGGCCCAGTTCAGGAACACGTCCTGTGACTCCGGCATCCAGCCGATGGTCCAGCGCTTCGCCATGTCCGCGCCGAAGCCGCGGGACTTGAGATAGTCGCGTGCGTGGGCGGCTTCCGGGGCCTTCATCAGCAGCGTGTGGAGGAACTCCGCAGCTTCGCGGTGGATGTCGAGCAAGCGCCCTCTGGAGCGGCGGGCTTGATCGGCTTCCGGGGTGGATTGTTCCTCGATGACCATGACCCCGGCGCGCCCCGCCAATTTCCTCACGGCATCGGAAAACGGCAGGTTCTCGTACTCGCGGACGAAGGCGATGGCATCGCCGCCCTTGCCGCAGCCGAAGCAATGGAAGGTCTGGCGGGCGGGGGTGATGTTGAACGAAGGGGATTTCTCGTTGTGGAAGGGGCACAGCGCCTTGAATGCGGCTCCCGCCCGCTTCACTTCGATATAGGAACTGATCAGGTCCACGATGTCGGTCGCGGCCAGGACCTGCTTGATGGTTTCGTGAGGGATCTGGGCCACTGGAGAGGAATTACGAAGCAGGCGGCCAGCCGGGAAAAGCGGAAACTTTCCCTAAATTTGGTCTGGCATTTGCAAACCTTTGATTGCTGTGGCAATGCTGTCTGGTTGGAGGGTGAAACACCTCCGTTTGTTAGATCACATCAACCCCATTATGAAAATCGTTCGCAAGAATTCCAGCGGTGAAAGCCGCGAAGTGCTGCTCAAGGAGTATTTCATCACCGCGTCGCTGATCGCGCTCCTCAAGCGTGTCGGCGAAGAAGCGGCCCGCGTCACCAAAGGGACGGCGGTCGCCCGTCAAGACATGGCGCTGGCCCGCGTCCGACGCTGATTTCCGGCTAGTTTGGTTGTTCTCCAGTCCCGTCAGGCTCATGGCGCTTGGCGGGACATTCTTGTTTTTCGGGGTGATCGCTCACCGGGGTTGCGCTGCCGTGGGAAATCTGTCTGACTCGTCACAATGGAGCATCGGATGAGGGTGCGAGCCGCCGTGGGCTGGCTTGAGTTGGGATTGCCGGATGAGGCTCTGATTGAGCTGGAGCCGCTACCGTGGCGTGTTCAGGTCCGGAAGTCGCTGCTGGAGCTGCGATTGGTCGCGGAAATGGCGGACCGGTCGTGGAATGCGGCCTCGGAAACCGCCCGACTGCTGTGCCTGAAGGATCCCGCCGAGCCACAGTTTTTCCTGCATGCCGCCTACTGCCTTCACGAGACGGGCGATACCCTCGCAGCCTGTCGCTGGTTGTTGCGTGGCCCGAAGACCTTGTTCAGCGAGGCGGCATTCCACTACAATCTCGCGTGCTACCTGGCCGTGCTAGGACAAGCGGCGCGGGCGAAATCGCATCTGCGGACGGCGTTCGGTCTTGATGAATCACTGCGTGATTCCGCCCACCACGATCAGGATCTCGCCTGTTTGGGGGCCTTGCCTTGATCGAATGAATTACTCGAACGAGGGGGCGGCATGACGATGACACTTTCAGCGCTGGAACGTGTCGTGGTGGAGTTCGAGCGAAACTTTCGGGATCGCGCCGAACTCGGGGCTTCGGTGAGTGTGTGGTGGAACGGGGTGGAGGTTCTGTCCCTCGGCCAAGGTTGGTGTGAGCGGGAAAAGGTCCGGCCATGGTCTGAAACGACGCTCGTTCCCACCTATTCGGCGACGAAAGCTCCCGCGGCCTCGGCCCTGTTGCTCGCGCTTCATCAGCACGGGCTTGGTCCGCGAACAAAGGTGCGCGAGGTGTGGCCCACTTTTCCAATCGAGGAGGCGAGCTTCGCCCAGCTTCTCTCCCATCAATGTGGTCTCGCCGCGCTCGATCGACGGGCGAGCATCTGGAATCATGAGGAAGTGGTCGCCGCGATCGAGGTCCAGCCGCCTGCGTGGCCGCTGGGGGAGGGGCATGGCTATCATCCCAGGGTATTCGGCGCGCTGGTCGATGAGCCGGTACGGCGTCTAACAGGCCGGTCGCTCGGGGCATTTTTTCAACAGGAGATCGCCGCACCGCTGAACTTGGAATTCTGGATCGGCTTGCCTGAGGAGATGCATCAGAGGGTCGCTACGCTTTATCCCGGGAAGGCCGACAAGAGCGATCTGGAGCAGGGTTTCTACAAGGAATTCCACCGCGAGGGATCACTCACGCGACGTGCCTTCTTTTCGCCTCGCGGGCTGCATGCCGTGCAGGAAATGAACCAGCCTTCCGCCTGGTCAGCCGGGTTTCCGGCGATGGGCGGGGTTGGCACCGCGTCTGCCCTGGCCAAGTTCTATCAGGCGGCCATCGGGGCGATCGCGAGTCCGCTGCCAGCGGAGGTGCGGATGGCCATGGGGCAACTTCAGAGCCAGGGAAGTGATCGCGTTCTACTTCGCGAAACCGCCTTCACCTGTGGCTGCCAGATGGACCCTCTCGACGGAACCGGAGCGAAAACCCGCGGATTTTATGGGCCCTCGAAAGCGGCCTTTGGTCACCCCGGAGCGGGAGGAAGCCACGGCTTCGGAGATCCTGAGGGCGGCGTGTCGTTCGCGTATGTGATGAACCAGATGGAGCTCAGCGTGTTTCCTTCCATCAAGTGCACGGCGCAGATTGATGCGCTCTACGGAGAGGCCTGATTCAGGGCCTCAGGGAAACGATCGCAAGATGCCGGTCCACGGACTTTCCCGGTGCATCGTCAAGTGCACGGGACGCGCGGTGGCGGATGTTGGCAAGGACTCCGGCCCCGCGGAGCTTCAAGGAAGCCAAGGCGACCGCATGTTCCCGGTCAAAATAGGAAGTGAACGCCAGCATGCCATGCGGTTTCAATGAATTCAACGCATTCTCGAGTAGGCGGTCCCACTGCGGCCCATCGTGCCAGAAGTTCTGATGGCGGATGAAAGCCAGATCGAAGGGCGGAAGTTGCCTCATCCGATCGGTTCTGGAGGCGTCACCCGCCATGAAGTTCACCTGCGATGCGGGATCACCTGCGCTCCATCGCTCTTTTGCTTCAGCGATATCTCCGGGCAGCAGATCGATGCCCAGATAGAAACCGATCCGGGCGGGTGCAAGTGCAGCGAACAACGCACCGGTTTCATCCGCGCGGCCGCAGGCCAGATTCAGCACCATCGCCGGATCGTCCGGGGAAAACCCGAGCAGATCGAAGGCCTCCCTGAGCAATCGTCCCAAGCGGGTGACATCCCCATCAGTGCCGGGATGGCGAAAGGAGATGGCCGCTTGCATGGCTTCGGTTACCTGCAACTTTCGCCTATTTCAAGTTTGTCAGGAACAATTGGCGCAGCAGTATCGATTCAGCCATGGCCACCAACACTTCCCCGCGTGAATCGCCCGATCCCTCGATCCAGTCCATCGTCGCTGAAATCGGCAATCGATTCGCCATCGGCGGAGTCTTTGTTGAAGGCGAGGAGGTCCACAGCGGGCACATCAATTCCACCTTCCGCGCGACCTATGAACTGCCGGATGGTTCCCGGCAGCGCTACATCATCCAGCAGATCAACAGCAGAGTGTTCAAGGACCCGCATGCGGTGATGCGGAACATCGAGCGCGTCACCCGGCACATCAACTCCAAGGTCCTGCGGGTGAAAAAGGATTTGGGCGGTCAGACCTTGAATCTCTATCCGGCGCGTGGCGGCAATTTTTGGACCGAAAGCGATAGCGGCGGAATCTGGCGCTGCTACAATTTCATCGAAGGTTGCCTCACTTATGATGTCGTGGAGAACACCCGCCAGGCCTATCAGGCGGCGCGGGCCTTCGGCTCATTCCAGGATCTGGTGAGCGACCTCCCGGCGGCGGATATTGTGGAGACCATTCCCGACTTTCACGACACCCGTAAACGCTTTGAACGACTCGTTGCGGTCGCCGCGATGGATTCATGCCGCCGCCTCGACTCCGCTCGGGAGGAATACGACTTCATCGTCGCCCGTGCAGGTGCCGCAAGTCGATTGCTGGACCTCCGCGATGAGGGGTCGATTCCCGTCCGCGTGACGCACAATGACACGAAGATCAACAACGTCATGATCGATGCCGACAGCGATGAGGCGGTTTGCGTCATTGATCTGGACACCGTCATGCCCGGTCTTTCGCTGTATGACTTTGGTGATCTTGTGCGCTCGGCGACAAGTCCTGCGGCGGAGGATGAGAGGGATCTCTCGTTGGTTCGGATGCAGATGCCGATGTTCGAGGCCCTGGTCGAAGGATTTCTGGACTCCGCCGGAGGCTTCCTCAACGAGGCTGAGTTGTCCAATCTGGCGTTTTCAGGGAAGTTGATCACCCTTGAAACCGGCATTCGATTTCTAACCGACTTTCTGGAAGGTGATATCTATTTCAAGATCCACCGCCCCGGGCACAACCTTGATCGTTGCCGCACCCAACTCAAATTGGTCGAGAGGATCGAAGATCAGGAGACCTTGATGGAGTCCTTCGTCCGCAAGGTCGTACGGAGCAAGCACTGAGGTATCAACGGATGGCTCCTCGCACGCTTGTCCGGGGCCACACACGCAGCGCCAGCCTGAGCGTGAGCAATGACCGGAAATGCGTGGGGCCCCGATTGGACTGGCTAAAGCGTGAACAGTGGCAATTTCACAATCGCCCCACCCTTGAGCGCGCTCTCATGGGCGCAGAGGCCGACGCAGGTCCAGTTTGCGGATTGCTTCGCATTGGGGAACGGGTCGCGGTTTTCCACAAGCGCCGAAACAAACTCATGCGCTAGATGTGGATGCGAGCCGCCGTGGCCGGCACCTTGCGTGAACGAGAGGTGGGTCTTTTTGCCGACATCATAGACGCCCTTGGTTGTGAACTGCTGGATCGCCTTCGGAAGCCGCTTTGCAAAGTCCGGCGTCTTGATCCGTTTGGGGATCTTGGGCTCAGGAAGCTTCGCAGTGTGCATCACCAGTGGTTCGTGTTCGACGAGCGGCCACTCAACGGAGGCCTTGCTGCCATAAACATCGATGCTCTCACGGTATTGTCGCGCGGTGTCGAACAATGATCGGATGATGCGTGCGCTGACGTCGCTTCCCTTGTACTTGATATGCGCGGTCTCCACGGCGAACGGGCTGCCGTAGTGCTTCTGCAACTCCTTCCGCACCGTGCCGCTGCCAAAGCACGAAACGTATTCCGCAGGCGCACCGATTAGGGCGGAAACCGGACCCACACAATGGGTGGCGTACCACATAGGAGGCAGGCCAGGCCAGTAATTCGGCCACCCGTCCATGTCCTGCTGGTGACTCGCCTGCACGAATTGCAACTTCCCGAGCTTTCCCGAATCCAGCAGCTCTTTCATGAAGAGATATTCGCGCGCATACACGACCGTCTCGGCCATGGTGTACTTCAGACCGGTCTTCTTCACCAAATCGACGATCTGCTTGCATTCAGCGACGCTGGTGGCCATCGGGACGGTACAGCTCACGTGTTTGCCAGCCTTCAGCGCCGCGATGCTCATCCATCCGTGATCCGGTATTGGAGAATTGATATGCACGGCGTCCACATTCGGATCCTTCAGCAGCTCTTTAAAATCCGTGTAGCGTTTCTCGATGCCGAATGCATCACCAATGGCATCGAGCTTCTTCGGGTCGCGTTGGCATATGGCATAGAGCTCAGCGTTCGGGTGCCGCTGATAAAGTGGAATGAACTCGGCTCCGAAGCCGAGTCCGACAATGGCGATGCGTGGTTTCTTCATGAGGATTGTCTGCTACTTCGATGATTGGATTAAGTCGATCACATCCGCGATTTCCTGCGGCCTGAGGATCAATGACATGAGCAGCATCGGAAATACCAGAACACATTAACCTCGCCGCTCTCAAAATGCGATGACATCCTTTGTGTGAAATCGGACACGCCATGTCGAATCCAGCCCACACCGCCGCTGCCGCGCGCGAAGTCTTTCTCCGTGCCCTCTCTCCCGAGAGGGCGCACCATGTCCTGCTCGACCACCTGCCGGGCATCGCCTTTTTCGCGAAGGATCGCGACTCGCGCCTCATGGCTGCGAACCGCCAGTTCTATGAGCGGTTCGGTTTTCGAACCGAGGCACAGATGGTCGGCAAGTGCGATCTCGATCTATTCCCAGCGCGGCTCGCCGAGCACTTCCGCCGCGACGACGAGGCGGTGATGACGTCCGCCGAGCCCATGCTGAACATCGTCGAGCTGTTTTTCGACCGGCAGGGCATCCCCGATTGGTTCATCACGCACAAGTTCCCGGTTTTCAGCCGCGCTGGCAAAGTCATCGGCCTCATGGGTGTGACGCAGAGCTACGAAGTGGCCAAGCAGTTACTTCAGCCCTACCTCGCCATTGATCGGGCCGTCACCTGCATTCGCGAGCGCTTCCGGGAGAAGCTCACGGTCCCCCAGCTAGCCGCGTATGTTCACCTCTCGCCACGGCAGCTCCACCGCAAGTTCATCAAGACCTTCGGCAGCAGTCCGCAGGCATTTATCTTGAAAGTTCGCATTCAGTCCGCATGCGAACTCCTCCAGCACGGTGACCACCCCATCAGCGAAGTTGCCCTCCGATCGGGCTTCTCCGACCAGAGCGCGTTCACCCAGCACTTTCGTCGCCATATGGGTGTCACCCCCGGGGAATTCCAAGGCCGTTTCAGGCTGGTTCGGAGATGAATCGAAGGAGGGTGCGTCATTTCGAACGGACACCTATACACGGAGGGAAGAGGAGATGGTGCCGTCTGGGGTGAAGACCCCATGGCGAAAGTGATGTCATCGTGAACAATAAGGGCGTCGCGGCGGACATGTGGCTGCCGTGCACAGACCTAGTCGAATCCTATCGAAACGAAAATCATGAAACCTATTATTCCAGCAATCGTCGCGTTCTCCACCCTCTTCATCGTCGCTTGCGACAAGGATAAGGCCGCAGTCGACGCGAGAACTGACGCAACCAAGGAGGCCATCGACAATCGTAAGATTGAAGTGAAGAAGGCTGCGTCCGATGCAACCAAGCAAACCGACATCAACGCAAACATCGACAAGGCGAACATCGAAGCCTCCAAGAAATCAGCAGATGCCCAGCTCGACGCCGACAAGAAAATGGCGGATGCGAAAGCTGCTGCAGAGAAGGCGAGAATCGATGCGGAAAAGAAGTAGTAGTGACCACCTCCCATTCGGCGTTGGGGTCCTCGTGCGGGATGTCGTCTAGCCCCCGCCGTGCCCTAATGCCCTGGGGAGAAGGAGCCGCGCTGATCGTGGGGATTCCTTGGGGTGGATACCCCATGGCGGCTTCATGCTCGCCGCTATAGAGATGATGCAGCGAATTGATCGCACCAAAGACCACCAAAGCAGTCACACCCTCATCTTTCATGAACACCATTCACTCGTTACTCATTGCCTCCTTCGCGGGGTTCGCCATCACCTCATGTGCGATCCCGGATGGCCCAGCCGGTCATGGAGACGGCCGGATCTCGTCCACATTCGGTGTCTTTGATGTGCTACCATCAACGTATGCCGGCGAAGCTTACTACTACCAGAACCGCTACTACTACGGCGGTAACTACCAGCGCGGCGTCTTTCATGACCACGGCCGCCGGTACAGCGACCGCTACCTCTACGGAGGCCATTATTACTATGGAGGTCGTATGCACCAAGCGAGCCGGGGCCAGAAGAGCAATCAGCAGGGCTCACGGAGGGATGATCATCGGAATGCCGATCGCCGATAGGCGGTTTTCCTCTCGCCGGGGGGCAAGCCTCCAAGCGTCGGCGCCTATCACCGCAATGGTTTCCCGTCCGCAGGCGTCGGCGCGGCATAGACGAAGGCATTTCTTCCATCGACTTCGAAAGTTTCGGCGGCTTTTGGCAAAACCTTTTGAGCCATGAGCGGCAGCGTGAGGCAGGGGAGGAGGATGAGCCGTGTGCGGTGGGTCATGAGTTGGCGTTTGTTCGGTTTACTTTCTTACAGGGCGTAAAGGTCACCATCGTGAATGATCATTTCGTCATCGGATCAATTGCGGTGCTCCAAGAGCTCCAGCAAGCGTTGCCAATAAAATCGTTACGACCAAGCCCTGCCAAGCACGTTTTCTTTCACCTGACACCCACAGAAAAACAGGACTAACCAATGCCAAGACAATACATACCAGCAAGAATATTTCGAGGATCTGCTGTTCTTGCTGCCGATATTTACCCATGACCATCTGTCCTACAACGAGGCCAGCACCCGCGCCCGTCTGCACAGCTTTGTAGATTTCAACCGCAATCTTCATATCGCACACTGCTACCACCTCCAGAAAATGACAAGCAACGATTCCCCGGCGCATTTACGAATTCGCGTCGAGAGAGCGATGGACATTTTGCTCATCGACTGCGCAATGATCAATGAGGTCCGGTCGAGATATTCCAAAAGAACCGCTTCTAGACGGAGGCTGTTGAGACAGCCATTTGATCAATGATAGGGATCAGAGGTGACGGGTCAGTGTCATGATGCACTCGAGGTGCCGGGTGTGCGGGAAGAGGTCGAATGGTTGGATGTCCTCCAGCTTGAAGCCCAGCTCTTGGAGAATGGCCAGATCGCGGACCTGGGTGGCGGGATCGCAGGAGACATAAACGACCCGTGCGGGGCCGAAGGCGGCGAGTTGATCAAGGAACTCGCGGGTGCAGCCCTTTCGCGGCGGATCGATCACGACAGCGGTTTCTCCAGGCGGGAAGTCGATTTCGCTGAAGATCGCTTCGGCGCTGGCGGCGAGAAAGCGGGTGTTGGTGATGCCATTGGACCGGGCATTTTTTCGCGCCCAATCGGCGGCGGTTTCGGATACCTCGACTCCGGCGACCTGCTCGAAGTTCTTCGCCAGCGTCAAGGCGAAGAGCCCGGAGCCGCAATAGGCATCGACGAGGAAGCGGGTGTTTCCAGCAGAGGCCTTTGCGGCGACGTGGCCGGTGAACTCCGGGAGGATGAAGGGATTGTTCTGGAAGAAGTCGCCCGCGAGAAAGTCAAAGGTGATGTCGCCGACTTGCTCCGTGGCGACCGCCTTCGGATTCGTTTCGATCCGGTCCTTGGTGGCGCGCATCAGGATGGTGGCACCGCGTTTGTAGGTATGGGCTCGGGCGCGGATGGCTTCACGCTCGGCAGTTAGAGCGACGTTGATTTCGTCCATCGCGATCGGGCATTGCGGCACATCGATGATCTGGGAGCGTCGCCCCACGGCGAGAAATCCGATCGGGCCGATTTGTCCCTCGCGCGGCTGTTCGAAATGCGGGGTGATCTTGGAGCGGTAGTTCCAGAGTTGTGGCGAGGGATGGCAGTCGTTCACGGGGAACTCGATCCCGGCCATGTGCTTGAGCAGTTCGCGAACCTGGCGGGTTTTCCACGCGAGCTGGCTCTCATAGGAAAAGTGCTGGTACTGGCAACCGCCGCAGGTGCCGAACAGCGGGCACTTTGGTTCGACGCGGTCGGGCGAGATTTCCAGCACTTCGACGAGATCGGCATGCGAGCAGTTCTTGTCGTTCCGGTAAACGCGGGCACGGACAGTCTCACCCGGCAGGCAGAAGGGAACGAAGACCACCCAGCCGTCGACGCGGGCCACACCCGAGCCGAGATTGGTCAGGGCATCGATCTTCACCTCGATCTCCTGATGGTATTCGAAGGGAGTGGGAACAAACTTTTTCGGCGGCCTGAGCATCGGTGCGCGCAGACTGGCTCCCAACAGCTGCCCTCCGCAAGTCAGGAGCGGAAAATCCCTCACGTCCGTTCAATGCGGAGCCTCGGAGGGAGGGTGGGCGATCACGGCCCCGTCGTTGCTGCCGGTTTTCGGCAGGTTCGGATTGGTGGCCTGAAACTGGTTGGTTTCCGGCAGCTTCTCGAGCAGGTCCTTGGGCAGGCGGAGTTGGTCGGCCTCGTCCATCTTCGGTGGCAGCGAAGCGAGAGCCGTTCCAGGCACCTGTTTCTTCTTGGGTTCCTCCACGACGGTTGCCTTCGGCGCAGCGCACGCGACGACGGTCAGGAACGGGAGCAGGCGGAGGATTTTCAAGTGGCGGCTCACGGAAGGAGCGACAGGCTAGAGAGCGGGCTGCCGATTGACAACGACGAAACATCCATCATGACCAACGGTCTCGGAAGCGGGCGAGCCAGTGCTCGATGTCTCGAAAGACTTCGTCCTTCCGGGTGTCGTACATGAGAAGGTGGTAGGCGTCCGGGTAGTTTCGCAGCGTTTTGGGCGTATTTTTCGGGATGTGTTCCATGAAATCCCGCACGGCCCAGTCCTCGGTGAAAAAGTCCTTTCCGCCGTGCAGGACCAGTATCGGCAGGCGGAACGTTTCGGCGCAGGCGTTCATGCTTTCGATGTGATTGCTGAGGGCACCCAGCAGGCGGAACGTGTGTTCATCAATGTTCCAGGAATTCGTTTCGGCCTGTTCGGCATGCGTCGAGGTGTGGGTCATTTGGACCGACTCGCCACCCGCCAGGGCTTCGATGGAAATCCGTCCGGTCGGAGCTGCTGCTGAGGCCAGCTTGAGGATTTCCTTCTTCCAGGCCGGCACGTCGGAGCGGATCTTGACGACGGGGGAGGAGAGAATGAGCGCATCGCAGGGCGGATGCTTGGCTGGGGCCTCGGACCAGGTGTGGGCGGCAATCAGCCCGCCCATGCTTTCTCCCATCCAGACGATTTTCGCGTCGGGATGGCGCTTGCGGACCAGCTTGGTGAAGGTCAGGAGATCGCGATACCAGAGCTTCGGTTCGTCGATGTCGCCACGCCGTTGCTTGAAGGGATCACTGCCCTGACCGCGGATTTCGTAGGCGTAGAGCGCGGTCTTTGGTTGGTTCTTGAGGAGGTCCTTGCCGAGGTTTTCGAAGTCGATCGCCGCGCCGCAGAAGCCGTGGAGTCCGATGATGACGACGTCCGGCTTGCTTCTGGCGGAAACCCATTTCCGAAACCCGAAGGTCTCACGCATCCGGTCGAGTGTGGCCTGATCCTTTGGCTGGCTGACGAGGGTGTAGGTCGGAGCGCATTGGCTGATTCCCAGCACGCCGATCACCACCAGCCATCGGGATGGGCTGAGCATGCGAGCGGCGAACAGAGCCAGCCTCCGGGGGGTCATAGGGGAAACTTTGCTTGTTTTCGCCAGAAGAGCAACTGTCCAGGTATTTACTTTTTGAAACAAAGTTAAATTTGGGGATCATGGGTGCCGTCATGAAACGAAAAGGGACTCACCGCCGAGCAGTTCGCCCGAGCGGCTGAAAAGGCCTATCGCGATGCCGGGATCTATGCGCGTCCGGCGATCGAGGTGGAGATGCTGGGGACCGCCGATCCGTCCAACCAGGAGGCCAAAGTCAGTGTAGGCGGACATGTTCGGCATGCCGGGCCGATTTTGTTCCGCAAAACGATGACCCTGCTCGAAGCCATTCAGGCCGCCGGAGATCGCGATGATTTCGGCGGACGGAGCATCCGGCTGATCCGCAAAGGAAAGACCGCCCTTCTCGATTTCAGAAAGCAGGAGGTGAAGAATCTTCAGTTAGAGCCATTCGATTCGATTATCGTCGATCAGGCGGGCGTGGTGGAGGGGGACCGTGGCTGAGTTCTGGATTCCCCTTGGAAACGGATTGCCGTCGCGACCCTGTTTCGCTTGAGTGAGGTCCGTGCGTTACGAACCGATCGATCCCCAGCTTTTTGTCAGAAATCGAAGCCGCCTGCGAGCGGGAATGAAGCCGAACAGCATCGCGATCATCCACGGCAACGACATCTGCCCGACGAATGCGGATGGGTCGATGCCCTTCAAGCAGAACGCGGATCTCTTTTACCTATGTGGTGTCGATCAGGAGGAGACCGTTCTCGTGCTGATGCCGGATGCCAAGGATCCGAGGCAGCGCGAGATCCTGTTCATCAAGGAAACCAGCGAGCTGATCGCAATCTGGGAAGGCGACAAGCTCAACAAGGAGCAGGCCCGCGCCGCCACCGGGATTGAACGGATCGAGTGGTCAGGTTCGTTTGAGGCGATGCTCCCTACCTTGATTCCCCAGGCGGATCAGATCTATCTTCCCACCAACGAGCACCTGCGGGCCGCGCTTGTGGTCGAGACCCGCAACGACCGCTTCATCAAGCAGTGCCAATCCCGTTATCCGCTGCATCGCTATGAGCGGCTGGCACCGCTGATGCACCAGCTCCGCATGGCCAAGGACCCAGTCGAAATCGACATGATCCAGAAGGCCTGCAATATCACCGAGGCCGGATTCCGCCGACTGCTGGGATTCGTGAAGCCCGGTGTCGGCGAGTGGGAAATCGAGGCCGAGTTGCTGCATGAGTTTGTCCGTCGCGGATCGCGCGGTTTTGCCTACGGGCCTATCATTGGAAGCGGAAAAAACGCCTGTGTGCTTCATTATGTCGAGAACGACAAGGTCTGCCAGGCGGGTGACTGCGTCCTGCTCGACGTGGCCGCCGAGTATGCCGGCTGGGCGTCCGACCTTACCCGCACGATTCCGGTCAGCGGTCGGTTCACCAAGCGTCAGCGGCAGGTCTATGAGGCGGTCCTCCGGGTGCTCCGCGGGGCGAACAAGTTGCTGCGTCCGGGCAACACGCCGATGGAGTATCAGAAGCAGGTCATTGAATTGATGGAGGGAGAACTGGTCGGGCTCGGCCTCATTGACGCGAAGGCCGCGAAGAACCAAGGTCCCGACAAAGCGCTGGTGCGGAAGTACTTCATGCACGGCACGTCCCATCACCTCGGGCTGGATGTGCACGACGTCGCCCCGCCGAACGCGCCGTTTGGCGAGGGCATGGTTTTCACCATCGAGCCGGGCATTTACATCCGCGAGGAAGGTCTCGGGGTTCGTCTTGAGAATGATGTGCTCATTGGCAAGCATGAGAACTTCGACCTCATGGGCAAGATCCCGATCGAAGCTGAGGAAATCGAATCCCTGATGAACTCCAAACGAAAATGACCGGCATTGTTTTAGGTTCGGGACTCGGCCCGCTGGCCGATGCCGTGAAGGTGGAAAAGACCGTTGGTTTCGCGGAAGCGGGGTTGCCGGTGTCCTCAGTACCGGGTCATGCCGGACGATTCTTGATCGGGAAACTCGGCGAGGCGCCGGTCATCGTCATGCAGGGCCGCGTCCATCTCTATGAGGGCCACGATGCCGCCACCATCACCGAGGGTGTCCGCTGGATGGCGCAGGCGGGGATTGATCGGATCATCCTCACCAACGCTGCTGGAACGCTGCACCCGGAGTTTGCTCCCGGCAGCTGGATGATGCTCTCCGACCATCTCAATCTCACCGGCACGACTCCGCTCTCGGGTGCGACGTTCATCGACATGACCACCACCTACGATCCCGATTGGCGCACGGTTTTTCGCGAGGCGGCGCAGGCGAGCGGCACGGTCCTTCATGAAGGAGTCTATGCCGGGCTGCGGGGACCGCAGTACGAAACCCCGGCGGAGATCCGGATGCTGCGCGCCATCGGAGCGGATGCCGTCGGGATGAGCACCGTTCTGGAGGCGATCCAGGCCAGGGCTCTTGGTTTGAAGATCGCTGCATTCTCATGCCTGACCAACTGGGCGGCCGGCATCACTCCGAATGCCCTCGACCACCACGAAGTTCTCGAGACCGGCAAGGCCGCCGCCGAGCAGATGATCGGTTTGTTGGGGAAAGTGATCCGTTAGAGGGGGATTTTTTGCGGCGGTTCACTGCCATGGGCATCCGCCCACTCGATCAACCAGACCGCGCTCAACAGGATTATCTAATAACTCAACGATGGTTCGTCGTGAGCTCCAATACCTCGATGATCGGTCAGGTTGATTTGAGCCGGGCTGCAGTCTCCTTCATCCATCCATCATCCGGCATGGCGCATGGGCGGAAGGTTTCCGAGGTTCCGAGGTGCTCGTTGTGGAAGAGCACGCGGTGAAGGCCGAGGCTGGCAGCGGCGGCGCGATGTGGGAAAACGGCACCTCCACGCGGTTGGAGTCGGTGCTGGCGCGACCGATGCGATGGATTAAAACGGCGGCATCATCATCACCCGGCAACTGATCGAAGCGGATGCTTGATGTGCCGGCAGGAGATTCAGTTAGATGAAACACGCCCTAGTCCAAGGTGACGCGCAGACAGACGCGACGGAGCTCATCGTGCAGGGTGCGCTCGATCGGCGTCTGTCGCGCATCGCACTGGATCAGCAAGTGCACGCCGCAGCGCGCGCCGCTGGACGCGATCGAAAGCAGGCGCTTGGCAGCGCTTTCGCTGAATGCGGCTGGAAATCCGGCGATGACGAGAAAGCGGTATTTCTCCGCCACGCTGCCGGCGTGTTCGTTGTAGTCGGCGATGGTCGCATACTCGTTGCGGAGATACATCTGGATCACCTTCTCAATGTGGTCGCTAAGTTCTGTTAGACGTTCCTCGATCTGCGTGGTCTGCGTCCAAATGCGGTTCGTGATCAGCGTTTCCTCATAGTCGGAGAGATGCATGAGTCCCGCGAAGCCGCGACCGAGCCCGACGGGATCGCTGAAGACGAACGAGGCACGCCCCGGCGGGAAAATGGCCAGCAGGCGAAGCGCGATGCCATTGAGCGCATCAACCGCGGCGGAAGAATCCTCCGTGGTTTCGATCATCAGCGAGCCATGCTCCGGAAAGCCAAGCGCCAGCGGCACCCCAACGCATGCAATAGGGCGGCGTGGCTTAGCCTCTGAATGGGCTGCCGATCCTGCCAGGTATCCCCCAAAGCCGTGAAGCCGGGCCATCAGCGAGGCGCTGCGTTCGCGTAGATCGCCATTGAAACGTTTCAGCTCCGCTGCAAAACGGCGGACCTCCTCAGGATCGATGATGGCTTGCGACATGGGGCGACGGATGCTGTTAATCTGATTCAATTCCAAGTTCCCCCCGGGCGCCAGTATGCTCTCCGAGGAGTATGGGGAGGCTTCTCCACGGGATCAGGAGATTCCCCCTACTGGGCTCGGACTCGTTCGCCACCGTCAGGCCTGGCAGATCCGAATCGAGGGGGCGTCAAGGCGTCTGGGGTCCAACACTGGAAAATCGGGGCTGGCCCCTCTCAACTGCCGTTCCTCGCGAGACCAAGCACTTGAATTTCGGGACTCCTTTCAAACAGGGCTGCTGCCCCGCCCTCTAGCGCATGGACCTTTCCCGGTTTAGGAACTCCTGCGGCGCAGATAGAGATACACCGTGATTGTGACCAGAAAAGCGAGCGCAACACCTGCCCCCGTCGCCCATCGAGATCTCCACCAGGGAAGTTTCACGAAAATGGCCGGAGTCCTTTCTCCCGGAACGAGCAAGGACCAGCGGGGGGATTTCTCCCCTGGGGTATGCATCCAAAACAGCACGGTCTGTCGGCTGGTTTCAGGAACGATAAAGCCGACATCCTCCTCAGTGGCGGCCCAGTTCCAGGTCGCCTCCAGCAGCTTGTCAAAATGAGCGTGATCGTCGGGCGTCTGAGGCATCGGTGACTCGGGGTCACGCGCGGCACGAGGCGCCATCACCAGCGGCGTCAGCTCATCCAGGCGATGATTCGTTCGGGCTGTGCCAACCTCGATCCGCAAGGCATCCGCCAGCACTTTGCGAGCTTCAGCTTCGTTGGCGATCATGGGGTTGTCGCCGTATTGTGCCACAATCCGCAAGTTCACCATCCCGCCCTGAACCTCAAGCCGGGCCTCCAAGAACTCCCCTCCGTGGCCATACACAAGCAGGGGTAGCGCACTTGCTGCCCCTGCGATGAGTTGGACGATGAATCGCAAAAGTCGAATCACTTCTTCACATTCCAACGCAGCACACGACCCCACTGGTTCCATTCGGTCTCAAGAATGTTGCCGTCGTTGTCAAAAGTGATGCCGTGGGGCGAGGTGACCGTGCCCTGCTGCCAGTCCTTGGGCGCAATACCTGGCGTGTTGGTCAGCTTGGGGGAAACGCCAAGTTCGGCGACCATCTTGTTGTCCTTGTTCCAGATGCTGACGCGGCCCGCGATTTCCGCCACACACATGAGGTCGCCATGAAAGCTGGCGCTGCTGGGGTTGCGCAGGTCCTTATCCGCGATCGTTCCGAGGATATTGCCATTCAGATCGAGGTGCAACATGCGGTTGTTGCCACGGTCGAGGGCGACAATGCGCTCCGGGGAGAAACGTTTGTCGATGAAGATCTTGTGGGTGTTGTTGAAATTCCACGGTTCCACCGGGCCACCGAACACTTTCTTGAACTTGCCCGTGCGGTCGAAGACGAAGATCCAGCTCTTGCCGTAGCCGTCCACGATGTAGATGTCGCCGTTGCTCGCGATGTCGCAGCCGGTCAGTTTCAGCTCGCCTTTGTCGGCGGGGAAAGCGTCCTTGGGAATCTCCAGGACCACCTTGCCGTCGAGGTCGCATTTGATGAAACGGTTTTCGTTCAGCACCGCGGCAAAGAGGTATTCCTTGCCCTCGTCCTTGCGGATCACGAAACCGTGCAGGGAGTTCGGCACCTTGAGCACCTTGAGAAAATTGCCATCAGGACCATAGATAAGCAGACCGCCCTCCTTGTTGTCCTGCACGCTGACATAAAAGTTGCCGGCGCTGTCGCAACCGATCTCACCGTGGCTGTTGCCCAGATTCTCCTGCCCGGAAGGCGGGCTGATGAAGTCTGGAACCAACGTGTAGGAAGGCTCGGCGAAGGCGGCGAAGGCCAAGGCAAGAAATGGAAGCAGGGAGAGAAGTTTCATGGCTCACTGGGTGTTAGCTTTCGTGGCTATCGGCGGTCAAGCTGATAAGGAGATCCCCTTGGCCTGCGGCCTGGGATCCAATCACCGAAGAACTCCGGAGGGCCAACGGTCCGCTCGATCCGGACTGAAGTCTCGAGTGGATGCATTTTCCAATCAGCGCGAGCCCGAACACTTGAGTTTAGGGCTAATACCATCTCACTGGATAGGTCCTATAGGACTTATAGAACCTATACTTTTTGGTAAAGCTCTGAACCAGCTTCCGCGAACTCCTTGCTCTTTTCTTCCATACCTCTCTGGATGGCTTCTTCTTCCGAGATCGCTTGTTCCGCGGCGTATTGGCGGACGTCTTCGCTGATTTTCATCGAGCAGAAGTGCGGGCCGCACATGGAGCAGAAGTGGGCGGTTTTGGCTCCGTCCTGGGGAAGGGTTTCGTCGTGGTATGAGCGGGCGGTGATGGGGTCTAACGAAAGATTGAACTGGTCCTCCCAACGGAATTCGAAGCGGGCCTTGCTGAGGGCGTTGTCGCGGTATTGGGCGCCGGGGTGGCCCTTGGCGAGGTCGGCGGCATGGGCGGCGAGCTTGTAGGTGATGACGCCGACTTTGACGTCGTCCTTGTTCGGCAGGCCGAGGTGTTCCTTGGGGGTGACGTAGCAGAGCATGGCGCAGCCATACCAACCGATCATGGCGGCGCCGATGCCGCTGGTGATGTGGTCGTAGCCGGGGGCGATGTCGGTGGTCAAAGGTCCGAGGGTGTAAAAGGGAGCCTCGTGACACCATTCGAGTTGCTTGGCCATGTTTTCCTCGATCATGTGCATGGGGACGTGGCCGGGGCCTTCGTTCATGACCTGGCAGCCTTTTGCCCAGGCGCGGGTGGTGAGTTCGCCTTGCACTTCAAGTTCGCCGAACTGGGCCTTGTCATTCGCATCGGCGATGGAGCCGGGGCGGAGGCCGTCGCCGATGGAGAAGCTGACATCGTAGGCGGCGCAGATGTCGCAGATCTCATCCCAGTGGGTGTAGAGGAAGTTTTCCTTGTGATGGGCGAGGCACCACTTGGCCATGATGGAACCGCCGCGGGAGACGATGCCGGTCATGCGGCTGGCGGTCATCGGGACGAAGCGCAGCAGGACGCCGGCGTGGATGGTGAAATAATCGACGCCCTGCTCGGCCTGCTCGATGAGGGTGTCCCGATAGAGTTCCCAGGTGAGGTCCTCGGCCTTGCCGTTCACTTTTTCGAGTGCCTGATAGATCGGCACGGTGCCGATGGGGACGGGCGAGTTCCGCAGGATCCACTCGCGGGTGGCGTGGATGTTCTTGCCGGTGGAAAGGTCCATGACGGTGTCGGCACCCCATTTGGTGGACCAGCGCATTTTCTCGACCTCTTCCTCGATCGACGAGGCGACGGCGGAGTTGCCGATGTTGGCGTTGATTTTGACGAGGAAATTGCGGCCGATGATCATCGGTTCGCATTCCGGGTGGTTGATGTTGAGCGGGATGATGGCGCGACCGGCGGCGACTTCGCTTCTCACGAACTCGGGGGTGATCTCGGCGGGGATGCGCTGTGGGAAGCGTTGGAAGATGGAAGGGGTGTAAGAGAGTTGAGAGTTGAGAGTTGAGGGTTGAGAGGAAGAATTCTGATGCGAGCCGTTGTGCTGCTTGTTGAGATCATTGCGGACGATGTCGTCGGTCATGTCCGCGATCTTGGCGCGGCGCATGTTTTCGCGGATCGCGATGAACTCCATCTCCGGGGTGATGATGCCCTGGTCGGCGTAGTGCTTTTGAGTCACAGGCGAGCCGCCTGTGCCCCTCTTGATGGCGCGGAGCGGCTGGCGGCGGTCGGCAGTGAGGCCGGGGAATTCGATGAACTTGTTGGCGCGCTCGGATTTCGAGGCGAACTCGACGTGTTTCTCGGTGAGGTAGCCGTTGTCCTGCGGTTGGACTTCGCGGCCGTCGTAGGCTTCCACGTCGCCGCGGGCGAGAATCCAATCGCGGCGGAGTGGCGGGAGGCCTTCCTCGGAGGTGCCTTTGAAATCCGGGTCACCCCACGGGCCGGAGCAATCATAGACGCGGACCGACTCGTTTTTCTCGATGCGGCCGTTGAAGGACTTGGTGTCGGAGAGTGCGATCTCGCGCATCGGCACACGGATCTGCGGATGCAGTTGGCCCTCGACATAAATGCGGGTGGACGCCGGGAGCTGTGAGAGCGAGGCGTCGTGGGATTCGGGAGCGGGTGTGCCGGTGGTTTCTTCGGTGGAGATCATTTCTTTTAAAGTTTGCTAGGGTTCAGTTTGAAGTTTTCAGAAAGAGAAAGAGGTGCCGGGTGATCCTTCTTCGTTGAAGCTACGAAGGACAGGTCGGTGAGCAGTGATCGGTGGAAGAGGGAGGTTGGAAATGAAAAGGGCCGTGCGGTGGGGCACGGCCGGGAAGGGGAAACGGGTGGGTGTTTCGACTTCCTACGGCGGCTTGACCCGCATCAGGTTCGGAGGGTCTTTTCCACGCGCTGGAAAATCTCGGCCCCGCGAACGTGGAGCACCCCTGTCTGGTCGGGAGTCTGTCCCGTCACTGCGGGAAGTCAAGGAGCGGGCGTGACCACGACCCGGTCGAAGCGGCAAGGGCCATCTGATGTGGGGGTGAAGGGCAGGGCGGGTGGATTCGCGGCGGCGCCGGTGTCCAGAGCAGCCAAGCACACTCCAGGGAAGGATTGAGCAGGGTCAGGATTGGATGCTTCATGGGGCGTGCTCGGAGGGATCGTGGAAGGGGAGTGAGTTTGAAATCCGAAGGAATTCGCTGTTACTTTCTGAAAATTCTCCACCCCATGAAGCTCAGGATGACGGCGATCAGCAGGAAGAAGATTCCGACGTCAACCGTTTGACTGGAATCGTAGGTGAAACTAACTGTTCGCACATTACCGCCCCCTCCTGAAGCTGTGGAGGAAATGGGATGGAAGATGCAAAGTAGCCCGCTGAGGGCGAAAGGAATCGGGCCGATCAGAAGGAAGTAAACAAGTCCTCTCTTCGATTTTGTCGTGGATGGAGTTTCTTCCGAATGACCTTCCGTTCGAGAGGTTTGATCGCTTTGTCAGGGTGGCTTTCGAGGCATGGCTGGGAGCTGGAAGCTCCCCAGACGGACTGGAGCAGGATGCTCCAGCCACGTTTAGACCAACGCTTCCCTGGCTGAGGCTTTGGCGAAGTCGCGGTTCATGCGGGCGATGTGGTCGGCGCTGATTTCCTTCGGGCAGACGGCTTCGCACTCGTACTGGTTGGTGCAGTTGCCGAAGCCCTCGGCGTCCATCTGGCGGACCATGGCGAGCACGCGCTTTTCGCGCTCGGGCTGGCCCTGCGGCAGGTGGCCGAGGTGGCTGACCTTGGCGGAAACGAAGAGCATGGCGGAGGCGTTCTTGCAGGAGGCCACGCAGGCTCCGCAGCCGATGCAGGCGGCGGCGTCGAAGGCACTGTCGGCATCGGCCTTCGGGATCGGGAGTGAGTTGGCGTCGACGGCGGAACCGGTGCGGACGTCGATGTAGCCACCGGAAGCGATGATGCGGTCGAAGGCGGAGCGATCGACGATGAGGTCGCGAACGATCGGGAAGGCTTTGGCGCGGAAGGGTTCGACCCAGATGGTGTCGCCATCGGTGAACTTGCGCATGTGGAGTTGGCAGGTGGTCACGCCGCGTTCCTTGCCGTGGGGGACGCCGTTGATGGTGAGCGAGCACGAACCACAGATGCCTTCACGACAGTCGTGGTCGAAGTGAATCGGCACTTTGCCTTGGGTGATCAGCCCCTCATTGACGATGTCGAGCATTTCAAGGAACGAGGCTTCCTCGGGGATGTTGTTTGCTGGATAGGTCTCGATGCGTCCGGCGGATTCCTTGCTATCCTGACGCCAGACTTTGAGGGTGAGATTGAGTTGCTTGGACATGGCGGGTGAGGCGGAAAAGGGTTGGTAAAAGGATCAAGCGTAGGAGCGGACGGAGGGCGTCAGGGTCTCGAAGGTCAGCGGTTCCTTGTGGAGGATCGGCGCGTTGCCGGCACCGGTGAACTGCCAAGCGGCGACGTAGGCGAAGGTGTCGTCGCGGCGCTTGGCTTCGCCGGGCTGGGTCTTGCCGGCCTGCACGTCGGCATCGGACTCGGTGTATTGATGCTCGGCGCGGAAGTGACCGCCGCAGGATTCCTCGCGGTTGAGGGCGTCGTGGCACATCAGTTCACCGAACTCGAGAAAGTCAGCGACGCGGCCGGCCTTTTCGAGTTCCATGTTCGCGCCGTTGCTGGAGCCGGGGATGAGGACATTGCTCCAGAACTCCTCGCGGATGGCGGGGATTTCCTGGAGGGCCTGGTTGAGCCCTTCGGCGGAGCGTTCCATGCCGCACTTGTCCCAGATGATTTTACCGAGGTCGCGGTGGAAGGAATCCACGGTCCGCTTGCCGCCGATGGCGAGCATCTGGGCGGTGCGGGCGTTGATTTCAGCCTCGGCCTTCTTGAACTCGGGGTGGTCGGTGGTGACGGTGCCGGGTTTCTGGGTGGCGAGGTAGTTGGCGACGGTGGTCGGGGCGACGAAGTAGCCATCGGCCAGCCCCTGCATGAGGGCGGAGGCCCCGAGGCGGTTCGCGCCGTGGTCGGAGAAGTTCGCCTCGCCGAGCACATGCAGGCCGGGGACGTTCGACATGAGGTTGTAGTCCACCCAGAGGCCGCCCATGGTGTAGTGGACAGCGGGATAGATCATCATCGGGCGCGTGTAGGGATCCTCGCCGGCGATCTTTTCGTACATCTGGAAAAGGTTGCCGTAGCGGGCGCGGATGGTGTCCTCGCCGAGGCGCTTGGTGGCATCCCGGAAATCGAGATAGACCCCGAGGCCGGTGGGGGCGATGCCACGGCCTTCGTCGCAGACCTCCTTGGCGGCGCGCGAGGAAATGTCGCGCGGGGCGAGGTTTCCAAAGGAGGGATACTTGCGCTCCAGAAAGTAGTCGCGATCTTCCTCGGCGATGTCGTTTGGGGAGAGTTGGTTCGCGCGGATCTTTTCGGCGAGCTCGCGGGTCCTCGGGGCCCAGACGCGGCCGTCGTTGCGGAGGGATTCCGACATCAGGGTCAGCTTCGACTGGTAGTCGCCGCTGACCGGGATGCAGGTCGGGTGGATCTGGGTATAGCAGGGGTTGGCGAAGAGGGCTCCCTTTTTCGCGGCGCGCCAGGCGGCGGTCACGTTGCAGCCCATGGCATTCGTCGAGAGGAAAAAGACGTTGCCGTAGCCGCCGGTGGCGAGCAGGACGGCATCGCCTGCGTGGGAGGAGATTTTGCCGGTGTTGAGATCGCGAACCACGATGCCTTTGGCCTGTCCGTCGACGAGGACGAGGTCGAGCATCTCGGTGCGCGGGAACATCTTCACGCCGCCTTTGTGGATTTCCTTTTCGAGGGCCTGATAGCAACCAATCAGCAGCTGCTGTCCAGTCTGGCCACGGGCGTAGAAGGTGCGGGAGACCTGGGCGCCGCCGAAGGAGCGGTTGTCGAGCAGGCCGCCGTATTCTCGGGCGAAGGGCACGCCCTGGGCGACACACTGGTCGATGATCGAGGTGGAAACCTCTGCGAGGCGATAGACGTTGGCCTCACGCGAGCGGAAGTCGCCGCCCTTGAGGGTATCGTAGAAAAGCCGGAAAGTGGAATCGCCGTCGTTGCGATAGTTCTTGGCGGCATTGATCCCGCCTTGGGCGGCGATCGAGTGGGCACGGCGTGGGCTGTCCTGGTAGCAGAAGCACTTCACCTGATAGCCAAGCTCGGCGAGGGTGGCCGCAGCGGCTCCACCGGCGAGTCCGGAACCCACGACGATGATGGTGTATTTCCGCTTGTTGGCCGGGTTGATGAGTTTCGAGTCCATCTTGTGCTTCGACCATTTCTGGTCGAGCGGACCGGCAGGAACTTTGGAGTCTAAGGTAAATGACATGGCGTGAGCAGGTGAGGAATTAGCGTCCAAAGCCGAAGACGAGGATGGCGATGGGGATGGAGATGAAGCCGAGCCAGATCAGCAGGGAGTAACCCTTGGCGATGACGGCGATCACGGGGGCGGACTTTTTCGAGCGAAGGCCGAGGGTTTGGAACATCGAGGCGACGCCGTGGGAAAGATGCGAGCAGAGCAGGGTCATCGCGCTGACATAGAAAGCGACCACGTACCAGACCGAGAAGCCGTCGATCACCATTTTCCATGCATCGGGGCGGGTGAGGCCGGTTTTCGCGAGGTGCTCGGGATCGACGTAGCTGCCGTAGGTGTTCCCTGCGTGGACGGTGAAGTGGAGGAGGTGGTAAATGACGAATGCCAGGATGGTCAGGCCGCTCCAGATCATGATGCGGGAGGATTTCGAGGCCTGCACCGTGGAGTCGAAGGCATAGGGCGTGCGAGCGGCCCGGTTTTTTCGGGTGAGCTGGATGGTGGCGACAATGTGCAGCACCACGCAGGTCAGCAGGCCGATTCGGGCGATCCAGACACCGGCACCGTGCAGGGCGTGGTGGAGGAATTCCGCGTAATCATTGAAGGCCTCTCGTCCCACGAAGACCAGCAGGTTTCCGGTCAGGTGGCCGGCGAGGAAAAGGACAAGCGCCAGACCGGTGAGGGCAACGATGAGTTTCTTGCCGATCGAGGAGCTCCAGTAGGAGCAAAGGCTGCGGGAGAGGGCGTTCATGAGAGGAAAATGGAGGCGTGGTGCAGGGCCGCGCCCTAAATAGGTTCCGGCTCTGTGCTTTTCAAGGGGAGAGTCAGAAAGCTGTCGCCTTGGGGTCAAGTTCCGCAGCGTTACACGGGGAGGGGGATCACCCG
>Ga0209829_10000582_pt1 | contig 32333 bp, 56 predicted proteins | sample C_140205_EF_Meta_FD_187311 | JGI IMG/M metagenome (GOLD analysis project Ga0209829, IMG submission 187311) | Freshwater microbial communities from Lake Croche, Canada to study carbon cycling - C_140205_EF_MetaG (SPAdes) (version 2) | ecosystem: Environmental > Aquatic > Freshwater > Lake... | reverse complement strand
TTGACAAAAGAAGTGGAGGAACTACTAAATGCTAAGTAACGATAGATTAGGTAAATTTACAGCATCCACCATCCACAATTTATTTGTGGGCGGTAAGGGTGCTACAAAAGATAGTTACATAATGGATAAAGCTATTGAATCGGTTAAGGGCTATGCAAAATCTTTTACAAGCAAACACACCGAACATGGTAATATTAACGAACTGGAAGCATTAGAATCGTTTATAGAGGTAACAGGAATGAATATAGTTTATACGGATTCAGTTTACTATCCAATAAATGAAAACTGTGGAAGCACACCTGATGCAGTTATTTTAGATTTTGATGGTATAATTGCAGCAAGTATTGATTTAAAATGCCCAACTGAAAAGTTCTTTGAACAGAAGTTAATGATGATAAACGATAGTAAGCCAGAATTTCAGAATGTACCTAAAGCATACTTCTACCAGGCGCAAATGCAAATGATGAGCCTAACTAAGCACAATTTAGAGAAAGGGCATCCTGCGGTTAATAATCATTATTTAGTTCGCTATTTAACCTCTACGAATTATGATTTTGATGGTAATAAAATTGAAATAGACTTACCTTTAAATGTACGGATATTCTACAAAATAGTAAAAGCAGATTTAGAAGTTCAGTCTAAAATACTTGAGGAGGTAAAAATGGCAAGTGAGCAAAGAGATGCATTAATTAACATTTTAAAACAACCAATAATTTAAAATGAAAAAAATAATAATAATAGCAGCATGCTTAATCGGATTAAGTAGTTGCACAAAACCAAAAGTTCGTAGTTATAGAATATCAACAACAATGAGTGGGGCTATTTATATAAATGGAACATTTATAAGTGTAAATCCAATAGTACAAGATGTAACTGAAGGTGAACCAGTAGAAGTAATGACAGAAGGTTATACCACATTAACAATAAGTAGAGAAGGAGTAACAGTAAAAAGGCTTGCTTCTTATAGTATAAATGGAACAATAAAAACAACTTTAAAATACGAAGATTCAGACAAATAATATAAAAACAAATAACAAATATGTACAAAGTAAAAGGAAAAATCATCCAAATCGGTGAAGTAGTATCAGGCTTAACAAAAGCAGGTAAAGAATGGAACAAGTCAGAGTTAGTAATAGAAACACTTGACCCTAAATACCCTAAAGAGATTTGTTTCACTTTAATGAAACAAGATGAATTATTAAACCACAAAGTAGGTGGTGAAGTAGAAGTAACCTTTAGTGTTGATAGTAGAGAATTTAATGGCAGGTGGTATCACAACATCAATGCTATTAGTTTAAGTAAAGCACACAACAGTTCTGACTTACCATTCTAAAAACAAGGGGGTGGTATTAACTGCCACCCCTTTTAAATATGAACGAAATAAAACAAAAGAAATGTAAAGTTTGTCAGGTAATGTTTACTCCATACAAATCAACGCAAGTAGTTTGTACTCCTAAATGTGCAATTGAATTAGCTTTTAGTAAGCCAGTAAAGAGCAATATTTTAAGACTTGAAAAAAAAGTAAAGCTACAAAAGTTAAAGACATATACGCAACGAGTAAATGAGGTCAAAGTCATATTCCAAAGGTGGATTCGAAACCGTGACAAAAATTCACCATGTATATCTTGTGGCATCAAAGAAACTAAATTATGGGATGGTGGGCATTACAAAAAAGCAGAGTTATATCGTGGTGTAATATTTCACGAATTAAACGTTCATAAGCAATGCAGAAAGTGTAACACATATTTAAACGGAAACGAAAGTAATTACAGACAAGGTTTAGTAAATAGAATAGGTGAGCAGAAGGTAAAAGACCTTGAATTATTAGCAGAAGAAACAAGGGTTTACAAGTGGTCAGATTTAGAATTAGAATTTTTAAAAATAAAATATAAAAAATGAGAGAACAGTTAGAGAAAAGTTTGAGTGAGATGGGAGTAATGGCATACATAATAGCAAAGCATCAACAGAACTATTTAGATGGCATAGAAGGACTTAAAAAGCTAATGATACCAAATGAAGTAGCAGTAATGCAAAGACTATCAAAAGCAAATCAAGACTTTATTAGAAAATCTGACAAATCATTTAAAAAAGCAAATATTGATGTAACTAAAATTGAAGAAATGGTTTTAGATATGTTAGACAAAATTGAATTAGAATTTAAAAACTTATAAATTATGACAAAGGAAGAGATAATATCAAAAATAACATTTGAAGCAGAACGCAAAATAAAACAGAACACTGGCTTAGTAGTATCGTTATTTTGCAAAATAAAAGATGTACATAGTAATTATGAAATGGCACGAATAATAATAAAGCTATGCGCTGATGAATATGGAATACAGTCTGAACAATTAACAGGAATGTCAAGAGTTCAAAACTTATGTGAAGCAAGGCAAATGAGCATGAAATTTATAAAAGAAAACACAACATTTACTTTAAAAGATATTGGCCAGTTGTATTTGGCAAAACAAAAAAACAAACCACCTGAGAATGGTAAAGACCATACAACAATCATTCATGGAATTAAATCAATTGATAATTTATTAGAATACAACAAGACAGTAATTGATAGATATTTAAGAATAAAAGAATATTTAAATAAAATAATTTGTTTGTAACTTGTGTTTTGAAATGAAATAAAAGTATTATATTTGCAAGTGTTGAATGAGGTCGAATCCATTTAACCATCTATCATTAATTTCCAAAAGTTAAATATAGGCAAACTCCCCAAGTAGATTCGACCTGCTTGGGGTTTTGTCGTTTTAGGAAATATGAAAAAATTTATTAGTAATTTAAAAAAAGTATTTGGAATACCTTTTAAACAAAAAAAACGTATTAAGTATAAATTATCTTATGCGGAAAATTCAAAAGATATTTATTTTTGGAATGTTTATGCAATACCAAAACTTAATTATATTCAATTACATTCAGGAAAAGCAGAATCGGTTTTAGAACTACAAAAAGAAGATGCTATTGAATTAATAAGACAATTAAAAATAGAAATTAAAAAAATAAATAAATAATTATGGCAAAAAGATTTATAGATACCAGAATGTTTGAAGATGAGTGGGTGTGTTCACTTACAAAAGATGCAAAATTATTTTTTATTTACTACATAACAACCTGTGACCATGCAGGAGTATTAAAATTAAATCGTTTACTTTGTGAATTCCAAACAAAATTAAAGAGTTTTGATACTATTCTTAAAGAGTTAGGAGACTCTTTGATAACTATTAAGGATAATGTTTTTTTTATGCCCAAGTTTATTAAATTTCAATATCCTAATTTCCCACAAAGTAATGTAAAACAGCAAGAAGGAGCATTAAAAATACTTTATAGCTATGGAATTACAGAAGATAATTTAAAGAGTTACTTAACTGTTAGCAAAGAGTTCAATAACTCTTATGTTAATGATAGTGTTATTGTAAATAATATAAAAGATAGAATAATAGCATTTGGTAAAACTTTAGAACCATATACTGAAAAGTATGGTAGAGACCTTTTAACTAAATTTTTTCTTTATTGGACAGAACCAAATAAATCTAATACTAAATTTAAACAAGAGTCTGAAAAAACTTGGAGTTTAGAATTAAGATTAAATAATTGGGCAACAAATGAATCAAAGTTTGCACCTAAAAATAATTTATATGTTGATCCATTAAATCCAAAAGGACTAAAAATACAATAATGAAAGTAACTCGCATAAACGATAAAAACATAATAGATGAAATTATGTATCTACGAGAAAACAACACCGATAATCTATTAAGTACAGGTTTTGAAACATTAGACCAATTTTATAAAATTAGACCAACTAATACAACTTTAATTTATGGTTATCCTGCAAGTGGAAAAAGTGAATTTGCATTACAAATGTTAGTAGGATTATCGGCTAAAATTAAAGGTAAAGCAAAAAAGCATTTAATCTATACACCTGAAACAGGTAATGCTGCTGAAATATTTTGCGAGATAGCACATAGCTTAACAGGCAAAACATTTGATAAAAGATATTCAAACTACATAACAGAATCAGAAATTTATAATGTTAAAGACCATATTGATAAATATTTTACAATTATTGATGATGATGATTCAAAAGGGTTAACTTTAGAGCATTACGAAGAGATAGTGAAACAGGTTAAAATAGATAATAAGGGCTTAGATTGTACGTTAATTGATAATTTTAACGACCTTGAGCATAATGCATCAGATTTAATTAATATTGCATCTTACCTGCCTACTTTTATTAAAAGTTGGAATCGTATATCAAGACAAAATAAAATACATTCTTTTATGGTTTGCCACGCAAGAAACCCAAACGGACTTAAATCAGGTGAATTACCTAAAGCACCAAGTGTATATGAAATAAATGGTGGTTCTGCATGGTTTGCTAAAGGTCAAAGTATGATTTGTGTGAATAGACCATACGAGGAAATAAATGGAATGATGCAACAATCAAATATAGTTGATATAGACATAAAAAAAATTAAACCGAAGCAAGTAGGTAAACGTGGAACTGTAAATTTAGAATTTGACTTTGCAAAAAAATGTTATTATGAAACAGTTGATGGCATAAGAAAAACAATTTATTCTGACTTTAAGATTGGATATGAAATACCATCTGAAGTAAAAGTAAAAATAGGTGAAAAAATAGCAACACAATCAAACTTTGATTTAAACACATTACCATTCTAATGAACGAACTAAAACAATTCCAAGAAGAGCAGCATAAATTAAACGAACTGCGCAATGCTGACTATAAAAAGCTAAGATTGATTATGGATGAATACTGTGGGTTTACAAATCTAATGACACAGAAAGAACCAAACTATATCAATTTATGGTCAATAAACACGTTTATAGAAGACTTTGAGTTAAAAGTAATACAAAGTATAGGTGAAAGAAAAATAACAGCTACAGCACACTTAAAAATCCTTTACGATATTCAATGCCAATATGGTAAATACTACTTCGAATCAATCATCTATCGCCAAAAGGTGCATGAACTTGAAACAAATCAAATAATATTTAGTGAAAGAATCAAGCAATTAGAAAGTGAAATAAAAATGTTAAACAACTTAAAAGAATTTTAGTTTATAACTTGTTGAATACTTAAAAAACAATAAGGTAAACTTTGCAATGCCAATAATGGTAACAAATTGGAACGCATTGAAATCATAAATGAAATTTTAAATAATCCTGCATATCTTGATACCTGCCGAAAGTTAGATGCAAGTTATAGCGATGATATTTACCAAGAAGTAATTGAACAGATATTAACTATTCCTGCTGAACGATTACCCACTTTAAATTATTTACAGTTCTGGTATTATTGTGTAGCTAAAAACATTATTTCACGTAATGGAAAGTTAGGTAAACTATTCTCAAAAGAAATTCCAATGGATGAATTTATGGAAAGTGAATCCGAAAAAATTATTGATGATTCAGACCTTGACTTTAAGAAAATTGAAAACTTTATGCTTGGCTGCAGTGAGTTTGAAAATAGAATAGTGTTACTATATGCAGAACATAAATCAATGCGAAAGATAAGTAAGATAACTGGTATAAGTTATTCAGCATTAAGGTCAGTAAAAGAAAAAATAAAAAAATTTGCAAATGAAAATTCTTGTAATAATACCGAGTTATCCTAACATAAGCGGTGTTGATTACCACCGATTATTGCAACCACATAAACGCATGGCAGAAATGTTCAAAGAGAGTGTGGATATGTACCAAATTAATGAAATAGACAGCGCAACAATAGAGTTCCTGCAAGGGTTTGATTTAATTATAGCTAACCGATTTATAAGTAGAGTAAATGGAAACGATGTAATAAGAAAGTTAAAAGATGCAAACGTGCCTTATGTGTTAGATATTGATGATGATTATAGATTACCTAATTGGCACATACTTCAAGAAGCATCAAAGCAAGAAAACCATGCAGCTAAAATACTCCAAGCACTACATTACGCAAAAGCAATAACAACAACACATGAATACTTATCCGGTACACTAAAGTATGAAGCAAGCCAACCTAATGCTTTTGAAATACCAAATGCAATTAATCCTGAAGAAGACCAGTATAAGTTTGCAAAAAGAAAACTTGACATAGTTAAATTTGGGTGGAGTGGATCAATAACACACTTTGAAGATGTACTACTAATGCACGATGGATTATATTCACTATATACTCAACAACATTTAAAAGATAAATTCCAAGTAATATATGGTGGTTATAGCAATTACGATGATACTTCACAAGCAATAGCAGGAGTTCTATCATGTAAAGGCAAAGCAAAAGAAGGGCAGTTTGCAACGTACCCAAGCACAACTATAAACGAGTACGCAAAGTTTTATGATGAAATAGATGTATCACTTATACCTTTAAGAGATAACCGATTCAATAGGCTTAAATCAAACCTAAAACTAATCGAGAGTGGGTTTAAAAAGAAGGCTTGCATAGTAAGTAATGTGCATCCGTACGAGCCAATGCTGAAACATAATAAGAACTGCTTAGTGGTAAAGCATAAAAACGATTGGTATAAACACATGGTTAAATTAATAGAGAACCCTGCAATGATTGAGGATTTAAGCGAACAATTATATTTAGATTGCCAAGTTCAACACATTGATAGAATCGCTGAAGCACGTTACAAGGCTTATAAACAAATAATAAAATTATGATAGATTTAATATTTTACTGCATAGGAATAGCGATGCTGTTCACTGCATTTTTTAGTCTTACTCAACTGCCAAAGTGGTTAGATTTTAAGCCATTTAATTGCAACGTATGCATTTCTTTTTGGATTTGTGTAATATCTATTCAATTTGATTTAATTAACTACACACAAGCATTTGCAGTTGCAGGTTACGCTGCCTATTTTTCAATGATACTAAAAAGAATAATGTATAAGATATGAGAAACTTTGATGAAATATATTTTGCAATGAAAAAAAAAGGCGATAACCGATTCAGCCTTTTAGAATTAATTAAAATATTTGATAACGAAACAAGTTGGGTAGGTACAAGCCAACAGCTACTTGAAATTAAATCATTGAGCCACGAGGTAACAGGTATGAGAAGTGGCGATTGTTCTGCTTGTAATTTAGATGCAGTAAAAAATATGGTTAGGTGGGTAAAACAAAATGAACCTAATATAAAGATAAAGAAGTAATGGCATTAATCGCAATGGCTGTGTATGACACAGAAGAAAACCAAAGAAGTAAATATACCAAAGAAACAATTGAAAGTTTATTTGATACAGTTAACTTTAGTAAAAATAGGTTAATAATAGTTGACAACAATTCATGCGAAGAAACTAAAAGTATAATTAAAGAATTTATAAATTACTCAAAATATTCAAAAAACCACGCAACAGTAATAACCAACACCGAGAATGTAGGTACTGCAAAAGCAATAAACCAAGCGTGGGCATATCGTAAACCAAACGAAGTAGTTATCAAAATGGATAACGATGTAGTAATAAACAACTATGGTTGGATAGAAGAAATGGAACTTGCAATGAAACTTGGTAGCTATGGTATATTAGGTTTAAAACGTAAAGACTTAATGCAGTCACCAAACGCAAACAACCATTGGAAAACTGAACTTAAAATGCTACCACATGAGAAAGGCGATAACTGGTTAATAGTAGAAGAAAGTGCAGACATAATGGGAACAGTACAAATGTTTCACCCTGAACTAATAAATAAAATGGGTGGGCTAATGCAAGCAGGTGTATATGGTTTTGATGATACGTTAGCTTGTATAAGAGCAATACTACTTGGATATAAATTAGCATTCTTACCACACATAGACATAGAACATATTGATGTAGGTGGCGATGCTTATACTGAATGGAAACGAAAATATGCAGGAGAGAAAATTGAAGAGTTTTATAAAATCAAAGATGGATTAATTAATGGCACAATACCAATAAAAGTACAACTATGATAGTATTAACAGTAGCAGATAATAAAAGTAAATGCTTTCAGTTAGAACGAAGTTTAAATCACTTTGGCTGGCAGTATCATATAATTGAAGTAAACCAATGGCAAGGCTTTGCAATGAAACTTAACAAGGTATATGAATACTTAAAAGCAAACCCAACTATTAAAGAATTTATATTTGTAGATGCATACGATACATTTTTTTTAGATACACCTGTAAATACTAAACGTAAAATATATTGGAACTGTTTATTTAATTCAGAGGTTAACTGTTGGCCAGATGAAAACCAATTATCTAAATACGAGGAAAGAGAGCAATACACAAAACCAAACACTAAATTTAGATTCTTAAATAGTGGTGCATACTATATGCAGTCAGAAACCTTTATAAAACTAATGGAATTAAAACAAATACATGACAGCGAAGATGACCAAAGAATAGCAACTAAATGGCTATTAGAGAACCCAAGCATAGGTATTGACCACGATTGCAGAGTATTTCAAACATTGTGTGGAATATTACCCGAAGATTACAAAATAGAAAACAATCAATTTATAACTAAAGATAACTTTAAACCAACTATAATTCATGGAAACGGAAAAGCAGATATGAATTTTATTTACGAACTAATTTAAAAAAGAAATAATTATGCCAATACCTAAAGAAAAAGAAACCGAACAAGATTACATTACAAGATGTATGGCTGATAGTGATATGAATGATAAACACCCTAACTCTGATGAAAGATATGCAGTATGCAAAGGAATCTATAAAACTGAAAAATTTGCAGGTGGAATATCATTTGATTACGATGGCACACTATCCACAAGTAAAGGTAAAGAACTTGCATCAAAATATATTAAGCAAGGTAAAACAGTTTATATCATAAGTGCAAGAAACAACAAGGAAGGTATGCTAAAAGTAGCTGAAGAATTAGGAATACCCACATCAAGAGTATTTGCTACTGGTTCTAATGAAGAAAAGATTAAAAAAGTAAAAGAACTTGGAACGATACATTATGATAATAACAATGATGTAATTAAAGAACTTAAAAATAAAGGTAAATTAATATAATGGGAAAGAATAAATATGTTGAAAGTCCTGAAAAAATGGCTGAATATTTTGAAATTTATAAAAACGAAACTAAATCTAATCCAATAAAGAAACACGTATTTGTAGGAAAGGATGGAAACGCAGACTATGAACTAATAGAAAGACCACTAACAGTTGATGGCTTTGAACTATGGTGTTGGAGAAACAATATTATAAGCGATTTAAGCAACTATTTTGCTAATAGTAATAATAAGTATGCTGAATATTCAACTATCTGTTCACGCATAAGGAAAGAAGTACGCAATGACCAAATAGAGAAAGGGCTTGCAGGCATCTATAACACAAGCATTACTCAAAGGTTAAATGGCTTAACTGATAAGAGTGAAGTAACAGTTAAAGAACAGCCACTTTTTCCTGATGACCAATTTTAGCAAGAAGGTTAAAAACATTGGTATCCGCTCTACGACAAAAACGCATTTATGACATTCAAAAGAACTACTTCAATTAATAAACTTTTAAAACTTGAAAAACGAAAGAAAGTAATTCAAGGCGGAACGAGTGCTGGAAAAACATTTGGTATACTGCCTATATTAATTGGCAGGGCATCTAAGCATCCTAATACCGAAATAAGTATTGTAAGTGAAACTATACCACATTTGCGAAGAGGTGCGATAAAAGACTTTCTAAAGATAATGGAATGGACAAATCGATATGAAGATTCAAGATGGAACAGAACTTTATTAACTTATAAATTTGCCAATGGTTCTTACATCGAGTTTTTTAGTGCTGAACAAGAATCAAAGCTACGAGGTGCGAGGAGAAATGTGCTTTATATTAATGAAGCAAACAATATTAGTTTTGAATCTTACCACCAATTAGCAATAAGAACAAGTGGTGATATATGGTTAGACTTTAATCCAACATCAGAATTTTGGGCGCATACAGAAGTTTTAAAAGACAATGATGCAGACCACATAATACTTACTTACAAAGATAACGAAGCACTACCTGACACAATTGTACACGATATTGAACAAGCAAGGATAAAAGCGCAATCAAGTTCATATTGGGCGAATTGGTGGAAAGTATATGGATTAGGTGAAATAGGAAGTTTGCAAGGGGTTGTATTTGATAACTGGCAACAAGTAGCACGAATACCAAGTGAAGCAAAGCTATTAGGTTATGGAATGGATTTTGGATTCACTAATGACGCTACAACATTAGTAGCAGTTTACAGAATGGATAACCAACTATACTTTGATGAAATCTTATATCGAACTAATATGACTAATACCGATATTGGTAACTTTATGAAGTCAGAAGGTATCGGTAGACCATACGAAATAATAGCAGATTCAGCAGAACCGAAATCAATTGAAGAATTAAGAAGACAAGGGTTTATGATAACACCTGCAACAAAAGGAGCAGATTCAATTAAGATAGGAATAGACATATTGAAACGAGAACCATTCTTTGTTACTCAAAATTCAACTAATATAATCAAAGAATTAAGAGCATACCAATGGGCAACTGATAGAGATGGAAAGGTAACAGGTAAACCAGTAGACCATTCTAACCACTCAATAGATGCTATGAGATACTTCGCATTAAACAAGTTGAATAATAGACCGAGTGGAAAATACGCAACATTTAAAATTTAAAATATATGAATAAATTAACACAAGAAGAAGCAATTGAAATAATATTGTCAACAGTTGAATTAGGAATTTACAGTTATGTAGATGACACTTCACAATTATTAGATGAGATTCAAAAAGAATACCAAGAAGAAATGGAAAAAATGGGTATTGATTTAGATATTGATTTTGAAGAACATCCGTTTTATGTTTTTAACGAAGCTATGGGCAGGTTATTACACTTTGTAAATAGTTTTGATTTAGCAAAAAAGTAATAAATTTATATATTAAAGAGAATGAAGTTTGAAAAAATAACCATAAGTCAGTTTATAAAATGCAAAACAATTGCAGAACTTGAAACAGATCCATTGAACCGTAATATCAAATTGTTAGCTGAATTGACTAACAAAACATTTGATGAAATTGAATCGATGCCAATTGAAGATTTGACAAAATCATTAAAAGCATTTAGTGAAATAGAGAACCTAAATCCAAATGCAAGAGTTAAAATGGATTTTAAAGTAAAGGGTAGAAGGTTTAAATGTATTTGGCAAACACAAAAGTTAAAAGCAGCACAGTACATAGATGCAACATCCTTCTGCAAAGACGAAGTGAATATCATAAATAACATTCACAATATACTTGCAGCGATATGTGTTGAAAAAACATGGTATGGCAAAGTAAAAAAATACGATGGTGCAAATCATAAAGAGGTTGCAGACTTGTTTTTAAACCACATGAAAATTGAGCAGGCATATCCTATCATGCTTTTTTTTTGCAGGTACTACAAGGAATTAGCCGACAATATCCTAATCTATTTGGAATCGGAAGCGGAGAAAGCACTGGAGAAAGTGAAGCCAATACTGGACAAACATTCGAAACTAAATGGGGTTGGATTGTAGCAATAAACAACCTTGCAAACAACGATAGAAGTAAGTGGGAATACTTTGAGGACATGAACATAATAGAGTTCTTGAACACGTTAGTATTTTACAAAGACAAAAGTGAAGATGACAAAATAAAATGGCAAGCAACGCAACGAACATAGGCAATAAGTATGGCAGTTCATTAGATACTTTTACAAAGGATTTAAAGAGCGGTGTTGATGCTGTGTTCTTAAAGTGGGCTAATGATTCAATAGGTATAATGCGAAAGGTTATAACAAGCAAAGCACGAACCAAGCAAGCGAGTACATTAGCGAGTGATTTAGTGCCTAAGCCAATTGCAAACGGAATACAAATAGTAACTAATCAAAATTATTGGGAATTTGTAGATGAGGGAGTAAAGGGTGTATTTAATAAAGGTAAAGCACCAAATAGTAGATTTAGTTTTAAAAACTTAGGAGTGCCAAAAGATATGCTTGAAAGTTTTAAGCAATACATAGCACGAACAGGCAGTAAGGGATTAAGGAAACAAACTTTAATCCGAAAGAATAAAAAGAAACAAGCAGACTTAATCACAAAGGAAGCAATGAGTATGGCAGTTGCAACTAAGATAGGTGGAATAAAACCAATGAACTATGTAGAACCTGCGGTAGGTGCTAAAAGATTAAAGATATTAAATAAAGCACTCTCAAAAGAAATGGCAACTAAAATAAGATTAGCAATTATAAAGTAATTATAAAATAATGGCAATAACAATAATATCAACACCAAGTGCATTTATGGCTGCTTACAATCAAGTACCATATACAGTCAGTTCAAATATGACTGCACAACCTAATTTCAATTTTATAGTTGATGTAAACCAAACAGGAGGTGCTAACAATCCATTAGCAAGGTTAAAATATCCAGTACAACCAAGTTCAGCACAATTAACTTTTGATATCGGTAACGTGCTTAAAAACTATGTTAGCTATGACTTTAATAATGTTACAGCAGTATTCGCAAGTAACACTAATTCAAGATTGCAATACTTTGTGCAATTTAGAGAACTATACGATGTATCAGGAACACCAACATTAACAGGAGTTTTAGCAAGCCATCCAACAACACCGAGTTCAAGTAGTTTTAATTTAGCGACTAACTCAATCTTTGATTTTGAAGATTACTCGAACGCTGCGATGGTAAACAAAAGCATAACTAATATTGGCTACCTATCAAATGCATCAAATATAGAAAGAATAGAAAGCAATCAAGAGAAGTTCTTATATTGGTTCGATCCAAGTAATAAAGTAAAATACATCCAATACACAGGAGCGACTGGCAATGTAGTAACAGCAGTTAGTTTACCTGCAACAGAATACCAATTCAGCACACGAGCAGGGAAGTATGCACAAGACATACTAATAGCAGGTGGAATATCAATCATTGATACGTACAATGTATCATTATTAGGTGCAACAAGTAATGTTTTAGCATCAAGAACCTTTAATTTAAACACAGAATGCAGCCAATATCCAACAGTAAGACTACATTGGATGAACAAATTAGGTGGATTTGACTCGTTTAACTTTAATAAGAACACAATAAATGCAATGGAAATAGAACGAAAGCAGTTCAAAGCACCATTGCCAATCGGATACAGTAAACAAGATAGGTTAAAAACTAACTATAACACGACAATTAACGACAAAATAAGCATTAATAGTGATTGGATAAGCGAAGCAGAAAGCACATTACTTGAAGAATTAGCCACATCACCAGTAATATACTTGGAAAGAACACCTACATCATTCGTAGCAGTCAACATAACGAATACAAGTTATGAAATAAAGAAATTCCTAACTGATAGAAAGATGTTTAATTTATCATTTGAAATAGAATACACATATTTAAGATATAGACAATCGCTATAATGAATGAAAATAGACTAATAATAAACCAAGTAGCAGGTGCAAACATAGTTGAGTATGAGTTAGACTTATACGACAACGTGCCTTTGCCTATTAACAAAAGTATAATTGATATTCAGAACATAGCTGAAAGAAAAAGTGATTTCAGTAAAACAATTACATTACCTGGTACGAGTAATAACAATGATATTTTTAGCAACATATTCAATTTAGCACGTTCAGTTCAAAATACTAATACATATAACTTTGCTCCTGACTTCAACCCTAATCTAAAAGCTAATGCTATACTGTATAAGAATGGTATAGCAATGATACAAGGATACTTGCAACTAACAAATATCAATATAGTTGATGAGAATCAAATAGAATACGAAATAATTATAATTGGAAAGTTCGCAAACTTGTTTCAAGACTTAGGCGAAAAAAAACTTAATGAACTTGATTTAAGTGCTTATGACCATGAATGGAATTTTACTAACATTCAAGCAAGTTGGACACCAAGCGCAACACGTGGCTACTACTATGGATTAATTGACAAAGGTTTTAGCAATGACCAAAAAGGATTCTATACTGCGGACCAAAAGCCACAAATATTTGCACGAACAATAGTTGATGCAATATTCAAAGATGCAGGATATAGGTATGCATCAAACTTTTTAACAAGTGGGATATTCAATAAATTAGTAGTTCCAACAACACAAGATAAATTATTAATATCAACCCAAGAAGTAACAGATAGAACATTTAAAGGAGATAGAATAGTAGATAGTGCTTTTATCCCATTAACAACATTATACACAGATGTTCCTTTTAATAATACTGGCAAACAATCAACACCTGCTGGATATGACTCTATAACATATAAATTTACAGTTCAAAAAAATGGACACTATCAGTTTGGTTTAAATATAAATATGAACCTAAAAAAAACAGGCACAAGTTCTTTTTTGGTTTTAAATTTTGATGTTTATAGGACAAGAAGCGGTGTAAGAACTTTAATGGGTTCAACAAGCACTCTTACTACTTCAATGGTAGCAGACTTCACAATAAATAAATACTATGAAACTAAAACATCTAACGATTGGTGTGAAGTAGGAGATGTTATTGAAGTTCAAATGATGACAATTATTACAGGTAGTTGGGAATATAAGTTATTGACTGATTCAGCATTCTTTTCAATTCCAAATCCACAAATATTTGTAGGTGATACAATGCAACTTAAAAACTGTTTACCAAGCGATATTAAACAAGCAGATTTTTTAGCATCAATTATTAAGATGTTTAATTTATATGTATCAGGTGATGAACTTGATGCCAAGAAATTAAAGATTGAGCCACGTGATGACTATTTTACAAGTGATATAGTAGACTTAACCAATAAGATTGATGTAAGCAAGGGAGTACAAGTAAAGCCATTAGGTGCAAGTAAGTACAAAGACTATACTTTTGCAATGGCAGAAGATAAAGATGAATTAAATACAACTTATCAAAATCAATATTTATATCCATACGGAACAAAAAAATATACAGTACCAAACGATTTTATAACTGAAAGCTATAAAACAGATGTAATATTTGCACCAACTCCATTAGCAGCAGCAAGAGAAAACGCAAACGTAGTTTTTAGCCAAATAAGATTTAAGAACTCAAATGGTGAATCAATAGATAGCACATCAAAATTGAGATTACTTGTAGCAGGTGGTTTAAGTCCAGTGATAGGTACTAACTACTTTCATTATCTTGATGACAATGGCACATATCATTACTTTGATTCTTATCCTTATGTAGGACATTACGATAATGTTTTAAATCCTACTTTTGATGTAAACTTTACAACACCGATTCAACTATATTATAAGACCGCAATTCAAACTAATCAAACAAGTAATAATATTTACAACGTATATCATAAAAAAGGAATAGAAGAAATAACAAACAAGGATTCTAAATTAGTTACCTTTTATGTAAAATTAACGGATGTTGAAGTAAACAAATTATCATTTAGAAGTTCATATTTTATAGACAAACAATTTTATAGACTTTATGAAATAGACTTTGATGCTAACTCACAAGAACCTGCAAAACTAACATTCTTAAAATTAGCAGTTGCCCCAGTATTCGTACCTTATAATTTAGTAACTAATGGTGGCGGTGGTGGAGAGGGTTCTCAATACGCACAAAATGCAACAAGAAATGGCACTCAATACCCTAAAGGAGTTGATGTAATAGGGCAAGGTAGCGATAACACATTACAAGGCTATGAGCAAATAGTAAACTCAACAGGGAACTTTGTAAACGCAAATCAAGTAAACGTATTAGCAGGAGCAGATAACACAGTATTAAACTATGGTGTAACACTAATCGGAACTAATGGCTATACAAGTCAAAGAGATAATCAATCAGTAGTAAACAACATTGACCAACCATTACTTGCAAGTAGAGTTTTAACAGTTGCAGAACTAAATAATTTACATACAACACCTATTGAAATATTACCTATACAAACAGGATATTGGACAGAGATATATGATGCTTATATAACAGTATTCTTTGGAACTACTACACCACCAAATGGATATAATAATAAAAAATTACATTTTCAATACAATGGCGATGGAACACACTTATTAGAATTTGACAATGGTATAACAGCATCAAACGTAGCAACAAAACAAAGAGGTGTAAACATAAACGATTTACCTTTTAAAGAATTAGCAGTTCAAATACATACAGCAGGGAATTTAGGAGCAGCAGGAAACAGTCAAATGTTAATAGAATTAGAATACAGATTACACCCAATTATACAATAATGGCAAACGAGAAAATAATATTTGATACCGAAGTAAAAGTAGGCAGTTCAGTAGGTTCTGTTAAAAGTTTAAAAGCAGAACTACGAGCAGTAACAAATGAACTTGGAACACTTGAACATGGAAGTGAAGCATTTGTAAAAGCAGCAAGTAGAGCAGGTGAATTAAAAGACAAAATTGGAGATGTAAAAAATACAATTGCATCATTTAATCCTGAAGCTAAATTCCAAGCATTAGCAAGTGTTGTTGGAATAGCGGCCAACGGATTCGCAGCTATGCAAGGCGCAATGGCATTAATGGGAAGCGAAAGCAAAGACCTCGAAAAAGTAATGGCAAAGACACAAGGAGCAATAGCACTTGCGACTGGTTTAAATGGATTACTTGGAATGAAAGATGCATTTAAGGATTTAGGATTAGGTGTTATTAAATTAATTCCTGCTTTAAATTCAATGGGTGCAGCTATGTTAGGCGCAATTACAGGAGGTGTAGCAATAGCAATAGTATTAATTATATCTTACTGGAAAGACTTAAAATACTTAATTACTGGAACTGTTGATGAAGTTAAATTATCAGCAAAAGAAATGGAAGATGCTGTTAATAAAGGGCATGAAAACTACAAGAAAAATGCAAACGAAAGAAGTGCAATTGCAGAACGTGAAGCAAAATTAAAACTAAAAGGAAAAGATTTAGATATTGAACTTGCAAGGATTGACAAAGAAAGAAAAATAACAGAAGCAGTAACAAGTGGAAAACTTGCAAGTGAAAAGAAATTAATTGAAGAAGAATACCAAAAATCAGTTAAAGATATTAATGATAAATACACAAAAGAAGCAGAGGATAAAAGGAAAGCAGAAAAGAAACGTATTGATGACTATGCAAAAGAGAGAGCAAAAGGAATATTAGATACAGAAGAAGCAAACAGAGAAGCAGAAAGAACAATTGCAGACATAGCAGCATTTAACAAAGAATTAGACGACAAAGAAAAAGAAGAAGCAGATAAAAAAGCATTAGAAAAACACAAAGAAAGTTTAAAAGAGGATGCAAATAATACAAGACTTTCATATGATGAAAGGTTAACTGCTTTTAGACAATTAGCAAAAGAAGAAGTAATAACTGCAACTCAATTAAAGGATGCTGAATTAGCAATTGAAAGAGAAAAACAAGCAGCTAAAACAGCAGCATTACAAGAAGGAGCAAACGTATTAAACCAAGCATCAGATTTACTTGGTAAAAACACAGCAGAAGGCAAAGCATTAGCAGTAGCATCAGCAACTATTTCAACATACTTATCAGCACAAAAAGCCTTTGAATCTTTTGCAGGATTAGGACCTGTTGGAATACCATTAGGTATAGCAGCAGCAGGTGTAGCAATTGCATCAGGTTTAGCAAGTGTAAATAAAATATTAGCAGTTCCAGTTCCTAATAGTGGTGGCGGTGGAGGTGGAGTATCACCAACAGCACCAAGAATACCACAATCAATTAGTGGCACTAAATTAGGTGGCAATAGTGAAGTAACAACAACAGGAAAGAGTACAGTAGGAAAAGTAATAGTAGTTGAAACTGATATAACAGAAGCACAAAACAAAGTAAGTGGAATAATAAGAAAAGCAACAATCAAATAATTCTAAAAAGCAAACATTTTAATAACTTATATTTTAAAGAGAATGGACAAACTACCTATTTACAGATTCATAGTTACAGAAGATGATGATGCGCAGTTGGAAGCAATTGCATTTGTTGATTCCCCTGCAATAGAAATGAACTGGCAAGCATTCAATTCACAGGTTAATATTATAATTTGTAAAGAGTGCGGACATTCGTGGGATATTGCAGATGGTGGCGAGAATCCTTATATGTGTAAATGTGGTGTTGATAATACACCAATTAAAGAAAACTTTTTTAAGTTTAGTGCTGACACCGAAAAACGAATAATATCAGGACCGTTAATGGTTGCAGATTTACCAATATATCGCAGAACAGAAGATGAAGAATATTATGGTGTATTTCAAAAAGAGGATATTTACAATTTAAGAAACAAATTCTTTAAGCAAGGTAAATCAAATCTTGTAAATGAGATGCATGATTCAAACAAAATGATTGATGGTGTGTACATGATTGAATCATTTTTAATCGATGAGAAACGAGGTATAAACGCACCAACAGGATATAACTTAACAGATGGATCATGGTTCGGAAGTTACAAGATAGACAACGATGAAGTTTGGAATGATTTTATAAAGAATGGCGAATTTAAAGGTTTTAGTGTTGAAGGAATATTTAACACAGTAAAGATAGATGAGAAACCACAAAACATAATAGAAGACATAATCAATATAATAAAAAACATAAATGAATAAACCTAAACTAACAGCCAAAGAAGCTATAATGCAAATTGGCAATTTATTAAAAATGGAATTTACTAAAACAGAAAAATTTGCAAGTGCAAAATTAGTAAATGGAACAGAAGTAATGTGGGATGGCGAATTAGCTGAAGGAACTGCTATAATGGTAGTTGATGCTGATGGAAACCAAATGCCTGCCCCTGATGCTATTCATGAATTAGAAGATGGCACAGAAGTTTACACAACAGGTGGATTAGTAACTAAAATTGAACCTGCATCTGAAGAAATGGCTGCTACTCCTGACATGAGTAAAATGGAAGAGAGAATGGCTGCTTGTGAAGCAAAAATGAGTGCAATGGAAACTAAAATGAATGAAATGTTTACTTCAATGGAAGGTAAGTATTCAGCAATTGTAGAATCTAACACAGCTAAATTTGAATCAATTAGTAAAATAGTAGAAGAAATTGCAGCAGAACCAATCGCACCAGTAGAAGCACCAAAGAACTCAACATTCAGTAAGAAAGCAGTAGCTATGACTGCAGTTGAAAGAATCGCAGCATTTAAAAAATTATCAAACAAATAACTAAAAATAAAAACTAAACAAAATGGCATTTAACGTAACAGCCTTATCGGCATACACTAAAACCAACGAAAATGTATTATTACATCGTTCGTTCTTCGAACCTAAAACTGCATCAAGAATGCAAATCTTAACAGGAGTAAAATCTACGATTCAAGTTCCTGCATTAACTGACTCTTTAATTTGGCAAAATGGCGATGCTTGTGGCTTTACTGCTTCAGGTGACACAACTATTTCTGCTCGTGTATTAACAGTAGGTAGAATCAAAGTGAATAAGGAATGGTGTATTAATGATTTAGAAACTAAATACACTCAATTATTGTTATCACCAGGTTCTAATTATGATGCATTGCCAGGTGGTATTGATGCAGCATTCGTAGAAACTATTTTAGGTACTACTAAAGAAAACGTAGAAACTGCAATTTGGCAAGGTGATACTGCTTCAGGTAGCTCACAATTAAAGCAATTTGATGGTTTAGTAAAAATCATTAACGCAGCATCAGGAACAGTTCAAGCAAACGCAACAGCATTTATTGCAACTGCAGTAACTGCAATTACAGCAGCTAACATCATTTCGGTAGTACAAGCAATTTATCAAGCAATACCAGTAGAAATACTTGACAAGCCTGATTTAAATGTTTATATGGGCGTAAATAACTTTAGATTATACCAAACTGCTTTAACTAACGCTAACTTGTTTAACTTTATCCCTACTGATAATGCTTTAGGACAAATGAAAATTCATGGTACAAACGTGAATATTGTTTCAACTCCAGGCTTAACAGGAACTAACGCAATCTATGCATTAAGAGATAGCAATATGTTCTTAGGAGTAGATTTAGAAAACGAACAAGAAGAGTTCAAGTTTTGGTATTCAATGGATTTTGATGTAGTTCGATTTAAATACAGAACTAAACTTGGTGTTCAAGTATCACAAGTTCAAGAAATCGTTAAATTCACAATTTAATTCACAAAAGGGTAGTAGCTAATAGTTGCTACCCTTTTTAAAACCCAATTTAAAATCATGGCATGCGCAATAGTAGCAGGATATGCACTTGACTGTAAGGATACAGTTGGTGGAATAAAAAATTTATACATAACAGAACAAGCAAACATTACAGCAGTAACTGAAAATGCGAGTGGTTATGTAACAGCAATTACAAAGTCAGCAGGTAAGAAATATTTTCTTTATGCATTAGAGCCAAGAGGCGCAAATAGTACAACTAATAACATCAATACTGACCCTAAAATAGGAACAGTAGGTTATGAGCAAACTATTGCAGCAACGTTCTTGAAAATGGCATTTGAAACACAATTCAAACTACAACAAATTATTAAAAATAGAACTTCGATAATTGTTGAAATGAAATCAGGTCAATTCTTTATTTTCGGTTCTGCATTCGGTATGGAATGTACAGGCGGAACAGGAACATCAGGAGCAGCACTAAATGAATTTAATGGTTATTCATTGACATTCGCAGGTATGGAAAAAGTATTTGCCCAAGAGGTTGATCCTGCAATTATAGCAGCATTGTTAGTTTAAAATTCTTCATTGTTTTCATAGCAAAAAGCCAATCGATTAAGTTCGGTTGGTTTTTTTGTTTAGCAAACTTTTTAATTATTTATATTTATAGTTAGTGATAAGATTTCTAAAAAATAGCACAAATAATGTAATAGTAACTTTAACTGAAAATTCAACAGTTGTAAATCCTATTTATTTGTTTATATTTACAAACCAAACATCAAATGTTCCTTATTATTTCATCTCCACAGACAGTAGTAACTACAAAACTCGTTATAATAAGTTTTCCATAAAAGAAAAAACAAGTGCAAACACATTAAATGGCGAAGTTACCTTAGGTTTAAATGGATTTTATAACTATAAAGTATATCAAACATCACTTTCTAATTTAAGTGGGCTAACAACAGCAGCAGATGCAATTCCTTTTATCACTAAAACAGTTGAAATTGGTGTTGTTGATGTGGTTTTTGATGCTATTACTAATACTGAATACGATGTACAAGATGAAACAAACATAATTTACCAACCATAACACATGGCATATACAGATAAGACAATAAAAATAGGTTTTAGTAATGATAAAGTTCCAATGTTTGTGGAGCAAAAGTCAAAAGTATGGGTAAAATATGGTGAAGAAAACAACTATCCTCAATATCTTGTACTACTTTTTAATAGAAGTGCAAAGCATAACGCAATAGTAACAAGCAAACAACTATATATTAGCGGTAAAGGTTGGCAATTTGACCAATCAGAAATGCAAGGCGAAGAGATAATTGCACTACAAGCATTCATTGACAATCCGAACCAGTATGAAACACTAAACGACTTAGCTAAAAAGACTATTTTAGACAATGAATTATTCGGTGGTTGCTATTTAAAAGTTGTAGGTACAAAAGGAAAGAAAGGACAAGAACTTTACCACATTGATTATTGCACAGTAAGAAGCAACGATGACAATTCAGAGTTCTATATAAGCGATGAATGGATTGATGAAAGTGGTAATGAAAACACTTCGCCATTGTTTACGCCATTACCTGCTTATGACCCTAATCAAAAACAAGCAGAATCGATTTACTATTATAAGAGTTATAGACCAAATTTAAATACATATACTTTACCTGATTACATCGGAGCAGTTCCTGCAATTATTACCGATGCAGAAGTAGCAAACTATCACAGAGCAGAAATACAAAATAGTTTCAAAGGTAGTAAGATGATTACTTTTGTAAATGGTATTCCAAGCGATGATGAAATGAAAGCTACTGAACGCAAGTTAAAGAGTAAATTCACATCAACAGACAGCGCAGGTTCGATAGTTGTAGACTTTGCGGATGACAAGGATAGGGTAGCAATAATAAACGATTTAAGCGCAGGAGATTTCGCAGATAAATACACTGCTTTAAATGATACGATACAACAGGAAATTTTTGTTGGGCATAAAGTTACCTCACCAATGATTTTCGGTGTAAGGGTAGCAGGGCAATTAGGTGGAAGAGCAGAAATGATTGATGCGTTTAACCTATTTACGAATACATACGTAGCCCCAAGACAAGAAGTTCAAGAGCAAATATTTAATATTTTCGCACCAGTAAAAGGCAAGTTAAAAATTAAACAACTTGAACCTATTATGCCTTCATTTAGTGAAGCTACATTATCACAAATTTTAACTAAAGATGAGTTAAGAGAAGTAATAGGTAGAAAACCATTAGATGTCAAGAATGTTACTTCAACAGTTGTAGATTCATTAGCTACATTAAGTCCATTAGTTGCTACAAAAGTATTAAACCAATTAACACCTAACGAGGTTCGTGCGATAATAGGTAAAGCACCAGTACAAGGTGGCGATACAATAGTTCCAAGCGCACCTGTAACTGCTCCTGCAGGATTTAAATTTAGTAAACAAACAAGAGATTTAATAGACTTTGAAACATTTAGCAAGTATGGTGAAAGTGTAGAAAACTTTAAACTTGTAAAAACTAAAAAAGTAATGTTTGGCAAAGAAGATTTTATATCTAAAATTGAACAAGGAATATTAGACTTAATTAAAAAAACACCTGATATAAAAGTTGATGCATTAGCTGAAATAATGAAGTTGGATGTATCAAAAGTAAACGATGCAATTGAAACATTAATCGGACAAGGATTAATCGATAAGAATTTACAGATAACTACTAAAGGCGAAAACAAAAACGTTCCAACTTTTAGCGAGTTGTTTATACGTTACAAATATGCTTTAAGAAGTGATGCACCACCATTAGAACCAGGCGGAAAGAGTAGAGATTTTTGTGCAGCAATGATGAGCAATCCTCGTTATTTTAGCAGAGAAGATATAGACAATATTAGTAACGATTTAGGACAAGTTTATGACATACCTAACTACGATGCATTTCGTAGAAGAGGTGGTTGGTATCACGATCCTGATCAAGATGTAAACTTACCATATTGCAGACACGTATTTGTTCAAGAATTAGTAAAAAGAAAATGAAATATGTCTACATTGTAATTATTTTTATGTATATTTGTGTAATGAAAACACATACAGTATATGCATTAATAAACCCTATGAATGGCAATCCATTTTATGTAGGAGAAACAACGGATTTGTATAATAGAATATCTAAACATTTAGGGTGTAAGGATAAACATAATTATGAAAAAAATAATTTTATAAAAAGTCTTTTAGATACAGGAGTTAAACCTAATATTGAAATACTTGAATATGATATTGATTCAAAAGAAGTTGCAGAAAAAATAGAGTCTGAATTTATTTTAAAATATAAATTAAAATGTTTTGTTTTATTTAATAAAAATAATGGAGGTAATAAACCACCATTGCAAATAGCAAATAGAACAAAAGAACAAAAAGAAAATGCGGTTAAATGTTCACCACAAAGAAAAACAGTTTTACAATATACTAAAAATATGGAATTTGTAAAAGAATTTATAGGGGTAAGAGAGGCTTGTAGAGAAACTAATATTGACCACAGAAGTATATCACAAGTAGCAAGTGGTTCTACTACAAGAAAAACAGCAGGTGGTTTTAAATGGATATATAAATAAATGGCAGCACAAGTTTTATTTTTAAGCGAGCAAACATTAAAACAACGTTCTGTTTTACAGGACAATGTTGATATGAAGATTGTAACTCCAACTATTATTGAAGTTCAAGAGTTCTATATATTACCGATATTAGGGACAAGTTTATACAATGAATTAAAAACACAAATTGCAGCAAGTACAGTAAGTGTAGCAAATAAGAATTTAATTGATAACTATATAACGAGTACAATGATTTGGTACATGCAAGTTGAATTGCCATTAGCAATGAACTATAAATATTTTAATAAAAGTGTTGGAGTTCAAAGTGCTGATAATATTCAACCTGCAAGTATGCAAGAGATTCGTGATATAATGGATGAGGCGAGAAATAAAGCACAAGTATATGCTGAAAGATTAACTAAATTCTTATTAGCACACACAACTACTTATCCTCTTTATTTAACTCAAACAGGTGTTGGAATAGATACTATATTTCCGCAAAGAACAAACTATAATAGTGGAATGTTAATAGATGGCGATGGATGTTGCGGTGGAAGATATAACTTTCAGGGAATAAAAATTGAACCAAGAGAACTAACCAAACCTTGCACATATTGTTAATGAAAACAAAAATAAAGAACGAACAAAAATTACAGAAATTTATAAAAGAAAATGCAATTCTTCACACTAAATCAAATAGTCAACCTATTCGAAACGATAAGCCTAAATCATGCTCAGATAAACGGGTTTTTCTTCGGTAGTCAAGACGATATCTCTGCAAGTCAGCAAGAATATTATCCGTTATTGTGGGTGGATGTGATTGAAAGCAATATTGATATAAATACAACAAATATTGTAATTAATTGCAAAATAATGGATATTGCAAAAGATGACCAGTCGAATGAGAAGGATTCATTAAGTGATTGTTTGAGTATTGCGCAAGATGTATATGCTTATTTAAATAATCCAATATATCAAGATTACTATATACTTGATTTATCAACTAATTTAACACCGATTAGAGAAGGAATGGCAGACAAGGTGAATGGATTTCAAATGGATTTAACTTTCCATCTAATACAAGAAAGAAACAGGTGTCAAATACCTTTAAAATAAAAAAAAATTAAACAAATAAAAATATGACAGATTTAGGAAAAATAATTGGTTCAGGTGGATGCGAATTTATAGCAGCATCATCGGCAAAAACAAGTAAAGCATATACTGGAATTGTAATCAATACTGATGCAGTAATAAGTGTTTTAGAAATGAACGGAGTAAACGTGCTAACAACAAAAGCATTTAATGGCGCAACAGTATCAGCAGGTATGTTTATACCAGCAGCAGCAGGAACTTACATTACTGCGATAACTTTAACAAGTGGAACTGCTATCGGTTATAACAATCAATAATTATGTTAGGGATAACTACAACCAACGCACGAGTTGGAGGTTTTCGTGGTGGTGTTTCAGCACAAACAGCTGCTTTTAGAACAAGAGTTATTGCAGATGGTGGAACATTTGAAGCTATTACTTGTTTAAATTCAACTATTAAACAACTACAATCTTTAAACCAAATTGCAACTACTTTTAATTTATTAGTTTTAGCTGATGGCGGAACATTTGAACAAATTAATTGCGTACAAACAAACATTACAAATTTACAAAATATAAATATAAATTAATATGGGAAATGCTTATGACAATGCATCGTTAATTGTAACTCCAAATGGGTACAAAGCGAGTAAAATATATGCTTTAAAGCCTACTGATGGAAGTAGTGACTTATCATTTAGCAGGGCTTCAACTGCACTAAGGAGAAATAGTTCAGGTGTATGGGAATCAGTTGCTTCAAATGTTCCACGTTTAAATTACCCCATTGGTGGTGGTTGTCCAAGTTGGTTGTTTGAGCCACAAGCTACAAATATATTTTTAAACTCAAATGCACCTGCAACACAAGCTGTAACTGTTGCAAATGCTACTGTTTATACAATTAGTATAAGAGGGATTGGCGTAGTAACTTTATCAGGTGCAGCAACAGGAGTTATTACAGGTACAAATAGTGAAGGTTCAAGTTTAACAGTAACTACTTCAAGCACTTCTTTAATAGTAACCGTTTCAGGTTTAAGTGGTACAGTTTATGTTCAAGTAGAAACAGGAAGTGCAGCAACTTCACCAATTATAACGGCAGGAAGTGCGGTTACAAGGTTGGTAGATTTTCCAATTGGCACAATGGTTCAATCTACAACTGGATATACTATTTTTACAAATGTAAAAACTTTAACTGGAATTGGTTTAGGAGATAGATATGTGTTTGACATTAGTAATAGTAGTGGCAGGCAAGGAATATTTAATTTTAGTCAAACAAATAAATGTGAATTTGCTATATATTTAAATTCAACATTTGTAAATAGAATTACAAGTATAAATAATATAATTAATGGATTTAACAAAGTTGCATTAACTTTTAACGGGAGTACATATAAATTATTTTTAAATGGTGTTTTAGAAGGAAGTGTAAATGCTATTGGCGGCTATCCAAACGCATATCAATTACCACAAAATTTTTCAGACCCTAATGGTAATATTTTACAAAATTATTTTGAATATTATACAACTGCAATTTCTGATACAGAAGCAATAGCCTTAACAACATAATTATGATTTATAAAAAATACACATTTACAAAAGAATCAGACTTTGACAAAAAAATTAAAGGTTTGAAAAATTACATTGCTATTCCTGTAACTTGTATAAAAACACCTGCTATTATTGTAGATGGCAAGGTAGTAACAGAAGCAGTAATTGATACTAATTACAACGTGGATATTCTTTGGGATAATGATGAGCCAAGTGAATTTATACCATATCAAGTTTACCCAAAAGGAATAGGTCAACATATAGTTGCAGGATGGGAAGATTTTTACATAGTTAATAAAGGAAAAAACAAGTAATGAACAAAAATATTTTACTAATAATAGATAACGGATTTGCATGGGCAGGAGTATTAACTGCAATAGCAATATCTGTACTACCAATACTTCAAGTAATAGCAGGAACAGCAGCACTTATATTTTCAGTTTTATCGATAGCTAAAATTTTAAAGAATTGGCATGAAAAAAATTAAAGAAAATTGGCAATCACACACTTCAACTATTATCGGTGGAATAGTTGCTATTGCTACTGCATGGAGTACAATTGATATGAGTACATTTGATATTAGTAAGGATTGGAATAAGTTAATAATACCTGCTATAATAGCATTAGGTGGGTATTTAACAAAAATAAATCATGAAAATAACGAAAGTAAGTAATAACCTAATTGAATTAATTAAAAAGTTTGAAGGCTTTAGCAAAATACCTTATTTGTGTCCAGCAAATGTTCCAACGATTGGCTATGGTAGTACTCGTTATGCCAATGGCGTAAAAGTTACCTTAAAAGATAACCCAATAACCGAATTACAAGCTATTGAGTTACTAAAAGATACTTTAAAACAGTACGAATTAGCAGTAGATTCTTATTGTAGAGATGATATAAACCAAAACCAATTCGATGCATTAGTTGACTTTGCTTATAATTGTGGAAATGCTAATTTAAAAAGTAGTACATTGCTCAAAAAAGTAAATGCAAATCCAAACGACATAACAATAGGTTTAGAATTTGCAAAGTGGAATAAAGGTGGAGGAAAAATACTAAATGGATTGGTTAAAAGAAGAGCCGCAGAAAGCGAATTATACTTTAGATAGTGTAGAACTTGAACGAGCAAAAATAGTGGCTATAATCGAAGCTAAATACAAGCAAAAAGAAATAGATAAACGCACAGTAGAAACTAATAAGAAAAAACGCAAATAAAATGTTTTTTATATTCAACTAATTTTACCAATAATGTTAAATCAATTAAACAAAATGAAATCAATTTATTCAATCCTAATAGCTTTACTTTATTGCTTAATTTGTAGCTGCTACACTAAGCATAGAGCAATTGAAAAGTTTTGCTCAAAAGATACAGCGCAAGTAATACTAACGATTCACGATACTATTTTAGTTGATTCTATTCAAGTAGATACTGTATTCAATGATAATATTGATTCGGTTTATATTACAAAAGATAAATTAGAGATTGTTTACGTTAAAAAGTTTGGCAAAATATACATAGAAGGTAAATGCAAAGGAGATACTATATATTATGAGAAAAAAGTATTGATTGAAGTACCAGTAGACTGCCCTAAATTAGTTTGGTATAAACAACTTGGTGCTGATTATTGGTTTATCCTTCCGTTAATAATCTTAATTATATTTATTTTAGGTTACATTCGCAAAATATTAAACAATGGATAATGAAAGATTATAAAATAGCATACGAATTTAATGGCAGAAAAATGTACACAATAGTACGAGCAAGAAATATTGAGGATGCAAAGAAGCAAATCAATGATAGGCTTAATTTTATTGAGGTAAAAGACATTACACCACCTGATGTAACAGTTGATATACTTAAGAACTTATTTGGAATGAACTAATGAAAATGCGACCAAGAATAACACAAGAAGAGTACGATAATATCAAGAAAACAAGAATTGAAAATAATCAGAAGCGAGTGTTAGTTATTGGTGACTTACATGAGCCTTTTTGCTTAGATGGATATTTTGAGTTTTGCAAAGATATTTACACCAAATATAAATGTACAGATATAGTATTTATAGGCGATATAGTAGACAACCATTTTTCAAGTTACCATGAAACTATTCCTGATTCAATAGGTGGTGGTGATGAATTAGAGTTTGCAATTAGCAAACTAAAGAAATGGCACGATTACTTCCCTAATGCTACTGTGATAATAGGCAACCACGATAGGTTAATAATGCGCAAAGCACAAACAGGTGGCATAAGTTCTAAATGGATAAGAGATTATAAAGATGTTCTTGAAGTTCCGACCTGGAATTTTGTAGATAGACATATAATTGATGGAGTTCAATACTTACATGGTGAGGGTGGCACAGCGAAGGTTAAATGCAAAGGTGATATGATGAGTACAGTTCAAGGTCATTTACACACACAGGCTTACACAGAATGGTTCGTAGGTGCTAACTTCAAGATATTTGGAATGCAAGTCGGTTGTGGAATTAATCACAAGCATATAGCGTTCTCATATGCAAAGTACGGAAAGAAACCAGCAATCGGTTGTGGTGTGGTTATAAATGGAACTACTGCAATCAATGAATTAATGGAACTATGATAAGTAGCTTTCAAATATTAGGGCAAACAATTGAAGTCATTATTGACAACGAATACTGCCACAAAAATAAGTGCTATGGTCAATTCATACCATTTGAAAATAAAATAATAATAGCAAATAAATTTAAATCAAAAAAAGTTTGGGTTGATTACAAACAAGAAATAATAGATGCTACGTTTTACCACGAATTGATGCATTGCTTACTATTTTATTCAAACTCAAATGAATGGTTGAATGAGGAATTTGTAGATAAACTTGGAAACTTCCTGCACCAGTATGAAATAAGTAAAAAATAGATACTAATTAAATTTAAAAAGAAGCCTAAATATTAAGTTATTTGGGTTTTTTTATGTCCTTTCAAAAAATAAATTCGTTAATTATCAAACACTTATAAAATTATTAAAAAAATTATTATGTTTTGTAATAAATATATTTATCTTTGTTGGGCAATAAAGCAATAACAAAAATAAAAATTATGACAAACTTAAAAACAGCAACAGCCAATGATTTTAAAATAGGAACAGTTTTAATTTCTTCAGAAGGCTACCAATTTAAATTAATAAGTAAATATGATAATGGTGTTTGGGAATGTAAAAACAGAATACACGTAGAATCAGAAGCAAAATTTTATAAAGTTGCTTTATAATGTTAACAATAACACACACACCACAACCACTATCGTATAATAGATATACGATAGTAGGCGATAGTTTAGAAGAGTTAATAAATGATTGCCTAAAAAGAATAAGACCACAAAGTAAAATATATTACGAAAATGAATTAAAAATTGACCTGCTTAAATATAAAAAATCAATGATTGATGTACACGCAGGAGTAGGAATATCTTATATAATAATTTTAAACAACTAAAAAAAATGGAAAAAATCACATCAATAACATTTACTAATACTTTTTCAAAAGAGCATTTAGTAACAGTAACACTTTACAAATTAGAAATAGGCTATGCAGTATTAAGCGAGTTTGGATGTAAATTAGATGGACAAACAAGACTTACTTACTATGATGCAGAAGAATATTTTAACCTTGTAATTCAAGAAACAAGAAAAGCCTATCACTCAATGGAAATGCCATTTAACACAACTGAAACAAAATGAAAAATCAATTTTTAGAATTAATATTAGGAATAATTTTAGTAGCAGCAACATTTGCAATGCTATATGTAGCACTTTTAATAACACACAATTAATATGAAAATCACAATTAAAAAAACAATCGAAGAAACGCACGAACTTGAATTACCTGCGTACAGAAAGAACATTTGCTATTACTACAAAATAGTAAATGAAGAACAAGCAGTAACAATTAATTTTTCTGAAGGCAGAGAAGCAATAGCAATTAGTTATACAAGTATTGCTTTAAAATCCGATGACATTTGTACCCAAGAAGAGTTTGATGCCAAGTTCAATGAAGTATTTACTTTAATCAGCGAGAAAGCATCATTATGACACCATTAGAAAAAGCAAAATATTTAGTTGATAAAATCAATAATCAAAAAATAACTATTGAGGAATGGAATAAATGTTCTGATTATGTTAAAAATGATTTAAAAAGAATAGCATTAATAGCAGTTAATGAGATAATATCAATAAAATTATTATGGTTTCAAAAAGACACAAAAGAACTAAATTATTGGACAGAAGTAAAAGAGGAGATAAATAAATTATGACACCATTAGAAAGATACGAACTAAACTTTGCACCTACTCTTATAGACATATTTAGTGCAACTAAAGAACCAATTGCAGTTAATGTTAGTATGACAAAAGCAGCCCGACTTTTAAACACTAAAACCAGTTCAATAAGTGGAGCAGTAAGACGTAGTGGAATTTATACAAATCAAAAATCAAAACAAACATTTATTTTAAAATTATGCAAAAAGTAAGACTTAAAAAAGCAGTAGTTCAAGAATTACTACAAAAACAAGAATACATTGGAAAGTTAGCAGATATGTTTCAAGTCCAGTCACAAACAATTATTAAGCAGTTATTAGGTGAATCACCAAAACTATGTAGTTTACCTTATGTAAATGTTATAAAAACAATTTTAATGACTGAAGATAACATAGTAGAAATTTATAACGAGCAGGGAGGATACAAAGAATGAGTTTAGATTTAATAACTGAAAATGAAAACAAGTTAGCTATACTATGGCAGAATTATAAGAACTGTTTAGAACTAACTAATACTGGCGAATGCGATGACCAGGAATTTATAGAACTTGGCAAAGCAGCTAACAAATGGCGATTACAAAAGGAATTAGTAGAAAAATTAAAAACCGAAAAAAAATAAATTATGAAAAAGAAAACAATAGAAGAAGCAGTAATTGGATTATCACAGCTAATTAAAGACGACCCTGAGTTTTTTATACAAAAATCTAAAGAACAAACAGCAGTAGAATGGTTATGGAATTTAAGTAAACAAAGAGAATTAGATAAGTTTGATTTGGAACAAGCCAAAGAAATGGAAAAGCAACAAATAATTGATGCTTGGATAGCAACCGATAATGAACTACAAAGATTATCAGCAGAACAATACTACAACGAAACCTATAACAAATAAAATTATGAGCAGAATAGACACACTACGAAACCGATACGATAGAATAAACAGATTGCGCAACATTGCAATAAATGAACGCAACATTTTAAAAACAAAACAAGCGCAATGGTTACTGTATTCAATTACTTTAAATTTAAACATAATTAGCCAACCAACACAATGGAGTTAAATAAAAAAAGAGAAATAAACCACAATGATTATGTGCCAAATTTATTTAATGACCATTTTCAAAATTACAAAAGGTATAATATACCAAAAGCGCAATTGATTATTGCAGATATTCCATACAATATAGGCAAAGATGCATACGGTTCTAATCCAAGCTGGTATGAGGGTGGCGATAGTAAAAATGGTGAAAGCAAATTAGCTAATACGGAATTTTTTGATACCGATAAAGATTTTAGAATTACTGAATTTTTACATTTTTGCTCAACAATGATGAAACCTGAACCAAAAGAAACAGGAAAAGCACCATGTATGATTGTTTTTTGCGCATTTGAACAGCAATTTGAATTAATTGAAAAGGCTAAAAAATACGGTTTAAATAAATATATAAATTTAGTATTTAGAAAAAACTTTTCAGCACAAGTTTTAAAAGCAAATATGCGAGTAGTTGGAAATTGTGAATATGCTATTTTGTTATATCGTGATAAACTACCAAAATTTAATAATAATGGTAAAATGGTTTTTAATTGTTTAGATTGGACAAAAGATACTGAAACCGAAAAAATACATCCGACACAAAAACCTGTAAAAGTTTTAGAACATTTGATAAAAATATTTACAGATGAGGGCGAT
>Ga0209829_10000579_pt1 | contig 32387 bp, 20 predicted proteins | sample C_140205_EF_Meta_FD_187311 | JGI IMG/M metagenome (GOLD analysis project Ga0209829, IMG submission 187311) | Freshwater microbial communities from Lake Croche, Canada to study carbon cycling - C_140205_EF_MetaG (SPAdes) (version 2) | ecosystem: Environmental > Aquatic > Freshwater > Lake... | reverse complement strand
GGCGGGGAGAATGGATTTGTGGCGCTCGTCGATGCGGTCGCAGATGGCTTGGCCGACGAGATGGCTGGAGATCGCGTAACAGGTGAGGCCGTGGTCCTTTAGCATGGCCCACTTTTCGTGGACGTATTTTTTCGAGGTGGCGGCGGCATCGACATCGAAGTGATCGCCCCAGCAGGCAAGTTCGACGCCGTCGTAGCCCATCTTCTTGACGAGAGGGGCGAGTTTTTCGAGGGGGAGGTCGGCCCATTGGCCGGTGAACAGGGTGACTGGACGTGGCATGTTTTGTGTTTTCGGAGGGTTGAGGGCAGAAGGGGAGAGAGGGGGAATGACCAATGACTAATGTCTAATGACTCGTGACGCGTCTAGTGACGTGAGGGGCGGGCTGGGCGGCAAGAGGAAATCTGATTTATGGCGGGCAAAGTAGCTGGGGTTACGGGGGAGGAGCGAAAAATACTGTAGTCCATTTCTGCGCTTCGCTCGGGCGGGCGAATCGGTCAACTTGGACGGAATGGCTCTGCTGCGCTGTCTGAATACACTGGGTTGCCCGGAATTTTCGCTGGAGGAAGCATGCGCACTCGCCGCGCGGCATGGGCTTGCCGGGGTGGAATTGCGCGCGCTGGGCGGGACGGTGGAGCTAGGCGGATATCTTGCCCAGCAATATGGGTCGCCCGAGGGGCTGGCCGAAAAATTGCGGGCAGACCGGGGCCGGGGCGCGACTGAGCCGGCGGGGCGCGTGGTGGCGTTCAATACGTCGATGAAGCTCGTCGGCGGAAGTGCGGCGGAACGGGATCAGCTACTGGAGATCGCCCCGTGGGCAGAGGCGCTCGGGGTGCGGTGGCTGCGGGTGTTTGACGGCGGCAAAACGGCGGACGAGGGCGAGCTGGTCCGGGCGGTGGAGACGTTGCGGTGGTGGCGCCAAGAGCGGGCGGCGCGCGGGTGGCAGGTGAATTTGATGATCGAGACGCATGACGCGCTCTTCACGGCCGCGGCCATCGGACGGCTGCTGGCGGTCATGCCGGACGCGGCGATTTTATGGGACGCGCACCACACGTGGAAAAAGGGTGGCGAGAATCCGCTCGTCACGTGGCGGGCGATCCGCGCGAGTGTGGTCCATGTTCACGTGAAAGACAGTGTGAGCGTGCCGAGCGCGCGGCACCCGTTTACCTATGTGCTGCCGGGCGCGGGGGAATTTCCGATGGCGCCGCTGATGGCGGAGTTGAGGGCGGCGAATTTTTCCGGGCCGGTGAGTCTGGAGTGGGAACGGATGTGGCACCCCTCTTTGCCGCCGCTGGATGAAGCGCTGACGGTGGCGACGGCGCGCGGGTGGTGGTGAGTGGGAGGCGTAGGGCGGACTTCAGTCCGCTCTTGGACGAATCTGGGAAGACGTGGCGGAAGGCGGACTGAAGTCCGCCCTACTTGGTCCAGGGGTGCTCTTGCCACGCGCAGGCGAGACCGGCTTTGACGGGATTGTGGCGAATGTAGGCGACGCAGCGGTCCCACTCGGCGTCGTCACGCATCCAGCGGTCGAACCACTCGCGCTGCCAGAATGTGCCGGAGCGGTTGAGCGCGAGATTGATGTGGCGTGCGGTGCGGCCCTTCACGGCGCGCATGATTTGGCTCAAGTTTAGTCCGCAATCAGAAGCAGGGATCAGCAGCGCATGCCAGTGATTTGGCATCAGTGTGAAGTGCGGCACGGCGACGCCAACGGATTCCAGCCCCAAAAATTCTGCGGTGACGAGCGCGGCGATTTCAGGACGGGCGAGCCATGGTTCACCGTGACCGGCATCGAGATATTTCTCCATCGTCTGGAAATATTGACGCTGGAGCGCAATAAATTGGGGCGACTGCGGGATGACGGATTGGAGGGTCGCGTGAATTTCGCCGAGGCGGGCGACAACCTCGGCCGGCAGACTGTCGTGGCAGCGAACGGTGACGAAGTATCGGCCGTGTGCGACTTCCCAGTGTGGCAGTTTGCCGCGGGTGAACCGGGTGGTGTGCGTGATCGCGGACATGCGGGAGAGAATGGAGAACGAGTTGGGGGAACTGGGGTAGGGCGGACTTTAGTCCGCCTTGTTGTGGGTTGGGACGGGCGGAGTAGGGGGCGGCGGAAGGCGGAAGGCGGACTGAAGTCCGCCCTACTTTAAGGTGAGGGCCGTGTCGGTGATCGTGAGCTTGTCGGTTTTTCCGTCGGGGCGCGGGATCGTGACGGTGCCGTCGGGGGCGAGGGTGGCGGCGAGGGTGGCCGGTTTCGCGCCGCGCTCGGGCCAGAGAACTGAGTAAAGGGTGAACTCGGTGGCGCTTTCGTTGCTCTCGAGCGTGAGGTGCTGTTGCGGCGTCCATTTGCCCGTGAGATAGGCGCCGGCGACTTCGCCCGTGGCGTATTTTGGATCGACCGGCACCGGGAATTTGTCGGTCTGCGAGGCGCGCCAGGTGAGGTTGGCGGAGAGGAGTTGGGTCGTGAGCGAGGATTTTTTCTGCGCACCGATGATCGTGGCGGTGGAGGTGGCGGCGTTCCACGCGAGGGTGTGTTCGGCGTGGTAGAGCCAGGAGAGTTTGCCGGCGGTGGTCAGCACGACGCGGTCGCGGAGGACGACGTAGCGGGAGTCGATGAAGACGAGATCGCGGGTGACACGCTTCACGCGATCTTTGGGCTGGAGGGTCGAGTAGGCTTTGGTGGCGTCGCCGGTGGTCCAGACCGTGCGGGGTGATTCTTCGTAGCGGGTGATCTTGCCCGTGGAGGTCTTGGACTGCGCTTTTTGGCCGCGGCCGTCGATGAGGAGCGCGTTCTTGGAAATCGTCTGGCGCGTCCAACCTTGGTGGTGGGGCGAGTTGTGGAATTCGCGATACGCGGAATTAATCGCGAGGCTTTCGCCGTAGGCGTTGAAAATGAAACTATTTTGGTCAGCGTGGCTGTGACTGAAGGAGCCGTATGGGGAGGACTTGAAAGTCACGTGGATGTCGTCGGCGGGTTTGCCGAGGGCGCTGTGCAGGGAAACCCAGCCGACGTCGCGGAAGTAGCGGTGCGACGGGAGCGTGGTGAGGGCGACCGGTTTCGGCAGGGCACGGGCGCTGGCGATAAAGTTGCGGAAGAGAAATTCGGCGGCGGTGGGATAGGTGCGGCTGAGATCTTCGAGGCCTTTGTCGACGGGCCGCGTGCGGGCGTCGGTGCAGAGGGCGGCGTAGGAAAGGAGGACGCCGTTTTGCTGGACGCGAGCGACGTGCTCCATGTAGTCGGCGATCACTGGTTCGAGGTTAAAGCGGCCGGCGTTGGACGCATCGCCGAAGGTCGTGTGCGGGTAGGGTTGGACGTGGTAGATCGCGAAGAGCGGGGAGTTTTTCCAGAAGGGTGAAGCGTAGGCGAGCGGGTCGCCGAGGGAGAGGAGGGCGTCTTGGAAGGTGGCGTGTTCGAAGGTGCCGCGCCAGTAGGCGTTGCCCTCGCCCCAGCCGCCGTCGTCACCGCCCCATGGAGAAAACTGATCGCGATAGAATTTGTAGGCGTAGGCCCACCATTCGCGAGACTCGGGCAGATCGTCCCAGAGGGCGAGGGCGGTGAGGCCGGTCATCGGCATGAAGCGGACCGGATGCGAGGAAATGTCGGAGGCGATGGAGTTGCGCTGGGTCTTCGAGATGTCGCCTTCTTTTTCGATCCACGCGACGGAGCGAGTGCCGCGGATTTTGAAATGCGCGAGGATGGTGGCGCGGTCGGCGGGGGAAAGTTTCGCGCGGAGTTGGTCGTAGACGAGGGGGAGTTTGCGCCAGAGGCGGAAGTGGGCCTCGTCGTTGTAGTGGATGTCGGTGGCACCGACGACGTCGCCGGATTTCCAGTCGGGGGCGAAGTGCCACGCGGAGGTGGCGAGGAGGATGGCGCGGGCTTGGGCGAAATATTTTTCTTCGCCGGTGACGATCCAACAGAGGGCGGCGGCTTCGGCGACGCCAGAGACGCGTCCGCAAACATCTTGGACGGCGCGCCATTTGTCGGCTTTGGCGGAGTCGCGTTTCGAGGGCGACGGGTCGCCGTAGGTGAGGGGCTCGGCAGGGACGGTGTAGGTGGCGTAGTCGCGGTCGAGGTCGCGCTTGATGAGGGCGAAGGCTTTGGCGCCCTCGCCGGTAGTCACGTAGGTGCGGAAGGCATCGGCGCGGCCGGCGAGGAGGTTCGTGCGCGGGGCGGTGGCGGGGACGATGCTGGTGGGGTCGGGGGCGGCGTGGGTCGTGGAGGCGGCCGCGACGAGGCACAAAAAGGCGCAAAAAGCGGAGGTGATGGAGCGCATGACGGAAGTGGCTTGTAACCTTTTGGGCGATAGGGGGCGGGCGGGCGAACAGGGAGAGAACGAGAATGATTATGAGAACGAATCTAGGGGAGCGCGGGGAGGGACCCGTGGGAGATTTCCCAGGGGCCGAGCTTGGGGTGCGTGAGTTTCCAGGTGTCGGCGGAGGCCGAGACGACATTCCACGGGGCGGATTCGGCGCGGTCGGTGCCGCTCGATGCGAGGGCGGAAGGCGGCGGGGGATTCGGTGGCGGGAGCGGCGGCCAATGCGGGCACAGGGACGGGTCCGCCCACTACGGAAGAGGAGTCTTCGGGAACGGTTTGGAGATAGTGCGCGGCGAGGAGGAGCGGGCGGGCGAATCCTTCGAGGCGGTCGGCTTGGGCGTCGTGGTCACTGGCCGGTCCGGCGATGACCATGCTCGCGTGGCCGGGCTGCATGAGCGCGGCGAGGGGCTCCATGAGACGGTGGGCGGAGGATTGCCAGTGGAGGTAGGTGGCGGGGAGAGGCATGGATTTTAGATGGATTGCCGCGTCCCCCCCCTGCGCGGGACTCGCAATGACAAAACGTGGACTCAGGTGGAGCGCTCGTAGACTTCGGGGGTGACGAGCGACTCGAGTGCTTGGCCGGTGAGGAAAGCGCGGAGGTTGCGGAGGGCGTGGGCGGTGGCGTCCGGGTAGCGATCGAGGGTGGGGCCGGCGAAATGGGGGGTGAGAAATACGTTGGGCAGGCCGCGCAGCGGGTGTTCAGCGTGGAGCGGTTCGGTGGCGAAAACATCGAGGCCGAATTGGATGTTTCCCTCGCGGGCGACGGTGATGAGGGCGGTCTCATCGACGATGGCGCCACGGCCGACGTTCACGAAGGCGGCGCCGGGCGGGAGCAGGCGGAGAAGTTTCTCGTCGACGATGCCGGTGGTCGCGGGAATGAGCGGGGCGAGTTCGACGAGCACGTCGCTGGTGGCAAAGAGGTCGGCGAGGGAGGGCGCGCGGCGGATGCCGTAGTCGCGTTCGGCGGCGTCGTCGACATCGGGAGCGAAGACGCTGATCGGGCAACCGAAGGGGCGCACGAGGCGGATGAATTCACGGGCGACGGGGCCGAAACCGTGGATGCCGATGCGGCGTCCGAAGAGGGACAAGGCGCCGGTCGGGCCGTTTTTCCAGGCACCCTGTTGGTGCATGGCGAACGTCCATTGGGTGGCGCGACGCAGGCAGGTGAGTGTGTGGAGGAGGGCGCACTCGGCGACGATGCGGCTGACGGAGCTGCCCCAGTTGGTGAGGACCAGACCGCGTTCGAGATGGGCGCGGGTGACGAAGGTCTTGACGGTGCCGGTGAGGTAACAGACGTAGCGGAGGCGAGGCGGCAGGGTGGCGGGCAGGGCGGGGGTTTTCCAGCAGGCGAGGAGGATGGCGGGGTCGGCGGAAGCGAGTTCGCGGGCGAAGTCGGCTGCGTTTAGGCCGGTGGGATCGAGCTGGCGGAAGTCGGGGGCGAGGGCACGGAGCTCAGCGAGCTGAGGTGCGGGAAAGAAGTTCTCCGCCTCGTAGGGCGTGAGGACGACGAGTAGGGACGGGGAAGGCATCGGGAGGGGGCGCGGGACTAGGGGTGAGAGGCGAGGGTATTTAGGCGGAGGGAGGGAGGCACTCGAGGAGATCGAGGGTGGGTGACGGGTTGAGTTGCCAACGACCGAGGCCGGCGGGGACGAAAAATTTATCGAAGGGACGAAGCTGGTGGGACACGCCGTTGACGGTGAGCGTGCCGGTGCCGGCGGTGACGATGCCGATGAAGCATGCGGATTCGTGACGGGTGACCGGGCCGCGGTGATGGCTCTTGCGAAGGCGGAAGCACGGCGTGCGCTCGGGTCCGATGAGGTTGTCTTGAAAGGAATCGGGGCCGAGGGCGCGGGCACGGCGGGGTGGGCAAAACGCTTCGGTCGCCACGCGGTCGACGGACCAGCGACTGAAATCAAAAACATCGAGGCAGAACTCGAGGCCGCGGCCCATGAAGCGGGCGCTCTCGGGGAGAGTGTAGCCGCCGCGTTCGAATTCGAAGCGCACGACCAGATCGCTGGGCTCCATGATTTCGGCGAGGAGGAGGCCGGGGCCTAGGGCATGCGGAACGCCGCCGGGGACGATCAAGGTATCGCCTACCTTGACGGGGATGCGGTCGAAACAGCCTTCGAGGCCGGCGATGTCCTGAGTTTCGATGAGACGGCGAAGCTGGTCGCGAGAAGGCGGACGCTGGAATCCGAGATACAAATACGGTGGGTGCGGCAGATCTTCGCGGACGGCGAGAATGTGATAGGCCTCAGTTTTTCCGGAGGGCGCGTTGAGGAATTCTTGGGCGAACGCGGCGGTGGGGTGCGCCTGAAGATGGAGGCGGATCGACGGGTCGAGGAATTTGACGAGGAGCTGGGGGATGGCGCCGAAGCGGGCGGCGTGCGCGGCGCCGAGGTAGTAGGCGGGATCGGAAGAGAGCAGATCGGCGAAGTTGTGTGGCGTCGGGTCGTCCCCGCAGTGGACGGGAGAGAGGCCTTCGGGGAGTTGAGCGCTGGAAACGGAGTGGCGGGTGGCGTCGGGGGGATTGAGCGCACGGGTGGTGGAGGCGATCCAGTCTTCGGGGAAATGGGTGTCGGCGGGCGAGCATGCGGGCACGGGGACGTGCCCGCCCACCCCGGAGGCGAGTTGGTCGAGGGTGCGGCCGCCAAGGTAGGTGCGCCAAACGCGGTTGGGCGGGAGACGAAGGATTTTTCCGTGAGGTGCCATCGCGGGAGATTACGCTGAGGGGTTTAGTTTTTTCGACGCACGGGAGCTAAGGAGCAGCGCTGCGCCAATGACACTCACGAGGCTGCCGCAGCCGACAAACGCGAGCCGACCGACGAGCGGATTGGGAATGAGGGCGAGGAGCGTGACGAAGGCGCCGTAGGCGAGGCAGAGCCAGGCGACGGCGGATTGTTGGCGGGCGTCGTTGCCCTCGCCTTCCTCTTTGGCGAAGTCGACGGGCTGGTTGAAGCGGGTGAAAAACTCGGAGACGTTGGCTTTGTGTTCGGGCGTGGAGCCATTCCAAAAATAGACGGTGCCGAGGAACCAGAGAGAGCCGACGGCGACGTTGCCGAAAAGCTCGATCGATTGGCGCCAATATTCGCGGACGGTTACGTCGAGCACTCCGGTGTGGCCGAAGAAGTTGGCGGCCCACTCCGGAGTCAGAAAACGGCTGATGCTCAATGAGCAGAAGAATCCGACCAGCACGGTGCTCCACGCGGACCAAGGGGGCGTCCGGCGGACGAGCAGGCCGAGCACCAATGGCACCATGATCGGTGTGCCGATCAAGATGCCGAGACGCTGCGTCATGGTGAAAAGACTCATGCCCTTGAGTTCGCTGAGTTTGAGGCCGACGAGAATCACGCCGATCCCGAGGCAGGCGGTGGCGAATTTGCCGGCGCGCAGCAGATGAGCGTCGGGAGCGTTGGGTTTGATGATGGGCTGGTAAAAATTCTTGATGAAGTAGCCGGCGTTTTTGTTCAGACCGGCATCCATCGACGACATGGTCGCGGCGAAAATACCGCTGACGAGCAGGCCCATCATGCCAACGGGCATGACGTCGCGCGCGATGGCAATGAAGGCGGCCTCTTCGGGATTCTTGAGGGTGGGAAAGACGGCGTGGAGATCCGGATAGACGATGCGGGCCACCATCGGCGGGATGAACCAAATGACGATGCCGACGAGAAACAAGCCGGCGCCGAGGAAGCCGGCCCAACGCGCGTGGCGACCGTCTTTGACGCAGAGATAGCGGTTGGCGTCGTTCAGATTGTTGGTGGAGATGATCTGTTTGAGGATCATCGCGAGGCACCACAGGCCGAGAAAATCGGTGGAGAAAACCTGCCCGAGATCGAGGTGCGTGGCGGGCAATTGCGAGATGAAGCCACCGAGGCCGCCGACTTTCATGAGAGCGAGCACGGTGACGGCCAGGCAGACCGGCATGAGAATGAGCACCTGAATGAAATCGCTCGCGAGGACCGCCCAACTGCCACCGATCAGCGCCATGAAAAGGACGACGAGTCCGGTGCCCAGAATGGTCAGACTGACGTCCAAGTTGAAGACGGCGGCAAAGAAGACCCCGAGTGCGTTGAGCCAGATGCCGGCCTGGAGGAGGCCGAGCGGGAGTTGGAGCCAGGTAAAGACTTGCTCGCTCGCCGCACCGAAGCGGGTGCGGATGGCTTGAATGCTCGTGACGACGCGGAGCTGGCGGAAACGGGGGGCGAAGTGGAGGGCGTTGAGCAGGAAGCCAAGGGAGTTGCCGATGTAGATGACGATGATGGGCCAACCGTCGCTGTAGGCTTTGCTCGCGGCGCCGGTGAACGTCCACGCGCTGAACGCCACCATGAAGGCGGAGCCTCCCACCATCCACCAAAGGGCTTTGCCGCCGCCGCGAAAATATTCGGAGACGTTGGTGACGAAGCGGCGGAAGACCCAGCTGATCGCCAGCATGTAGACGAAGTAGAAAACGAGAACAGCGTAGTCGTAAGAGGTCATGGAGGGTGGGCAAACCGAGGCCGCGAGAAGGAGGGAATCACTCAGGGTTAATAATTATGAAGTGCCAAGAGGAAAGTTGGGAGCCGTGCGGCGTGGTGGGGTGGGTGGTGCAGAGGCCCGATCCCGTTGCTTTCGCTCGCAGCCAAAAGACGTGAGGGGCCGGGACAAAGCCCGCCTTACTTCGGGGCCGGGCCGGTGGTAGCACCGACGAAGAGTTGGGCGGGGAGCATCAGATCGGTAAACGTACCGTGGTCGTCGGAGGTACTGCCGAGGACGAGACGGGCGGCGGCCTCGCCGAGTTTTTCAGGATTGGAGCCGGCGGCGGTGATGCTCGGCCTGCTTTCGGTCGCGACGGGAGAGAGGTCGGCGCTGGCGACGCTGATGTTTGCGGGAACGCTGAGGCCGCCGCGTTCGAAGGCACGGGCGGCGCCGGCGGCCATCAGGGTGTTGTAGCAGACCCAGGCGGTGGGGAAATCTTTGCGGCGGGCGTGCGGGAGAATGGAAAGCACGGCCTCGGCGCCTTCGGCGCGGTCGCCCTCCTTGAGTTTGACGGAGTAACGCGGATTGATGGAGAGGTGGTGGCTGGCCAGCGCAGAGTCCAAGGCGTGCAGACGGGCTTCATGGCGACCGAGGCCGACATTGCCACCGAGCCAGCCGAAGCGCCGGTGACCCCAACCGTGGAGATGGTTGACGAGGGCTTCGAGGGACTGGGGTTCGTTGCCGAGGACCGAGTGGCAGACGCCAGGATAGCGGGCGGAAACGGCGACGACGCGGAGATCGAAGCGGCGAAGTTTATCGAGGAAAGGCCGGGCGACCTCGCCAACGAGAACGATGCCCTGGAAGGAGTGGCCGGCAGGAAAAAAACGGCTGAGTTTATCGCCGTCGAGTTGGTCTTCGGCGCCGAGAAAGACGGCGGTGAATTCGCGGGCCTCGAGGGCAAGGTGCAAGCCGTGCTGAACGTGGCCGAAATACATGGTGGGTGTATTTAGACGGAGCGGCGCGCGGAGAATAATTCCGACCTGGCGGGGTTGGGCGGCGGGAGATGACGCGAGGTGCATGCCCTTCGGGTGATAGCCGCGCTTGGTGGCGTGGGCCCAGATTCGATCGTAGGTTTCGGCGCTGATGCCGGCCTTGCGTCCGTTGAGGACGAGGGAGACGAGGGCCTGGGAGATGCCGAGCTCCTTGGCCAATTGGGTTTGGGAAACTTTTTTCGGGCGGGACACGCCCGGAGATTTAATAATTAGGAGTGGGCGGCAACGAATTATTAAATCGAAGTCAGCGGGGCTGGTTGGGCGGGGCGCGAAGCGCGATGGGCGGAGCGAGCTGGATCGTCGTTTCGCGGGATCGCGCGAGTGAAAACAAGGCGGGGCGGAGACTGCGCCCTATTTGTAGAGCCAGTATTTCTGGCTCTGTTGTTGGTAGATCTTGGCCTGCTCGCGCCACTGTTTCAGCCAGCGTTCGAGGTCGGTATTTTTGCCGTTGGCCGAGAGGTCGTTGAAGAATGCGCGCGAACCCATGAGATTGAGGAAGAGGCTGCGTTGGGGGGTGGCGGAATAAGTGAAGGGATTTCTGGGCTCCAGTTTGCACGCGAGGCGCATGAGATGAAAATTCAACTCGGTAGGCCGCCAGGCGTCGTAGTCGCGGATTTCGATGTAGAGGCCGGTGCCGGCCTTGCCGGTTTTGGTGTTGGGTGCGCTGACGCGGCGGAAATCGATGCCGGGTAGGTTGAGCGCACGGAGTTCTTTTTCGTAGACGTCGATCTTGGTCGTGAGGTGTGACACTCCGCGAAATTGATACTGCGAGCCGACGCCATGCTTGAAACCGCCGAGTTCGCAACCGAGGCCGGTCATTGGGTAGCCCTTGACTGCCTCGAAATCGGGGATGAGCGGGGACGTGGGAATCCAAGTGAGGCCGGTTTCGGTCCAGCGCATCGAGCGCGTCCAGCCGCGCATGGGGATGACGGTGAGTTTACCCTTGGCGCGCTGCGCATCGGTAAGCGAGTGGCGGCCGGGCGGCTCGGGGGCGTCTTTGGTCATTCGCGCAAGCTCGCCCATGGTGAGGCCGTGGACGTAGGGGACGCGGAACGCGCCGACGTAGCTCATGAGGTCGGCGTCCATCGGAGGTCCGTCGGCTTTGAGGCCGCCGAGGGGATTAGGGCGATCGAGGATGATAATCTCGACGCCGAGCTCGAAGCACGCGGACATGGCGCCCTTCATCGCGCTGATGAACGTGTAGCTGCGCGTGCCAATGTCCTGCAGATCGACGACCATTGCGTCGAGGTCCTTGAGTTGGGTCTTGGTGGGTTTGCGGGTCTTTCCGTCGTAGAGGGAGCGGACGGGGAGACCGGTGCGCGAATCGGTGTAGTCGTTGTAGTTTTTTCCGGCAGGGAACTCGCCATTGATGCCGTGCTCGACGGCGAAGAGGGCGACGAGTTTGACACCGGCGGCGCGGCGGAGGACGTCGGCGGTGGGAATGCCACGTCGGTTGACGCCGGCGGGATGGGTGAGGAGGCCGAGGCGTTTGCCTTTTACGGCGGCGAAGCCATCGGCTTCGAGGACGTCGATGCCGAGGAGGAGTGGGCCGGATTTTTCAACGGGTGCCGACGGAGGCGCGGTGGTGACTTGCGGCGTGACGAACGGAGCGGCGGGCTTGGGGGCGGGCGGCTGGCTCGCGCTGCAACCGAGGAGGCCGAGCAGCGGCACGAGGAGCGGGAGCAGTGGTTGGAGAAACGGGAGGCGGAGCGTGCCGGACATGAGAGATCGGGGATCGGAAGTCGGAGATGGGAGATCGGAGATAGGAGATGGGCGGCGCGGTGCGGTCGAGCGGGAAGCTGGTAGGGGAGGCTGGCCTTACGCGGTTAAGTTCGTTACTAAAATAAACCGAATTCTCAGAGGGAGTGTCACGTAATACGTGACACTTTTTCAGGGCGGTTTTTGAGAGCAAAGTAACCGTGTAATGCTAGAGGACGTGGCGGACGGCGGCGGTGAGGAGGGTCGGGGCGGTGCGGAGGGCTTCGGGCAGCGGGGTGCCCGGCGGGGTGATGGCGTGGAGCGTGAGGCGCTCGCGTGGCGCGAGGGTGGAGACGGCACCGGCGAAGACGTGGACGGGTTTGCCGAGTGCGAGGGCGCGGGCGGCGACGGCGCCGGGGCCCTTGCCGGTGAGCGAAGTGTCGTCGAAACGACCTTCGCCGGTGATCACGAGATCGGCGGCAGCGAGTTTGCGCTCAAGGTCGAGCCACGCGGAGACGAGGTCGAAGCCGGGCAGGAGTTTCGCGTCGGCAGCGGCCATGAGGCCGAAAGCAATACCGCCGGCGGCTCCGGCGCCGGGGATGGCCATGAGCGAGTCGGGGCGTTGGGCATGGGCGCAGAGGAGCAGGGCGAGGCGAGAGCTTTCGTGATCGAGGCGGGCGAGATCGGCGGGGCGCAGGCCTTTTTGCGGGCCGTAGGTGGCGGCGGCGCCGCGGGGACCGAGGAGGGGATTGGTCACATCGCAGGCGATGCGGATGGGTGGAAGAGCGGAGGAAAATGGAGCGTTTCCGGAGATCCGGGTGACTTGCGACCAGTGGGCGGGGATCGGCGGCGAGATGATGGTGCCGTCGTCCGCATGGAACGAGAGGCCGAGCGCGGCGAGGGCGCCGAGGCCGAGGTCGCTCGTGGCGCTGCCGCCGACACCAAGGAGAATCGCGACGACACCGGGACGAGCGGCGGCGAGACGGATGAGTTCACCGGTGCCGAGGGTGGTGGCCTGCCATGGGTCGCGTTGATCGGGAGCGAGGAGCGCGAGGCCCGAGGCGGTGGCCATCTCAACGACCGCGACGGTCGGTGGAATGTCCAATGACGAAAGACTAATGTCGAATGCGAGCAGGGCGCGGGCGGAGGCGGGGATGTTGGCGAGCGGGACGAAGCCGATCGTGGCGGGCGTGAGCGCGCCGCGGGGGCCCGTGACGTTGTGGGTTTCAACGGTGCCGCTGGCGGCGCGGGTGAGGATCTCGCAAAAACCTTCACCGCCGTCGGCGAGGGGACGCAGGTCGAGGGTCCAATCGGGGTGGCGCTCGCGCAGGACGGCGGCGGTGAGTTCGCAGGCGACGGGCGCAGTCAGCGAGTCTTTGAATTTGTCGAAGGCGAGGAGGACGTGCATGGGCGCGAGGCTAGCTGGATTGCCGCGTCGCTGCGCTCCTCGCAATGACAGAAAAATGGCGCGGGCGGAGGGATTGGCGTGTCGCCGTAGGCAGCTCGCAATGACAAACGGCAGAGGGCGGTTCGGAGACCCGGCCCTCCTTTAAAAGCCGCCGGTGAGGCCGGCGGTGTAGGTGAAGCCGAGGTTGTTCGCGATGGCGAAGCGGCTCCAATCAGGGGAGCCCTCGACCACGCGGTAGCGCGTTTTCTGGGCGTTGGTGACGTTGCGACCGGAGACGAAAAGACGGGCCCAGCGGGTGACACTGTATTCTACGCTGAAGTCGACGGTCGTGTAGGGCGGGAAAAAACTGTCGCCGCGGATGGCGGGATTCGTCGCCGAGGCGGCGATATCGAGGCGTTGGCGATAGACGCGGCCGTTGCGTATGACGCCGACCGTGGCGCCGAGTTTGCCGCGGTTGTAGCGCATGGAACTCTTGAATTGGTTCTCATAGTAATTCTGGAAATCGCTGCCGATGTTGCCGGCGGTGTAGTTGAAGCGCGCGAGGTGATTGTGGTTAAAGCTGCCGGTGAGGCTGAGGCCCTTCGCGAATGACGGGAGCCAGCGATCGAGGGGTTGGCGGATGGAGAGTTCCTCGCCGTTTACTTGGCCGATGCCTTGGTTGATCCACGTGGTGCTCTGGAAATTGAGGAACGACGGTTCAAGGTCGAGGGCGGCGAGTTTTTCGGGTGTATCGAGCAGGATGAGCTGTTGGACCTGCACGTTTTTGATGTCTTTGACGAAGCCGCCGAGGCTGATCACGCCGCCTTGGGCGGTGTAGTATTCGAAGTGGGCTTCGTAGTTGTTGGCGGTCCAAGGACGGAGCGCGGGGTTGGGGCGGTTGGCGGTGCCGACGGCGATGCCGGCGTAGGTGCCGGTGGTGACGGGATTGTAGTCGAGGCTGGTGCTCGGGATGATGGCGCGGCCGAAACGATTCTTCGCCCGGGTCTGCGCCCAGCCGATGCGGAAGATGAGATTTTCGCGGAGGTTGTAGTTAAGCTGGAGGCTGGGGAAGTAGCCTTCGTTTTGGCCGGTGCCGCGCGCGCCCTTGCGCAGGTAGCGGAGGAGATTGCCGGCGAGACTTTGATCGACGAGGCCGCGGCTCGTCACGTAGCGCGCGCCGCGGTCGAGGCTGCCGCGGGCGACGGCTTCGGCGCGTTCGTAGCGGACGCCGCCCGAGTAGGTGAGGCGGTTGTGGAAAAATGCGCCGCTGAACTCGAGCCAGGGCGCGTAGGTGCGCTCGTTGACCTCGTAGGGTTCGGTGGTCGAGAAGCGGTAGGACTCCGCGTCGCGATATTGAAACCAGTCAGGGTGCTCTTGGTAGAGCGCGTAGAGGCGGCGCATGCTCGTGCGAGTAACGGCGGGAAAATCATAGTAGGTGTCGCGCTCGGGGAGGACGTGGACGGCGGCGATCTGTGCGGCGTTGTCATCGGCGGTGCTGGCCAGGTGGTCGGGGCCGACGAAGGTCCAGAGGTTGGAGTCGTAGCGCTGCACATTGCGAAAAAGTTCGTCGTAGTCGTAGCCGAGGCGGATCGAGAACGGGTTTTGCGCGAGCGAGAACGTGCGCTTGGCGCGGAGGCGGAGGGCGGCGATGGACTCCTCGGTTTTGCCGGTGCGCGAGACGGCGCCGCCGATGGTCATGTTGGCGGGGTCCTGCCAATTGATCTCGGGGCCGATCACTGCGGGGGTTGGGCCGACGGCGGCGGTGTAGGCATTGGACTTGATCGTGCGGGCGTTGAACTGCGGGCCGTTGTCGAGGAAGTTGAGGGTGATGAGTTGGCGGGAGGCCGTGCCAGTGCCGAGGCCGGTAAGCGGGAGCGTAGAGCCGGAGAGGGTGTTGCTGCCGAAGAAGCCGTCGTCGGTGTCACGGAAGGTGTGACGTGAGCGGGAGAACGAGCCGGCCGCGTTGAGCTGCCAATCGCCGCGGCGCCACTCGGCATCGACGGCGTTGGTGAAGGTGTCCTTCGTGCCGTTGCGCCACGCTTCGCGCAAATCGTAGCGGATGGAGCCGGCCCCGAGATTGCCGTAGACGAAGTGTTCGTCGTTGGTGCCCGGGGCCCCGAGCGGGGCGTCGAGAACGGCGGCGGTGACGGCGGTGCTCTGGGCGCCGGTGTTCCAGGTGAAGCGGATATCGTCGCCGGCGCGCTCTTGGTAACGGCCGCCGCTGACGGAGTAGGAGACCTTGAGCGCGCGCGTCGGCTTCCAGTCGAATTTGGCCGAGGCGCTGTCGGTGACGTCCTGTTTCGGGTTGTCGTGCAGGCCCTCCGTGGTGGGGGACGGGTTGGAGGCGCTGACGGTGGTGAGCGGCTTGCCGGCGGCGAGCCGGGCGCGGGCGGCCGCGGCTTGATCGGCGGTGCCGAAATTAACCGTGGGAAAAGACCAGTGCACGCGGGCGAGCACGTCGTTGTGGTTAAACGTGAGGGCGTAACCGAAGGTCTTGGACACAGGATCGGTCCAAGTGACCTTGAGGTTGGGGCGCCAGCCGGGCACGCGGGTGTCGCGGATGCCCGAGCGCGCGCCGAGGGCGAAAGATTCGTGGTCGGTCGTGAAGAGAGCGTTGTAGGTGAAGCGGGCGCGGCTGGCCTCGAAGGCGGAGCGGCGAATCATGTTGACGGAGCCGCCGATGGCGTTGGCGCTGTCTTCGGGCGTGCGGAGGAGGCGGATCTCGACGCGGGAGATGTCGGCCGAGGAGGAGCCCATCATCTCGAAATTGCGGTCGCGGTTGCCGGTGCCGAGGGTGGACGTGGAGGCGGAGGCGGTGGGCATGCCGTCGAACCGGATCTCGGTGTTGACGGGGTCGAAGCCGCGCACGCTGACGCCGACGATGTTGTTGGCGAAATACTCCACGCTGACGCCCGGGAGCCACTTCATGAGCTCGCCGGGATTGGAGTCGGGGAGCGTCCCGAACTGATCGGCGGAGACGACGCTCTTCTGGCCAAGGGCGACGCGCTGCTCGTTGACGGCGATGGCAGCGGCGTCGGTTTCCTTTTTCGACTGCACGGTGAAGGCGTCCATTTTCACGGTGCCGGCGGACTCACCATAGCGCGTCTGGCTCGCGAGCGTGATGTCGCGTTGGGTGGTCTGACCTGCGGAGATATCGACGGGAATTTCCTGTTCGTCAAAGCCCGCGAAACGCACGCGCAGCGTGGTGGAGCCCGCAGGAACGCCGGCGAGACGAAACGTGCCGCTCTCATCGGTGAGCGCGACGAGCTCGGTGCCTTTGAGCGAGACGCGGGCGTTGTTGAGATAGTCGCCGGAGACGGCGTTTTTCACGCGGCCCTCGATGGTGCCGGTTTTAGGCGAGGAGGAGGGCGTTTGCGCCCGAGTGCCGAAGGCAACAGTGAGCGAAAGGCACGCGGCGACGGTGAGGCGAAGGATCCGGAGCGGGATGGTCATGGGGTAGGCGACCAAAGAATCCGAACTGGATCCCGACGATGCGACGATGAAAATCGCCGGCTGCAACGCGCAGATGAAATCTCGGTTGCGTTACGGCGCGCTGACGAACGCGAAACGTGGCACGAGCCGGCCGTTTACCTCGACGGTTTCGGCAAACATCGCCTGCGGACGGACCCAGAAACCGTGGTCACCGTAGAGCATTTGGTAGACGACGAGGACCTCCTGCGTCTCGGAATGGCGGGCGAGATGGTGCACGCGATACTCGTTGCCCTTATAGTGGCGATAGCGGCCGGGGCGAGGTTCGGCGGGGAGGGGCGGGAGGGGGACGGACATGGTCAGGTGGCTTCGGGTGGGCCGACGTGGGTGATTTTCAGCTTGGGAAAATAGTGCCGATAGAAACCGCGGTCGCGCGTGATGAGTTCGTCGGCGTGGTAGAAGGCGTGGGCGGCAACGAGGAAGTCGGCGACGACGCGATGGCGCGGTTTGACGGAGAGCTTGCGGTATTCGAGGAAAATGCGGCCGGCGAGGTGAAGGTCGCGCCAGCCGAAAGGCGCAAGGCGGATTTGCATGCGCTTGAGCGTCGTCTCGGTGTCTTCTGCGGTGGCGAAGTAAAGGGACGTCTCGGCGGCCACGACGGGACAGATGATGAGGGCTCCGCGGGAGAGCGCGGCATTCAGGGCCTCGACCGCGTAGGGCGTGTGCTCGGAGGATTGGCCGAGAACGTCGATGAGGATGTTGGAATCGAGGGCGATGGCCATGGCTCAACGGGCGGTGCGGCGTTTTTTTGCGGCGGGTGCGGCTTCGTAGGCGTCCTGATCCTCGGCGACACGGAGCGCCTCGCGGGCTTCATCGCCGGTGGGGTAGGGAGCGCCCTCGGCGCGGAGGGCGACAAATTGATCGAAAAATCCGGGCGTGGGTTTCTTGCGGAGCACGACGCTGCCTTTGCTGCCGAGCTCGACCTCGAGCACGGTGCCGGCGTCGATGCCGAGGGCGTGGCGGATCTCCTGCGGTAAGGTGAGCTGACCCTTGCTGGTGACGGTGGTTTCCATGTCCTTACTTTGAAGTAAGGAGTAAGGAAAAGGCAATAGCAAAGTTGTGGGGCGAACCTTGGGTAAACGAGGAACTAGGAGGGGGCGGACTGAAGTCCGCTCTACTTCGCTTCGACGCGGAGGATGCCCTTCATCAACGCGGAGTGGCCGGGAAAGCTGCAGAGGTAGTCGTAGTCACCGGGCGTCGCGGGAGCGGTGAAGTAGATTGTGTCGCTCGCTTCGGGCAGGGTGAGGGCGGTGTGGAAGAGTACGTCGTCGGTGTCGGGGACGTAGTTCTTCGCGGCCCCATCCACGCCGAGGGCGAGGGCGGCGGCGCCGACGGACTCGCCCTTGCCGGGGGCGCAGAGAACGAAATTATGGAGCATGTCGTCGGTGTTGCGGAACACCAGACGGACGCGGGAGCCGGCCTTTGTGGTGAGCAGGGTTTGGTCGAACTTCAGGCCGGGCTGGGTGCCGAGGATGATGGTTTTATCGCCGTCGTCGCCGGCCCAGTCGGAGCCGGGTTTGGTCGGATGCTTCTTGGTGTTCGCGCTCGCGACGGCGGGAATCGGGGCGACGCAGAGTTCGGCCTCTTTGACCTCGAGCGGAATGATGCGGTTGCCGTCGGGGAAACGGTTGAGCGTGTAGTAGGCAATGTTGTGGAGTAGCGGCTCGTTGCCTTGCGCGGAGCGGAGGCCGGCGGCTTTGATCTCGTGAATGTAGCCCTCGCGCAGGCAGATGTTCGCGAGGCGAACGCTGAGGCCGTCCGGGGCGACGACGACTTTGCGGACGGGGCAACCGGCACGGTTCGAGGGGGCGCTGCCGTATTCTTTGTGCCAGAGATAAGTGAAACCGGATACGCCGTAACTTTCGGGTTTTTCCGCGGTGGCGCGATCGACGGGCGTGGTGAAGGTGAGGACGAAGCCGTCGGGCTGGGCTTTCACTTCTTTGATTTCAAACGGCGTCGCACCGGTCCATACGAGGCGCTCGATGCCGTGTTTTTTTGGGCCGAGTGCGCCCCAACCGCGTTCGGTTTCACCGGTGAAGAACGAGCCGTCCTCGCTCTGGGCGAGGCGGATGATGCCACAGTCGAAGCCGCTGCGAAACGCGTAGGCCGCGCCCTGCCACACGCCTTTGACTTTCTCGAGACTGATGCGGGCGATCTTGCTCTGGCCTTGGTCGGCGACGAAGAGCTGGCCGGCGAACGGACCGAATTTTCCGCCGCTGAGATCTTCGAGCACGCCGGAGTTGGAGATGCCGAGGACGGTGTGGGGCAACCACACGGCGGGCGGTTTTACGCCGGGCAGGCGTTTGGCGACGTCAGGCATGGGCTCGTCGAAACTCTTGATGTCGTCGAAGCGGAGCGACACGGGGGAGCCGGGTTGCTTGCTCCACGCGAGGCCGGCGGGGTGACCGAGAAAATCGCCGCGCTCGATGTGCGTGAGTTTACCGGATCCAACCCATTCGCCCTGGTTGTCGGAGGCGAACCAATCGCCGCCGGTGGTGAGGGTGAAACCGCACGGCGAGCGCAGGCCGGCCGCGATGGGCGTCATTTGACCGTCGGGGGTGATCTCCATCATCCAGCCGCGCCAGGGCACGGGGGCTTGGGTGGCGCCGCCGAAGGCGACGTTTAACGTGACGCGGAGATTGCCGTTGGGAGCGAGAACGGGGCCGAAGGCGTATTCGTGGTAGCTGCCGGATATTGGGATTTTGGCGACCGTCTCAAACACATCGGCGCGGCCGTCTCCATCAGTGTCTTCGAGGCGGGTGAGCTCGGCGCGCTGCGCGACGTAGTAACCTTTGCGTGGCGCGGGTGCGGCGATGATGCCGAGCGGTTCGTGCAGGCCGGAGGCGAAAAGGGTGAACTTCAACTTTGGGTCGGCGTCGAAGGCGCCGTCGATGAAATACACTTCGCCGCGACGCGTGGTGACGAGGAGACGCTTGCCGGGGAGCGGGAGAATGCCGCTCGTCTCGAGGACAATGTCATCGGGGACGGTGAGCGGAATCCGTTTCCAGTATTTGTCTTCGCGGGCGACGAGTTCGTCGCTGGGTTTGGCGAAACGCTCGGCGGACGAAGGGTTGTTCGTCTGCGCGAATGTGGTGACGGCGCTGCACGCGGCGAGGGCGGGGAGAGTGGAGAAAAAGCGTTTCATGGCGGCGGCGTTACCAAACGAGCGAGTAGGAGAGGGGGGCTTCGAGGGTGGATTTCGAGAGACGGACGAAGAGGAGCTGACGGTCGCCGACTTTACGGATCGTCGGCTGATGAACGGAGCCGGTGGGCCAATCGATGTAGTAGTCGCGGTCGCCGATAACCCAGCCGCCGCCGGGTTGCGGCGTGATCACGTCGGCTTCGGCGAGGAGCACCTGCGCCTCCCATGACGCGAGGGAGCCCTTGAAATCGAGGCGACGCGCGAGGGCTTTACCGTCGGCGGTGGGCGCGATGCGGTCACGGATCGAGACCTCGGAAAGCTTGGAGAGGAACACGGGCTGGCCGTTGGCCTCGAGCGTGTAGCCCTGGGAGGACTGCATGGCGTCGGCTGACTCGGGCCAGCCGGCGGTGCGGGCATTCTCGATGAGCGCGACGGTGGGCCGGGCGTTGAGCGTGAGGGTGGGGCCGGTGGGTTTGGCGAGCTGGGGTTCGCCGCGACCTTCCCACATTTCGGCGGTGTCGATCCACGTGCCGCGCCACGCGCGGAGCAGCGCTCCGGTTTCGAGATCATACGAGTAGTGGACGCCCTGGGGGGTGCCGACGCTAGTGGCGTAGAGACGCTTCTTCGGCTCGAACGGTACAAATCCGCGCTGCATGCGCACGCGGTCCGCAGCGGGCTCGAGCAGGATTTTCTTCGCGGAGCTGGCGGCAGCGTTGCGCCGTCCGCCGGAGGGAGTGGAGTTTTCGGAGCCGCTCAGTGATTGGGGGGAGATGCCGGGACCCTCGGCGATGATTTCGAGCGAAGGTCGGTTGTTGCCCGTGTGGAGAAAGTCGAGACGCACGGTGTGCGGGCCGGCGGCGAGGGTGATTTTGCCGGCCTGACCGCCGCGTTCGAGTGGGGTGATGACGGGGCGATCATCAATGAGGAGACGGACGGGCGAGGTGGTTTCCGGGGAAAACGCATACTCGCCGGCGCGGGCGAGATTGAGCGAGCCGGTGAGAACGAGGGCGAACTTGCCGCTCTTTTCGACGGCGGCTTGGGCGAAGCGTTCGGGCACGCCGGTGACCGATGGTTTGCGTGAATCGTAGTCACCGATTTTTCCGAAGGCGGCCGAATGGAGCTGGTAGCCGAGTTTTTCCACGGCGAGGCGGGCGGCGGGGTCGAAGCGTTTGAAGGTGAGCTGGCGGATCGCGACGGCGCCGTGGTCACCCTGGATCATGAGCGGGCCGAGCGGAGCTTCGGGTTCTTTTTCGAAACGCGCGCTGCGGGTTGGGCCGGTGACCTCGACGTTTTCTTGGACGAGAAAACCGTTGAGGAGGACTTTGGTGAAGCGGGCGTTCTTGGTTTTCTTGCCGCTGGCGTCGAAGCGTGGGGCCTGGAATTCGATGTGGAGTTTCTGCCAGAGGCCGGGAGCGCGGCTGGCGTTGGCGCGGGGCGCGGTGCCCTCGTAGCCTTCTTTGCCGGTGCCGCGGGTGGGGTCCCAGCGTTGGTAAATGCCGCCGCAATCGGCCGGTGTCGGATCCTTTTTGCCCCAACTATCGAAGAGTTGGACCTCGTAGCGGCTCTGGAGGTAGACGCCGGAGTTCGAGCCGGGGGCCATCAAAAATTCGAGATCGAGCTCGAGGTCGCCGTGCTCCCAGGCGGAGAAGAGATGACCGCGCGTTTCCGTGGTCGTGCCGGGGTTGCAGACTAAAATGCCGGTGCCGGGAGTGGCGGTGAAGTTTTTGTCGCGGCGTGGGTCACCGGCGAGACCGGCGGCGAGCTGCCAGTTGGCGGTCACCGGTTTGAAGGCCGCGAGCGAATCGAGGGCGACGCGCTCGGGCGCGAGGAGCGATTGGGCGCGCGAGGGGACGGCGAGGGAGACGAGGGCGAAGGCGGCGAAGGCGCGGGCAAGCCCGCGGAAGGGAGGAGGCAAGTGGGGCATAGCGGAAATGGGGCCATCAACGTCGACGGGTGGCGGGTCGGGCGCAAACCGGAATTTTTGAAATTGTAACGTGCGGAGTAGCGCAAAGGGATTGGCAACCGAGCGGTGGTTGGCTCGTCATAGCGTAAGTAATGAAGCTGCACCGTTTGATATTAGCTCTGGTTGTGCCCCACGTGGGGTTCGCCGCAGTGCCCGTCGAAGTGGCGTCCAAACCGGCCGGGCCATGGAAATCGCAAGCGACGCGCACGCTCGACGATTTGCCGGCCAGCGTGGTGGCGAAACTGGATGCGGGGTTCAACGGGTATGGTGGGCGGAGCGAGCAGCGCGGAAAGGCGACGGGATTTTTTCATGCGGAGCAAATCAAGGGGCGATGGTGGCTCATCGATCCCGAGGGCGGTCGGTTCATGCACAAGGCGATTGGGTCCGTTGCGCCGCTGCGCACGACGGGAGCGCAGGCGGTTTGGCGGGAAAAGTTTGGCAACGACGAGGGGTGGGCGACGCAGACGATGGTGTGGTTGCGCGCCCACGGCTTCAACGGCACGGGCGCGTGGTCGGACACGGTGAAGCTACGCGCGACGCCGCAGCCGCCGGTTTACACGCTGATCTGGAATTTCATGAGCAGTTACGGCAAGCAGCGGGGTGGGACGTTTCAGCAGCCGGGCCACACGGGTTATCCCAAGGACTGCATTTTTGTCTTCGAACCGGAGTTCGCGGCATTCTGCGACGAGCATGCCCAACAACTCGCGGCCACGAAGGACGATCCGCGGCTGCTCGGGCATTTCACGGACAACGAGCTGCCGTTCAAACGCGAGACGCTCGCGAACGACCTCTCGTTGCCCGAGACCGATGCGGGGCACCGCGCGGCGGCGGCGTGGCTGCGGTCGCGGCACGGGGCCGGGGCGACGGCGAAAGAAATCACCGAGCAGGATCAGCAGGATTTTCTCGCGGTAGTCGTCGGCCGCTACTTCGAAATCGTCTCCCGCGCGATCCGGCGCGTGGACCCGAATCACCTCGTGCTCGGCTCCCGCTTGCATGGGGCGGCGCTGCGCTTCCCGGAGGTATTTCGGGCGGCGGGTCCACATCTCGATGTCGTGGCGGTCAACTATTACAATGCGTGGACGCCGGTGCCGGCGCGGATGGCGATGTGGGTGCAGGAGAGCGGGCGGCCGTTTCTCATCACCGAGTGGTATGCGAAGGGCATGGATTCCGGCATGGCCAATACGACGGGCGCCGGCTGGACCGTGAAAACGCAGGCCGACCGCGGGCGCTTCTACGAGAACTTCACGCTCGGGCTGATCGAATCGCGCGCGTGCGTCGGCTGGCACTGGTTCAAATATGCCGACAACGATCCGACCGACGCGAAGGCTGATCCTTCGAACACCGACTCGAACAAAGGCATTGTCAACAACCGCTACGCGCCCTTTCCTCCGCTGCTCGCCGCCATGAAACGCATCAACGAACGGGTCTACGGTCTGGCTGATTACTTCGATGCGCTCGCGACTGAGCGTCAGCCGTAGGTTTTCCCTTCGAACCAATTTCCTCCAAGATGTCTTCCACTCCTCTGCCCGGTGGCGCTCGCTTTCTTGGCCAAACAGCTTGGTCTGTCAGGTCGGCTTTGCGGTGATCGCGCTCGGCGTCGTCCCACCTCGCCTCACTCCTCATTTCATGAAATTACTTTGCACCCTCCGCCGTCATTGTCGCATCGCTGCGCTCGTCGCCGCCCTGTCGTCGTCGCCCGGTTTTTCCGCGACGCCGCCGGTTACCCGCGGAGCAGGGGAGGACGTCAACAGTGCCGCGGTCCGCGAACGCGCCGGCCTGTTGCCGAGTTCGACGCTGCTCTTTAACGGCTGGGGCGTCACGCCGGCCGGCCGCCACGTGCGGGTGAGCGACATGCCGCTCAAGATGATCGTGTCGCCGGATAAAAAGATGCTCGTCGCCGTCAGCGGGGGCTTCAGCGATACGGGCCTCACGTTGCTCGACCTCAAGACACAGCAGGTGACGCAGTTCCTCCCGTTGAAAGAATGCTTTAACGGCGTCGTGTTCAGTCGCGACGGTCGCCGGATTTTCGTTGCCGGCGGCGATACCGGGATCGTGCACGTGTTTGATTACGTCGACGGCAAAGCCACGGTGGCGGCCCCGGTGAAACCGGCCGCCATCGGCCGAGGCGAACCGGGACCGGTTTTCCTCGCCGGACTCGCGGTGCATCCGACCACGGGAAAGGTCTACGTTTGTAACGAAGCCAATCACGAGGTCTGGGTGCTCCATGCTGATACGCTCGCGCGCGAGGCCACCATCGCGACAGGCCAGCATCCGCACTCGTGCATTGTCGGCGCGGACAAAAAGCACCTCTACGTGACGAACTGGGGCAGCCGCGCGGTCAGCGTGATCGACACCGCGACCAACCGCCGCGTGCAAGACGTGACGGTCGGCGTGCGCCCCAACGACCTCGCGCTCGCGCCCGACGGCCGCCTGTTTGTTGCGTGTGCCGGCGACAACACCGTGCATGTCATTCCCACCGCCAAGCTGGAGAAAATGGGCGACGCGGCGAGTCCGGCCCGGCGCCTGTGGGCGGGCACGCGAGAGATTATTTCGACATCGCTCTATCCACAGTCGCTCGAGGGCAGCTCGCCCGACGGCCTCGCGGTTTCTCCCGACGGCAAGACCCTCTTCGTCGCCAACGCCGACAACAACAATGTGATGGTGGTCGATATTTCGAATCGTCTCACGGAGGAGGCGCACGAGCGCGGCGACACGATCTCGCTGGTCAACGGCTTCATCCCCGTGGGCTGGTATCCCACGGCGGTCGCCGTCAGCCCGGACAACCAGACGCTCTTCGTGGCGAACGGCAAAGGCCTCATGTCGCGCGCGAATTTCCCGGCGACGACGAAGGATCCGCGCACGCCGAACCAGTCGCCGCCCTTCGACTACATCGCGCGGACCTTCGAAGGTTCGATCTCGGCCATCGCTCGCCCGGATACGAAGCAGATGGTCGCCTACACCGAGCAGGTCCGGAAGAATTCGCCCTACACGCCCGCGTCGCTCACCCAGGCGCCCATCGCGAGCCAGAGTGTGATTCCCGCGAAAGTCGGCGACCCGTGCCCGATCAAATACGTGCTCTACATCATCAAGGAAAACCGCACCTACGACCAGGTGTTCGGCGACCTGAAGAACGCGGCTGGCCAGCCGGTGGGTAACGGCGATCCGCACCTCGCGATCTTCGGCGAGAAAATCACGCCCAACCAGCATCAGCTCGCGCGCGACTACGTGCTGCTCGACAATCTCTATTCCAACAGCGAGGTGAGCGTGGACGGACACAGTTGGTGCGACGCGGCGATGGCCACCGACTTCAACCAACGCTCATGGATCATGAGTTACTCGAAGCACGGCATCTTGCCCGGCAACGAGGAGATGGAAAATCCGGTCAGCGGTTACCTCTGGGATCTCTGCCGCCGGCACGGGCTCAGTTACAAAAATTACGGCGAGGGTGCGCAGCGCGTGCCGTCCGCCAACCGCGGCCGCTGGGGCAAACGTTCCAACAACGACCGCGACATGAACCTTGTCGATTTTTGGATTGAAGATCTGAAAACCGCAGAGCGGACAGGCGAGTTGCCGCGCTTCACGATCATGTCGCTCGGCGAGAATCACACCAGCGGCACCACGCCGGGTGCCTTCACGCCCAATGCGTGCGTCGCCAGCAACGATCTCGGGCTCGCGAAGATTGTCGCGGCCGCGAGTCGCAGTAAGTTTTGGAAGGAAATGGCGATCTTTGTGATCGAGGACGACACGCAGAACGGCCCCGACCATGTCGACGCCCACCGCACAACGGGTTTCGTGCTCAGCCCCTACGCGAAGCGCGGGGTGGTGGACTCCACGCTCTACACCACCGCGAGCATGATTCGTACGATGGAGCTGATCCTCGGGCTCCCGCCGCTCACGCAATACGACGCAGCGGCGACCCCGATGTTCAACTGCTTCCAACGCGAGGCCGTGCTGACGCCCTACGATGTGCTCCCGGCGCAGGTGGACCTGCTGGAAAAAAATACGAAAAAGTCCGCGTTCTGGCGCGAATCATCGCGGATGGATTTTTCAGAATACGATCGGGCGCCGGAAGATGAGTTGAACCGGATTTTGTGGGTGGTCGCGAAGGGCGACGTGCCGTATCCGACGCCAATCCATCGCGCGCTGTTTACCCGCTAGCCGAGGAGCGCGGACTCACTTTCCCCCATGAATACCATCCCACCGAACCCGATCCGAGGGCCGCGTCGTCTCGCGACGATCGGCGTGTTCCTGGTCCTCGCGACGGCACCCTCCACCCTCGCGCAAACCGCGTCCGCTCCGGCGGAGAAAACTACAACCGCGACCCCCGAGCGCACGGTGACGCTCACGCCGTTCGAGGTGAACAGCGACCGGGACACCGGCTTCGCCGCCGCCAGTTCGTTGGCGGGCGGACGCCTCGCGAGCGATTTGCGCGACACGCCCGCGGCATTTTCGGTGATCAACCGTGAGTTCATCGAGGCGCTCAATCTCACGGACCTGATGCAGGCGCAGAACTGGGCGACGGGTTCGACGTTTCAGTCGGATATCGGCACGTTTAACTTCACGACCTTCACCGTGCGCTACAACTCGCGCGGCGTGAGCGCGGGCCAGCAGCTGCGGAATTTCTTCCCCGTCAACGGTGACAACGACAGCTATGCGCTCGAGCGCTACGACTTCGGACGCGGCGCCAATTCCATTGTGTTCGGCAACGGCAGTCTCGGCGGCGTGAGTTCTTCGACCACGAAGCGGGCGCGCACCGACCGCGCATTTCAGGACGTGAAGCTCAGCGCGGGATCCTTCAGTATGATGCGGGCGACGATCGACGTGAACCAGCCGATCAACGACCGGGTCGCCCTACGCGTCGCCGGTGTTGCGCAGCACGGCCTCGGCTGGCGGCAGAAGGAGTTTGAGAAGCGCAAAGGCGTTTTCGCCACGACGACACTGCGGCCTTTCCAAAACACTGTGGTCCGTTTCGAAGCGGAGGCGATCAACCGGGAGATCAACCAGCCGATTAACAACCTCCAAGACCAACTCTCGGGTTGGAATGGGAGCACGACGTTCGCGACCCCCGTTGCGCTGAACGGCGCGTCCGCCGCACAAATCACGACGCTGCAGGCGCAGGGCGTCGCCCGGCGTGGGGCGAACTACAACGTCTACGATCCCTACAACGGCTTCAACGCCATCAGCAGCTATACCAACGAGCCGATCACGCTCGGCGGCGGCACCACGGCGACGACGCCCATCGCGGGCTTTGTTTCCGGCGGCGCACCGGCGTTCGGCCTGACCAACACGAATCTGGTCAACGCGATGAACGTCCCGACCAACCGCTTTGATCTGGTCGAGTCGCGGTCCGGCTTCATCCGGCCCTCGGAGCGGTTTTCGATCAATCAGGATGGTCCGCTGCTCGAAAGCACGTTTCGAGATTTCCAACTGACCGTGGAGCAAAAGCTCGGGGACTTTTATGTGGAGCTTGCCGGCGACGTGAACAAGAATTCGAACTACACGAACGGCGAACAAAACCGCGGCGCCAACGCCACCTACCTCGATCTCAACCGCGTCCTCCCCACTGGCGCGCCCAACGCCCATTACCTGCAGGCCTACGGCGACGGGAATTTCTTCCGCGGCTTCCGCCACTACGACTACCACAACGTCCGCGCCGCCGTCGCGTGGAAGAAGGACACGCGCTTCGGCAATTACTCGATCAACACCATGGTCGGCGAAAACAAGAACCACTACACGCTCTCCTATCAGTGGCTGAGTCTCGCGCAGGGCACCGACACGCTCGCGTGGATCAACGGCACGGCGGCGACGGTGAAGATCCGCCGCTATTGGAACGAGCCGAGCCGGCCCTTCGTCGATCTCGCGGGCAAACCGATTCCCTATCTCGACCCGACCACCGGCACGACCACGACCGTCACACCACGCTGGGTCATCGATCATACGCGCTTCGACGCCGAGTCGGTGAACGACACCAACTACCGCTACGGACTCGCCGCGCTCAACGCGAAATTCTGGAAGGATCGCCTGATCTTCCTCGGGGCCGTGCGTCGCGATCGTTACCAATCCGGCTCGCAGCAGATGGCGGTGAGCGGCGACTACCCGACCGACCGCGATCCGCTCAAACCACTCTTCAAGCCACAGGCGCCCGCCGATTGGGGATCGCTCACCTATGTGCCGGTCGATGCGCAAGGCCGCGCGCTCCCTGCAGCGCCCGCGATCACCCGCCCCCGTCTCACCGGCGGCGTCCGCGACCCGCGCTACACGCAGTATCGCTTCCAAGATGATTTCAACGCCCCGGTGCTCAGCGGCTATGTGAACACCAAGTCGGTCGGCACGGTTGTGCATCTCCTCGACTGGCTGAGCCCGTCGGTGAACTATGCCGAGAGTTTCAACCCACAGAAGGCCTACGCGCTGCTGCAAGGCGGCGGGATCATCCAGCCCACCATATCCACCGGATGGAACTACAGCACGCGCTTCGAATTTTTCCGCCGCAAGCTCGATGTGAATCTCACCTATTACACGAGCGAAGAAATCAATAATCCGTTCGGCGTTTCCGGGTTTCCGTTCAACTCCCTGCTCGAGGCGACGCCCATCGGCAGCACGGCGGATCTCAACAAACGGGGAGTGCCACGTTTCATCACCGGCAGCGATCTGCAGGATCGCATTGCGAGCGGCTACGAAGCGGAGGTGACGGTCAACGTGATCAAAGGTCTTCGCGTCACGGGCAGCGTGTCGCTGCCGAAAGTTTACGGTGCCAATGCCTATCAGCTCACGCGGGCTTACGTCGAAAAGAACCGCGAGAATTTCAAACTCATCGTGCAGGACACCGGCGGTCGCGTGGACGCCGCCAACGTCGCGACGGTTGATCCGGCCATCCCAGCCAACCAGCTGTCCCCTGACGTGAATGCGGCTGTGAACGCCTACAACACGATCTTCACCGCCTACAACACGCTGAACATTGCCCGCACCACGGGGAACAATCAGCCGCTCTACAAATTCTTCGGCGACTATACGATTCAGGAGGGCAAAACCAAAGGCCTGCGCTTTGGCGTCGGCGTGCAATACCGCGGCCGCGAAATCCTCGGCAACCGCGGAGCCGACACGATTGTCGATCCGGCAAATCCAACGCGCGCGATCGACGATCCGGCGCGCAGCATCTTCACCCCGCTCATGTCGCCGAAAGGCGACACGACGGTGACGAGCACCTTCGGTTACCTGTGGCGTTTCGACAAACGCGCCATCCAACTGAACCTCGTGATCAACAATCTGCTGAACGACCGCGCAGTCTATTGGACAACCTCGACCAACGGCGCCGCCACGACGGCGCAGCGCCCGCGCGACGGAAACTACAACTCGCCGGCGCGTGAGACCGTGCCGGTGGGCTTCGGTTTGAAGCAACCGATCAACTTCAACGTGTCGGCGTCGTGGCGGATGTGAGGTGGCGGGCCAGGCGCGCGTGTGGCGGCCTCTTGGTGTGCTGGACCTCCGGGCTCGCGGCATTGGCGGCGGAGTCGAATGTTGGGCGGGAGGTATTCTTGGCTTCGCCGCGCCCGGGCGTGGCGGTGTTGGCGGCGACTTACTACACGCGGCCGAGTGGTGGGGAGTTGATTTCGTTGCATCAACTCATGTCGCGCTCGGACACAGTGGACGTGGCGTTCATGCGCACCTCGCCGGACAACGGGCGGACATGGAGAGAGGCGGCTGAAGTGCCGACGCTGGAGCTGCGCGAGGGCGGGAAATTTCGGCGGGCGTTGCGCGGCGGCGTGGCGGATCCGCGCACGGGGCGGTTTGTGCGCTTTCAAATCGGGGGACTGTTGCCGACGGACGATCCGCTGGAGGGCATGCGGCAATGGTATGTGACCTACCAGGTGTCGGCGGATGGCGGGCGCACGTGGCCGGTGAACGAGCAGATCGTGCAGGGCGGGCCGGAGTTTTCGCCGGCACATCCGCTGCCGGGCGTTTGGATCGGGAAAAATTGCGTGATGGTCGGCGACCTCGCGTCGGTGCCGATCGTGCTGGCGGATGGGACGCTGGTGTTGCCGGTGATCGTCTCGCCGCTTGGGCCGGACGGGAATTATTTCAACCCGGGTGGCGGCTACACTTATACGGATGCGGCGGTGTTGCGCGGGCGTTGGCGCGACGTGGGAAGTGTGCGGGGCCGGAGCGACACGGGGAGCGACCTGCGGATCGACTGGGAATTGTCAGCGCTGGTGAAATGCGATCCGGCGCGGTCGACGCGCGGGATGGACGAGCCGACGGTAGCGCCGCTGGCAGACGGGCGGTTGCTCATGGTCCTGCGCGGATCGAACGGCGGGAAACCGTCACTGCCCGGCCGGCGGTGGGCGGCGTGGTCGGGTGACGGGGGCCGAACGTGGACGAAACCGGAGTCGTGGACTTACGCGGACGGCGGGGAGTTTTATTCGCCGAGTTCGTGCTCGCAACTCGTGCCGCATTCGTCGGGGCTACTTTTTTGGATCGGTAATGTCGTGCCCGCAAATCCCACTGGCAACCAGCCGCGCACGCCGCTGGTGATCGGCGAGGTCGACGTGAAAACAGGATTGTTACGGAAGGAAACGGTGCGCGTGATCGACGAGCGGAAGGAGGGCGATAGCCCGTTGCTCGCGCTCTCGAATTTTTCAGCGCGCGAAGATCGTGAGACGGGAGAGATCGTCGTGAACCTGAGTCGGCTCTTTGAGCGTTCGCCGCCGGAGCCGGCGCGGGATTGGACGTCGGATGCGTATCTGTATCGGGTGCGGGTGAAGTAGGGTGCCGATCTTCGAGCTATTTTGTAAGGCCGGCTGCTCGCCAGTTTCCGACGGCTTCGCTCGTGCGGAGAGCCCGGTCGTAGATGCGAACCTGCCGCATCTCGCCGCGGATTCTGGGCGCGATGGTAACTCGGTCGGTGCCATTGACCGTGCGCAGTTCTCGCGAGAATCGGGCCCAGCCGAACTGACGGCGGTCGCCGCCGTCGTTGAGCTTTCCGTCGACGACAAACGAAATGGTCTTGGGTCCGCCATCCACCATGATGGCGAAATGGTGCCACTCACCCGATTTGAGCAGGCCCGGATCGCAGTCCCATGAAATCTCGCCCAGACCAAAATCACGCACGTCGCCGGAGAAACTGCCGGTCGACGATGGCCCGAGCGCGCCGCGCAGCGAGAGTTGCACGGTGCCGCGGTCGGTCGTGCTGACCGCGAAGCCATTGCCGTTGGCGTCCCGTGCGTCGATCAGCGTTTGACCGCCCTCCGTGGATTCCAGTCTTACGGCGAACTCGACTGTGAAGCCTCCGCCTTCCTTGTCTTTCGGGGCCGCGAGATTGGGCAGGCGCGGCAACGGTAACTGCCGAGCGCTCCGCACGCTCGCGCCCCCGCCGTCGACGATGAGTCCTTTGCGCACGACGGTTTTGGCGGTGTGCTGATTCCACAGCATTTCGAGGAACTCCGCCGGCACTTCATGCACACGCGCGATGGTCTTTTGTGTTTCCGTGAAGAAAAACCGCCCAGCGTCCTCCACGAAATCCGGGTAGCTCATGCGGACGATCCACTCGTCGTCGTAGAGGAGAATCTCCGGCTCCGACCACGCGATCGCTTTTCCGGCCGGTGTGTCCACCTCGTGCCCGGCGGCGAGCCAGGCGGGATTGCGTTGGTTGCTGTAGGTCGTCCCGCCATGGTTGTGAAACCAATACAGGTAGCGTCCGTTGCCGGCCTTCCAGACAAAGTTGGCGGCGCGGGTATGTTTCACTTTTCGTGCACCCGGCCCGTAGGTCATGAATTCGGGAGGCGTCCAGGTGCGTCCATTGTCGCGTGAGTAAGCATGGACAGGGTAGTCCGTCTCGGTGCGATAGGTGGTGAAGAGACTGCCGTCCGAGAGGGCGACGATGCTTTGTTCCTCGGCGATGTCACCGACGGGCGAGCGCAAGCCGACATCGCCGTCGGGCAGCGTTTCCCAGCGGATCTTCGTCGGATCGCGCTCCGTGAGAAGGTTGTCACTGCGCAGGAAATTTCCCTCCGATTTCGTCATGAAAGTGGGGCCGAAGTTGCCAACTTTGTGCAGCGTGACGTAGGCGGCGCCCCGGTGGATCAACGGGCGACCGACGTGCCAAAAAAAGCGCACCTTGCCGCCGTAGATGTTTTCGCGGTCGACGGCGGTTTCGCGGATGGGGATCTCGTGACGCTGCGCCGACCAGGTTTTCCCGTGGTCGTCACTGTATTTGAACACGAAATAGCCGAGCGTATCGACGCGCTTCTCCATGACGCCGTCGGTGCGCTTCACCGCCCGCAGATTGTCTTTGTTGTAGTTGTAGAAGGCGTAGAGACGGCCGGCGGGAGTTTTCAGGATCGTGACGTAGGAGGACTCGGGCGGACCCGAAGGTTCGATCGCAATCAAGGGCGACCAGGTGCGGCCGAAGTCGGTGCTCCGTGTCGCGACGACATGCTGACTGGTGGCGCCCTCGTGGCCGCCGGCCGTGGTGATGACGCAGACCCACGCGCCGTCGTCGGCCTTCACGATGTAGGGTTGATCCGCGTAGTCTTCGTCGGGAATCGTCCAGCCGCTGGCGATATTGCGCCAGTTCGCGGGAATACCCGGAGTGCGCTTGGATGTGGCGTCCGGTGCGCCGCTCATCGAATCCGGCACACCAACAAGTGAACCGATCAGCAGAAGCAACCGGGCAAGCCCGGAAAGAAGGGGCGATTTCATTGGGACGATTTTTTGGATTCGCTTGATGAGCACAACGCTAACATTGCGCTGGTGTCGGACGGCGTTAAACGCCACGGCTGGTTTCCGGTAAAATGAACCCCCGCCTCACCCTTCGCGATCTTGCCGCCCAGCTCGGTGTGTCACACATGACCGTGTCGCTGGCGCTGCGCAATGATCCGCGTCTACCGCCCTC
>Ga0209829_10000577_pt1 | contig 32398 bp, 27 predicted proteins | sample C_140205_EF_Meta_FD_187311 | JGI IMG/M metagenome (GOLD analysis project Ga0209829, IMG submission 187311) | Freshwater microbial communities from Lake Croche, Canada to study carbon cycling - C_140205_EF_MetaG (SPAdes) (version 2) | ecosystem: Environmental > Aquatic > Freshwater > Lake... | reverse complement strand
GGTTATGCTGCCGGAGTTGGAGAGCGTCGGCGCAAAGAGGGCGCCGGAGCCGGCATTCTGGTTGATGGTGCCCAGGTTGATGATCGCGGCCCCCGTGTTGTAGCTGTAAAAGTAGATGTTGCCGTTCACGGTCGTGGCGCTGTCGAAGGTGAGGCTGTTGCCGGTGCCCACCGTGATGTAGGCGTAGCCACCGGCGGCACCGGCGGTAATGGTCTTGCTGGCGAGTGTGCCGTTCTGATTCCAGTTGAGCGTGGAATAGTTGCCGAGGGTGGCATTGGCCCCGGTGAACGTGGTGCCGCTGGTGAAGGTCGCCGACGTGCTCGGGTTGATGCTCACATCCCCGGTGATGCTGCCGGGACCGCCGCTGTAGGTCCCCGAGAGGATAGTCTGGCCTCGCAGCTCCAGTCCGGAAAACGCGGTCAGAAAAACCAGGGTCAGTCCGAGGAGACCGGTCCGGCGCAGGTTCAGATGAGCGGGCATGGGGCGTGGAAGAAGCCGCAACACAATCAGGTATTTACCTCATGAGAAGTCGGAAAATTACCATCTAATTCCGAACGTCAGCTGTTTCAGGCTAGCCGTGAGAAGGGCTTGGTTCTCCAGCAGTTACGCGAGTCGTTCGTTCCCTGGTTCCGCCGGCATGTCCCTCCCGCGGATCACGCGCGGGGCAGGGCGGATCCCGGACAGGAGCAGGGAGCGACTAGGCGAGCCTTGGCTTCGTCGATCAGGTTTCCGGCCTGAAGGGTGATCCAGCCGGCGGGCTGGAGCCGGGTGGATGAGCTTTTGCGATTGAGGCGGTGCGGCACGAAAGTTCAACTCGGCCGATGGTCAGTCCAAAACTTCCGGCCGCACGCATTTACTGGACGGCGTTCATCGGGCTGTTTTTCGACTATTACGATCTCTTCCTGTTCATCTACCTCGAGAAGGTGCTGGCGGCGCAGTTCGGGCTGAGTGCGGTGGGGAGCAGTGCACTGCAATTCACCGGACTCGCGGGCGTTGGACTGGGCGCGCTGGGGTTTGGTTATCTCGCCGACCGCCTGGGCCGCGGGCGGATCATGTTGGCGGTGTTCGGCGTTTATCTGGTGGGCGTGGCGGGGCTGAGCCTGGCGTGGAATTACCCCAGTCTGCTCGGCTTCCGGCTGATTGCGTCGTTGGCTCTCGGTGCGGAATGGGGCATCAGCCACACGTTTTTAAACGAGCAGGTCGGGCGCGAGCGCAGCTATCGCTTCGCCGCCCTGCTGCAACTGGCCATCATGGGAGGACTGCTCGCGGCGTTGGCGAACCGCTATTTGCTGCCCATGTGGGGTTGGCGCTGGTTGTTCGCGGCCTCGCTTGTGCCGGTGGCGGTGCTGTCGGCGACGCGATGGCGGATGCTGGCCGGCAGGGCGGCGGGCGGCCGCGGGCAGGAGGGAGCCGGGAGCCGGGAGCAAGGGGAAGCCGCGGTCATTCCACTGGGCGTGGCGATCAGGGCCAACGGGCCGGTGTTTTTGCGGTGCTTCGCGCTCGCCAGCTTGACGATTGCGAGCGGGCTCGTGAATGTTTTCTTTGTGAAGGAGCTGCCGCAGACGCCGCTCTTCATCGTGCTCTTCTGGGTCAACCTGGTGCCGGGGATGTTGCTGGGAGTGTGGGTCGTGCGGCGGGGCGGGGTGCGCCGCGCCCTGGCGGGTTATGCGGTGGCGCTGATCGGGCTTTCGCTGTTCGCGTGGGGCAGTAACTGGGAAGGACGCAAGCTGGCCTTTGCGCTGACGCTGCCGGTGCTCAATGGCATTCCGTTTGGCCTGATGGGCGCGTATTTCAACGAGGTCTTCGCCAGCTATCGCACGATGCTTTCCGGCGCGGCGTACAATCTGGGACGCATTCTCGCGGGTTTTTCCCCGGTGCTGATCACGGCGCTGGGGCTGCACACCGGGGGTAATTATTTTCTCTTTTCCGCCGCGCTCGGGCTCGGCGTGCTGCTGATCAGCGGGGGGCTGACGGCGGCGGGACGCAGCACATAAATCGGAGCGAAGGGGGCGGCGCCTAAACCCGAAACAACGCCCCGAGTTTTTTGCCGAGCAGGAGGGCCAGGCCGGCGATGGTCACGCCCAGGAAAACCATGGCCCAGACCCCGAGGGCGCTGGCGATGAACTTGCCGTCTCCGAGCAGCTGGAAGAGTTCCATGATAGCCTTGGTGATCGGGTAGAAACGTGCCTTCTGCGCGAGGACGAGCGAGTCGCTGACCTCCAGCATCGCGAAGGCGAAGGCGAGCAGGCCGCCGGCGATGAGGTTGGCCATGATGAGCGGCAGGGTGATGCGGATCGTGGCCTTGAGCGGCGGGCAGCCGAGGCTTTGCGCGGCCTCCTCGAGCGTCTCGCTGGTTTGCTGGAAACCCGCGGCGGCGGAACGCACGACATAAGGCAGGCGGCGGACGGAGTACGCGATGATGAGGAGGATCGTCGGGTCGCGCACGGGGTTGAGAAAGGAGAAGAACCGGCCCTCCTGCGCCATGGCGAGATAGCCGAAGGCGAGCACCAGCCCCGGCACCGCGAGCGGCAGCATGGACAGAAAGTCCAGGATCTGGCGCCCCGCGAGCTTGGAGCGGACGACGACATAGGCGATGGCGATGCCGAGGATGACATCGATGAACGCGGAAATGCTGGAAAATTTCAGGCTGTTGGCGATGGCCGGGACCGTCAGGTCGTGGCCGAGCGCGAGGCGGAAGTTGTCCAGGGTGTAGGCGTGGGGGAACACGGTGCCGTACCACTCGCGGGAGAAGGCGACGAGGATGACGCCGAGGTGGGGCAGCACGGCGACGAGGATCACGCCGGCAAACGCGGCGGTGCACGCGAGGGCCGCGCCGCGGGACAAGGCGCGCGGGCCGCCGGAACTGGTGGACTTGGCCATCATTGCGTGGCCGCCCCGGCCGAACAGCCCACGGCCGACGGCATAGATGGCGATCGAGCTCGCGAGCATGATGGCGACGAGCGCGTAGGGGAACGGGTTCCCGCCGATGTCCCGCAGCCCGTAGTAAATCTGCACGCTGGTCACCCGGGCGTAGTCGAAGATGAGGGGCGTGCCGAGTTCCGTGAACGACCAGATGAAGACGATGGTGCCGCCGGCGAACAGGCCGGGATGGATGAGCGGCAGGGTGATTTTCCAGAAGCGCCGGAAGCCGGTGCAGCCGAGGTTTTGCGCGGCCTCCTCCATCGCGGGATCAACGTTGGCGAGCGCGGCGACGGCGTTGAGGTAGATGATCGGGTAGAGGGACAGCGCCTCGACGACAACGATGCCCCAGAACTGGTTCGCGGCGAACCAGTCGAAGGTCCAGCCGTGCGGGCGGAGCCCGAGCTGGATGATGAGGGCGTTGAGCGCGCCGTACTGCCCGAAGATCTGCTTGATGCCGATGGCGCCGACAAACGGCGGCAGGATCATCGGGATCAGCACCAGCGACCCGAGCAGGCCCTTGCCCGGGTAGATGAAACGGTCGCTGATGAAGGCCAGCGGCAGGGCGATAAGAAGCGCGAGCGTGGTGGTGCAGCACGCAAGTAGGAAAGAGTTGCGCAGGCCGGCAAGATACGCGGGATCGGCGAGCAGGGTGGTGAGGTAGGCCAGGGTGAACTTCCCGTCGGCATTGACGAATCCGCCCTTCAGGATCTGCGCGATCGGCCACAGAAAAAACACCGCGAAAAAGGCGGCGGTGAGGATGAAAACGGCGCGCGCAAACGATTTCGACATCGGCGCGCAGTGTGCTTACGGCGCGGCCCGCGCGGCAAGGCGGAAGTGGCGGGCGACCAATCAGCGCGCCGGTTCGATGAGGATCCGGCCGGCGGCGGCGAGACTCAGGGCGACTGGCTGGCCGCGGGGTCGCTGTACGGTGACCAGGCCGGCGGCGAGGTTGCGGTCGGTGACCCGCACGGACGCGCCTGGCAGCAGCCCGTGCTGCTCGGCAAACTGGAGGAATTCCGCGGACTGTTCGGTGATCCGCACCAGGCGCACGGGGCGGGCGAGGGGGCAGGTCGCCAGCGTCGCGTAGACCTGCGAGCGGAGCTTCCCGTGCCGGCTCGGGATCGGGTCGCCGTGGGGATCGGTCGCGGGATGGCCGAGCAGGGCGTCGAGCCGGTCGAGCACGGTGTCGGAGATGGCATGCTCGAGCTGCTCGGCCTCGGCGTTGACCGCGCTCCAGTGCATCTTGAGGACCTGGACGAGAAAGGTCTCCACCAGCCGGTGCTTGCGCAGAACGCCGAGGGCGAGCCGGCGGCCGGCGGCGGTGAGCTTCACGCCCTGCCGCGGCCGGTGGACGACGAGGCCGGCGGCGGCGAGGGATTTGACCATGGTGGTGACGGTGCCGGGCACAACGGCCAGGGCCGTGGAGAGCGCGCCCATCGGGACGAGCCCGGCGGTCTCCTCTGCGAGCAGCAGGAGGTGCTTGAGGTAGTTCTCCACCGTGACGCTGGGCATGCCCCTCAGGGAAGCAGGATATTTGAGTAGAACAAGAAATTATTTTGACTACTCAAAATGGTGGGCCGTAAGCTCCCGCCGCATCATGGACGAGCCGACTTCACCTCCTGCCCCCGCGCCGGCCGAGTCCGGCTGGGCCCAGGCGCGGGGAAGCGAAAGTCTGCCGGAGGTGCACCGCACCATCGCCGTGCCGGCCGGGGCCTCATTTTGGCGCAAGGTGCTGGCGTTCTCGGGCCCGGGGTTTCTGGTGGCGGTCGGCTACATGGACCCGGGCAACTGGGCCACGGACCTGGCGGGTGGGGCGAAGTTCGGCTACACGCTGCTGTCCGTCATCATGATCTCCAACCTGATGGCGATCCTGCTGCAGCACCTGTGCATCAAGCTGGGCGTGGCCACGGGCCGGGACCTGGCGCAGGCCTGCCGGGACCACTACTCGCGGCCGACCGTTTACTTTCTCTGGATCCTCTGCGAGCTGGCCATCTCGGCCTGCGACCTGGCGGAGGTGGTGGGTTCGGCGATCGGCTTGCAGCTGCTATTCGGGATTCCGCTGGTCTGGGGCTGTGTCATCACGGCGTTTGACGTGATGATCGTGCTGTTGCTCCAGCACCGCGGCTTCCGGTACATCGAGGCGCTGGTCATCACGTTGATCCTGACCATCGGCGGGTGCTTTGCCGTGGAACTCATGGTGGCGAAGCCCGACCTGGGCGGGGTCTTCGCCGGCTTCATCCCCCGGCTCGAAATCCTGAAGAATTCCGAGATGCTCTACGTCGCGATCGGCATCCTCGGGGCGACGGTGATGCCGCACAACCTGTACCTGCATTCGTCAATCATCCAGACGCGGAAGTTCGTGCAAAACTCCGCCGGCAAGGCCGAGGCGATCAAGTTCGGTACGATTGATTCCACCTTTGCGCTGATGTTCGCGCTCTTCATCAACGCCGCCATCCTGATCCTTGCCGGGGCGGCCTTTCACGGGAACGGCCACCAGCAGGTCGGCGAGATTCAGGAGGCCTACCACCTGCTGGACGGAGTGCTGGGCGTGACGTTTGCGAGCACGCTGTTTGCCCTCGCGCTGCTTGCGTCCGGTCAGAATTCCACCCTGACCGGCACCTTGGCGGGACAGATTGTGATGGAGGGATTCCTCAACATCCGGCTGCGGCCGTGGCTGCGGCGGCTCATCACGCGGGCCATCGCCATTGTGCCGGCGGTGCTGGTGATCGGACTCTTTGGTGAGAGCAAGAGCACGCAGCTGCTGGTCGCGAGCCAAGTGTGCCTGAGCATGCAACTCGGCTTCGCCTGCTGGCCGCTTATGCGCTTCACCAGCGACCGGGCCAAGATGGGTGAGTTTGTGAATCCGTGGTGGATCAAACTGCTCGGCTGGAGCATCACCCTTGTTATTATTGCGCTCAACGTGAAGCTGCTGTTCGACATCCTGCTGCCTGCGCCGTGGACCCAGTGGTTCTACGGCCTGCTTGGGCTCCACCCCTCCGCCTGAGCCCGTCCACTTTCCCTGATGTACCAGAAAATCCTCGTTGCCCTCGAGAACACCCGCGCGGATGAGACGCTGCTGCCGCACATCGCGGACCTCGCGCGCCGGCTTGGCTCGGAGCTGCTGCTCGTGCATGTGGCGGACGGCTGGGCGGCGCGCAATTTTGACCAGCTTAAGCTGGCCGAATCCACCGAGATGAAGGAGGACCGCGCCTATCTCGAGGGGGTGGCTGCGCGGTTGCGCGGTACCGGTCTGAGCGTAGGCGTGGAACTCGTGCTGGGCAATCCGCCCACCGAGATCGTGAAGACGGCGGCCGCGCGGAACTGCAACCTCATCGCGATGGCTTCCCACGGCCACAAATTGCTCGGGGATTTCTTCCTCGGCAGCACGATCGACAAGGTGCGGCATAATACGGTGATTCCGATCCTGGTGGTGGGCGCCGCGACGGGTGCCGCGACGCCGTTGGCCCGCTAGCAGGTGCGGCCTAGCGCCCGGAAAACTGATTCAGCACCCAGCCGATGACCGGGCTGTCGGCCCGGTTCACGACCACCTGGAGGCCGGTGGTTAATCCCGACGGGAGCGCGACCGGGAGGGTCAACACGGGATAGCCCCCGATGCTGGCCGGTGCGGTGAGGCTGAGGATGCGCAGACGGTTCTCGGGCGTGCAATCGGCCTTCGTCAGCGCCGCGAACGGCGAGGCGGGCAGGACGATAAAATCATAGGCGCGGAAAGCGTCGCGCCACATTCGCTGGATGGCCTCGGTCGAGCGGCGCGCGTCCTCGCGCTGTTTTTCCGTGGTCGCGTGCACCCGGTTGAGCCGCTGCCAGACCGCGGGATCGTAGCGGTCCCGAAAGCGTTCGGCCCACGGGCGGTGAATGGCCCACGCCTCATCCGCGACCACGGTATTGTAGGTTTCTACGCTGTTGCCCAAGGCCGCCCGCATGGCGGCGGATGTTTCAGTCTCGCGTGAAGCGAAGCGGGCGGCCGCCTGACCGCAGGCGAGGGCGACCTCGGCGTCGAGGCCGGGTAGTTCGACATAACAGCCATGCGGTTCGCGCAGGGTCGGGGTGAATCCGACCAGACATTCCATCGTCGTGGCCATGTCCCCGGCGGTGGCGGTGAACCAACCCGCGGTGTCATAACTGGGCGCGAGGGGAAACGCGTCGGCGATGAACGGATCGCGCGGAGCCAGGCGAAAGCCAAACAGCCCGCAAAAAGCCGCGGGCAGGCGGACCGAACCGCCCGTGTCGGTCCCGATGGCCAGGGGCACAATGCCGGCGGCGACGACGGCCGCTGATCCACTGCTGGAACCGCCCGTCAGGCGGTCGGGAAACCGGGGATGCGCGCAATCGCCGTAGTGCGGGTTCTCGCCTGTGATACCGTAGGCGAATTCCTGCAGGTGGGTGCGGCCGGCGAGGACGGCGCCGCTCGCGGAGAGTTTTTGGACGATGGCGGCGTCCTGCGGGGCGGCGGGTCGGACCTCAGGCAGGAAGGTGGAACCAGCGAGCATCGGCTGGCGGGCCACGGGAAAGAGATCCTTGAGGAAATACGGCACGCCGGAGAGCGGAGTGCCCCTCAGGGCAGTGGAAAAATGTTCCGCCAGCCCGGCTTCATCGCCGAGCGCGGCGAGAACGGCCCGCTGCTGGCTCGCAGTCAGCCGCGTACGCACCCGCTGGTGCAACTCATGGGCGGCCATGGCCGGGGAGAGCTGCTGCCAGTCGCTAATCGTCATGAGCGAAAATTCACCGTTCGGCGGGCCGGTTGCAACTCCGCGCACTTGGGGCTCGCCCTGAGCGGTCCGCGGCGTCCAATGACCGGATGCGTTTTCTCGGAAGTGCTGCTTGGATGATGGTGGTAACTGCCCTGGCGGGCGGCTGTGCGCGCCAGGCGACCGAGGTCAAGCCGACGGTGGCCCTCCGCCCGGTGGTTTTCCAGAGCGACTGGTTTCCGCAGGCGGAACATGGCGGATTTTACCAGGCGCTGGTGAAGGGTTATTACCGCGAGGCGGGACTCGACGTGGAGATCCTGCCGGGTGGCCCGGGCACGGCGATCAAGTTGAGCGTGGCAAAGGGCATGGCGGATTTCGGGATGTATCGCAGCGACGACGTGATTGTGGCCGCCAGTCGCGGACTGCCGCTGGTGATCGTGGCGGCCGTGCTGCAGCACGACCCCGAGGCGCTGCTCGTGCACGCGGCGAGCCCGGTCAAGACGCTCGCGGACTTGGAGGGCCGCAGCGTAATCGCGCCGCCGAGCATGTCCTGGATTCCTTACGTGAAGCAGAAGTATCGCGTGAAGTTCGACCTGCGGCCCCTGACCTACGGCCTGGCGGCCTTCCTCGGTGATTCCACGGCCATCCAGCAGTGCATGCTGACGAGCGAACCGTACTTCGCGGAGCAGCATGGCGCCAAGGTGCGCGCGATCCCGCTGTCGGACTCGGGTTACGACCCGTACCACACCCTCATCTGCCGCCGGGCGCTGATCCGGACCAATCCCGAGCTGGTCAAGGCCTTTGTGGCGGCATCGATCCGCGGCTGGCGTGATTATCTTGAAGGTGACCCGGCCGAAGCCCACGCCCTGATCCTAAGGCGCAACCACCAGATGACGGCGGGCCAGCTGGAGTTTTCGCGGCAGGCGCTCATCACGCATGCGCTGGTGACTGGCGACGCGGCGCAGGGTGAGCACATCGGGCGCATCTCGCTCAAGCGCATCCAGCAGCAGATCGACGTGCTGACGGAATTCAAGATCCTCGAGGTGCCGGTGACCGCCGCGAGCGTGGCGTCCCGCGCCTTCCTGCCCACCGCGGCGCGCTGATAATCTTTGTCACGACCGGAATTCCTCCCAACCCTAATCCCATGAATCCCGAAGCCAACCTCGCCGCCCTCGGCCTCACGCTCCCCAATCCGCCGGCGGCCGCCGGCAGCTACGTGCCCACCGTGCGCACGGGCAACTTGCTGTATTGCTCCGGCACGATCTGCATGGTCGCCGGGCAGATGACGCACACCGGCCAGGTGGGCAAGGAGCAGACGGTGCAGACCGCCAACAAGTCGGCGGAAATCTGCGCGCTCAACACGCTCGCCAACATCAAGGCCGCCGTTGGTTCGCTGGACCAGGTGGCCCGCATCGTGTTTGTAAGCGGCTTCGTTAACGCCGTGGACGGCTTTGCCGATAGCCCGGCCGTGATCAACGGCGCCAGCGATCTGTTTCTCAAGGTCTTCGGCGACGCCGGCAAACACGCCCGCGCCGCCGTGGCCGTCAACGGCCTGCCCAAGGGCTCGACGACCGAGGTGCAGGTCGTGGTCGAGCTGAAGGCCTAGCTTTGGTCCGCTTTCGTTACCCCAACCCCCATTACCCCATGAACAGGCTCACCGCGCTCCTCGGAGCGCTTGTTTTCGCTGCCGCCCTTTCGGCGCAGACTTATGAAGTCGCGGTCATTCCCAAGGGGACGACGCACGAATTTTGGAAATCCATCCATGCCGGCGCCCTCGCCGCCGCGGGCGAGCTCAAGTCGGAGGGCGTCACGGTCAACGTGATCTGGAAGGGCCCCCTGCGCGAGGACGACCGCGAGCAGCAGGTGCAGGTGGTGGAAAATTTCACCGGCCGCCGGGTGAGCGGCCTCGTGCTCGCGCCGCTCGATGCGCGGGCCCTGGTGGCGCCGACGGAGGAAGCGGTGCGCGCAGGCATCCCGGTCGTCATCATCGACTCCGGGCTCAAGTCCACGGCGCCGGTCAGCACGGTCTCGACGGACAATTACAAGGGCGGCGTGCTCGGGGCGCGGCGCCTCGGCGAACTGCTCGGCGGCAAAGGCAAGGTGATCCTCCTGCGCGTGCTGGCTGGTTCGACCAGTACGGAGCAGCGCGAGGCAGGGTTTCTCGATACGTTGGCCCAGGAGTTTCCCGGGCTCCAGATTCTCTCGAGTGACCAGCATGCCGGCGCGACGCGCGACACGGCCTACCGCACCGCACAGAACCTGCTGAACCGGTTTGGCCGGGACGTCACCGGCATCTTCGCGCCGAATGAATCCTCCGCCACCGGCATGTTGCTGGCGATGAAGGATACCGGCCTGGCGGGTGGGAAGGTGAAGCTGGTGGGCTTCGACAGCGGCGCGCAGACCGTGGCGGCGCTGAAGTCCGGCGATCTGCAGGGCCTGGTCGTGCAGAATCCCTTCCAGATGGGTTATCTCGGCGTGAAGACTTTGGTGGCGAGCCTGCGCGGGCAGAAGGTCGCGCTCGTGATTGATACGGGCTGCGCGCTGGTCACGCGGGAAAACATGGCCGCGCCGGCGATGGCCGACCTGCTTTACCCGCCCTTGGAAAAGTACCTGAAATAATACGGCGACCGTGTGCTCCATTTAAAGGCGACCGCCCTTATGTTTGTCATTCTGAGTGCAGCGAAGAATCCAGTTGGATACCGCCGGCATACAAATCGCAGTATCATGCCCCCGACCCACCGAAGTTACTGGGTTTACATGATGACCAACCATCCTCACGGCACCCTCTACATTGGCGTGACGAACTCACTGGAGCGCCGGATTTGGCAGCATAAGTCCGCTCGGCAGGAAGGGTTCACCAAACGCTATGGACTGAAGAGCCTGATCTATTTTGAGGAATTTAGGCAGGTCGGAAATGCGATAGCTCGTGAGACACAACTGAAGGGGTGGCTGCGTCGGAAGAAGATAGAGCTGATTGAGAAAGGTAACCCGTTGTGGAGAGATCTCGCAGTCGATTGGCATAGCAGAGTCACACGGGATTCTTCGCTGCGCTCAGAATGACAATGATGCCGCCGCGCCTCCGCCTGATGGGCATTCGCAAGTCCTTCGGCGCCACGCTGGCGCTGCGCGGCGTGTCGCTTGAGGTGGCACCGGGCGAAGTCCACGCCCTGGTGGGCGAAAATGGTGCGGGCAAGAGCACGTTGATGAACATCCTCAGCGGCGCGCTGCCGGCGGATGCGGGCACGCTGGAGCTGGACGGGGCGCCGTACGCCCCGCGGGACACCCTCGACGCCCGTCATCGCGGGGTGGCGATGATTCATCAGGAGCTGAGCCTCGCGCCGCATTTGAGCGCGTGGGAAAACATCATGCTCGGCGCCGAACCGTCGCGCGGCGGGTGGCTGCGCCGGCGCGAGGCGAAAGCGTTGGCCCGGGCGGCACTGGAGCGGCTGGGACACGGCCATCTCGACCTTGAACGGGCGGCGGGAAAGTTTCCCATCGCGGAACAACAGATCATTGAGATCGCCCGCGCGCTGCGGACGGAGCCGCGGGTGCTGGTCATGGACGAGCCGACGAGCAGCCTGGCGCAGGCCGACACCGAGCGACTGTTCACCGTGATCCGCCAACTGCGCGACCGCGGCGTGAGTGTCATTTATATCAGCCATTTTCTCGAGGAAGTGGAACGTCTGGCGGACCGCTACACCGTGCTGAAGGACGGACAGAGCGTCGGGACAGGTCTGATGGCTGGAACTGCACCGGCGCAGCTGGTGCGGCTGATGGTTGGCCGGGAGGTGACGGAGCTTTACCCGGCGCGGACAGCCCGTCCGGGGGCCACTGTGCTGGAAGTCCGGAACCTGGCCGCCGGTCGGCGCCTGACCGGGGCGGATCTGACCCTCGCGGCGGGGGAAATTTTAGGCGTGGCCGGACTCATCGGCGCCGGGCGGACGGAACTGGTGCGGGCGGTGTTTGGCCTGGAGGCCAGCGATCGCGGTGTGGTCAGGCTCGAAGGCCGGGAGTTGTCCCGGCGTGAGCCCGGAGCCAGTTGGCGCGCGGGGCTTGGTTTCCTGAGTGAGAACCGCAAGGAGGAGGGCCTGATGTTGCCGCTCTCGGTGGCGGAGAACACGGTGCTCACCAAGCTCGGGCGTTTCGGCCGGCTGGGCTGGCTGCGGCGACGCGAGATCGATGCGGCAGGCGCCGCTTGGATCGGGCGACTCGGCATAAAGGCGAGCGGGCCGGGTCAGCCGGTGGGCCAGCTCTCCGGCGGGAACCAGCAGAAGGTCGCGCTGGCCCGGTTGCTGGAGCACCCGGCGCGGATTTTCCTGCTCGATGAGCCCACGCGCGGCATCGATGTCGGGAGCAAGGCGCAGATTTACGAGCTGATCGCCGGCCTGGCGCGCGAGGGCCGGGCGGTCGTGCTGGTGAGTTCCTACCTCCCGGAACTGTTCGGCATGTGCGACCGCATCGCGGTGATGCGGCGGGGCGAACTCGTCGAGTGCCGGGCCCGCGCCGATTGGACCGAGCCTTCGTTGATGGCCGCGGCCATCGGGGCCGCGGCTTGAACCCAGTTTTCCCATGAACACCAAAAATCTCCTCGCAAAACTCGGGCCCTTTCTGGGGCTGCTGCTGGTGATCGGGCTTTTCTCGATCTCGACCGAGGTGCGCGGGTATTTTCTGACATACCCGAATTTCAAGATCATCCTCACGCAAACGGTGATCGTGGCCATCGGCGCGCTGGGCATGACGCTGATCATCATCGCCGGCGGGATCGATTTGAGCGTCGGCTCGGCGATCGCGTTCACGAGCGTGGTCGGGGCGCTGCTGATCCAGCGCGGCTGGTCGGCGGCCGCGGTGGTGCTCGCGGTGATCGTGGCGGGTGGCGGCATCGGGCTGCTCAACGGGGTGGCCATAGCCGGCCTGCGCATGACGCCGTTTATCATCACGCTCGGGACACTCGGCGTGGTGCGGGGTTCATCCAAGTGGCTCGCGAACAATGAGACGGTCAATTATGACGCGTCGCCCATCAACAGTTGGATGACAACGGCGGATCCGTTTGGCTGGTCATTACCCACCGGCGCGTGGGTGGCGCTGGTCGCGGCGATCGGGACCGCAGTCATGCTGCGGCAGACGGTCTTTGGCCGGCATATTTTTGCGATTGGCTCCAATGAGGCGACAGCCCGGCTTTGCGGCGTACCCACGGTGCGGACCAAGATCCTCATCTATGCGCTGGCCGGCGCGTTCTTCGGCCTGGCAGGCCTGATGCAGCTCTCGCGGCTGCGGCAGGGTGATCCGACGGTGGCGGTCGGGCTGGAACTCGACATTATCGCGGCGGTGATCATCGGCGGGGCGAGCTTGAGCGGGGGCGTGGGCACGGTGCTGGGCTCGATGATTGGCGCGCTGATCATGGCAGTGCTGCGCAACGGCTCGCAGCAGATGGGCTGGCCGACGTATTTTCAGGAAATCATCATCGGCGTGGTCATCATCGCCGCGGTGTTCCTCGACCGGCTGCGGCAGAGCAAGGGCGCGTAGCGGCCGGCGATCAGCAGTCAGCTGAAGACAAAAGGCCTGGTGCCGGTCCAATCCGCTCGGCTGACTCCTGACAGCCGAGCGCTGACCGCGTTTCGTCTCAAACCAGCTGCTTGACCAGCACCTTGGCGTTGCGGCCGCTGTCGTCGTACAACTTCAGCCGCGCCTCGGGCAGGGCTTCCTTCGTCGTTTCCTCGAAGCCGCAGACGGCGGTGAAGAAGCCGAAGCTCTGGGTCGAGAGCGCGATGACACGCTTGGTGCCGCGCTCCTTGGCCATGAGGCAGGCGTACTCGACCATCTTTTTGCCGATGCCACGATGGTGGTAAAACGGCGTGACGTAGAGCGAGCCGACCTCGGCGAGTTCGGGCATGTCGGGGTAGAAATACAGCGTGACGCAGGCGATGATGTTCTCGTCGATTTCGTAGACGAAGAACTGGTCGATGTTTTTCTCGATGGCCTGCTGGGTCCGGTGGATCAGCTCTTCGCGCCGGACGGCGTTGCGGGTGAGGCTGTAGATGAAGCGCACGTCGCTGCGGCGGGCCTTGCGGATCTGCTGGTAGTCGTTGCCGTAGACGAGCGACCCGACCCCCTCGCTGGAGAAAATCTCGTTGATGAGGCCGTCAAAAATGCGGCCATCCACGATGTGCACGCGGGGCGTGCCGGTCTCGATGGCTTTGACGGCGTGCATCGCCTTGCTGCGCGAGGTCTCGGCGATCTGCTCGGGCTTGTCCTTGATGATCGTGCGAAGCGCGTCCACGGAGATTTCCCGGCGAATCTCGCCGTCAATTTCCAGGCCGCCATGCGGGGTCAGGTAGATGATCTTCGTGGCGTGCAGCGCCTCGGCGAGCTCGGCTGCGAGCGCGTCGGAGTTGACGCGCAGCGACTTGCCATCGGGGCCGAAGGCCAGCGGCGGGACGACGGGCACGACGGAGCGGTCGATCAGCTCGCTGATGAACTCCTTGTCGATGCGCTCAACCCGGCCGGTGAACTGCTGGTCCACGCCCTTGATGATGCCGATGGGCAGGGCGCGGATGGAATTGGTGATGGCGCACTTCAGGCTGTTTTGCGTCAGGCCCTCGAGGATGACGTGCGACACGCGCGAGGACGCGCGGATGGCGAGGTCGAGGGTGGCGGCGTCGGTCACGCCGGTGCCGTAGGCGTCGGAGATGGCGACGTTGCGCAGGGCGGCGAGTTCCACGAGCTGCTGGCCGATGCCGTGAATCAGGACGACCTTGATGCCCAGACTGCGAAGCACGGCGATGTCGACGAGGAGGTTGCTGAGATTTTCATCCGCCACGATGGCGCCGTCGAGGGCGAGGACGAAGATCTGACCCTGGAAACGCGGCACGTATTTCAGGATCCCGCGGAGGTCCGTGGGCTTGATTGTGGTGCCCTGCGCGGTGGCCGCAGGAAGAGACAGGGGGGTGCCGTTACCGGTGCTCATCAATTAAAGTGGGCGCAGTTCTCGACGATGCAGCGCGGCGCGTCAATGCACTTGCAGCGTCCAGGTCCGGGAGCTCCGCGAGCCGACGAGGGTGACGTGATAGCTGCCGGGCTTCAGGGTGCCGGCGGGAACGGTGAGCCGGATGAGCCGTTCGCGGTTGCGGGCGAGCAGTCCGCCGGACAGGTGTTCAAATTCCGGCGTGATCACGAGCTCGTCGCCGCGCACGTAAAGCTCCGCGCCGGCGAGCTGCTGCTTGTTGTCGAGCAGGGAGCATTTCACGCCGATGGGGTAGGCGAACAGGGAGTTGACCGCCGGGGTGGCGGAGACGCCCAGGATTTCACCGGGGAGCTGCGGCGGTTCCACGAGGGTTTCGCGCAGACCGGGCGGCAGTCCGGCCGCGGCGGCCGTTGCGCGGACAGACGAGACAAAGGCGAGCGGGTCCGCCGGCAGGTCGGCCTCGAGGGCAATCCGCTGGTAGCCGGCATCAAGCAGGCGGTGGACATTGGCGCGGTCCCGCAGGTCCTGGTACGGCCGGAAGGCCCGGTCCGGCCGGCGGTACTTCAGGGTCAGGAAGGTGTACACGCCGATGGACAGGATGATCGCGAGGATCACCCATTTCATGGGCCAGGGCTGGCGGAGGTGGGACGGGGCGGGCATGGACGGGGAGCGAGTAACTCCGGGCCGGAGCCCGGTCGCAAATAAATTTGCGCCGGCGGGCGGGCGGTGTTTCGTTGCCGGACTCCATGAAATTCTGGTCCCAGTATTTTATCCCCACGCTCAAAGAAAGCCCGGCCGACGCCGAGATTCCCTCGCACAAGCTGCTCATCCGGGCCGGCTTGGTGCGCAAGCTGGGCGGAGGCCTCTATACCTTCATGCCCCTCGGCTTGCGGGTCATGCAAAAGCTGACCCAGATCTGTCGCGAGGAGATCGAGCGTGGCGGCGGCATCGAGCTCCAGATGCCGCACGTGCATCCGGCCGAAAACTGGCAGCAGGGTCCCCGCTGGGCGGCCGCCCGGGAAATCATGTTTCGCGTGGACAGCGCCGGCGACGGCAAGCGTGGGCCGCGCGAGCCGGAATATGTGTTGGGGCCGACGCACGAGGAGGTCATCACGCCGCTGATCCGCGCCGAGATTACGAGCTACCGCGACCTGCCCAAGAATTTCTTCCAGATTGCGACCAAGTTCCGCAACGAGATCCGGCCGCGTTTCGGCCTGATGCGGGCGCGCGAATTCGTGATGATGGATGCCTACTCGTTCGACGCGACCGACCAGGGCGCCGTCAAGAGCTACCAGGCGATGAAGACCGCTTATGAGAACTTTTTCCGCCGGATTGGCGCCCAGGCCATCGCGGTCGAGGCGGACACTGGCGTGATGGGCGGCAGCTTCTCGCATGAGTTCATGATCCCCGCCGAGATCGGCGACGACGACATCCTCTACAGCGAGGCCAGCGGCTACGCGGCCAACCGCGAAAAGGCGACCAGCGCGCTCGTTCCGGCGGACCTGCCCGCGGCGGCGCCGGCGGGCGCAGTGGAGGAATTCGCCACGCCGGGCATCGTCACCATCGCCGCACTCGCGGCGGCGCCTTATGCGGTGCCGGGAGACAAGCAGTTCAAAACCCTCGTCTACATCGGTGACGGCAAACTCTTCCTCGTCGTGCTGCGCGGCTGTGATGAACTTGAGGAGGCGAAGCTGGGTTCGCTGGGCTTCGGGGTCTACCGCCCGGCCACGCCGGAGGAAATTGAGCCGGTGATGGGGGCGAAGCCCGGGAGCCTCGGCAGCGTCAAGGGCACGATCAAGAATCCCGACGCCTTGGCGGGCATCTTCGCCGACCAAGCCATCCGGCTGGTGGGCAATGGCGTGACCGGGGCGAACAAGGACGGGTTCCACCTGCGAAACGTCAACGTGGAGCGCGACCTCGCCGTGACGCGCTTTGGTGACTTCCGCCGGGTCCAGGCGGGGGAACCGGATTCTATCTCCGGCCAGCCGCTCAAGCTCCGCCGCGGCATCGAGGTCGGCCACATCTTCATCCTCGGCACCAAATACTCGGACAAGTACGGCGCGGTCTACACCGACGACCAGAAACAGAACCATCCAATGGTGATGGGCTGCTACGGCATCGGGATCAGCCGGACGATGCAGGCGATTATTGAACAGGGCCATGACGCGGATGGCGTGGTCTGGCCGTGGAATGCCGCGCCGTTCCATGTGCTCATCTGCGTGCTGGACCCGCAATTGCCCGAGGCGATGGATCTCGCCAAGAAACTGGGCGCTGCGGCCGAGTCGGCCGGAGCGGATGTGCTCATTGACGACCGCAACGAACGGCCGGGAGTGAAGTTCAAGGATGCCGACCTTATCGGCATCCCGCTGCGGCTCACCATCGGTGGCAAGGGCCTTAAGGAAGGCATCATCGAGTTGAAATGGCGCACGTCGAAGGACGTCGCGAAGGTTCCCCTGGCCGAGGCCGAGGCGAGGATCGCCACGGAGGTCCGCGAGGCCCAGGCGAAGGCATGACCGTTTCCCAGTCCAAGACCCAGGGTGCTCCCGCCGCGCAAAGCGCGACGGAACTGGAGTACGAGGGGTTGTGGCGCGTGGTCGTACTGAATGACCCCGTGAACCTGATGTCCTATGTCGTGCTGGTCTTCAAAAAGGTCTTTGGTTTCGACGAAACCACGGCGCGGAAGCACATGCTCGAAGTACATGAACAGGGCCGTTCGGTCGTCTGGAGCGGGATGCGGGAAAAAGCCGAGGCCTACGCCTTCACCCTGCAACAATGGCACCTGACAACGGTCCTGGAGCAGGACGAAGTCCGATGAAACGCATCGAGGTCAAACTCGCGCTGACCGTGGTCGCGCCGCTACTTGATGTCATCAAGGGCATGGCCGAGGGTTTGCGCCAGAATCTGGCCGCCCCGCACGGTCCGATGGACCTCGACGCGGAATTCAGCGCGGCCTGGACGGGGGAGTTGCTGGAGGCGCAGAACGCCGACGTCGCAGCGTTGCTGGCGATGTTCAACGACGAGTTTTTTGCGGAAGGCGTGATCGCGTTCGACGAGGATAACGCCGAGCCGATCGTGCGCGCGACGGCGGCGGTCCGGCTGCGCCTGCGGGAGCATTACCTGAAGCCGCTGGGCGATGAAACGCTGGAGAGCGGGAATGTGGAGCTCGAACGGCTCGATGACCCATTGCGGAAGGCGTTCATGTGCTACCTGTTTCTGGCCACGATCCAGGAGCTGATCATCCAGCACCTGGATTCGAGTATTCTGGAGTCGTGATCCGACAAATCGCGGAAACACGGAGGAGCGGAAAAGCAGCGAAATGCCGAACCCGGTTTCCGCTCCCGGCATTTTCGCTCCTCCGCGTTTCCGCGATCCTTCCGAACGAAGGGTGATTGGCGTTTGACGGCGCGGGGTGGTGACCTACCTTTCTCCCCGACGCCCTGCAGTGTTCGAGGTTCTTTCAATAACTGCTCTTTGCCTTGAAATTATTACGGGAGCTGAACCCGCCGTGGAAGATGCTAGGCCGTAAACCGGAAAGCAGACGCTGCGGAGGAGGCGCCCACCTTACATTAAAAAGGTCTTGAGCCTTTGGGGATACGGCACACGTGGGGCGTCAACTTTTCTACCATGGATCCTGTCTACTACAAAATTCTCCACGTCTTTTCCCTGCTCGTCCTGACCGCGTGGACGTTTGCGGCCTTTGCCCATCCCGCGCCGGAAACCCGGAAGCGGACCCTTATGGTCACCGGCGTCGCGGCGCTGCTGATGTTCGTCAGCGGCTTCGGCCTGTTGCACAAGCTGTACGACAACCATTTCTACGGCTGGGTCGTCGTGAAGCTGGTTTGCTGGCTGGTGTTTTCCGCGCTGGCTGGGTTGGCGTACCGCCGGCCTCACCTGCGGAGCAAGCTGGCCCTGCTGGGCTTTACCGCGCTGCTCATCGCCTTGGTGATGGTTTACGCCAAGCCGATCTAACCCGGCGGGCGCATGGCCGACACACTTTGCGGGCTGTGGGTCGCCGATGACGGCGTTGTGCACGTGTCGCTTGCCACGCCGGACGGCGGGCGCGTGGAAAAGACCGAGTCCTTCCGGCCCTTCGCCTGGCTTAATGATACGCCGGCGGACGCGAATCTTCACGGCGTTCACTTGGAGAAACTCCAGGGCGACGGGCCCTACGACCGGCTGGTGCACGCGGACAGCCTGGGGATTTACGACGAATTCCTGAAGCAGGCGAAGACGGTGGGCGTGGACTCTATCCGCCCGCTCGAGAGCCAGTTTCTGCTGCAGCACAAGCAGCGGCTGTATCGCGACCTGAGTTTTGGCCAGTTGCGCCGCTGCCAGCTGGATATCGAAACCGGTTCGGAAGATGGCAGTTTCAGCGACGCCAGCAAACCGGGCGACCGGGTCCTCGCCATCGGACTGCGCCAGGGTGGAAAGAACCGCCTGCTCCTGCTCGAGGCCATGACGGACGCGGCGGAGAAGAAGCTGCTTGAGTCGCTCAATGCCGCGCTGGCGGAGTCCGATCCCGATGTCCTCGAGGGCCACAACCTCTTTAAGTTCGACCTGGATTACCTGCGGCAACGCTGCCGGCGTTTCAAGGTGCCGTGCGCGTGGGGCCGGTACGGCCAGAAGGCCACGTTCCGGAACAGCCGGCTCAAGGTGGCGGAGCGCTGGATTGATTTTCCGCGCTGCGACCTGCCGGGTCGGGCCGTGGTTGACACCTATTTGCTGGTCCAGCTCTACGACATCACGACGCGCGAGTTGACCGCCTACGGGCTGAAGGACGTGGCGGTGTATTTTGGCATCACGGATGAGGACAGTGCGGAACGGACCTATCTTGAGGGCAGCAAGATCGCCGAGACCTTCGTGCAGGACCGCGCGAAATTCTGCGCCTACCTGGAGGACGACCTGCGCGAGACCCAGGGTCTCGCCGACCAGTTGCTGCCGACCTATTTTGAACAGGTCCGCACGTTTCCGACCCTGCTGCAGGAGGCGACCCTGCGCGGCGCCACGTCCAAAATCGATCTGCTGTTCCTCGAGGAGTACTACCATGCCCGGCAGGCGTGTCCGCTGCCGCCCGAGGTGCAGCCGTTCGAAGGCGGCTACACGCGCAGTTTTCAGGAAGGCGTTTTCCGCCACGTGCTGCACTTTGACGTGGCTTCGCTGTATCCGAGCCTGCTGCTGGCAATGGGCCGGAATCCGAAAAACGACACGCTGGGCGTCTTCATCCCGCTGCTCCGCCGGCTCCGCGACTATCGGCTGAAGTACAAGCTGATCGCCCGCAGCGACGCGCCGGAGGACGAGCGCGCGGAGGCGCAGGCGCGGCAGGCGAGTTTCAAGATCCTGATCAATTCGTTTTACGGCTACCTCGGTTTTTCCGGCGCGCGTTTCGGCGATGGCGAGCTGGCGGCGGAGGTGACGCGGCAGGGGCGGGAGTTGCTGCAGAAGCTCATCGACGAATTTGCGCGACAGGGGGCCACCATCCTGGAGGCGGACACCGACGGCATCTATCTGTCGTCGGAGAAGGATTACGAGAAGCCGGAGGAACTGCTGGCGCGGGTGACGCCGATCCTGCCCGGCGGCATCGAACTCGAGTACGACGGCCGCTACGTGGCGATGTTCTGTTACAAGATGAAGAACTACGCGCTCTACGACGGGAAGAAGGTCACGTTGCGCGGGAGTGCGCTCCGGTCGCGGGGCATCGAGCCGTATCTGAAGAAACTGAGCGACGGGCTGATTACCTACCTGCTCGGCGTCACGCCTGATTCCCCCGTCGTGCTGCTGGAGGACTATCGGGCCCGCCTAGCCGCGCGGGCCCTGCCGGTGGCGGAACTGGCGAAGAGTGAAACGCTCAACCAGAATCCCGAGGCCTACGAACGGTTCATTGCCGAGGGCGGCAAACCCCGCCGGGCGTCGGCGGAGGTGGCGTTGCAGCTTAATCCCCGGCCGCGGATGGGAGAGCGCGTGAGTTATTACATCACGGCGAAGTCGAAGGGAAAGACGAGTGACTGGGCCCGGGCCCGGGCGTTGTCGCTGTACGATCCGGCGAACGCGCCGTACGACCCGGTGTATTACACCGACAAGCTGGACGACTGGCTGGTGCGCTACGGCTCTTTTCTCGGCGTGAAGCCCCTGGCGAACGATCAGGGCGAACTTTTTGGCGGCGCCTGAGGGTTCAGCCCGGCGGCCGCGACCAAGGTGGCGGTGTCTGCGTCCAAGGGTGCGGCAGCCAACAGCTGCAGGAGCTTGACCGGGTCGGGCGCATAATCGGGCTGACCGGGTCCGGGGCAGAGTTGTGCGGCCTTGAGGGTCAGGCGCAGGGCATTGACGAGGGACTGCCGGGCGAGCGCGGCATTGCCAAGGGTGGTGTAACACCGGCCGGCTTCCGCGTTAAGGGCGGCGTAGAGCAGGATTTTGTCCCGGGCAATGTCCGGCGTTTCACCGTCGGCCAGCATGGCGAAGTGCTGGTCGGGGGTGAACTGAAACAATTGGGCCGCCTCCAGCTGGAACAGACGTTCGCAGGCCGCGACGACAGATTGCAGCGCCTCACCGGGCCGGCCGGAACTGCGCTGCTGCAGGACGCGCCGCAGCAGCAGGCCGACCTCGTCAATGATTCGCAGAAGGTAATCGCGCCGGGAGGTGAGCATCGGGATCCGGCGGGCGCGGTTTACTGCGCGGCGCGGTGTTTGACCACCCAATCGACGATCGCCGCGTCATCGTGCTCATGCCGCCAGACCAGGCCGAGGAACTCGGAGGGCAGGATATCATGGGCCTTGAAGAAGCGACGGTCGCCGCCGCAGCAGTACATGAGGGAGGCGGGCAGTTCGCCGCGGAGCTTGGCCTTGGCCTTCGGGATGATGCGGGGCAGCCACTCGATGCCCCGGACGGCGTCGGCCTTGCCCGGCATCTTTGATTCGTCGAGGTGGGCATTGGAAGGTTTGCCGCCCTGTACGTTCAGGAAATAACTGCGGCGCACAGTCTCGATGGTGAGCGCGTGATCGTAGCCGGGCTCGCCGCCGCCGACGTGATCCTCGGCGTAATCGTACAGGGATTGGGCCGGGATGCCGTTGGCAGCGAGAAAGGCGGACTGGGTGGCGTCGAAGAGCTGGGCGGCGCTGCGCACGCCCTGGGTGTACTGGGCGACGGCGTGAGCGTAGACGGCGCGGAACTTGGCGGGGAAATCGTAGTTATTCATGAAGCCGTGAGGCTACGCAGAAAATCCCGCCGCGCAACCGGGCTCAGCTGGCCGGGTGGAAATCGATGAGGCGCTTGAAGCGGTCCACATTGTCCACGAGGACCTCGAGACGGTCGTTGAGCGCGTAGGCCTTCTTGGACTTGCGCCCGACCAGCGCGGTCCCGGCGTTGTTCAGCAGGAAGTGATCGCCGCCGAGGTTGTCGGCCGAAATGAAGCCAAACGTCATGGACTCGACCAGCTCGATGAAGAAGCCGTTGGCCCGCACATCGGTGACGACGGCGGTGAAGCGGGTCTTCACCTTTTTGGCCAGTTCGCGCTCGAAGAATTCGAGCAGCTTGATCTTCACGCTCTCGCGCTCGGCCTCGGCACTGCTGATCTCGGTGAGGCTGAGATGCTCGCCGAGCCGCTCGATGCGGCCGAGGTCGTAACCGGCGCCGCGGGCCGACGCGGCGTGGCCGCTGTGCTTGACGAGGTAGGATTCAAACACGCGGTGGACCACGAGGTCGGAGTAGCGCCGGATGGGCGAGGTGAAGTGCGTGTAGTCTTTTTTGTTCAGGCCGAAATGCCCGTCGGGCGTCGCGCGATAGGCGGCCTTTTTCAGGCTGCGGAGCAACTGCGTGCGGAGCGTGTAGCCCTGGGGATGCGTGCGCAGGGTCACGAGCAGCTTCACGAGCTCCGCGCGCACGGTGAGATCACCGACCTCGAGGCCGAAGGTCGCCAGCAGACCGCGGTACTCCTCGAGTTTCGCGATGTCCGGCTCGTCGTGCACGCGGTAGAGCGAGGGCAGCGAGTGGGTGCGGGTCAGGCGGGCGACGGCCTCGTTGGCGGCGAGCATGAACTCCTCGATGAGCTGGTGGCTCTCGTCGTGCTCGATCTTTTCGAGCCGGTCGGCGTAGCCCTCGGCATCAACGAAGATCTTGGTCTCGGGCATGTCGAGATCGAGGCTGCCCGCGTGCATGCGGTCCTTGCGCAGCTTGCTGCCGATCTTCCACAGCGCGCGGATCCAGGTTTGCAGGTCGGTCAGTTCGGCGTCGGTCAGGTCGCGCAGGGCCCGGCCGGTCGAGCCGGTCTGGTGCTTGGGCGGCAGCGGGAGGGCCCGGATGCGCTCCAGGTCGTTTTCAAACATGAACGCGTAGGCCTGCTTGTACGTGAGGCGCTTGCGGCTGCGGATGACGGTGTTGGCGTAGGTGGTGGTCTTGCCGTGGCCTTTTTTGTCGAAGGTCAGGAAGACCGCCTTGCACAGCCGGTCCTGGGCCTCGACGAGGGAGCAAAGACCGTTGGACAGCTTCTCCGGCAGCATCGGGATGACCACGCCCACGAGATAGGTGGAGTTGCCGCGCCGCTGTGCCTCGCGGTCGAGGGGGGTGCCGGGCAGGACGTAGTGGGCGACGTCGGCGATATGGATGCCGATTTTCACGTCGCCACCCTCGAGCACCTCGTAGGAAAGCGCGTCGTCGAAATCCTTGGCATCGTCCGGATCAATCGTGAACACCGCGCGTTCGCGATAGTCGAGCCGGTGGGCGAGATCGTTCGGCTGGACGGTGCTGGGAATGGCCAGCGCTTCGCGTTCCACCTCGGCGGGAAACTCGGTGGCCAGGTCGTACTTGAGGAAAATCCCGAGCAGTTCGGCCCGCGGCTCATGCGTCCGGCCCAGGCGGGCGGTGAGGGTGCCGCTGAGCGGATCCTGACGGTGTTTCCAGTCGCCGAGCTTGACCACGACCTTGTCCCCTTCCTTGGGCGTGGGCGTGAGTCCGCTCTTGGCCGGGTCGCCGACCGTGATCTCGTAGCTGAAGCGCGGATCGTCGGGCTGGACCACGTAGTCGCGGCGGCCCCGGCGGAGGTTGCCGACGATGGTGTCGCGCTCACGCTCGAGCACGCGGACGACGCCGCCGATTTTCTCGCCGGGGCGGCGGCCTTTGCGGCCGGGAAAAATCCGGGCGAGCACCCGGTCGCCGGGAAGGGCAACCCCGGTGTCCTCGGGAAAAATCTGGAGTGACGGGGCGCTGCGCCCGTCCGGGATGTCGTCGCGCACGACAAACGCCGATCCGCCGGCGCGGAACTGGATGCGACCGGTGAGTTCGTCGTCGCGCAGTTTGGGCGCGGGCGGCTGATAAGCGGCGTGGTGGACCGGCTTGGGGGCAGCCGGCGCCGGCCGGGATTCGGACTTGTGGGTCGGCCGTTGGGCGGGCGTGGCCGGCTTGGAAGACCTTTTTGTCTCGCGGGCCGGAGGCGGCGGGGGGGCGTCCGGAGGCGGCACGGCCGCGCCCCGTCTCGTCGGGGAGAAAATCGGGCGGGTGGCTACCCGGGGGTTCGGGCGTTCGGCGGAGGCGCCGCGCGGTCCGATGCGGCCGTTCTGGGCGCGGACGAAGTCACCGCTTTTCAGCACCAGGCGCACCTCGTGGGCGAGCATGGCGTGCTGCTTTTTCTTCAAACCGAGGCGGCGGGAGAGTTCGAATTCGTTAGCGGGCGAGTAATTTGCCTCGCGCAAGAGGGCGAGGAGGCTTTCGCGAAGAGTCATGGATGAGGGCGGCGCGGCGCGCGGGCCGTGCTTTCGTTGTTGGCCTGACCAAAGGCCCATGTCTATCGTGGCGCGATGAAAATCGTCCATGTGGCGAGTGAATTTTACCCGTACGTGAAGACCGGCGGTCTGGCTGATGCCGTGGCTTCGCTCAGCGGGGCGCTCGCGGACAACGGCCATGAGGTCTCGGTGTTCCTGCCCGGTTATCGCGCCGCCCTGGAGCACCAGGACGCGGCGAAGGCGGAGCGGATGCTGCGGCTGAAGATCGAGATGGGCGACCAGTTCCTGTCCGGCGACGTGCGGATGTTTTCGCCGAAAAAAAACCTGAAGATCTATCTCCTCTGCCGGGACGAATTCTTTGACCGGCGCAATCCGTATGGCACGGGCGAGCGGGATTATGAGGACAACGCCGAACGGTTCATCTTTTTCTGCAAGGGCGTGGTGGAGACCCTGCGGCTCGCGGATTTGCAGGCCGATGTGGTCCACAGCCACGACTGGCAGGGGGCGCTGCTGCCGATGCTGTTGCGGGACGCGGAGCGGCGTCACGAGGTGACCCTTGCGGTGAAAACCGTCTTCACCATTCACAATATCGCCTACCAGGGGTTGTTTCCCCGCACGGTGTTTGCCCGGACGAATTTGCCCGAGGACTTCAATAGCGTGGATGGACTCGAGTACTACGAGCAGACCAACCTGCTCAAGGGTGGCATCCTGTTTGCCGACCGGGTGACGACGGTCAGCCCGCAGTATGCGCAGGAAATCCAGACCCCGGAATTTGGCAACGGGCTGGATGGCGTTGTGCAGACCCGCGCGGACGACATTGTCGGCCTGCTCAACGGGGTGGACATGGCCGTGTGGAATCCGGCCACGGATGCGCTGCTGCCGGCGCGCTATTCGGCCACCACTCTGGCCGGCAAGCAGGTTTGCCGGGCGGAATTGCTGAAACGGTGCGGGTTCACGTCGGGCTACAAGGGGCCGGTCTTTGGCATGGTGTGCCGCTTTGCGGAGCAGAAAGGCCTGGATCTCCTGCTCGCGAACAAGGATTTTTTCCTGAAGCACGACTGCCGGCTGGTGGTGCTGGGGGCGGGGGAGAAGCGGTATGCGGCGGCACTGCAGAAGCTGGTGGAACAGGCCCCGGCGAAGATTTCCCTGAGCGCGCAGCAGGATGAGTCGATGAGCCACCTGATTGAGGCGGGCAGCGACTTCTTCCTGATGCCCTCGCTCTTCGAGCCGTGCGGGCTGAACCAAATGTATTCGCAGGTCTATGGTACCGTCCCGGTGGTCAGCCGCGTGGGCGGCCTGATCGACACGGTGACGGACGCCGATGAATATCCCGCGACGGGTACCGGCCTGATGGCGGCGCCCACCGCGGAAAGCCTGCGAGATGCGCTTAACCGCGCGATGAAGCTGTTTGCGGAACCCGCGCGCCTGGCGGCCGTGCAGCAACGAGGCATGGCGAGGGATTTCAGCTGGAAGATCGCCGCGGCCGGCTACGAAAAACTCTATCAGGAGTCGGTTTAGCCCGGGGCTTGCAATGGGTTCGCGCGGACACTCAGTGATGACGTGCCATTGACCCCGACACTGCTGTGGTTTCGCCAGGACCTGCGCCTGCAGGATAATCCCGCGCTCCAGGCGGCGCTGCTGCGCGGCGCCCCGGTGATCCCGCTCTATATTCTGGATGAGGCGGGCGAGGGCCCGTGGCCGATGGGCGGGGCTTCGCGCTGGTGGCTGCACCACGCGCTGGCGTCGCTCGATGCGTCGCTGCGCGAAAACGGATCCCGGCTGGTCCTGTTGCAGGGCAACACGCGCGCCGTGCTGCGGGATCTCGTCAACACGACCGAGGCGGGTGCGGTGTACTGGAACCGGCGCTATGAGCCCGCCAGCATCGCGCGGGACCGGGTGATCAAGACCGAGTTCGCGGCGGCCGGACTCGATGTCACCAGTTTCAACAGCGCGTTGCTGAACGAGCCGCACACGATCAAGAACAAGCAGGACCGGCCGTTTCAAGTGTTCACACCCTACTGGCGGACGTGCCTGACCCTGCCAGTGGCCCCGCCGGTGAAGTTCATGCCCCGGTCGATCCCGGCGCCGGCGCAGTGGCCACGGTCGCTGGATCTGGCGGAACTCGCATTATTGCCCCGGGTAAAATGGGCGGCGGGCCTGGCCGAAACCTGGCAGCCGGGTGAGGCGGGTGGGGCGAAACGTCTGCGGCAGTTTGCGGCCTCCGCGATGGAGTCCTACGCCGATGACCGCAATCGGCCGGATCGCGACGGCACGTCCATGCTGTCACCTTGGCTGCATTTTGGGGAAATCGGCCCGCGCCAGGTCTGGGCGGCGGTCAAGGCCCGGTCGAAGGACACCGGGGTGTTCCCGCCCAGCAATGGGGCGCGAGTGTTCTTGAGCGAGGTGGGCTGGCGGGAGTTTGCGCATCACCTGTTGTTTCATTTTCCGCATACGCCCGAGCGGCCCCTGCGCGAGGAGTTCGCCCGCTTTCCCTGGGCGGAGGATCCCGGTGGGGCGAAGCTGCGGGCGTGGCAGCGCGGGCTCACGGGTTATCCGATCGTCGACGCCGGCATGCGTCAGCTCTGGCAGACCGGCTGGATGCACAACCGCGTGCGCATGATTGTGGCGTCATTTCTGGTCAAACACCTCCGGCTGCCCTGGACGCAGGGCGCGGCCTGGTTTTGGGACACCCTGGTGGACGCGGATCTCGCGAGCAACACGCTCGGCTGGCAGTGGACGGCGGGCTGCGGGGCTGATGCCGCGCCCTATTTCCGGGTGTTCGCGCCCGTGCTGCAAGGGGTGAAATTTGACCCTAACGGCGACTATGTGCGGCGCTGGGTGCCGGAACTGGCGCAGCTGCCGACCGAACACCTGCACGCGCCCTGGGAGGCACCGCCCGAAGTGCTCGGACGGGCGGGGGTGCGATGGGGGGACAACTACCCGCGGCCGATGGTCGATCATGCGCAGGCCCGGGCGGCGGCGTTGGCGGCCTTCAAGCAGTTGCGTGGCGGGCAGATGGCGTCGGGTGCGCCGCAGGACTCACCGGGTTAAACTCTAGGCTTCCCTTGGTGGACGGCGGATGTTTTGTTGGGAGTTTATGGAGAAAACCTTCGTCATTTTTAAACCCGATTGCATGGCGCAGCGCCATGTCGGCAATGTGCTGGCCCGCTTTGAGGCCGCCGGCTTCGACGTGATTGGCTGCAAAATGACGCGCCTCACCGCCGCGCTGCTGCGTGAACATTACGCGCATGTGGCGACCAAGCCGTTTTATCCCGAGATCGAGCAGTTCATGAGCTCGCGTCCCGTGATCATGATCGCGCTGCAGGGCGCTAACATCGTGCAGCAGGTGCGCGACCTGCTGGGGCCGACGGATTCCCGCAAGGCGGCCAAGGGCACCATCCGGGGCGATTTTGGCACCGAGATGATGAAGAATGTGGTGCATGCCTCCGACACCGTGGAGAACGCGCAGGCCGAGCTGGCCCGCTTCTTCAAGGCCGAGGAGCTGTACACGGTCTGATTGCATTTTGGCGGAACGTCGGCAGGCTTTTCTGCTTAGGCAGGAAAGACCATGGCCCGGATCATCATCGACGACGACGACGTGCTGCGCGAAATTCTCGCGCGCATGCTCACGGAGGCCGGACACAATGTCACGGCGACGGCGAATGGATTTGAAGGCGTGCAGGCTTTCCGCGCGGAACCGGCGGATCTGATTCTCACTGACATCATGATGCCCTACGGCGGGTTGCCCACCATCCGCGTGCTGCGCGGGGAGTTTCCGAACTTGAAGATCATCGCGATGTCCGGCGGCGGACAACCCCGGCTCGATATTGCCAAGGGGCTGGGGGCAGACCGCAGCCTCGCCAAGCCGTTCACCTCAAAGTTGCTGTTCGACGCGATCAACGAAGTGCTTCCGGCCAATCCCGCGCCCTAGGCGCCGGCGGGTTTACCGGCGATATCCGGCGTCAGGGTGAAACTTTGACCGTCCGATTACATGCGGAATCGGCCACTGGGAGCGACCGGACCCGGAATTGTAATACACTGGGGAAAAACCCGCGGGGAGCCCGAATGGATTTGCCCGGGACCCGGCTTTTTCGTACCAGTGGAGCGTGAATTCCGCCCCAAGAACGAAGGCATTAGCCCTGCTTCGGGCCCTGCTGATGGTCGTTACTTATGGGGTGGGTGCGGTCGCGGCTCAGGGCGCGCACTATGTCCGCGGCCGGCAAATTCCCGAGGTCCGGCTGCGCAATGGAGCGGTCCTGCGCGATGTCACGGTGGTCGCTGTTGGCGCTACGACGATCATCGCCCGGTGGGAGGGCGGGAAAGGTACAATTTTACTCACCCAGCTGCCCGATGAGATGCGGGCCGATCTGGCCCCGGCGGAGGTGAAGCCCCCACCGGCGGTCGCGCCGGCACCCGGCGTGGCTGCGGTCCCGCTGGATCCCAAGCTGGCCACGGCCGAGCTCCCCACGGAGATCAAGCTGACCAACGGCTTTGTCATGCATAAGTCCAGGGTTACCCGCTGGGACACAAATGCGGTGCTGATCAGCTATCAGGGCGGAATTGTATCGGTCCGGCTCAAGAACATCGCACCCGAGCAGCGGGTCATCTTCGAGGCCCGTAAGGACGAGGCACTCGCCCGTCAGGCCAAGGAAGACGCCAACAGCTCCGTGGGGCAGAGCGCAGCGTCACAAGACGAGAACGCCAGGCAGGCGGGGGAGGCCGCGGCGCGTGAAGAGGCCGAGAAAAGAGCCGAGGAGATCAGTAACGGCCTGTCCTTCCATTACCTCGTCAAGGGCATGACGAAGCAGCAGGTGATCCAGGCCTACGGTCGGCCGCCGAATGACAGTGGCGATACGTTTTTCTACGTCCTCCGTGGCCACGACAAGTATGGCAACGCCGCGGACCGGCTGCTGGTGTTCAAGGACGGTCTGCTCGCGAGCTGGCGGGACCAGCGCGAAGGGGAGCCTAACGGGGCCGTGGAGCACTGAGACTGGGTTTGGTGAGGTTCTCCGCGGTGAGCTGCGTTGTGGCGGTGCCGGGCGGCTAGACGATCGGCACGTTCCCCTGGTTGATTTCTATTCGGCCGCAACGCCTCAGCCAGATCGCGGCGGCACATGGCCGGCCCGGTCGCGGTGCGGTGAACCTGATACAATGACAACAGGCGCGCCCACTTGCGGAATCTCACGGCAACTTGAGCATCGCTTGCGGTGGCCGGCCGAGCGCAGATTAGTAATTAAATTACTCATGCGTGAAGCGATCGCAATTCTCGGCAGGGGCGCGCACTTTGTTGTTTCGTGCGCCGCGCTGGTTTTTCAGCCGATACTTCACGTCATGACCTCGACTATCAGCCGTCGCCAATGTCCTCCGGCGGCCCTGTCATGGTGAAGCCTTTGACGCTGCGGCCGCTCCAGGTGGCTGGAACCGCGGCAATGCCGTTGGATCTAAGCGGAACATGGAAATTCCTGCCTTGCTTGCCTGCTGACTTGTCAGCTGTCACCGCCGACTTCGCTAACGAGTGGAAAAATATTCAGGTGCCCGGCGAATGGGTGATGCAGGGCTTCACCGTCACACCGGAGAGTCCCGCCGCCTATTTCCGCACCTTCAACCTGGACCACGTCAAACATCGCCGGATTAAACTGCGCTTCTCCGCGGTCTATAGCTTGTGCCAGATTTGGGTGAACGGAGTCGCGATCGGAAGCCACGAAGGGGGCTTCGTTCCCTTCGAATGTGACCTCACCGATGCGGCCAGACCCGGCGTAAACACGCTCTTGGTGAGCGTCCAATCCGAGTCCCCAATGGATCGGCTGTCCTGCGGGTCGCAGTATGCCGGACACCCCTTGGGCGGGATCAGTCGCAAGGTGCAGCTATTCAGCGTCCCGGCCGTGAATCTCGCGGGTCTCACCATTGCGACGACGTTTGACGCCGGATTTTGCGCGGCGGTGGCGACGGCGGAATTTGTCGTGCGCAATCAATCGACCGGTCCTTCCTCCGGAACCGTGACGCTGACCATTGCGGCCGTGGGTGACAGTAGGGAGCCACTCGTCACCAAGGAGGCGAAGTGGGTGGATCTGCCTCCCGGGAATGAACGCACAGTGATCGTAACCCTTCCCGTCAGGCATCCCGCCAAATGGGACAGTGAGCACCCCCAATTGCATGTGCTCAAACTGGCGACCAAAGACACTGCCGGCGGGGAAATGCACGCCGAGGAGAACTTTGGATTTCGACAAGTTGAGGTGCGAGGTCCGCAGGTTTTTGTCAACGGCTCGGCCATCAAGCTCTTTGGCGTCTGCCGCCATGAGACCCATCCGCTGCTAGGCCGATCCCTGACCCCGGAATTGTGGCGCCTGGACGCCGAACGATTCCGCGACGGCAACTGCAACTTCATCCGCACCTCCCACTATCCGCCGGCGGAGGAATTCCTGGACGAATGCGATCGGCTGGGACTCTTCGTTGAGTTGGAGGCACCCCTCTGCTGGGTGGGGACGGCGACACCGCGGGATGAAACCGTCCTCCAGCGACTGGCCCAGGCCAACCTGGAAACGGTCTACGGTTATCCGAATCACCCCTCGGTTATCCTTCGATCATTGGCCAATGAATCGGCGTGGAGCCCGCTGTTTGCGCAGGTCCACGCGTTAGTCCGGCAGGCCGACCCTACACTCCCCACGTCCTTTCACGACCAGTGCTGGGGCCCGGACAACAATCACGGTTCCACCGAACTGCCTGTCGCGGTCAACCATTACCCTGGCCCCACTGGAGCAACGGATGCGGCCCAGATGACCCGGCCGGTATTGTTTGGCGAATATTGTCACCTCAATGCCTACAACCGGCGCGAATTGCTTACGGATCCTTCCTTGCGCGACCTCTGGGGTGCGGGGTTGGAAATGATGCACGAACAGATGTATCAGGCCCCGACGGTACTCGGTGGATCACTCTGGGCTGCGATTGATGACACCTTCTTTCTGCCCAGCGGTGAGACCGTCGGCTATGGTACCTGGGGCCCGATTGATGGCTGGCGTCGGCCGAAGCCCGAATACTGGCACATGCGGAAGATCTTTTCCCCGCTCCGCCTGCTCACCAGCACCCTGCCTCAGCCAGCCCACGGCCGGCCGCTCGTGATCGCGATTGAGAACCGGCATAATTTTACCGACCTCGCGGAGCTTGGCTTCACTTGGACCCTCGGAGCGCAATCGGGCTCGGCCAAGGTGAGCGCTCCCCCGGGCGGGGTGGGGAATTTGGAGATTCCTGTCTCGGCCCCTGGGCCCGAGGGGACATTTCTGATGGTCAAGGCGATCAGTCCCCGCGGCTATGTCGTGGACGAATGGCAGGTCGCGCTCGGACACGATGCCCCTGCGGCCACCCTCGAACTGGCCGCACCCTCGGGGGCCGTGAGTCTCGTCGAGACCGCCCGGTCGTTTGTCATCCACGGCGCGGGTTTCAGCCTGTCCATTGACGCCGAAACTGGAGCCATAACGGCCAGCAAGGGTGATGAGGGGGAAACCCTGATGCGTGGCCCGGAGCTCTTCATCCTGCCACTCAATCCCGATAATGGCGGCAGCGTCCAGATGACGGGGCCCACGGGTAACATCGCGCCTTTCTCCGATTCCTGCCACAATTGGAAACTCAGTGGTATCACCGCGCGGGCCACGGCCGGGGAGGTCGAACTGCAGATTGACGGCGCTTATAGCGAAGCAACCGGCGGGTTCACCCTGCGGGTGGGCCGGGGAGGTGCCATGACGGTGAACTACCGTTTCACCATTCTCGAGGGCACCGCGATCGATCCGCGCCAAATCGGGGTTGGGTTCGGCCTGTCCTTGGCTTGTCAGACACTATCATGGCGACGCCAGGCGCGATGGAGCCTCTATCCGGCCGATCATATTGGCCGGCCAACGGGAAAAACGCGGGCCTTTACGCCGGGCGCGGCGACCACGGGCTTGGCCGGACCACGCACCGCGCCGACCCTACCTTGGAGCGAGGATGGCTCTCCCTATGGGACCAATGATTTCCGCTCGACCAAGATGAATATCCTCGAAGCAGCTCTGTTCAGCGAGAGCGGGAAAGGAATTCGCGTCATCTCCGCGGGGCGGCAGCACGTCCGGGCGTGG
>Ga0209829_10000574_pt1 | contig 32506 bp, 24 predicted proteins | sample C_140205_EF_Meta_FD_187311 | JGI IMG/M metagenome (GOLD analysis project Ga0209829, IMG submission 187311) | Freshwater microbial communities from Lake Croche, Canada to study carbon cycling - C_140205_EF_MetaG (SPAdes) (version 2) | ecosystem: Environmental > Aquatic > Freshwater > Lake... | reverse complement strand
TCGCAATATGAACGACTGGACTGAGATTCGCAGGAGAGTGTTGGCGGAGGGTTTCAGCCGGCGGCAGATTCTCCGGGAGACGGGATGCACTAGAAGACGTTGAACAAGATTTAAGTTCCGGCGTGACCGATCACCAAATCCACCTTCCATCATCCTTCTCAACCACTCGACTATCTCCGCCGGTTCAAAAAGTGGAGTTTCCGGCCAGAAACTATTTGGATTTCTGCGCAAACGCCTCGGCCACCGCCGCCTCCAGTCCGGTAATTTCCCTGCTGGTGAGCTTGGCGTATTCTGGCATCTGCCGTTTGGCCTTGGAGAGTATGCCGTTATTCTGTAAGCAAAGCCGGACGAATAGGTCGGCGTGCCGATTGGGCAAATCCACCACCTCGCGCATCAGCCGCCGGGCGGTGTCGTATTGCTGAAGGAATAGGATTTCTGCGGGCAGTTCTTTTTCGATGGTTTCCTTCACGAAACTGAACAGCGTTTCAGCGATGAAGGTGCAATCCACATACCGATAATAGTCGCGGGTGTTGTTAAGCACCGTCATCCGGCCGCTGCCATCCAACTTGTATTCCACCAGTTGCAGCAGCGGCTTGGAAAATGATTCGAGACTGGCGTCATAATCCTGCGGCCGATGCAGCATCGTCGCCGAAATGGGAAATACCACCCCGTCGGGGGCGAAGCGTCGGAAGGAAAGGACGTAGTGAATGAGAAAACGGTGCAGGCGTCCGTTGCCATCCGAGAACGGATGGAGAAAGACAAACGGATAGGCGATCAGTGCGGCGGCGATGACTGGATGTAAATCGGAATTCAAAATGCGTCGCGAGGCATCCAAATAATCAGGCATCAAGTCGGGCAGATCCTGCGGTCGGGGCGCGATGAAATGGACTTCTTCCTCGTTCATGCCCACGCTGCGGCCCACATAATTCTGTTCCTTGATGGTGTCGCGCCAGCCGGTGTTGGCAAAACGTGGATCAACGATGGTTTGTTGAAGTGCAACCAAAGTTTCCTTTAGCAGATAATCGCGCTGGGAGGCTTCGCGCAGCGCGTCGGCAAATTTTTGGGAGCGTTTTTGATCCGGCGTCTCTCGTTCGATGGCATAGGAGGATTTGGTTTCCTTCGTGTAGAGAAATTGCAGGGCCCGGGCGTAGAGTTCGGGCGGAATGGCGGCAATCACCTTCCGGCAGCTCTGTTCGAGCTTTCGCGCTTCGGCGGTTTTCAGCATCTTCGTTCGGCGCACCAGCGGGCTGAATGCCAGGGTGCCGAGAAGGTTGACGTTGACCCGTTGACGCGGGCTGCGGATGGCTGGCCCGGTGTAGTAATCGCGTGGATCGAGCAAATCCACATAGTTGCCTTGCGTGACGTCTGGCAGTTGCAGCCGTTGGCCGGAAAATTCCTCGTAGAGATACCAGATGCGGCGGGCGAAAATGCTGGTGGGTTTGGATTGGATGTAAGCGCCCAATTGATCCGCCGGTATTTGTGGCAGCAAGACGCGCAGCAGTTGCAGGTGCAGCCCTTCATGTTTGAGGGCGAATTCCAGATGTGCAAATTCATCCTCGCCCGGCCAGTAGGATTTCGGATACGTTTCCTCCACCTTCAGCGGCGTGGTGTGGGTATGACGAGTGCCGGTGGTGACAAAAGATTCAACTGGGTGGGGCAGGCAATTGAGCGCATACCGCTGGCGCAACCAGAGGTATCCGGCCGGCCGGCGGGAGTCGCTTGGATCAGGTTGAGTCGCCATTGTCAAAAATTAAATTCGTTACCGGCTCACAAAATTCATTATTTTTAGGCGGTTTGCCAGAAAAATCATTACGAGTCAATTCACTGTTTTTGCGTCTGTTTCCGGTCTCCCCGGCAATTTGCCCACGTTTTGATCATTTGTGCGTTATTTCCCATTCGTGCTACAGGTAACCAGTTGAATTTGTGCGTCGTGGACAATGCGGATGCTGACGGTAATTCGGATGCGTGATGGTGGCCGTGCGCAAGCACCAAGGTTAGTTCGCCTTGCTCAAAAGATAAATTGGTTCGCGCTCCGTTCCTGAATCACTGTGCGCTCAACAACAGCGAACGCGCCCAACCTCACGGCTTCCATGGTTGAACGTTGTGCGGAGGTTTTTATTGCTCGCTCCGCTCGAACATTGAGCCGCACATCAGGCGCGCACGCGGACGCCGGACGCTCATGCTCGTGCTGCCAGCTAACGCTGTCAGGCCCGAGCACCGGCACGCCTTCATCGGCACACGGACACCAACTTACGGCGTGCCTTTCGCTCCAGCGCGTGCGCGTAGAACCGTTCGGGTTCGCGAAAGATTTCGGCGCGATGCAACCATTCAGGTTCGCTACGGCTTTAGCGCGCTGTCCGGCGGGGAATGGTGTCTGCGACGCCAGTGGGTAACTCGCTTGCTCGCACCGGTTAACGCCGGTAGATCGATAGATGGTGGCCAATCAGGCACGAATCTCGTCGCTGCGCGACTCGCGGCGGCGAACAAGTTTGCGGTCGCCTTTTGGGGAGTTGCAACAAGAAGGAAACCATGCAGAAAACCGCCGCAATATCTCAACAAATAGTTGAATAACAAGGTCGGAACGCGTTTTTTGGCCGCCGATATGCAATTCCCTGAAATCTACCTCAATGGGGTGTAAAAAGTTATTTATGGCAACCGAGTTAAATGGGTCGAGGCGGGGAGATTCAAACTCGGTCAGGTGCTTTTCATGAGTGCCATTTTAACCAAGTAATACTAACAAAAATAACGGTTTATGTGGGTCGGACGTTATGCTGCATTAAAATGCAACAAAAACCCTTTCGGCTGATAGATAAAGATAGAAAATTGACAGGTGGCTACCCTGTGTGGGCGAGCCGTGCACCAGGCAGCCGTGCGCAGTCTAATATGCCACTATGACGCAATCGCATCGGGAGAGCTCTCCAAACTGAAGGCATGCCGTTCTGGTTTAATCAGAGGCCGGGATAGGCGAGACGTTCACGGTCGAATCGAAACGCGCAACCATTTATGTTTGCGTGCTTCGGCAAACGCCGCATCAATTTGGGGCAGCGTAAAAGGGGGTGAGACCAGTTTGTCCCACGGAAAACTCTGGCTATGTTCACTAAGAAACTCGATGGCTGATTTTAAATGGCGCGGCCCATAGTTGTGAAATCCCCGTATGGTCAGGCAATGGCGTAAGATGATTTGGCCGGACATTTCCAGCGGGGTCGTAGGATGAACCATGCCGATAAAGGCGTAATATCCGCCGGGTCGCAAAAAACGAATGCCTTCTGGAACCACGGTGGAGGTTCCCGCAACCTCAAATACGGCATCCGCCTTGCCGGGCTGAAGGCGCGAGCCAACAGTGTGCAAGGCGGGTTTACCGCCAAATTGAGTTACCAATTCCAAGCGCGCGGGATCGGTATCCACCACAATGACTCGCTCCACACCCTTCGCCCGCAGTAAGGCGCAGCCGTAAAGCCCCAGCATTCCCGCTCCTTGGATAATTAAGGTGCGACAGGGAGTCGGTAGCCATTCCGTGGCATTGACCATGGTGGCGAGCGCGCAATTCGCAGGCGCAACTAATTCGTCGGGTAAGTGGTCGGGAATCGGTATGATGGTTGTGCCAGGTCGCAATAAGATGTGCGTCGCATAACAACCATTGAGTCCGCAACCATTGGTGATTTCGGAGTGCCCATATTTGAAAAGGTGCGAACATTTCTGCGGCAAATCCCATTCCTGGCAGGGCACGCATTCGCCACAGCTATCCGCAATCGTCCAAGTCACGCGCTGTCCCAGCAGACTTTGGTCGCGGTTTTCTCCCACCTCCACCACGCGGCCCACTCCTTCATGCCCCAGCACCGAGGGTCGGGGTTCGGTCCGCCGCCCATCGGCCGTGTGTAAATCCGAGGCGCAGATGGTGGCCAAGGTGAGTTTTACCAAAGTATCGCCCGGACCGCAGTATGGCAGCGCAATTTCGGCCATCTCAAAAGGTTGTTTCGGCTCGTTAAAAATAGCGCAGCGGGCGGTTTTCATGGTTACCAAGGGAGGCTAAAGGTTTTGACAAAGCTATAAGCCTTGATGGCTTCAATGACGCCTTCCTTAACGCCCTGCCCGCTATCTTTGATGCCGCCGAAGGGGCTGCATTCCACGCGAAAACCGGGCACTTCATTCACATTCACCGTGCCGCAGCGCAGCGTTTTAATGGCTTTGAGCGCGTGGTTTAAATTGGTAGTGACAATGCCCGAACTCAAACCGTATGCCGTAAAATTTGCCACCGTCAAGGCATCGTCCAGATCGCGCACGGTGATAATGGGCGCAAGCGGACCAAAACTTTCCCACATGATCATCCGGCATTTGCGCGGCACATTGGTGATGACCGTGGGTTGAAAACGCGCGCCGACCCGGCGGCCGCCGATGAGCACCTTAGCCTTGCCCAATACGGCATCTTGCAAAACGGTTTCCAGATAAATCGCCGCCTCTTCATTGATCACCGTGCCGATGCGTGTGGCCTCGTCCAGCGGATCGCCGCAAATGTATTCCGCCGTTTTTTGCACCAGCCGCTTCGTGAACTCCGGCGCGATTTTATCCTGCACTAGAATCCGCTTCACCGCCGTGCACCGCTGGCCGGAATTGCGGAAGCTGCCTTCCGCTGCGAGCATCACCGCCAGTTCCAGATCCGCATCATCCAAGACGATCAGGGGATCGTTGCCACCGAGTTCGAGCACGAGCTTTTTATAGCCCGCCGTGGCGGCGATTCGTTTGCCGATGGTTTCGCTGCCGGTAAACGCCAGCACTTCCACGCCCGGATGTTTCACGATGGCTTCGGCGATTTCATTCGTCGGCCCCAGCAGCACACTCAACATTGCCGGCGGCAAACCGGCGCCGTAAAGCAGTTCGGCCAGCTTCAGCGCAGTTAACGGCGTCTTTTCTGAGGGCTTGAGAATCATCGGCGTTCCGGCGGCGATGGCGGGCGCAACTTTGTGGGCGACCTGATTCAACGGATGATTGAACGGCGTGATGGCGGCGGCGCAACGTAGCGGCTCGCGCGTGGTAAAAATTTTCCGCGCCTTGCCCTGCGGTGAAATGTCGGCGGAAAATATCTGGCCGTCGTCCCGCAACGCTTCCATCGCCGCGAATCGTAGCACGTCTAGTGTGCGGCCGATTTCGTAGCGCGTTTCACGTAGGCACAGCCCAGATTCCTGCGCCATCAGCCGCGCGAATTTCTCGCGGCGGGCGGCGAGGGCGACGCGAGTTTTTTCCAAAATTTCTGCGCGCTCAAACCGTGTGGGTGTAGCGGTGAATTCCCGCGCGGCCGTAACCGCAGTTTCCAAATCCGACCGCGTCGCCAGGCGAACTGTGCCCACGCGCGTGCCGTCGTAAGGATTGTGAACTTCCAAAACGTTCGTTCCGGCGACAGGTTTTCCGGCGATCAGGCTGGCGAGTTTCATGCGTTGGTTCCGTTGCAGATGAAATCAAAGAGGTCAAAGTTGCGCGGGTCAGCCTGCGCTTTGGCTACGTATTCCGGCTTGAGGGTTTCGCTGATGATAAAGGGCACCATCTCTTCGTAGCGTCCGCCGTGCGAACGCAGCCCTTCTTCGATCAAGTGCAGGTCATGCCATTCCGGCGTGCGCCCGAGCACCACATCGCGCTTGGAGCAGACAACGAAATCGCCCATGCGATCCGGCGGCAACTGCATCACCCGCGCCGCTGTGGAGCGATCCAATACTTCCGTGATACCCGGAAGCTGGCGGACAAATTCAAGAATTGTTTCCAGCCGGGTCGTGGCAAAAGCCGGAACGTGAACTTGCGCGAATGAACCCAGACCTCCATGGTGAATCACATGCGGGTCGGTGATGGGTAAAATCACGCGGAAACCAGAGCCAAACTCATTCGCCAGCAGCGATTCCAGATAAATCACATTCGGCGAACCATCGGCTTTTTGTTTGGCGTTCATGCCATGATCGGCGGTTATGCCGATGATGGCACCCAATTCAAGCAATTGTCCGATTAGGTCATCGAGAGCCGCATAAAAATCCAATGCTTCCGCCGTCTCAGGCGCAAATTTATGCTGCATGAAATCCGTGGTGCTCAGGTAGAGAAAATCCGCCCGACCAGCAGCGATTAGTTTGACGCCTGCGCGCAGCACATAAATCGAAGCCTCCGCGCTGTAGATATTTGGATTAGGGCCGACCAACGCTTCCACCTGTTCGATGCCATGCGTCGCCATTCTGGCCAGACTGACTTTCTCCGAGGAAAACGCCACGCCGCCCAGTTCAATCAAACCGCTCGCAAAGATGTCGCGTAATTTATCCTTTGCCGTGACCACTGCAACTTTGCGCCCCGAACGTTGAGCCGCTGGGAAAATCGTGTCAGCGCGCAGGAATTTAGCCGAGTTAGTCATCACCTCTTCCCCGCTCGCTGTTTCAAAAAAATAATTACCACCTATCCCATGAACACTAGGCGGCACGCCGGTCACGATGGAAGTATTATTGACGTTGGTGAAGCTGGGCATCTGTCCGCGTGCCAAGCCGCGATAACCCACGACGGTGATGTGTAATAGGTTGGGCATCAGCCCCCGCGCCAAGGCGGCGTCCAAATATTCACTGCCCGATCCGTCGAGACAAATCGCGACAATTGGACGGTTAGGTGGCTGATAGGTGCGTTGGTTCGTGGTGAAAGTAGCCATACTTGTCTGGTGCCTGAATGATTTAGAATTGCTGCGGACAATCAATGACAGCGCGGTGACGATTGCGTGAACTCAAGTTACGGATCTGTGACTATCGTCGCTCGCGTTTTTGGTTGTCTTGATAAATGGATTATTTTTTTGTGCGCTGCACAAATGCCTGAACTTGTCGGGTGGCTTCAGCCATTTCTGCGTCGGATAATTTTGCTTTAACTTCGGAAAGGAGTTTGACCGAATCTTTTTGTCCTTGCGCTGCTGCTAGGGTGAGCCACTGGCACGATTGCACATGGTCAATGGCTACGCCTACGCCGAGTTCGTAGCGCTGGCCGAGATCGTATTGAGCAATCGGGTCACCACCTTCTGCTGCCAGTTGATACCACTTGGTGGCCTGCGCCTGATCTTGCGGCACACCCTGACCGGACTCGTAAAGAAACGCGAGATTGTATTGGCCGGCGACGCTTCCATTTTCCGCCGCAAGCCGGTAAAGCCGAGCCGCTTCTTCGAGATTTTTTGGCACGCCCTGACCAGCTTGTGTTAATTCACCGAGCGTCGCCTGTGCTTCGGGATTATTTTTTCCAGCCGCCAACTGAAACCATTTCACAGCGGCTTTCACATCTGACTTCAAGGATTGGCCTGAAAGATAAAGACGGCCCAAAGCTGTTTGTGCCACAGCATCGCCTGCTTCAGCTTTGGCGGTTAGCGTGCTCAAATCCGCCGCGCTCATCGGCGGTGGCGCGGGCGCGGCAACGGGCGCTTCGGCAACCGCTGGCTTTTGCAGGATAAAAAAAGCAACGCCAACCGCTGCTAGGCCAAGAACTACCACGATGATCAGGAATTTTGGTTTCATAAAAAAGGTCAATGTTGTCAGCATCTTTATTTATCGTCGTCATCTTTAGCGCCCACGGTGATGGCCCATTGTGGATACGGCTCCTCAAAACCTTTTTGCGCGTGCCAGATGATTTTGTTCAGCACGTCTTCGGGGCATTGATCAGGTTTGCCAAGGTTCAAACGCGACGAGGCAATCGCGTCGCGTATTTGCCGCCGGTCGTTGATGGCGTGCAATCCGGGATTCATCTGGTTGAGTGGGACGTTGTTCGTCACGCAATTAAACGGCGTGAAGTCCGGCACGCTGGTGAAGCATTCGCGCATCGGCGTGGTGGTGGCATCAATGAGGTTCATGGGCGGCAAGCCAAGCATAAGTTCCATGGTGCGGACAAGACTGGCTTGATTGTAATTCACGCTCACCACCGCATGCCGCTTCGCGTAGGGACTGGCGATGTAGGCGGTGGTGCGATAGCCACTGACATGATCCCAACCGGCTTGCGGGTCGTCTTCGATAGCGAACACGCAGGTGTCTTTCCAAAACTGGCTATGGCTCACCGCTTCGAGAATCTGTCCGAAGGCGAGATCGCCATCCGCGACTTGCGCAGCGGGCGTGGGCGAACCGGCGCTGGTGCCGGAAGTGTGATCGTTGGGTAGACAGATGAGAATAAGGTTCGGCAGTTCGCCCTTGGCTTCAAACTGCTTCAACTCTTTGATGAACTGCGCGGCGCGGAAAACATCCGGCACATCCATGTTCCAGCCCACGGTGTTCGTCATCATGATCGGCCACAGCGAAGCCACGCCGGCGTAATTGCTGTAGTTGATGAGCTGCGAGTGGTTGATAAAGTCGCGATAGTAATCCGAAAATTTCAACGGCTTCTTGTTCTTGGGATCTTTCCATGAGGTCACGGCTACAGTGCCTTCACCATAATCACGCACGGTTTTACCGTGTTTCAGCGCATTGTCCCAGATGAAACCGCCGGGCGAATACGCCATCGCATCCAAGTCGCCCGCCTCTTGCATGTCGGGATAACTGCGGGGAAAATCAGCGAACGATTTTTCCATGTAATCCGTGGCGAACGCGGTGGTCGCCCATTGATGTCCATCGGCGCTGAGGATGCTGCAACAATAGGTGTTATCCAAAAGCACGAATTCGTTCACCATCTTGTGCTGGTTCGGCGTCACTTTTTCGCCGAAGACACACAGCTTGGAATCCCCGTTGCCCGCTTTGATATCGCCCAACACTTGATCGTAAGTGCGGTTTTCTTTTACGAGATAGATAACGTGCTTGATTACTGAAGGTTCGCCGATGCGTTCCGGCACCGGCAATGGGGCGACGCCTTCGCGCACTGGGGCAAACGCATTTTCCAAAACCGCGCGGCGGTAGTTTTTGAAAACAACTTCGGTGTGCTGTGCCAAAGTTTTTTTATCCGGCAACTCGATCAACGAGAGCGTGCCGAGATGCTGATGTGAATTGTAACCGCGACGCGATGGTTCGTAACTGTGGTCGGGCAAGGTTCCCTTGATGTTGGCGACGTAAAGCTGATCACGCTTTTCATCCAGCACCAGCGCGCCGGGATACCAGCCGGTGGGAATCAAGCCGAGCATTTTGGATTTGCCCACATTGAACTCGATGACGGCGATGGCGTTTTGGCTGCCGTGGCAAACGTAAAGCGTTTTCCCCTTGGCATCCATCGCCAGCGCGTTCGGGGACGCGCCAAAAATATCCTGCGGCGTCCAGCGCACGGAAATCAAATCAATCACCTGATCGCTCTTGGTGTCAATCACGCTGATGGTGTCGCTGTTCGCATTCGCCACGCAAACGTGGCGGCCCTTCGGCGTGACTAGCAACGCGCTGGCGTGCAGGCCAGTTATAATTTCCGCCGTCACCTTACCTTGTTCCAAATCAATCACCGAAACCGAGCCTTCGTTCGCAATATGGCGCACCGGATCCACGCGCACTATTGTCCCTCGTCCAGCGGGGCCGGTCACACTGCTGGCATCGGGCCGCCGCCCGCCCCAGTTGCTGACATAAGCTTTTTTTCCCGCGAGCACGACGTCGTAAGGCTCCACCCCAACGTCAAACTGCCGCACAAACCGGCCCGTGGGCAGCTCGAATTCCAGCAGGCGATTGGAAAGGTTACCCGCGACATACAATCTTTTCCCGTCCGCTGAAATCGCGAGCCCGGCGGGAATTTCTTCTTTGCGCTCCGGCGCATTGGCCTCCGGCAAGGCAATTGAGCCGATGCCTTTGACGTGATGTTTCGCGTCCACGAAAAACACCTTGATGCTGCCCTTTACGTTGGAGAGATAAATGCGCGTCCCATCGGGCGAAAAAATCAGCCCGGTGAAACTGACCTGTTCATCCTGATCCGGCTTCAAGATGTGGGAGGAAACGGCATCCACCATTTTTGTCATCGCCTTGTCGTCCGGCAAGGCCACGGTCTGGATGATTTTTTTGGTTTCCGGATCTACCACGATTAAATCATGCGTCTTGCCGGACGTGATGAGGATTTTTCCATCCGGGCTCATTGCCAGCACCTGCGGGCGTAAGCCGTGCAACTCCACCTGCGTGCCGGCTGGCGTGATGATTTGATTGATCGGCAGCACCGTGCGGTTCGTGCCGCTGCGGCCGACGTACTCCGACCAAGCCAACGAATTAAACGGCGCTTCGGTGGCGTGCAATAATCCCACCCCGACCAATAAGACTAGGCTAAACGCGCATTTCAATTTCATATTATTTTTCAACCGTGGTTGCGCTGATGACACCGATTACTTCGTCCAAAATATTCAGCGCCTGATCCAATTCCTCCCGCGTGATGATCAGTGCGGGCGTCAATGTCAGCACGTTACCCATCGTAACTTTGAAGTTCAGGCCACGCTTGAGGCATTCATACATCACCTGTTCAGACTCCTTGATCGCGGGCTGACGCTGTCCGTTGGTATCCGTCACGGCGAGTTCCATGCCGAGCAACAATCCGATTCCGCGCACATCGGCGATGAGCGCGTGACGCTCAGCCATATCGCGCATTTTTTCCAAGGCGTGTTCGCCGAGCACACGGGCGTTTTCTGGCAGGTTTTCGCCGACAATAATATCCAATGTCGCCAATGCCGCCGCGCACGAGACGGGATTTTTTTCATGCGTGTAATGTCCCAAAGCCATGTGTCCAGCGATGTCGAGTTTATCGCTTGTGATCAACGCGGCCAGCGGAAGAATGCCGCCACCGAGACCTTTGCCCAGCACAACCATATCAGGAACGATGTCGTAATTTTCAAACGCGAACAGTTTTCCGCTACGACCCAGGCCGATGGGAATCTCATCCAAAATCAGCAGCGTGCCGTGTTTGTCGCACGCGGCGCGGACTTTTTTCCAATAATCTTTCGGCGGAATGAAGGGCGTGTTGCGCACGGTCTCGGCAATGACGGCGGCGACGTCGCCCTCTTTTTCTAAAACGTAACCGAGGTAATCGGCGCAGGTGAGATTGCAGGTCTTGCCGCAGCGGAAGGGACAGCGCATTGGCTCCGGCGGCGGGACGTGTTCACAGCCAGGCAACAGCGGTCCGATGCCCTGCCGAAACGCCGCTTCACCGCCGACGGAAATCGCATCCAGCGACGCGCCGTGAAACGAATCCCACAGCGAGACGAATTTGAAACGGCCCGTGGCGACGCGCGCATATTTCAGCGCCATTCCCACCGCGGAAGTGCCGCCGGGCGCGAAGGAAACGTGGTTTAAATTGCCGGGCGCCAGTTCCGCCAGTTTCGCGGCCAGCTTGATGGCCGTTTCGTTCGTGTAACGGCGCGGGCAAAAAGAAAGTTCATCGAGCTGTTTTTTGATCGCGGCGATGACTTTGGGATTACCGAAGCCGACTTGATGCGCGCAGTTGCCGTGAAAATCCAAGTAGCGGCGACCTTCGATGTCCTCGATCCACGCGCCCTCGACGTGTTTTAAAACATTGAGGCACGGCGTAGACAGCGATTGATGCAGAAAGTGTTTGGCATCCTGCTGCAATAGCGCGCGCGCATCAGGGCCGATGTGCTCGGCAGACCACGCACGGCGTTGCGGCGATAGGTTCAAATCGCCTTCGGCGCGGAAAGCATCCAGTGAATCTTCGTGAGGTGTTTTCATAAATTTAGGATTGGCTGATAGCAAAGTGGGACGGCAGTTGGGTGGTTTCAGGCGTCGGGTTTAATTGGATTCCTAATTCGGAGATCGTTTCACGGATGGCTACCAAGAGTCGGTAAATGTCATCCTCAAACAGATGGCCGATATTGCCGATGCGGAACGTGTCGGCGCGGCTAATTTTACCGGGATAAATAATGAAGCCTTTACCGCTCATGCCCATATAAAATTCCGAAAAGGAGAAATGCGTATCCGCCGGATAATGAAAAGCCGTGATGATATAACTCTGGACGGCTGGCGGCAGGTAGGGTCGGAAGCCCATTTGTGACATGCCGGCGACGAGCAACGCGTGGTTGCTTTGGTAACGTTCACTCCGCGCAGAAATACCACCCTCAATTTGGAGTTCCTTGAGCGCTTGTTCAAAAGCCAGCAGGGTGTGGGTCGGTGGGGTGTAACGAAATTGTCCGTTTTTTTCAAAACCAAGCAATTGCTCAATCAGATTCAAGCTCAAAGAGCGGGCGTGGTTTTTATTGGCGAGCAAATTATCACGCCGGGCGATGACGAAACAGAATCCGGGCACGCCTTCCAGACATTTGTTGGCTGAGGAGATGAGGAAATCAATTCCGCAGGCTTCCAAATCAATCGGCAACGCGCCAAAGCTGCTCATGGCATCCACAATGAATAGGCAGGCGTGCTGCCGAGTGATCCGACCGATCTCGGCGATGGGATTTAAAATCCCTGTAGTGGTTTCACAGTGGACTGCCGCGACGTGCGTGATGGCTGAATCGCTGGCGAGCAGCGTTTCGAGCTGAACCAGATCTGGCAAAGCGTTCTCGTCCGAATGCAATGCCACGTGCGGGATTTTCAGATGCTCCAACATCCGCAACATCCGTTCGCCGTAAGCGCCGTTCACAATCACGCAAACTTTTCCTTCCGGTGGAACACATGTAGCGAACACGGCCTCGACCCCGTAGGTGCCGCTGCCTTGTAATAACACCACTTCCCAGCCGTCAGCTTGCGAAACCTGAGCGAGTTCGAGCAGTTGTAATCGGATTCCCCATACTCGTTCGTTGAATTCAAAATGCCACGACCCGGCGTCGTGCAGCATCGCCGCCTTCACCGTGGGGCTGGTGGTCAGCGGGCCGGGCGTGAAAAGTATTTTGTCTTTGCTGGGATGGCTGGATATTTCGTTCATCGTTAATTTTATCAATTGAGTCGGGCTGAAGTGTGCGTGGCGAGCCAAGCCCAATCATGCCAAACCTGCCCCGGCACTTCTGGTTGACCAAAACGAGTGTTTGCGTCCTGCCACTTATGAGTTTCGGCATGGCCATCGGCAAAAAATAATTCGCCGGCATTGCCGTGATAGGCTCCGGGATGATCCACCCAACCCGGCGTGTCCATGCGGACGCCAAATGCGGCATCGTTCAAACCATTGGCATCCTCATCCATCAAAACCCACAAGATTGATGGGCCGGGGGCATTCATTGCCGCCAGCTTGCCGTAGGTGCGCCAAGGAGAATTCCGCCGGTGGGCATGGGAGCCATCCAGCCAAGGACCATTCACCGCCAATGTCGGGGCGCCCGCGTGCACGCCGTTAGCCTCAAATCCGCCGCAGATCGTGCCAACGGCCTGATTCATCGCAAACGTTCGGGCGGAACGAACCTGTTGGCCTCTTAGGGCTAGATTGGTGCCCTGATATATCCCGCTCCGCTGATCGGTCGGACAGCGAAAGATCGCCGTGTTTTGTTTGAGAAAATCCGCCAGCAACGATTGTTTAAGGATGTCCGGATTGAATTCCTCAGAACCGCCGATTCCCGCGCTGCCGGGGCACCAATTGTGCCCCGGAATCGTATTGGCATCGTCCGGATTTGGTGGAAAGAGGTCGTTGCTTTCATCCACATACAGGAGCATCGCCAGCATCATCTGTTTGCCGTTAGACAGGCAGATCACACCCTGCGCCCGCTGCTTGGCTTTGGATAACACTGGCAAGAGCAACGCCGCCAGCACAGCGATGATGGCGATCACCACCAGTAATTCAATCAGTGTGAAAGCAGCCACCGGCAGCGACGGAATACGGGATTGCCAGAGGGGCTGATGCTGGCAAGGGGCCTTTACCGTCGCTAGCGCTCTGCACGGGAGGGACTCCTCACCCAAATTATTTTCTTGGCTTAGAGTCATGGAGCCGCAACAGGTTCTTGGGAATGTTTGCGTGGCCGGTTCAAGCCGAGGCACAACAGCGCACCCGCTACCGTAGTAAAAGCCAGACAGTGAAAACCGAGTTTATACCCGCCATGATCCAGAATCAGTCCGAAGAAATATCCCGAAATGATACCCGCGAGATAACCGGAGGCGTCCACCATGCCGGCGACGCTCGCCACGAATTCCTTGCCGCGCACTTCAAGTGAAAAAACTCCCGCCAACAGACTATAAGGTCCGTAGGAAAGCAAACCGATCAATCCAATGGCTGTGATGACCATCCAGAGTTGTTTGTGAACCAGTGTCGGCAGCGAAAAAATCAGCCCGGCCACGCACATGAGGATTGAGAACAGAAGCCATTTGCGCTGTGAGCCAGACAGCCGGTCGAGGAGCCAGCCGAGGGTGAGAATGCCAACCGCACCCATCGCGTCAAACGGCGTGGAGAGCAGTGCCGCCATGTGCGTGCTCATTTGGCCGCCACCTTCAGTCTTGAGAAAATCCACCGTCCAGACGTTGAAGGTTTCCCGCGTGATGGTCAGGGTGAACGAGAGACTACACAGCATCCAGAACTGCGGGATTTTTACCAATTCCAAGAACCGACGATAGGTCCAGGCATTTTTTGGTCGGCTGGGATCATCTGTAATTTTTTTACCCCGCGACAACACCAGCCAGCAGATACCGATGATGAGCAGTAAGACCAACGCCGGCAACCCCATCACCGCGCGCCAACTATTGCCGGACAGCGCCGCGATTTGTCCGGCCAGTAACAAAGCGCAGACACCGCCGAACACAAAGCTTAACGAGAGGCAGGCCAAGGCTAGGGCCATGTGCCTTGCGGGAAACCAGTCGGGCACCTGTTTGACCATGCTGGCCCAACCACCGGCGCCAAAAAAACGATTCGCGACGTAACAAACACCCAACATTGGTAGGCTGTTAACGAAGGCGGAAAGTCCCCCAAATATCGCCACGCCTGCCAGCACGACAAAAAAACAAATGCGTCCGCCGAAGCGATCCACCACGTTCGGCCCCCAAAATAATTTGCCGGCCATGTAGGCCATCGTCGCATAGCTATCAATCGCGCCGATCTGGGCTTTGGTCGCAGAAAAATCATGCTGCAGTAGCGGCACGGCGACGGCGAAATTTTTGCGGCAGAGATAAACTCCAATGTAGCCGAGGATGATGCAACCCAGTTGAAGTGTGGCGCGAGCTTTAGGAATGGGATCTGGCTCCACGGTGAAAGCATTAGCCGGCGGAATTACCGTAGCCACTGGGGTAACGGGAAGTTCCTTAATGCGGCCGGCGTCGTTCATCAGTTAGTTTTTGAAAAAAGAGCCGGGTTCGGAGGGCCTGACGGACCTCCGAACCCGGTGAAGGGTTGGCGAATTATTGAGTCAAGCGGAAGAAGGCTGCTTGATTCGTGATGGAGATGGTGGCGGAGCTGGCCCCAAGTGTGCCAGTGACATCCGTCCAGTTGGCCGGATTAAGACTGGTGGTCTGTTGGAGCTTCACGCTCGGGCTACCGACCCAAGTGAGGCTCACATTGCTACCAGCTTGAGTGATAGCGAGCGGGCTGATCGAAACCGGTTGCACGGCTTGAGATAGATCTCGTCCGGCTTGACCGGCGCTGTAGATGGCGAGCGCTTCTTGCGCGCTCAGGGCACGGCGCCAGATTCCGACGTCATCCATCAAACCGTTAGTGATGGCGCCGCCGTTCTTGTCGTTATACCAGCCGGTGCCGTCCTGACCAAGGTTCACCGTCAAGTTGCCAGTGAAATCAGTGCTCGGCGGGACGTTGATGGTGCGAGTGTAGCCGAGCGTGTCGGTATCCACAGAACCAGACTGCGTCGCTTTCCAGAGGGTCGGCGCGAGCGGACGGCCGTCGAGGACGGTGTAGATGGCCAAACCTTGTTGGAACACGACTACCAAATGATGCCACGTGCCATCACGGATGATGTCGTTGTAGGTCACGTCGCTGCGGTTGGCGCTGCCGCCGGAACCGCTGGTGGCTTTCACGCGGAAGTTGCCGCCGCCCTGGGTGAAGATGCCCCAGCCACGGTTGCTGCTGCTGTCCCATTGCGTGTTGCCGACGAGCGCAAGATCGTCGCTCTGGTTGGTGAGATTAATCCACATCGAGATGGAGAAATCCACGTTGTCCGCGAACAAGAGGTCAGCCGGATAGTTGAGAGAGACATAATTCGTTTCACCGGGGAAGGTGCCTTTCGCCGTAGTGAACTGCAAGGCGCTGCCCAACTTGCCAGCGACGAGACCGGGGCCATTGACCGGCGTGCCGTTGTTACCGCGGCCCGTAGCGTCCGTAAAGTCGCCATCAAATTTCAAATGAGCGACGAGGTTGTTCGTGACCGGGGTGGTAATCACCGTGAGGCGAGCCACGCGGCTGGTGACAGAGCCGTAGCTGTTGTTGGCGATGAGGACATAGTCACCAGCGTTGGTCGCCTGCGCGGCGGCAATGGTGAAATTCGTGCCTGAGGCGACCGATACACCGTTCAAGCGCCAGTCATAGGTGAGGGGCACGCCACCGGATGCCAAGCCGCTGAAGCTTGCGGGGAAACCAGCGCTGACCACCACAGACAAAGGCTGGGTGGTGATCGTCGGAACGGTCACAACGGTCAAGGTCGCCGAACTGCTGGTCGTAGAACCGCTGGCGTTATTAGCAACGCAGCGGTAAGAACCCCCGTCGTTCGCATCCGCATTCGAGATGGTTAACGTGGCGTTGGTCGCACCTGAGTAATGACCTGCATTTGACAGGTTGGTGCCAGCATGTTGCCAACGATACGTCACAGTGGTCGGGCTGGAGACGACCACAGAAAGGGTCGTGCTGGTGCCCGCGTTGATGGTCTTGCTCGCCGGTTGGGTTGTGAACACGGGCGTGGTGATTTCGTAGAGGCCGAAGTTATCGATGCCCCAGAACCAGGAGGAAGTGCCGTTGGCATTCATGCGGAAGCGGACGTCTGATTTACCATCAGCTTGCGCGAGGCGGACCACTTCAATGCGTTTGCCGTCAAAGGTGTCGTCATTCAAGCGGCCATTGATGTCAGTGGGCTTGATGCTGGAGATGGGAGCCTTGATATAAGAGCCATAATTTGTGGCGTGGGTCGGAGCCGTGTCGGGCGACCAATTGCGGTTCACGTCCACGCGGGCAAAGGTAGCGGGCACATCAGCCACACCGTTGGTGGTGATGATGTCGCTGTTCGCGGGATCATTGTCGAAGTAGTAGAGCACGGGCAACCAGTTGTTGCCGCCGTCCACGGAATATTCCATGAAATCCATGTTGTCCTGGTTCTGCTCGTAAATGCTGTTGAAGGCCACGAACACATTGGAGCGACCCACACAGGAAATCGGCGCGGTGAAGAGATCAGAAAACTGACCTTTGCAACCACCGCAACGGGAATCCGATTCAGCCCAGAGTAAATTTCCGCTGGTGAGGCTGGTGAGTTTGGTGCCATTCAAAACAATCGTCGGGAGATCGGTGCGTTCAGAACCCCAGCCAGCGAGACGGCTGCTATCCACCAGAATCCAGTCCTTGTAGGAATCGGAATCGCGGTCGTCCAAATTGAAACCAGAGTTACCAGAAGCCGTCTGATTTTGCACCGACCAACCGGAAGGAAGCGCCGCACCGGGAACGGGATTTTCCGATAGTGAATCAAAGTTTTCGAAGAAGAAAGGGGTCGGGAGGGTGATCACTTGATAGCTCTTGACCGTGAAGCTCCAGGAATTTGTCTTATTGCCCAGCACGTTGTCATTCCACGTAAGTTTCAAAGTGTGGGAAGAAAGTGGGTCCAGACGCGGCGGCACCGTGTAGCTGGCTGTGAAGGTCGGAGCGGTTTCCACAACCGAGCCGACCGGCGCGCCGTCGAGATACAATTGCACCGAGCCGCTGGTGATAGTCGTGTCGCCCTGATTGAGCACTACGTTGATCGTGGGTTCTTCATTCACGCCCGTAGCTCCAACACCGGGATTTCGGGAATCAATGAAAGAAGGCACGGGTGGAATGACCGAAGGAATGCCCGCTGCCGAGGCCGCACCGAGCGCGGCGATCTGGCCAGCATTCAAAGCCGAATCACGGATTTGGATGCTGTTGACGTAGCCTGATGCTGCTTCACCAGTCGTGCTAGCCAAAATCAAGGCCGTGGCACTCGGATTCAAAGCAAAGAATCCATCCACCGCGTCGCTTGCAAAGGAGCCCATTTCCACGCCGTTCGTATAAACCCGGGTGGTGCCACCAGCTACCGCCACGATGGCCAGACGATACCAAGTGTTCGCCGCCAAGCCGCCGACATAGGGTCCAGTCACACCACTGGCACCGATTTTTGCCGGACCAACGCCGCCGGAGGCGCCGTCGACGACGATGAATTGTTGGGAACCGAGATGGCTGCCATCTTCCGTCTGGATCAACGGACGGGTCTTGGCCAGTGATGCGGTCGGATAAAGCACATCCATGATCAAAGTGTATTGATTGACCGCCGCGCCACCGTTCGCCGCTGGGGTCGGCATATTGTAACCCATGCCATTTGTTGCCGCCGGGAAACGCATCACGTTAGCCGGAGAACCCGCGATATTCGGGATACCAAAGCTGGTGGTGGAGCCGAAAGCCGTAGCTGCCGCTGTGGCACCGGAGCCGCCATCTGTGTAGGTTAAATCACTGCCGACTGTGGCCGTGAGGTTGCCGCTGTTGAAATCCCAAGTCCCGAAGGGTTGGGCCACCAGCTTGGTGACGCATAGCATTGAAGCCATGCAGATTAAGTTTCTAAGTTTCATAGATCCGAGGAGTTGTTTGTTTTTTGGTTATTAGGTTGTGGGACGAAATTTAGCGCGTGGATAGGTAGTGATTCATGGCGGCCTTGGCAGCGGGATCACCCTGATCGGAGGCGGCGCGCAATTGTTTGATTGTCGCCACCATGGCCCGAGCGGCCGTGGCGCGTTGTTCCACCGTCAAATCACCTTGCCGCGACAATTGCTGTAAGTGCGTGAAGGCTGCAGTGGGCTGCTGGTTCTGCGACGCAGCGACGCATTGGTTGACCAATTCTTTGGTCGCTCCGGAAGTTTGCTGGAACACCTGATTCATCGTTGCCGGGATCTGTTCGGGGGCCAATGCTGCAGGAGCCGTGCTGGTTTTGGAGCAACCAGCCAACACCAAGGCTGCTAACGTCAGGGGAACCAAAGCGAAAGTGATGAAGTTATTTTTCATAGCTTAAAGAATTATTGCTTCAGAAAGCGGGCATTGTCTGTGGCACTTCGCCGGTATACCAGCGGTAGTCCACGCCCTGCGTTAGGGGCATTTGCTTGATGCGGCTGACGTTGCCTCCGACCCATAGCGTCATGCTGCCTTTGCTGTGTCGCCACCAACCCCCCAGCAAGTCCACACCCGGATAAAGCGGTTGCAAACTGCCGCTTGGAGCCCACTGGCTTAAGATGCTGGTGGAACCGGGGAAAAGCCCAAGTGTATCATCTGCTCCTTCACAATTTTGCTCGGTGGAGTCTTGGCAAAAAATAGTGGTATTGGGACTGTGCAAACCTGTGCGTTTCAGAGGACCTTGAGCCGTGGCACCATAAGTCGTCCCCACACCGGTGTAGGGGCGGTTCAGATACTGGCACATTCCGTAGGTGGAATTTTCCCAGAACTCGTGGGGATAACTTAAACCGCTGTCATGCCATTCATCTACCACTGTGCCGAGCGGGCAGGCGAAGATTTTTTTATTGTTGGCGATGTATTGTTTGTAGCCAATGCCCCAATACGCGTCGCCATCCGTAGGTTGCAATTCGATAGTCGAACGCGGGTTGGGTGTCCACATGCCGCCGTTGGGCAACCCGCCGCCGGCGTTGGAGAAATATTTGTCGCCGTTATCATCGGCATACATGCTGCTGGCGATACCGAGTTGATGAAGGTTATTGATACATTGTGCCGCCTTAGCTTTATCCTTGGCGCGAGCTAAAGCTGGCAAAAGCATCGCCGCCAAGATTGCAATGATGGCAATCACCACGAGCAACTCAATCAAGGTGAACGCCGATGGGATGCCACATTGATTGGCCCTACGGAATTGATTTTCGGATATAGCTGAACGCATAATGTAACTAGAGTCAGTCTGTTGACTATCTTCTGTGAAATAGCCACATGACCACCTCTGGCCTGCGTGGATAGTGGTGGCAATCCGGGGTTTATCAAGTTAAGCAACTGCGACATAGGTTACGCTTGTGTGGAGAAAAACCGGGACTATGGCGAATGGGTTACAATTTGAATGCTGAAAAAACGAGCAGTCGATTTTGTTAGTTGGTTTTTCGGGAAATGCTCGCCATGAACCGCAGTTAGCGGACATTTGTCGTCCGCTGCTGGAGCCAGATCAAATCGCCAGAATTGGCGCTGGCACCAAAGAAATTTCCCTTGCCAGCTAAAATCCCTGCATCGGTCCATTTTCTAGCTTCTACATGACCGTCAGAAAATGAAATGGAACCGCTGTTGTGATGGTAATGCGCCGGTGAATCAATCCACTGACTCCCGACTGGCCACACCTCAAGCGCGCTATCATTGATCGAATTCGGATCCTCATCCATCGCGGTCCAGATATTTGCCGGATTTAAAATATCCGTTTGCCGTTTAAAGACTCGGTAACCGCTGGCGGCCATGCTCGCCGTGGCTCCCGTTGGATCACTTTCACCCGCCGGATCCATCGTGCCCATCCAGATATTGATCGAGTAGCTCCGCACCACGCGGCCGTTTCCTGGCCCGACTTTTTCGTCCGCTGGACATTTGTAAACCGGCAGGAACTCAATCCTGCGGCATTGCAGCAGGATTTCCTCGCGGTGGGGTGATTCATTGGAGGGAGCATACTCGTAGCGTCGGGTTCGTTTTATGAGCGGATTACCTTCAATGACGCGATGACCTCGGCTTAGGTCTTGCCCCTGGTCGTCCTGGGCCCCTTGGCGGTTCATTCGGACTGCAGGGTTCCGGCTGAGCCGTCCCGCGCGGGCCTACGCACTGGAGGCGGATCGGGACCGGGGCCGCCGGTTGTTTTACATCGAGGGCCAAGACGAGCTTTGAGGCTGCGGTGAGGAAGGAGCGCCGGAGGGTAAACCATTTCGTCAATCGTTCCCGCCAAAAACCGTTCAAAAAACCGTTCAAATCCATTGACGAAATCGGCGGGGTTCCGCTACTCTTTACGGCTCTCTCAACGAGAACTATTGTGAATATCACTGTCGAAAATCTGGCGCCCTGCAGAAAATTGCTGCGGGTGGAATTGGACGCGAAGGTCGTGGACGAAACCTTTGACACCATCACGAGGGACTATCAAAAACAGGCGTCGCTGCCCGGGTTCCGTCCCGGCAAGGCGCCGCGCGATCTGGTGGCCAAGAAATACGAGGCCGAAATCCAGGGCGAAGCCAAGCGCAAGCTGATTGGGGATGCCTATCGCCAGGCGCTCGAGGAGAAGAAGATCAACGCCATCAGCTATCCCGACATCGAGGAGATCCAGTTCGGGCGCGGACAGAGCCTCCAGTTTGCCGCCACGATTGAGACCGCGCCCGAATTTCCGCTCCCGGAATACAAGGGGCTGGCGGTGAAACGCGAAATTAAGTCCGTGACCGGGGCGGACGTGGAGCGGGCGCTGACTCTGCTGGCCCAGCAGCACACCCAGTTTGAAACCGTGACGCGTCCGCTGCAGCTGGGCGATGTTGCGGTGGTGAATTACACCGGCACGTCCGAGGGCAAGCCGCTCACCGAGATCGCGCCGTCGGCCAAGGGTTTGACGGAGCAGAAAAATTTCTGGGTGGACATCACCCCCAACGCCTTCATCACCGGCTTCGCCGAACAGCTGGTAGGCGCGGGCGCGACCGAGCGGCGCACGGTTCATGTGGATTTTCCTGCCGACTTCGCAACCAAGGAGCTGGCCGGGAAAAAAGCCATCTACGCCGTGGAGATTCTCGAGGTGAAGGCGAAAGTGTTGCCGCCGGTGGACGACGCGCTGGCCCGGAATTTCGGGGCGGAAAACCTGGAGAAACTCCGGGCGGGCGTGCAGCTGGACCTTGAAAACGAGCTGAAATATGCGCAGACCAAGTCGGTGCGCGGCCAGATCCTGAGCGCCTTGCTGGCCCAGGCCAGCTTCGACCTGCCGGAATCCGCTGTCGCCCAGGAGACCAAAAACGTCGTCTATAACATCGTTCAGGAAAACACCAAGCGCGGCGTGGGTCGCGATCTGATCGAGAAGGAAAAGGACCAGATTTACAATGCCGCCGCCACCAGTGCCAAGGAACGCGTGAAGATTGCGTTTTTGATCCGTCGCATCGCGGAGAAAGAGAGCGTCCAAGTTTCACAGGAGGAGGTGCTGCAGCGCGTCCAGGCCATGGCGGCAGCGTATCAAATCCCCGTGGACAAGTTCATCAAGGACTTGCAGAAGCGCAATGGCATCAACGAGCTGTACGACCAGATTGCACATGAGAAGGTGCTGGTGTTCCTCGAAAACAACGCGGTCATTACGGATGTGCCGGCGGCGGAAGCAAAGCCGGCCTGATCTCGCGGTTACCTAGGACCTGGCTGGAGCGTCTGGGTTGGGACGCGAAGTGCAGGAGCGGCGGCTTTCACCGCCGGCCACTGTGTTTTCACGGACTATCATGAAAAAATTAGGCGTTCTTTTATGTCTGTCGGCCGCTGCCCTGGGGGCGGGTGCTCAGACAAACGGAGTTCCGGCGGCGCGCGAGATGTCCTTGCAGGACTGCGTCCAGCAAGCGCTGACGCACAATCTCGACGTGCAGATTCAGCGGGTCAATCCCCAGATCTCGCTCTTCAATCTGGACAGCGCCTACGCCGGCTACGACCCGGTCTTCAACTTCTCCGGGCTGCACCGGTACAACAACACCGGCGCGGAATTCCAGAGCGGCCAGCGCATTGCCGGTTCGCAATACAATTCGGACACTTACAGCTCCGGCTTCAGCGGGGGGACGCCGTGGGGCATGACCTACGATTTAAGGGGCAGCGCCTCCAGCACTGCCGGCAACAATCCTTGGACCAACGGCACGTTCCTGCCCATCCAGAATTCCTCCGGCCAGGCGGGGCTGGGCCTCACCCAGCCGCTGCTGAAAAACTTCTGGATCGATGGGACGCGTCTCACCATCCGCCTCAATAAAAACCGCCTTCAGTATTCCGAGCAGGGCGTGCGCGGACAGATTATCAGCAGCATCACGGCCGTGGAAAATGCGTATTACGAGCTGATCTTCGCGCAGGACAATGTGAAGGTGCAGCAGGAGGCGCTGGACCTGGCGCAGACGCAGCTGGATCAGGACCGCCAGCGCGTTCAAATCGGCAGCCTTGCCCCTCTGGATGTGCAGCAGGATGAGGCGCAGGTTGCCAAAAACCAGGCGACGGTGATTTCCGCCCTGAGCGCCCAGGGCACGGCGGATCGGGTCTTGAAGAATCTGATCACCGACGAGTATTCAAAATGGTATGCGGCCGACATCCGGCCCTCGACAGCGCTGCAGGCGCCGCTCCAATTGTTCGACCTGCAGGACAGCTGGAACCAGGGGATGACCCAGCGCCCGGATCTGTTGCAGGCGCGGCTGAATGTGGAACTGCAGGGCATCCAGCTAAAATATTTAAAAAACCAAGTATTCCCGGCCTTGGATTTGATCGGGTCTTATGGGTTCAACGGCGCGGGCGGACAGTTCGGCGACACGTTCAACCAGATGAATGAGGCCAACCGCCCGTTCTATACCTATGGCGCGCAGCTTTCAATGCCCCTGAGCAACGTCGGTCCCCGCAATCAGCTCAAGGCGGGAAAGGGGTCCTTGAAGCAACTCCTGCTTCAGTTGAAGCAGCTTGAGCAAAGTGTCATGGTGGAGATCGACAACGCCGTTGGGGTGGCCCGCTCGGATTACGAGGGCGTAAAGGCCACTCGGCAGGCGCGCGTCTATGCCGAGGCGGCACTGGATGCCGAGCAGAAAAAATATACTGTCGGCAAAAGCACCACCTTCACCGTCCTCCAGCTCCAGAACAACCTCACCGCCGCACGCCTGCAGGAAATTCGCGCGCTGGTCGATTACAACAAGGCCCTCGCTGCCCTCGCCGCCGCGGAGGGAAGCACGCTCGAACGCAACAGCATCCAGCTCGAGACCCGCTAGCGCCGCCTCACCAGAATTGCCAGGCGCCGCGCCACACGACCCATCCGCCCAGCAGAAAATTCGTGAGGGCGTGCGCCGTCATCGCATCCCCCAGCCGGTTTTTACGCAGCACCAGCCATTGATACGCCATCCCGCATAAAATCCCCGCCAGCCATTCGTTATGCGAAAAACCGAAGGCCAGCACCGTCCCTAAAAATGGCCACGGTAAAAACTGGTTTAACGGCACGGAAATGAAATTCGGCCGGGCAATGGCGCGGTACAAAAACGAGCGGTAAAAGACCTCCTCCAGAGGCGGCACCACAAAGGTGGAACCCAGGATCCGGGTGAGGACGAACAGCCAGGCCAGCGGGGAATCCCCTCCGAATTGGTGGAAGGGGTTCCAGACGGCCGGGGCAGAGTCTGGGGCCGGGGCGGCGCCCAACTTGACCCAGAGCGACGCTTGCGTGGTCCATTCGCCGCTGATGCCGACCCACAGCGCGAAGACACCGATGCCCACCGCGACCGCTTCCCAGCTGAACGCCCAGCGCATTTCGGCCACAAAGGGGCGCATCCCCCACACCAGCCAGGCTCCAACGATTGTTTTGGCGAGATAAAACCAATAGGCCGAGGCCGCGCCGCATTTTCCTTGGCAGACGGTCAGCGCTAGAAAAACAACAAAGGGTGCAACCCGGGGCGCCGCCGGATGGTCCCGGCAGTAGGCAGCGAGGCGGGAGGAGCCAGCCAGTTTTTGCCCAGAAATAAGCATATGTTATTGGGGATGAAAATCACTCGTGCATCCCGAGCCGGAGCGAACCATTATTATTGCCAACCGTGACGGAGTCGCGCGTGATCGCCGTCACGCGCCAGCCTTTGATCAGGGAACCGATATAGACCGTCTTGCCGCTGACAATCGCCCACGGCTGCACTGAATCAAAGACGATCCCCTGCAGTCGCAAGGAATCAGCCAGAGCCAGCGGCTCCGGAGCGGGCGCGGCAATTTCCAACGGCGGGGTGGAGGCGGCGGGCGAGGCGGGCGGCGACGGGACATCCGCGACGGGCGGCGCGGCGACCAGTATTGCCGGCGGGGGAACGGGTGGGAGGATGGTCTTTTTATTGGCAAAAATTCCGGGCAGGGACAGCCCCGCCCACAAGAGCCCCCCGGCCATCAGGAGCAGGAGCAGCACCGCCCGAGCTCGGCTTGGGAAGGAGCCCTTCTGGGGCTGAGAGGGGGGGGCGGACAGGGAGGACAGGGAGGCGAGGCGGGGCGAGCTGTGGGGGCGCTGGGCTTCTTGGGCGCGTTTCAGCGCGTCGTTGATGAGGCTCATGCTTAAAATTTTCCCTCCAGCTCGCAAATGGCGCGACCCACCATGGAGAAGGTAATGCGTTCGCTGCGCCCGACGAAACTGGCGAGCAGCGCCTTGTCGCAGACCGCATTGACCAGGCGCGGGATGCCCTTGCTATAATGAAAAACCCGCCAGACGGCTGGGGCCGTGAAAAAAGGAATGCCCTTGGCCCCTGAGATATGCAGTCGGTGCTGGATATACTGGGAGACCTCGCCGCGCGTGAGGGGGGCTAGGTGGTACCGCACGGTGATGCGCTGGCGCAGCTGTTTCAGCCGGGGGCTGTTCAACCGCTCGCGCAGCTCCGGTTGGCCCAGCAAAACAATCTGCAGCAGCTTCCGATTATCCGTCTCGATATTTGACAGCAGGCGGACTTGCTCCAGCAGTTCCTCCGTCAAATTCTGCGCCTCGTCAATAATGAGAACCGTCTCCTTGCCCAACTCGATCTGCCGGAGGAGGAATTCTCCGATGGCCGAAACCGTTTCCAGCCGGTCGCGCCCCCTCACCTCCAGCCCGAACTCGGTCGCGATGGCCTTCATCAATTCGTCCGGGTTCAAGACCGGATTCAAAATCAGGGCCGTCGAAAACCCCGCATCCAATTGTTCCAGCAGGGCGCGGCACAGCGTCGTCTTGCCCGCGCCCACCTCGCCGGTCAGCTGCACAAAGCCCTTCCTCTCCCGGATGCCATAGAGCAAATGATTGAACGCCTCCTGATGCTTGGTGCTGTGGAACAGAAAGCGGGGGTTCGGAGTGATGTCGAACGGCGCCTGACTCAGCCTGTAGTATTCCAAATACACAGGGGTGTTGTTAGCACATGCCACCCCCGCTGCAAAGAAAAGGTTTGCCCTCCTATCGGATAAAGAGGATTTCGGCGGGATACGCGGGCCGGTTCCTCAGGTGGATTCGCCGCCGCCGTCCAGCTGGACACCGAACCGGCGTTCAAACTCCGCAATGCGCTTCAACAAATCGGGCAGGCGCTGGATGGCCAGAACCTGGCGCTTGAACTGCCGGTCGGGCTGGGCGGGCGCCCCCAGCCAGGTGGCTTTGTCAGGAATATCCGTCATGACACCGGACTGCGCCCCCACCGTGACCTGATGGCCGATTTTTAAATGTCCGCCGATGCCGACCTGGCCGGCCAGCACCACGTAATTGCCCAGCTTGGAGCTGCCCGCAATGCCGACCTGCGCGATGACAAGGCAATGTTCGCCGATTTCCACGTTGTGGGCGATCTGCACGAGGTTGTCAATCTTCGTGCCCCGGCCAATCACCGTCGGCCCCAGCGCCCCGCGATCGATCGCCACGTTGGCGCCAATCTCCACGTCGTCGCCGATAATCACGTTGCCCACCTGCGGCACTTTGCGGTGGACGGCCCCGTCCAGCACATAGCCGTAACCGTCGGATCCGATGGTCGTGCCGGCGTGCACGCGGACCCGCCGTCCGATTTCCGTGCGCGGATACAGGGTGACGTTTGGAAATAAATGTGTTTCGTCGCCCAGCGCGGCATCGTCCCCCACAAAGTTCCCCGCCTGCAACACGCAGCGCGCGCCGATCTTCACGCGTTCGCCCACCGTGCAATGGGGCCCGATGTGCGCGGTCGGGTCCACCTGCGCGCTGGCGGCGACGACCGACAGCGGGTGGATGCCGGCGGGAGGCGCGGGTTCCGGGAAGAACAGCGCGAGCGCCTTGGCAAAGGCGATGCGGGCGTTTGGCACGCGGATGAGAATTTTCTTCGTCGAGCTGAACCGGGAATCGGCAAGGATGGCGGAGGCCGCACTTTCCTCGGCGCGGGCAAAGAAGGCCTCATTCTCCGCAAAGGTCAGGTCGCCCGGGCGGGCCTGCTCGGCAGCGGCAAAGCCGGTCAACAGGGCGTGGCCATCGCCGAGCACTTCGCCCTGCAGATGTTTTGCGATTTCAGCGGTGGTAAAAGGCATATTTGACTTGGTGCGTGCGGCTCACTATAAAGGCGGGCGCCGCCATTTCCAATCCCTACTTTTGGCGGCAGGCGCCCACGGGGCGCCGGAGTGGCGTTCCAGCAACAAACCCGTCTAGACCTTTGATGTGATGAAAAAAAACTTCCGCGTCGGATTGATCGGTTATCGCTTCATGGGCCGGGCCCACTCCAATGCCTGGCGCCAGGCGCCCCGCTTTTTCAAGCTCAAGACCGGGATTGAACTGCACACCCTCTGCGGGCGCGATGCAGCGGGCGTCGAGGCCGCCCGCGCCCAGCTCGGCTGGCAAAACGCCACCACCGACTGGCGCGATATCGTCGAGTCGCCGCTGATTGACATCGTGGATATTGCCACGCCCACGTTTGCGCACGCGGAAATGGCCATCGCCGCCGCACGCTGCGGCAAGCATGTCCTGTGCGAAAAACCGCTCGGCCTGGACCTGAAGCAGTGCGAGGCCATGGTTGCGGCCGTGAAAAAAGCCGGGGTGGTCCACATGGTCTGCCACAATTACCGGCGCATCCCGGCCATCGCCCTGGCGAAACGCATGCTGGAGGAGGGCGCCCTGGGCCGGATCTTTCATTTCCGCGCCCGCTACGCCCAGGACCGGCTGGCCGACCCGGAATTCCCCCTGGACTGGCGCCTGCAAAAGGAGACCAGCGGCAGCGGCGTCCACAGCGACATCCAGTCCCACCTGATCGACCTCGCGCGCTATCTTGTGGGCGAGTTCACGGAGGTGTGCGGCCTGGTGAACACGTTTGTCCCCCGCCGCCCGCTCGCCTCTGCCCTGGCCCGAGGCGTCCGCAAAATGGGAAAAGTCACCGCCCCGGATTCCGCCCTGTTCATCGGTCGGATGAAAAACGGCGCCCTGGCCAATCTGGAGGCGACGCGTTACGCCCCGGGCCGCAAGAATCAAATCACCCTCGAAATCAACGGCCGCAAGGGTTCGCTCTGTTTCGATTTTGAGGACATGAACCGGCTGCAATACTACAACGCCGAAGACCCGGGGGATCGGCGCGGCTTCCGGTCCATCCTGGTGACCGAACGCGATGGCATCCAGCCCTACGTGGGCAACTGGTGGCCGCCGGGACACGGCCTGGGCTATGAGCACACGTTCATCCACACCTTCGCCGATTTTGTGAATGCCTGCGCCGAGGGGCGGCCGGTGCATCCGACCTTTGAGGACGGCCTGAAAAACCAGCGCGTCCTGACGGCCGTGGAGGAATCCTCCCAAAAAGGCCAGTGGGTAAGCCTGACGTAGAGGGGCAGGCAGCCCTTGCCGCTGATTGCAACTCGGACCGCCTTTGACTTGTTAAGCCCGGTCCCAGAGGCGGGGGGCGGGTTACTTGGCGGCGGCGGGCATCTTCTGCTCCCAGCCAAACAGCTGCTTGGCCTTGATCCGCTCGAAGATGGGCGCGGGGATGAGCCGGCTCAGCGACTCGTCCCCGGAATGGATTTTGGCCAGGACTTCGCTGGAATAAATATTCAGCGCCCCGGCATTGTAGCTGGTGATATTCTCGATGAACCGGTTTTCCACGAGGTGCGCGAAAAGATGCCGGAGATGCGGCATGACCTCCAGATTTTCAATAGTGGTGATCTTGCCGGTCTTCTTATCGAGCGAGGGGTAAACGTAGAGTTTCGCCCCGTTCTTGAAAAGCTGGCCGAGGGATTCCATCAGCCCGCCGGGCAGGTCGGTGTAGAACTTTTCGTCGAGTACATCGCGCAGACGCACCAGGCCGATGGGCAGGCCGATGGGCCTTTGGGTCTGGCGCGAAAGGTAGCTCACCAGGCGGTGGTAGCGGAGGAAATTGGAGATCAGCACCGGCTTGCCCAACGCCCCCAGCGTGTCCACCCGGTCCAGAAAATCCCGGTGATCGATGGCATTGCCCACCTGCAGCTGCCGCAGCGTCATCTCGAACATGACCACCGGCGGCTCGCCCTGCAGGGAGGCTTCGCGGACGAACTGTTCCTGGGCGCGCTCGAGCATGTCCAGCATGGGGTTGGTGAGCGGCCGGAAGCTGCCGCGCTCGAGCAGGACGGGCTTTTTGTAAAGGAGTTCGCCGGGAATAATGGTTTCGCCGTCGGCGGTGAACAGGGCGGCTTCCGTGAGCCATTGCTCCACCAGTTGCAGCGCCATGAGCCGGTTGTCCACGCCGGCAAAGGCGGGGCCCGAAAATTTGATCATGTCCACTTCCACCCGCTGGCTGGTGAGGCCGTCCAGCAGTGAGCCGATCAGGCTGACGGGGTCGGTATGATGATAGAAGGCGGCGTGGACGAGATTGACGCCGAGGATTCCGACGGCTTCCTGCTGATCCGGGGTCTCCCAATCCAGCAACCGCACATGGATGATGATGGTGGAGGGATCGCCGAGGGGATGCGCCTGGAATTTGATGCCGAGCCAGCCCTGTCCCTCTTCCTGGCCAGGCCGGGCCCCCTGTTTGGTGGCCACGGTGTCGGCAAACGCAAAAAAAGTGCATTTGCTGCCCCGGGTCTTTTCGAGGCGCCTGAGGAGCAGGTCGAATTCCAGATCCAGCATCGCCTGCAGCCGTTTGCGGCTCACATACCGTTCGGCGGGGCCATAGATCGCATCGCTCACCGCCATGTCATAGGCGGAAATCGTCTTGGCCACGGTGCCGGACGCTTTGCCCACGTGGAAAAACCAGCGGGCCACTTCCTGGCCCGCGCCGATCTCGGCGAACGTGCCGTATTTCTTGGCGTCGAGATTGATCTGCAGCGCCTTCTGTCCGGTGTTGGGCTTTTCGTTGTTCATAGAATTCGAACCAGAGCCACCTTACAAAAAACCCGCGGACGGCACAATGCCCTTGTGTTTCGGCTTTCCGCGCGGCGGCGGCGCGCTATACTAGCCACATGTATCGGACGCAGGATTTACATGTTAAAGAAATTGTCCGCCTCTCGTCGCCCAACGCCCTGAAGGCGCTGACCCCCACGACCGAGGCCTCGAACGCCACCGTGGCCCGAAGCCGCGAGCGGATCATCCGCATCCTCAGCCAGGAGGACCCGCGCCTGCTGGTCGTCATCGGGCCCTGCTCGATCCACGACGAAAAAAGCGCGCTGGAATATGCCCGGAAGCTGAACGCGTTGCGTCAGGAATTTGCCGACCGCATGGAAATTGTGATGCGCGTCTATTTCGAAAAACCCCGCACCACCATCGGGTGGAAAGGGCTCATCAATGATCCGCACCTGGACGGATCACAGGACATCGAGACCGGCCTGAAAACCGCGCGGCGGCTGCTCCTCGAAATCACCGGCATGGGCCTCCCCGCCGCCACGGAATTTCTGGACCCCATCGTCCCGCAATACATCGCCGATCTCGTCACCTGGGCGGCCATCGGCGCGCGCACCACGGAGTCCCAGACGCACCGCGAGATGGCGAGCGGATTGTCCATGCCCGTCGGCTTGAAGAACGGCACGGACGGCAGCCTGCAGATCGCCATCGATGCGATGGGCGCGACGCGGCACTCGCACAGTTTTCTGGGCATCGACCAGGACGGCGCGACCGCCATCGTGCGCACTGCCGGAAACCCCCACGCGCACGTCGTGCTGCGGGGCGGACGGGCAAAGACCAATTACGACGCGGACAGCATCCGGGCGGCGGAAGAAATCCTGACTCAGGCCAAGCTGCCGCCGGTGCTGATGGTGGATTGCAGCCATGCGAACTCGGAAAAAAAATTCGCCCGGCAGGAGGACGTCTGGCGCAGCGTGATCCAGCAGCGCGTCGCGGGCACCCGGTCACTGATCGGCACGATGGTGGAAAGCAATCTGTACGAAGGCAGCCAGCCCATGCCGAAAAATCCGGCGGACCTGCAACACGGGATCTCGATCACCGACTCCTGCATCGGCTGGGAGACGACCGAGCGGATGCTGCGCTGGGGCTACGAAAATCTGGGTCAGGTGATTCCGGCCGCTGCCCCCGTCGCCTGAGCGCTGCGGTGCGGGCGGGAAACGCGGTTCACGGCCACGACCAGATGTAAGGATAATAAGGGATGCGCAGCCGGTAAAACCGCTGCGGACCGGAGGCGGGGACGAAGACGGAGGGGGTGGTGTTGCTGCTGGTGAAGGCGGCCAGATTGGTGGCCCAGTTTGCGGGCGCCAGATTGGTGGCCCCTTCCACAAAGCCATTCAGGCCGCCGGGCATATCCACCACATCCAACCGATTGCTGCCGGCTTGCAGCGTGATTTTGCTGATGCGCGCCACCTGCGGAAGGAGTTTCTGGGCTTCATCGGCAATCACCGCATGGAACTTTGCGGTCGGGTTTTTGTCGTCCCAAAAAATGAAGTTAGTGCCGTAACCGTTGATGGCTGCGTAAGGAAATGCCGCATTATAATTATGCGCATTGATCGCATCAATGCTCACTCCGGCGTATGTGACATTGGTCAATCCATAACGCGCGGCGTTGGTTAATACATTATTAAGTAGGCCGAAAAAATTCGGGGCATGAATTTTGAGAGCTGGATATAACGCGACCACTTGATTGATAATATTGGAAAATTTCATATTGTAATCAATACATCCGGCGCGCATCACCTCGACGAATGGGCTGTAGGATGGGTCGTAGCTGCCATTGAATGCCGGCACCCTGGAAATGTCGACGGCATTTGGAAGAATCAGGGTGCGGACACCCTGGGCATAAAGATTAGTGATAATTTTAAAATGATTGGTGGCTGCCTGATTATTGGCAGCCTGCCATTGGGCATAGATCGTATTCGAGGAGCCCGTTGTAAAACCGATGGTGTTATCAAATGTATCCGAGTTGCAGACCCAGACAACGACCAGATCGTTGGATGAATACTTAATGGTAGAGCTTTTGACCTGTGTAACTAAGTTGGAACTATTATGGTCAAAGTAAGAATTGTTTTTATTGGTGTCGTAGGGCAGCCCTTGTCGTTGTGCGAGCACCTCAACCCAGACTCGGCCGTTGGACCAGCGCAGGCCGTGATAATCTGATGATTTAGGTAAATTGTCTTCCGTGCTTGAAAGGGCATCGCCAAAAACATAAAGAGACGAGAAGGATGCGTGCGCCGGAAAAAGGCTCACCCAGAAAAACAAGGCCACCCACGTGAACCGATACGAACTTTTCACCCCGCCAGTTTAGATTGTGTCGCCGTAAAGTAAAGTGGCCGTCCGCGGCATCCCCGCTTCCGGCAGCGACCGGAAAGGCGCCCTGACCAAACCGATATTTGCTGGCACGCCTCAAGGCGATCGGTAAGCTATGACCCCATGCAACGCCCACGATCAATCCATCGAATCCGTTCCCTTGTTTGAATTGATGAACTGGCTCAAATCATCAGGTCTGCTGGC
>Ga0209829_10000572_pt1 | contig 32529 bp, 26 predicted proteins | sample C_140205_EF_Meta_FD_187311 | JGI IMG/M metagenome (GOLD analysis project Ga0209829, IMG submission 187311) | Freshwater microbial communities from Lake Croche, Canada to study carbon cycling - C_140205_EF_MetaG (SPAdes) (version 2) | ecosystem: Environmental > Aquatic > Freshwater > Lake... | reverse complement strand
GCACTCGTTCAGAAACGAAAAAGTTTCTTCGCGTTATCGTAGAGCATTTTTCGCTCGGCGGCCTTGTTGGGGGCGAAGCTGCGAACCTGGGCGATTTGGCGGGCGCCGGAGCAGACCGTGAGTTCAGCGGTGGCGTCGGTGCAGTCGCTGCCGAAGAGTAATTTATTTTGGTGGCGGGCGAGGAAGGCGCGGGCGTGATCTGGGTCGCGCTTGAAGGCTCCTTCGCCGGAACCGGCCGATAGATCGCCGAACATGTTCGGGTAGTCGCTGAGGTAGCGGTCGGTCAAACCGCCCGGGGTAACGCGATCTTTGGGGTAAAGCTTTCGTGGGTCGTTGTCGCAATTCTTGTCGATGTTGGCCCACCACGTCTGCGCGTGGCCGATGAAGTTAACTTTGGGGTATTTTTTCAGCATCGTGTGGAATCGGTCGAAGCCCTGATTGTAGCTCCCAATTTGCCAGTGCATTAAAATCGGCACGCGGTAGGCGTCGGCCAATTGATAGAGCTTCTGCATCTCGGGCGCGTCGCACTCTACATTGAATTTTTGTTCACCGATGAGAACGGCCCCGAGCTTCAGGTATTTTTCGACGACGGCAGCGGTGTCGGGGAGGTCGCTGATTTCATTGGCGCCAAAGGCGAACTCGTTTGGATAGGCCCTGACGAGGGCGAGGCAGTCTTCGTTTCCGGTGATCGTGCTTTCGAGACCGTTGGAGCGGCCGTTATTCGTCGACGGGCGCAGGGCATCACGACCGGCGGGGAGTAAAATAGTTTTGGTCACGCCGAGGCCAAGTTGGTGTGCCCGGAGTTCGGCATGGGTGCGGGCGGGCGAGATCTGTTTGAACGTGGCGTCGCGTTTACCGCCATAGTTCGTGTGCTGGTGAATATCGATGATCGGTTCAGCGATCGATGGTGCGCCGGCGGCAGCGGCGTAAGCGGACAAGGGCGCGGTGGCGAGGGCAGCGGCGGACGAAAGCAGGAATTCGCGCCGGGAGAAGGCAGGGGTTGGGTGCATGGGGCAACTCATGCCAGCGCAGCGAAAAAAAGGAAATGCGAAATGAGCTTCGGGGATATGCGGAAAAATTTCTCGCACCGTGCAGCCCTAACCGTGTTTCCTGCCGACGCTCGCTTGCGCTTGTTCCACCCCATGCCACACCGCCTCTGCGTTACACTGCTTTTTTTCTGTTTCATCGCGCTGTCCATTCAGGCGGCGGACCCAGCGATGCAGGAGTGGAAGGACATAAAGGGCGGAGCTTTCAAGGGTGAGCCGGTGGAGACGATGGGACCATTGGTGCTGTTTCGGACCGGTGGGACGACGAGCAAGTTCATGCCGATGCGTGCGCTTTCTGCGGAGGATTGTGTGCGGTTTTATCAGGCGACGGCGGGCCGGCCGCCTCGTGCCGCGAAATGGACCGACGCCCAGGGCAAGGCTTCGAGCGAACTCATCGGGCGCCTGATGCGGGTGGAAAACGGAAAATTTAAACCGGTGGACTTGGAGAAACTGCCTGAGCCGGAACTGTTCATTGTGCTGTTTCGCTCTCGGCAGAGTGGCGGCTCTTGGCGGCTGTTCGACAACCTCGCGCCGTTTCTCAGTCGGATTCAACGCGTCTATCCCGGGCGCGTGGCGTCGGTGGTGATGAGCACGTGGGACTCGGGCTTTGATGCGAAGGCGCTGCCGTCCAACCGCGCCTGGAACATCGTCGATCCCAAGAAGCAATCGGACATGAAACTGCTGTCGCGCTTTGTGCCGGGTGGCGGGTTTGTGATGATGTTGATGACGCGCGAGGGGGTGCCGCTTTTTGGCGGACCGGCCAACGAGGTGGTCGATCTGATGCGTTTTGTGGACGGCGTGAGCGACATGCTCTGGCAGCTCAATCCGGCGAATCCCCGCACAGCGCGTGACCGAGCGCACTACCTCGGCGCGGTGCGGCCACGGGAATTTGCGCAGGGCCGCGCGGACCCGTTGCTGCTGGCGGATATGTTTCGCCTGGAAGGGTTGAGGCAAAATGGCATCGCACGCATCGAGGCGAAGCTCGCGGTCGCGGCCGACGGCACGGTCGGAGCGGTGGAGCTGTTGCCCGAATCCGCCATGCCCGCTGCGGTGAAGGCGCCGATCGCCGAGGCGATCCGGAAAATGGGCTTCTTTGTGCCGGCAATTGAGAACGGCGTGCCGGTGCCCGGAAGTTACACCTATTCGGTCAAGGTCGGTCCGGCGGACAAACAACTCGCGGCGGACGCGGCGTGGATTAATGGCGAGGCGCGCCTCGAATTACCCTTCAAGAGCTGGCTCGTCCTGAAAGCGATTCACGTGCCGGAACAGTCATTCTCAAAAGTCGCGAGCGTGGGCGTGGATGGGACGCTTATGATGCAGGCGGTCAAGGCGGGCACGGGCAAAGGCATCTCGAGGGCCTCGCAGGTGAACTCGTTTAACAGTGATTGGTTTGACGACCTCGGCGGTGCGGGAACGGTGCGGCCGACCGCCGGAGAAAAACTCACGATCGATGGCAACAAACTCACGTGGAAAAAAATGAGTCCGGAGGACGGGCTCGTCGATTTCATGGATGGCGCCGGCAATGGTGACCTCGACTACTGTGTCGGTTACGCTTGGACCGAAATCGACGTCGCCAGTGACACCGATGCTTGGCTTGGTATCGGCAGCGACGATGGCATGAGACTCTGGCTCAATGGCGAAATGGTCGTGGATCAGTGGATCGACCGGCCGAGCCGGCTTGACGATGACGTCGTGCCGTTGCGGCTGAAAAAAGGGAAGAACCCGTTTCTGCTAAAAATTCAGAACGTGAAGGGCCAGTGGAGTTTCACCGCCCGGTTGAGGGTGCGGGGAACCTAGCGACCGATACAATGCGGGGTGTTTTCGGCCGGCGCAGCGCAAGAGGAGTCGATTTCATAAGGCGTGCCGTGCAGTCTCTCGTCTGAAAAATTATGGACCCCTCCCAATCCGACCGTGCCAAACTCTTTCACCGTCTGCACGCCGATGGAATCCTGCTGCTCGCGAATGTCTGCGACGCGGGGGAAGCGCGTTTGGTGGATAGCTTGGGCGCGAAGGCGATCGCGACGACGAGTGCGGGAGTTGCTTGGTCGCTCGGCTACGCAGACGGCGGTCACCTGCCGGTGCGTTTGTTGGTGGAAACGGTGGAGCGAATCGCCCGGGTGATCCGCGTGCCGCTCTCCGTCGATATTGAAAACGGTTATTCGGACGACGCGGCGGTGGTGGGAGAAAATGTGGCGGCGCTGATTGGCGCGGGGGCGGTCGGCATCAATCTCGAGGACGGCACGGGCAGCCCGGAGTTGCTCTGTGCGAAGATCGAGCAGGTTCGGCGCGTAGCTGAGCGAACGGGCGTGGATCTCTTCATCAATGCCCGCACCGATACCTATTTGCGGGGCACGTTTCCGCCGGAACGCCGGGTTGAGGAAACTCTCGCGAGGGCGGCGCGTTACCGGGCTGCCGGGGCCGACGGAATTTTTGTCGTGGGGCTGGTGGATCTGGCTGAAATAAGGGTGATCGCGGGGGCCGGCGGGTTGCCGTTGAACGTGGTGGCGCGCGTTGGGATGATGAGCACGGATGAACTTGCGGCGGCCGGAGTGCGGCGCCTGAGTGCGGGCTCGGGAATTGCCGAGGCCATCTTCGGTCGGACCGCCGCGTTGGCGGCGGAATTTATGCGCACGGGAAAATTGTCACCTTTAAACGAGGGCGCGATGGCGTATCGCGACGGCAATGCACTCATGGCGCGCCAGTGATCGTGGCTTGACGAGACAATCGGCAGATTGAAAAACGTCCGGGTTGCCACGGGCTGATTCCGTGTGTTCAAAATTCTCAGTTCGCCGTTTTTCCCCCACTCACCCACACTCGGATCACGCTCGGTCTTCGATTTTTCCCATGGCCACCATTCAAGGCGCAGGCACGAAACAAAACACCTACGATGCCATTGTCATCGGCTCGGGTATTAGCGGCGGCTGGGCCGCGAAGGAGTTGAGCGAAAAAGGTCTGAAGACCCTCGTGTTGGAACGCGGTCGCGATGTGAAGCACGGTGACTACCCGACGGCGATGAAGGAGAGCTGGGAGTTCGATGGACGCACCAAAATTTCCGCGGTGGATAGCGCCAAGCAGCTGAAGCAGGGGCGCACGGGTTACACGACGCATCCGGCCTCGGCGCACTGGTTCGTCAACGACCTTGAGAATCCCTATTCGGAAACGCAACGGTTCGACTGGATGCGCGGCTATCACGTCGGCGGGCGCTCGCTGTTGTGGGGGCGCCAATCCTACCGGCTCGGCGATCTCGATTTCGAGGCGAATGCCAAAGAGGGCGTCGCGGTTGATTGGCCGATTCGCTACGCCGAGATCGCGCCGTGGTATGACTACGCGGAGCGCTTCGCCGGCATCAGTGGTAGCAAGGAGAATTTGCCGCATCTGCCCGACGGCCAGTTTCTGCCACCGATGGACATGAACTGTCTCGAGAAAGACGTGAAGCGTCGGATCGCGGATGCGTTTGGCGGGCGCCCGATGATCATTGGCCGCGTGGCGAATCTCACCGTGCAACACAACGGCCGGGGAAACTGTCAGTATCGTAATCGCTGCATCAGGGGCTGTCCCTACGGCGCCTATTTCAGCAGCAATGCCGCCACGCTGCCGGCCGGGTATGCTTCGGGCAACCTGACGTTGCGGCCGTTCTCCATCGTCAACGAAATCATCTACGATAAAAACAAGGGCCGCGCGATCGGTGTGCGCATTATCGATGCGGAGACGAATGAGGTGATCGAATATTACGCCAAGGTGATTTTCTCCTGCGCGTCGGCCGTCGCCTCGACGTCTATCTTGATGAATTCAAAGTCGGAGCGTTTTCCAAACGGCCTCGGCAACGACAGCGGCGAACTCGGGCACAACTTGATGGATCACCACTTCAAGGTCGGTGCCAGCGGCCTTTCCGAGGGGTTTGCCGACAAGTATTTCCGGGGCCAGCGGGCGAACGGCATCTACATCCCGCGCTTCCGCAATCTGAACAAGGAGACTGCGCGGAAGGACTACCTCCGCGGTTTCGGTTACCAAGGCAGCGCGAGCCGGTTGGACTGGGCCAGCAACATCAAGGAACTGAGCCAGTTTGGGGGGAAGTTTAAGGCCGATTTGATCGCACCTGGTCCGTGGCGTTTCGGCATCGGCTCGTGGGGCGAGTGTCTCCCGTATCATGCCAACCGCATGACCTTGAACTCGACGCTCCGTGACAAGTGGGGCCAGCCGACCGTTACGTTCGACTGCGGGTGGAAGGAAAACGAATACGCGATGCGGAAAGACATGCAGGCCTCGGCGGTCGAAATGCTGGAGGCGTCGGGATTAAAGGAGGTCGCGGGCTTCGACGACGTCGTCAACAGCGCACCGGGAAACTGCATTCACGAGATGGGCACCGCGCGGATGGGCCGCGATCCGAAGACCTCGGTGCTGAACAAGTGGAACCAGGTGCACACAGTGCCGAATGTTTTTGTGACGGACGGCGCCTGCATGACCTCGGGGGCCTGCGTCAACCCCTCACTCACCTACATGGCCCTGACGGCACGGGCCTGTGACTATGCGGTGAGCGAACTGAAGAAGAACAACCTCTAAGCCCTGAAATTCCGGACCATGAATTTTCCCAATCGATCCGATTCCACCGAGGCTGTGGCCATTTCCCGCCGCGAGGCGATCAAGCGCGCTACGTTTTTTCTCGGCGTGGCCATTTCACCCTCGCTCCTGACGGGTGTCATGCAGGCCGCGGTCGCCCCCGGGGCGATGACGGCGAAGCCGGTTTATCTCTCGGCGAAGCAATTCGAAACCGCGGGCGCCGTGGCGGAACGCATTTTGCCCCGCACCGACACGCCAGGCGCACTCGACGTGGGGGTGCCGGCGTTCATCGATCTGATGTATGGGAAATACCTCGTAGCGGAGGACCAGAAGGTCGTCGCAGCGGGCTTGGCAGCAGTCGAGGCGGCCAGCCAAACCGCGCATCAAAAAAACTTTGTCCAGCTGACGGGCGCACAACAGGACGCCGTGCTCACGAAACTGGCCGAGGCCTCGAAGACGAAGACGCGGACGTTTTTCCATCAGATCAAGGAGCTGACGGTACTGGGCTATTTTACCTCTGAAACTGTCGGGAAAGAGGTGTTGCATTATGATCCGGTGCCCGGGCGTTTCGAGGCGTGCATTCCGTTGGCGGACGTGGGTAATAAAGCTTGGACCAAATAAGCAGCGGCGCGATTCGCCCTGATTTTCCACATGCACAAAGGGCGACTCGAAGCGTTTAGTGACGGAGTGATTGCGATTATCATCACGATCATGGTGCTGGAGATGAAGGTGCCTCACGGGGCAGACCTCGCTGCGCTCAAGGGGATCTGGCCGGTATTTTTCAGTTACGTGCTGAGTTTCATCAACGTCGGGATCTACTGGAACAATCACCACCATCTCTTTCAGGCGGTCAAACACGTGAAAGGTACCGTGCTGTGGGCCAATCTGCATCTCCTGTTTTGGCTTTCGCTGTTGCCGTTTGTCACGGGCTGGATGGGTGAAAATCACTTCGGGACATTGCCGGTCGCGGTTTACGGTTTCGTGCTCATTATGGCGGGCGCGGCTTACTATATTTTGGCGCGAACGCTGGTCGCCGGGCATGAGGCTGATTCGGCGTTGGTCCGCGCCATCGGCTCGGACTTCAAAGGGAAGATTTCGCTGGTGATCTATGCGGCGGGGATCGGGCTCGCCTTTGTGCACCCCGCGCTCGGAATCGCGCTGGACGTCGTGGTGGCGATCATGTGGCTGATTCCCGATCGTCGGATCGAAAAATCGTTGGCCACATGAACGCACGCGGTGGGTGCCAGTTATTTTTAGTTCACTCCCCCAGTTGAAATTTCCCATGAAAACTCCCCGATTGCTGTTTGTTTTTTCCCTCGTGTCGCTGTGCGCCACGTCGATCCAGGCGCAATCGTTACCGGTGGCCAAGGAGGCATCTCCGGTTGCGGCTGAACGCAGTTTTGTGCTGCCGGCGACCGACGACGGCGTGGCGGGCACCGGACCGATCCGCCGATTTGATTGGTTTCAAAAACTCTGGACAGAAAAACGCAGCGGCTGGGCGAAGCGGGTGCGGCAGGATCAGGACGGACTCGTGTTTCTCGGTGACTCGATCACGCAAGGTTGGGCGGCGAATCTCAATCAGCTTTTCCCGGGAATCAAGACGGTCAACCGGGGCATCAGTGGTGACACGACGCGCGGCGTGCTGCTCCGTTTGCAGGAGGATGTCATTGCGCTGAATCCCCGGGGTATCGTGTTGCTCATCGGCACCAATGATCTGGAGGAATCCGCGCCGCCGGAATCCACGGCGAGCAACCTCCAGTTGATCTTTGCGGCGCTGAAAGCCCACAACCCCGCGATGCCAATCGTGCTGTGCAATGTGTTTCCGAGTTCGGCCACGAAGAAGCGACCGGCGGACCAGATCAAGAAGATCAACCAACTCTGTTTTGCGCTGCTCAAAGACGAGCCGCAGGTCACGTGGTTGGACACTTGGGCCTTGTTTGCCAATGCGCAGGGCGATGCGAAACCCGAGGAGTTTCCCGATCTGCTGCATCCCAACTCGGTGGGTTACATTAAGCTGTCCGCAGCCCTGCGGCCGGTGTTGGAAACGTTGGGCCTGGCGCCAGCGTGGCCCGACGATTTTTCGCCCGAGCCAGGATTTGAGAGTCTGTTTAACGGTCGCGATTTGAGTGGCTGGGGCTATCCGGATAAACCGGCGTTCGACGGGAAGACGGTGAGCGACGACGGGCGATTTGCGGTGCGCAACGGGCGCCTCGTGGTGACCGTCGCCCGCGAAGAGCGCGCTTACCGGAAGCTCATGACGACGCGAAAATTCCCCAAAGACTTCATTTTGAAAATGGAGTTCCGCGCGAGCCCCAATGCGGACAGCGGCGTCTTCGTGCGCGAGCCGCAGCTCCAGATGCGCGACTTTCACCTCGCGGGGCCCTGGCTCACGTTGAAAAAATATCGACCGCTCGAGTGGAACGAAGTCGTCATCACCGTGAAAGGCGGCCTCGCCCATGCGACCTGCAACGGCGAGGTGCTCGTCGACGCGTTTCCGGTGCCGGCTACCGGACCGATCGGGGTGGAGAGCGATCACGGCCAGATCGAATATCGGCGAATCCGGCTGCAGGAATCCCGTTGAGTTTCGGATTCTCGCCGATCTGCTCCGACGTCATGGACACACTCGCGAACCACCGCACAATGGCGGAATATTATATCAAAGGCATTGCCGATGGCTCCATCGGGGCCGCCGAAGTCATCGCATGGGCCGACGAAGTGGTCGTCGCTGCGGCCAAGACCGAGGACTGGATGATCGAAATTTCCTCGTCGCGCCCGGACGACCACACCGGAGTGCTGCATCACTTGCACGCCGTGCAGGGAGAAATTCAGCCGGACGTGCTGGCCGCGATGTTGGCGAAGAAGTGATGCGACGAGCGCCCCGGGTAGCCGGTGATCAAGCCTGCGCGGGGTAGAGTTCAGCCAGTTTTCGAATCGTCGTGAGATTGCGCATCGACGACGAAGGCAGTTTCAAGGCACGCATCGCGGGAGAAGTCCAAACTTTGGATTCGTGAGACTTGATGCCGCGGCACAGCCAGTAGTAGTTGCGGTCCTCCAGTCTGATTTCATCGGTGGCAGAGCGGCACGCGACCAGGCCGCTTCGTTGGTTGGGCGTGAGCGTGCCGGCGAAAAATCCAACGTGCACGGTGTTGGTGGGGTCGGTCAGGTCAGCCGCGGCAAACGGTTGAAATGCGGCGATGGCCGAGAGCTCCGCACGCGTGCGGAGAAAGGTATCGACCTCGTAGCCGAGCGACGCGTGGAGGTGTTGCTCGATTTCGCTAGTGAGCTTTGCGACGGCGGATGACTTGCTGGAAAACAGCACATTGCCGCTCGCGATGAAGGTCTGGACATCGGTGAACTTAAGCGCGCGAAACAACTCGGCGAGATGATCCATTTTGACCCGGCGATTGCCGAGGTTGATGCCGCGGAGGAAGGCAAGGTAGTGGGGCATGGGCTTACGCTCAGCCAGGGCCGAGCGGGTTGGTAGGTCAAAGGTGGAACGAAAATGGGGAGAAAATTACTCCGCGATTGCCACGCGACGGCATTCGCGGCCAACAAGACGTTCGTTCATTCATGTTGCGGCACAAAATAAATCCCGGCCTCGAGTTGCGCCTCTTGCAGCCCGAACACGCGGCGGAGCTGTTTGCAGCGGTCGATGCAAACCGTTCGTCTTTGCGCGAGTGGCTCCCGTGGGTGGATGCGACGGTGAAGGTGGATGACACGGAGAAATTCATTGCGAAGGCGCTGCGTGAGCGGACGGCCACCAAGGCCTACCAATCGGGAATCTGGTCGATGGGATCGTTGGTCGGGGTGATCGGCCACAACCGGATTGATCAGGCGGCGCGCATCGCGTTTCCCGGTTGGTGGCTCGTGCCGGCGGCGCAGGGAAAGGGGCTCATGACGCAGTGCTGCCAGGTGGTGTTTGCGCACGCCTTCACGCAACTCCTCGTCAATCGCATCGTCGTGGGGGTCGCGACAGGGAATGTCCGTGGTCAGGCGACGGTGAAGCGCCTTGGCTTTAAGCAGATCAGCATGCTGAAAAATGCCGAGGTGCTGCAGAATCGCAGCGTGGATCATTTCATCTATAGTTTGGTGCCGAGCGCGAAATCGGCTGCGCCCGGTCGTTAATTCGGTGAAACGCGGACTGGTCACGGACGGGGATTCTGGTAGCCAGATGGGCTATCGAATCAGCCATGGCGGAAAAATCCCCACGCACTGCGAAGCCCAAGGCCAGCCCTTCCGCGTCCGAAGAACGCGCAGATCGGTTTCCGTCGAACGAGGAATTGCTGCATGAGTTACGACTGCATGGGGCCAAGCCGCCGCCGCCCCGGGAAATCCCGACGGTCAGCCGACGGACCCGCGACTACCTGTTGCTGGCGGGCATCGGGAGTGCTGCGATCATCGGGGTGTCATTCCGTATTTTGAGCGGTTCCGACACCATGGTCGTCCTGCGACTCGCGTTCACCGGCGTGGCGGTGTGGTGCGGGCTGCTCTGGTTTATCTTCTACGGCGTGATGAGCCGTTACTGAGCCCGGTTTCCTTGCAATGAGCGCCGACCACTGGCTTGAGGCCATGCGGGCGTTTTGGTTCGGACCATCGTCACTCCTTGCTAGACTGGCGTAGCGGAAGTGGGGGCGATGCCCGTGTCGGCGGGGCTGTGTCTAACATGGGACCACCGCCACGATTCAACATTGGACCAACTGCCGACTTTGAGGCGGACCTCGATCGTATCGCCGAGGAGGAAATCAGCCCGATCGGTCCGCAGCACGCGGAAACCCCAGTGCGGCGCGCGGCCTCGATCAAGCGGACCCGATCCGAGCACCAAGTCGTCGTCGACCAGCGTGCGAAAATAGACGGCGTAACCGTCGAGGCGGCCGGCGTGCGTGACAGTGCGGGAGAAGGTCAGTTCGTGGGGTAGCGCGGACTCGTTGACGGTATGGAGGTCCAGGGTGAGCACGGGTGCGGGCTCGCCGAGGAAGTGTTCGACGAGTGCGAGGTCGCTGCTGCGGACTTGATAGTAATCGGGGTCCTGCGGACGTTGGCGCTCGAGCACCGAGTAGTCGTAGCCGTGAACTTCGAGTTCCCAGATGAAGGGAACATGACGCTCGTCGCGGATTTTGATCGGCTCGCAGTAGAATTCGAAACGGCTGGGCAAGATGATCCCGCCGGGCTTCAGCAGGCGGTCGCGGAGGTCGCTCACATTGGCCACCATCGCTTCGTCGAAGAGGCAGTCACCCATCTGCTCGTGCAGGATCACGTCGACTTTATCGACGAGGGAAAATTCCGTGCTGTGAGTGGCGATGAATTCGACGCGTTGGATACCGTTGGCCGTAGCGAGGGTGCGGGCGGTTTCGAGGATGGAGGAGTGGTCGATGGCGTAGACCCTTGCGGCACCGCGGCGGGCGGCGAGGGCGGCGAGGATGCCGGTGCCGGTGCCGAGATCGACGACGCGGTCGCCGGGTTGGATGTGGCGCTGAATGGCGGCGCGATAGAATTCCATGCGCGGTTTGTCCGCGAGCATGCGTTCCTGTTCGTAGAACCCAGAAAAATAGCGGCCGTTGAAGTCACGGTAGCGTTCCTCCGGCGACTCGGCCCGGGCGACGAGGCAACGGGCTGCGGAAGCGATGCGGGCGCCGAGACGCCGCAGAGTGTGAAATGGCATGGAAAACCGGGGCGAGGACCTACCGGGTCGAAAACGTTGCGGCGCGGCTGAGCCGAGTGCAACAGGAAGCTGGTTGGACCCGTGGGACGGGGGGAGAGCGATTACCTCAGGACGGCTTGACCGGCGTGAGCGCAATTACTGCCCGGATTTTTTCAACGAGTGCGGTCGGGGAAAAGGGCTTCATGACGAAGCCGCTGACGCCAAGTGCTGATAGCTTGTCGATCACGCCGTGATCCGCCGGTGAGGTGAGCATGATCACGGGAATCCCGTGTAAAACCGGATTGGAGCGCATCATTGTGAGCATTTCCACGCCGCCCATCGTGGGCATGTTGACGTCGAGCAAGATAAGGTCGGGCAAGGCGCGATCCATGGCGAACAGGGCATTGTAGCCGTTGGGGGCCTCGGACATGTCGCAATCAAACGCCGCGAGAGCACGCTGGGTGAGGAGACGCACGGCCTTGGCGTCGTCGACGGTCAAGATTTTCGGGCGCTGCGGAGTGGGGGGGAGATGCTTCGACGTCATTGCAGAGGATCATCCATGAGGTTCGATATTCGTGAACGCAATGGCGGCGCTCAGGGCAAATTGCCGCTCGGGGAAAGCAGGGAGAAGACGGTAGCGTGTGGCGCGGGAGGGAGTCGGATTTCATGTGGTCGACGACGGCGGTGGTGCCCATGCGCTTCGTGCGCGGCGAAAGTGAAAGGGACGCGGCGAGCAATTCCCGTAATGATGCTCCGATGGCAAAGAAAGGAGTTCGCGCAGAGAATACGAATGTCCGTGAGGAACGACGCTGGAAGCTGATGACCCTACCCGTGCCAGACCGATGCCGGGCGCGAATCTTGGCTACTACGAAAAACTCGTGCTTCCGGGATGTTTTGGTCGGATCTACCGAAAATCAACCGACCCAGGCTCGCGCGTTGCGGAAGAATTTCATCCAGGGGGAGTCTTCGGGCCAGTCGGCGGGGCTCCAGCTCATGCAGGCGCTGCGGAAGACGCGTTCGGGGTGCGGCATCATAATCGTCACGCGGCCCGTGGTCGTCGTGAGGGCAGTCATGCCGAACGGGGAGCCGTTCGGGTTGAGGGGGTAGTGCTCGGTGGGCGTGTGGTGGTTGTCCACGAAGCGGGCGGTGACGAGACCCGAGGTGCTGCAGGCGCGGGCGGCGGCCGCGTCATCGAACTCCGTGTAGCCCTCGCCGTGGGCGACGGCGATCGGGATGACGCTGCCTTCCATGCCGGCGAAGAGGATGCTCGGAGATTTCTCGATTTTCACGGAAACGTAGCGGCCTTCGTAGCGCTCGCTTTGGTTTTGCACGAAGCGCGGCCAGTGGTCGGAGCCGGGGATGATCGACTTGAGATTGCTGAGCATTTGGCAGCCGTTGCAGACGCCGAGGGCGAAGGTGTCTTCGCGGGCGAAGAAGGCAGCGAACTCGGCGCGGGCGCGGGCGTTGAAGAGAATGGTCTTGGCCCAGCCTTCGCCGGCGCCGAGGACGTCGCCGTAACTGAAGCCGCCGCAGGCGGCGAGGCCGCGGAAATCTTTGAGCGAGACGCGACCGCTCAGGATGTCGGTCATGTGGACGTCAATCGCTTTGAAGCCGGCGCGGGTGAAGGCGGCGGCCATCTCGACTTCGCCGTTTACGCCTTGTTCGCGCAAAATCGCGATCGGCGGGCGGACGTCGCGGTAAGGCGCCCCGACCTGAATCATGGAAAATGTGATTTTTGGCGTGATGCCGGGGTTTTTCGGGTCGAGGCGGAGTTGGTGCTCTTGTTCGGCGGCGGCGGGGTTGTCGCGGATTTGTGCGATTCGGCGCGTGACGTCGGACCAGATGGCGCGGAGGCCAAAGAGGTTTTCTTCGAAGAGGGGCTTGCCGCCGCGGGTGATGCGAAACGTGTGGGTGCGGTTGAGGGTGCCGACACGCGTCGTGCAGGCTTTGAAGCCGTGTTCACGCAGCGTGAGCGAAACATCGTCGAGGTCGTCGGCTTTGATCTGGATCACGGCGCCGAGTTCTTCGGCGAAGAGGGACGAGAAGACTTCGTGGCCTTGCGGGATTTCGAGGTCGACGCCGGTGTGGCCGGCGAAGGCCATCTCGACGAAGGTGGCGAGGAGACCGCCGTCCGAGCGATCGTGGTAGGCGAGGATTTTTTTCTGGCGGCCGAGGAGCTGGATCGCGTTCCAGAAATTTTTCAGGTCTTTCGGGTTGTCGACGTCGGGGGTGGCTTCACCCATCTGCGAAACGGTCTGCGCAAGGATCGAGCCACCGAGGCGGTTTTTGCCGCGGCCGAGGTCGATCAGGAGCAGGAGGGTGTCGTCGAGTTGCTGGAGTTGCGGGGTGAGGGTGAGGCGGATGTCGGCGACGGGAGCGAACGCGGAGACGACGAGCGAGACGGGAGCGGTGATGCGTTTTTTCTCCCCGGTGGCCGCGTCGTTCCAGACGGTGCTCATGCTCATCGAGTCCTTGCCGACGGGGATCGTGATGCCGAGGGCGGGGCAGAGTTCCAGGCCGACCGCTTGGACGGCGGCGTAGAGATCGGCGCCGTCGCCCGGGATGGCGGGCGCGGCCATCCAATTGGCGGAAAGGTTTACTTTGCCGAGGTCGCCGATCAGCGCGGCGGCGAGGTTAGTGAGGGCTTCGCCGACGGCTAAGCGCGCGGATGCAGCAGCGTTGTTAATGGCGACCGGGGTGCGTTCACCCATCGACATGGCTTCGCCGGTGTAGACGTCGAAGGCAGCGGCCGTGACGGCGCAGTCCGCGACGGGGACCTGCCACGGGCCGACCATCTGATCGCGGGCGATGAGGCCGCCGAGGGTGCGATCGCCGATGGAGATGAGGAAGGTTTTGTCGGCGACGGTCGGGTGCGAGAGGACGCGGCGGATGGCCTCGGCGAGGGCGGCTCGCTCGGTGGCGACGGCGGTCTCGGCGTTGAACGGTTTTTTCGGGCCGGTGGGCGCGGGCGTGAGCGTGGTGAGATCGAGCGGGTGCTGTGGACGCGCGAGCGTGGAGTCGGTGCGGTGCATGCGCGGCGGTTTGCCGAGCAGTACGTCAAGCGGGAGGTCGATGGGACGGTTTTTGAAATGCGGATCTTCGACAACCAGCTGTTTTTCCTCGGTGGCTTCGCCAACGACGGCGAAGGGGCAGCGCTCGCGCTCGCAGAGTTTCGAGAAAATTTCGAGCTGCGCGGCGGGGACGGCGAGGACGTAGCGCTCCTGCGACTCGTTGCACCAAATCTCGAGCGGCGACATACCGGGCTCGTCGTTGGGGAGCGCGCGGAGATTGAATTTTCCGCCGCGGCCGCCGTCGTTGACGAGTTCGGGGAGGGCGTTGGAGACACCGCCGGCGCCGACGTCGTGGATGAATGAAATGGGGTTGGCCTCACCGAGGGCCCAGCAGCGATCGATCACTTCCTGACAGCGCCGCTCCATCTCGGCGTTGTCGCGTTGGACGCTGGCGAAATCGAGGTCCTCGTTGCCGGAGCCACTGGCCATCGAGCTGGCGGCACCACCGCCGAGGCCGATCAACATACCGGGCCCGCCGAGGACGATCAGTTTGTCGCCAGGATGGATGGCGCCCTTCTTGATGTGCTCGGCTTTGATATTACCGAGGCCGCCGGCGAGCATGATGGGCTTGTGGTAGCCGCGGAGTTCGCCTGCGCCCGAGGACGAGGAAACTTTTTGTTCAAAGGTGCGGAAGTAACCGTTGATGGCGGGACGGCCGAATTCGTTATTGAAAGCCGCTCCACCGAGCGGGCCTTCGATCATGATATCGAGGGCGGAAACGATGCGGTTGGGTTTACCGTTTTCTTTTTCCCATGGCTGAATCGCGCCCGGAAGGCGGAGGTTGGAAACGGTGAAGCCGACGAGGCCAGCCTTGGGCTTCGAGCCGCGTCCGGTGGCACCTTCATCCCGGATTTCTCCGCCGGAGCCGGTGGCCGCGCCGGGGAACGGAGAGATCGCGGTGGGGTGGTTGTGCGTCTCGACCTTGCAGAGGATGTGAATGGCTTCTTCGTGGGCAGCGTATTCCTGACTGCGCGGGTCGACATAGAAGCGGCCCCCGCGTGTGCCGGCGAAGACGGCGGCGTTGTCCTTGTAGGCGGAAAGAATGCCTTCGCTGTGGAGCGTGTAGGTATTCTTGATCATCTGGAACAACGAGTGGTCGCGTGTGGCGCCATCGATTTCCCAGGTGGCGTTGAAAATTTTGTGGCGGCAGTGCTCGGAATTGGCCTGCGCAAACATCATCAACTCGATGTCATGCGGATCGCGGCCGAGCGTGGTGAAGGCCTGGACGAGGTAGTCGATCTCGTCGTCGGCGAGGGCGAGGCCCAAGGCGCGATTTGCGGCGACCAGCGCGGCTCGGCCGGCGGTGAGAATCGGTACGCTCGTCAGGGTGCGCGGTTGCTCGTGGCGAAACAGTGCGGCGCACGCGTCGAGGTCACCGAACACCACCTGCGTCATGCGATCATGGAGCTGGGCGGCGAGCGTTTGGAGTTGCGGGGCGGAGAGTTGGGAAAACGGGAAACCGGGCGCGGTTTCACCCAGGTCGATCGTGAATGAGACGACGCGTTCGATCCGCCGGACGTTGGTGAGGCCGCAAAGATGGGCGATATCAGTGGCTTTGGAGGACCAAGGGGAGATCGTTCCCGGGCGCGGAGCGACAATTTGCACGAGACCGGTGATCGTGGATGCGGGTCGGCTCGGCCCGTAGGTGAGGAGTTTTTCGAGGACGTCCTTTTGGGTGGCGGTGAGATCTCCGGATGTTTCGGCCACGTGCACGAACTGCGCGCTGACAGCACGGGCGGGGAGCCCGGCGGCGACCAAGTCGCTCAGGAGTTTTTGGAGACGGAAGGAGGAAAGGGCGGGCGAGCCGCGGAGGATCAACATGGTCGGAAAGGGCGATGCTTCCAAACATCCCCGGGGCGTCAAGGAGTGGGATAGTCATGATCGCGGGTCTTAAGACGCGGCGGCTGGAGAAAGCCGTTGACCATTCCGTCGGCCTCTTCGAGATGGTCCGTTTTCTTGTCGAATGCCGATTGAATCCAACCAGCGAACAGAGACGCCAAAGGGCCGCCAAACGAGGGTCCGCGCATGAGCGAACACATCGGCCACGAGTGTGGGATTGCATTGGTGCGGTTGCTCAAGCCGCTTTCCTATTACGCGGATAAATACAAGTCGCCGCTCTGGGGTTTCGAAAAGCTATTCCTGCTGATGGAGAAGCAGCACAACCGCGGCCAAGATGGCGCGGGTGTGGCCTGTGTAAAACTCGATATGCCGGCGGGCGAGCCCTACATGTTTCGGGAGCGCAACACGAACCCGAACCCGCTGGACAAGGTTTTCGGCACCTTGCTGGAGCAATACCGCGACCTCACCACGAAGGGCGAGGTGCACCCGGAGTTTCCGGACACGGTAAAGAAGCATTTTGATTTCGGCGGCGAGCTGCTCCTCGGCCACCTGCGCTACGGCACCAGCGGTGGCTATGGCGTGAGTGCGTGTCACCCTTATTTCCGGCGGAGTTCCTGGCCGACGCGCAATCTGGCGTTGTGTGGAAACTTCAACATGACCAACACGCAGGAGCTGAACGACAGTCTCATTGCGATTGGCCAGCACCCCATTTTTGCCTCGGACACCCAGGCCGTGCTCGAGAAAATCGGCTTCTTCCTCGATGAAGAGCACGAGGACATTTACCGTTACCTGCGAACGAGGGAACTCTCCGGCCTCGAACTTTCGCGCCGCATCAGCGAAGACCTCGACGTCGCGCGGGTGCTCACGCGCTCGTCGCAGAAGTGGGACGGCGGCTACGCCATCGCGGGCCTGATCGGCAACGGCGACGCGTTCGTGGCGCGTGATCCCTCGGGTATTCGCCCCGCTTTCTATTTTCAAAATGACGAAGTCGTGGCGTTTGCGTCGGAGCGGGCGCCGCTGATGACCGTGTTCGATCTCGCGGTTGAACAGGTGAAGGAAGTTGAGCCGGGCCACGTGGTGGTGATGAAGAAGCGCGGCACCGTGAAGTCGGTGCAGTTTACGGCGCCATTGGCGCGAACCTCGTGCTCGTTTGAGCGCATTTATTTTTCGCGCGGCAACGACCTCGATATTTACCGCGAACGCCAGGCGTTGGGCGGCGGGCTCGCTGATCAGGTAATCAAGTCTATCCAGCACGACTGGGCGAATACCGTCTTCAGTTTTATTCCGAACACCGCCGAGGTCGCCTACTACGGATTGATGTCGGCGTTGCGTGCTCGCCGCCGGGATGAGGTCAAGGCGGCGATTTTGAAGGCGTCGACGGAAGGCAAGCTCACGGAGGCAGTGCTGGATGACCTCATTCTGCGTAACTGGCCTCGGGGCGAAAAGGTCGTAAGCAAAGATATCAAGCTGCGCACGTTTATCGGCCAGGAGAGTCTGCGCAACCAGCTCGCGAGCCACGTCTACGATATCACCTACGGATCGGTGAAGCCCGGGGACAACCTGGTGTGTGTCGACGACTCGATTGTTCGCGGCACGACGTTGCGTAAATCCATTTTGCGTATTTTGGCCCGACTGCAGCCGAAGAAGATCATCATCATTTCCACGGCGCCGCAGATTCGTTACCCCGACTGCTATGGCATCGATATGTCGGAACTCGGGAAATTTATCGCCTTTGAGGCGGCCATCGAACTGCTGCGGGAGCGCGGACAAACGGGGCTATTGGCGGAAGTTTACAAGGCCTGTCACGACGAAGTGGCCAGCGGCGGTTCCGTCAATCATGTGCGCCGGATCTATGAAGCGTTCACGCCCGAGGAGATTTCCGCGAAGATCGTGGAGCGGGTGCGTCCGAAGGGCATCGAGTGGGAGGGGGAGATCGAAATTATTTTTCAGACGATCGAAAACCTTCACGCCGCGGTGCCGCACCACACGGGAGATTGGTATTTCACGGGAAAATATCCCACGCCCGGTGGCTACCGGGTGGTGAATCAGGCGTTCTTGAACTATTACGAAAAGTCCGAAGGCAGGGCTTATTGAATCATGGCTCTTAGCTACGAATCCTCCGGTGTCCGTTATGATCAGCTCGATGCGTTCAAACGTGCCTGCCAAAAGGCGGCGCGCACGACTGCAGGCGTCCTCTCCGACCATGGCTATGCGGAGCCGGCGACGACGCGGGGTGAAAGCGCCTACCTGATTGAAGCAGCGGATCATTTCCTCGCGCACGTCGAGGAAGGCCTTGGCACAAAGAATCTCGTGGCGGATGCGGTATATGCGGCGACGGGGAAGTGTTTCTATCGCGAGATCGCGATCGATACCGTCGCGACGATGGTCAACGACCTCGTGACGTGCGGGGCGTTGCCGATCTCGGTTGCGATGCACGCGGCGGTGGGCGACTCCGGTTGGTTTGCGGACGAGACCCGCACGAATGCTTTGGTCGCGGGTTTTGCCGAAGGGTGCCGTTCGGCCGGCGCCGTGTGGGGCGGAGGAGAAACACCGACGCTGGGAGGTATCGTGGAGCCGGAGGCCATCGTCTTGGCGGGCTCGGCGATCGGGAAGATTTCGCCAAAGCACCTGCGAATCACCGGTGATGTGCGGGAGGGTGACCAAATTATTTTTCTCGCGAGTTCCGGGGTGCAGACGAACGGACTTTCGCTGTGCCGGAAAGTCGCCGGGCAGCTGCCGCACGGCTATCAGACACCGATCGGGCGGGGTGATCCGCGCACATTCGGAGAGGCACTGTTGGCGCCGTCGGTCATTTACGTGGCATTTGTGCGCGAGTGTCAGCGCCGCGGATTAAAGCTCAACTACGTCGCGCATGTGACCGGACACGGTTGGCGCAAGTTGATGCGACTCGACGAGCCATTTGTCTACGAGATCACGAATCCGCGTCCGGCGCCGCCGCTTTTCAGGTTTCTCGAGGAGGCGGGACCGATTGAGCCCCGCGAGATGTATGCGACCTTTAACCAGGGTGTGGGTTTCGCGGCGTATGTCGCGCCGGACAATGTGGCCGCCGTTTTGACTGCGGCGAAGGACACGGGTTACGACGCGTGGTTAGCCGGGAAGGTGAAGCAGGAAGGCACGCGCAAAGCGGTGACGGTGCCCTCACTGGGAATTACGTTTGGCGGCGACACCTTGCAGGTCAGGTGAGGCCGGCCTGGGCACCCTGAGCGAGTGAACGATGAGCGCGGCGGTCGAACTTCGAGCGAACGACTGCGGCCGGGCGGCGTCGCGGCGGAGGGAAACGATTTTTTGGAGCGCAGTGGGAGTGGGGTTAGTCGGGTTGCTTTGGAGCATGGCGTGCGCCGTCCCGGGCGTGCCTTGGAATCCGGCGAGGTTGGCCCCGACGTTCGCCTTGGCGCGCGGCTTGCCAATCTATGCGTTGCGTGAAACCGGGGCGCACCTGGGATGGATTTACGGTCCGGTTTTCCCACTGTGGTATTTGCCGTTCGGCCTGCTGGAGAATCCGACCGTCGCGCTCGTGCTCGCTGCAGGGTGGAACGCATGCACCCTTATTTCGCCGGTCGGATTTGTCCTGTGGGCCGTGTTTCGTGCGCAGGCGGGGGTGGTGGTGCGGGTGACGTTCTGCGGGATTCTGCTCCTGTTCGCCAATCCTACGACATTGGCCGGTTTCTATTTCCTGCACGTGGACGCGGTGTGTGTGGCCTGCGTGCTCGCGGCCTGCGTCGCGTTGCACGCTCGCGTGTGGCGAGGCTGGCAGGCGGGACTACCGATGGCGGCCCTCGCCGTGGCTCTAGCGATGGCCACCAAGCAACTCGCGGTGATCTTCGTGCCGGCGTCGATCGTTTGGTTGTGGCGCGAAGGCCATGGCCGGCTCGTGCGAGCTTGGCTGTTTTGGCTCGTGGTGTGCGGCGGAGGATTGGCGGCGGTTTTTCTTTACGCGTTTGGTGCCGAAGAATTGGTGTTCAACCTCTATTGGTTCCATGCGCACAATCCGTGGCAGGGAACGTGGGGGTTGCTGGGGGCGCGGATCCTTGAGTTGGCGGCCGACTGTGGGGTCTGGGGAGCGGTCGTAGTGATCGGAGCTCTCGTGCTCCGCCCGAGGCAGCAAGCCCGGTTGGGGCCGGCAGCGGGATCGATGGTCCGTCTGCTTGGGTCGGCGGCACTGTGGCAGCTACCAGTTGGATTGATCGCGACGCTCAAGGTCGGCGGTGGACTCAATTCGGTCCATGCTCTTTCGTATGCCCTCGTGGCGGGATTGATCGTGTTGGGTGCGGCGATCATCCAGCACGATGCTGACCAGCGAACCGGGCAGGGGAATTTCCGGACCATTTGGCTGCCAGGGATTGTTGGGGTGTTGGTCGTAATCATCAGTATCCGACTCGTGGTGAAAAGAAACGTGGTCTTGATGCCTGATCGAGGGCTCGAGCAACTCGTGGCGGAGTCGAAAGCAAATCGTGGTAAGCACTACTATCCATGGAATCCGCTCATTACGATTCTGTCCGACCGCAAGGTCTACCCGTTTGATGATGCGCTGAAATGTCTGTGGATTGCGCAACTTGAGCCGCCAGTTGAAGCCATTCGCGCTGCAATTCCAACGGGTGCGGTGATTTTCTACCAAGAGCCGAGCCAGAGTAAGTTTGTGTTGAATTACCTTGGTCCGGAGTTGCGCCCGGCGGCCTTCCCGCAGCGTGAGCCGTGAGTTTTTCGGGAAAACTCCGAGCGAGGCGCGATCAGCACGGACGACCCCGATGAAATTTGGGCATCGGCTCAACGGCGATTTCATCGCGGTGGGGAGCGACGGAAAATCCGGCCGCGCGCCGCTGGTAATGTGCGCGGAGGAGGGACTGGCGGTAGCGGGTTTTCCGGCGACGGGTAAGGTGGAATAAGTGCGGAAACTGAGCGTGCGAGGGCTGCGCTAGGAGTAGCATTCGAGGTATTTCAGGCCCGTGCTGGTATTGAAGAGTACAACGGACTCCTCTGGTTTGACCGTGCCGGCGGCGAGGAGCGTCTTGAGGGCGGCGTAACACGCGGCGCCTTCGGGGGCGACGAACACGCCCTCGAGGGATCCGACTTCGCGGGTGCACGTGATCATCTGATCGTCGGGGACGGCGATGGCGCCACCGCGGGAGCTGCGGAGCGCATCGAGCATAATGAAGTCGCCGATGGCCTTGGGGACGCGCAGGCCGCTGGCGCGGGTGGAAGCGTTGAGGTGTTCGGCCGCGAATCTCTCGCCGGCGGTGAAGGCGCGGACGATCGGTTGGCAGCCGTCGGCCTGCACCGTAAACATCCTCGGTCGTTTCGTGCCGGGAGCAATCAGGCCAAGTTTTTCCATCTCATCGAAGGCCTTCCACATGCCGATCAGGCCGGTGCCGCCGCCGGTCGGGTAAAGAATGACGTCGGGGAGAGTCCAGTTGAGCTGCTCGGCGAGTTCGTAGCCGAGGGTCTTTTTTCCCTCGGCGCGGTAGGGTTCTTTCAGGGTGGAAACGTCGAACCAGCCCTCGGCGGTCTTGCGTTTCGCGACCTCGGCGCCGCAGTCGGTGATGAGGCCGTTGATGAGTGTGACGTGCGCGCCCATTTGTTCGCACTCGATGATATTCGCGCGCGGGGTGTCGCGGGGCATGAAGATGTGGGCCTCCATGCCGGCCCGGGCCGCGTAGGCGGCGAGTGCGCCGGCGGCGTTGCCGGCGGAAGGGACGGCGAGTTTCTTCAGGCCAAACTGTTTTGCCATGGAGACCGCGGTGGTCATCCCGCGGGCCTTGAAACTGGCGGTGGGGTTCTGGGCCTCGTCCTTGATCCAGAGCGAACGGAGACCGTGTTTCGCGGCGAGACGTGGGGCCGGGAGCAGCGGGGTGAAGCCTTCTCCGAGTGTGACGATGTCGCGATCGGAGCCCACCGGGAGCACTTCACGGTAGCGCCAGAGTGATTTGGGGCGGCTGCGAAGAGACTCCGGCGTGAGCGTGCGCGCGGCAGCGGCGAGGTCGTAGTGGGCAAAGAGGGGCTTGGAGCAGCAGGAGGAGACATTCTGCGGAACGGCGGCATCGTGCTGTTTACCGCAGAGGGTGCAGGCAAGGTGGGTCAGGTGCATGACAGAGAGGTGAACGGAGAAGGGGGCGACGAGAAGGTAAAACGCGGTCGGCCAACGTTGCGACGAAGGTCTTATTTCGGGGCGATTGGTGGTCGCGCGTTGACGGATTGCGGGTGGGCCGCGCAATCTGGGGAACTTCACCCCATGCTGCCGATCGTCCAGATTTCGCTCGACCTCACAAATCTCGAAGAAGCGTTGGCCACGGCCACGCTCGCCCGCCGCGCGGGCGTCGACTGGTTGGAGGCGGGCACGCCGCTCATCCTCGCAGAGGGATTGCACGGAGTGCGGGCATTGCGCGAGCGGTTCCCCGGGGTGCCGATCGTGGCGGATTTGAAGACGATGGATGGCGGCTACCTCGAAGCCGAGATGATGGCGAAGGCGGGCGCGACGCACGTGGTCGTGATGGCGCGGGCGCACGAGGAAACGTTGAAGTGCGTCGTGAAAGCCGGGCGCGACTACGGCATCAAAGTGATGGGCGACAATCTCGGCTGCCCGGACATGGTGGCGGGGGCGAAGTTGATCGAGGACTTCGGCTGTGACTTTGTAATTCATCACATCGGCTACGATGAACGGCGCGGGATCGCGGCGGCGGGACGGAGAATGCCGAGTCCGCTGGATCAGCTGAGAGAAGTCGTCGCGGCAGTTAACGTGCCCGTGCAAGCGGTGGGCGGGCTCACGTTGGAACAGGCCGTGCGTGCGCCCGAATTCGGGGCACCGCTCGTCGTGATCGGGGCGCCGTTGGCGGTGGATTCGGACGCGTTCCGGACGGCGGATGGCAATCTCGAGGGGACTCTGCGGATGATCTGTGACCGCGTGCATGGGCACGGCGATGTCGTAGTGGGGCGTTCCCGAAACGTGCGTTAATTTTCCCGATGAAAAGTCCTGCTGTCGTTAATTTTTCGTCCGCGCCACACAGCGTGGAATTGCGTGAATTTGCCCGACCCGAGCCGGGCCACGATGATGTGATCATGGCCGTCGAGGCGGTCGGCGTGTGCGGCAGTGATCTGCATCAGTGGACCGCGTCGCACAGCTGGAAGGTCAACTATCCTGTCGTGCTGGGCCATGAGTTTGGCGGACGCATTGCAGCGCTGGGTGCGGGCGTCAAAGCGTGGAGCGAAGGTGATCTGGTCGTGAGCGAGACGGCGGCGGTGATTGATGTGAACAACCCGATGAGCCGTGCCGGCCTCTACAATCTCGACCCGACCCGGAAAGGGTTTGGCTATGGTGTCGACGGCGCGATGACGCGCTTCGTGCGGGTGCCGGCGCGTTGTCTGCACCGCGTGCCGGCGGGATTGGCGATCGAGCACGCGGCACTCACCGAACCGTGCTGTGTGGCCTACAATGCCGTGATCAACAACGCGAAGATCCGGCCGGGCGATCGAGTCATGGTGTTGGGGCCGGGACCGATTGGGATTTTGTGCGCGGCGATGGCGCGGCTCGCGGGCGCGGAGGTCGCACTCGTGGGACTCGAACGCGACAAGACACGGCTCGACGTGGCCAAGGTCTACGGTTGCCAGACGATTATCGGTGATGCGACGGCGTGGGCTTTGGCGCGCGATGGACTCGGTGTGGATGGCGTGATCGACGCGGCGGGCTCGTCGGCGGCATTGAAGATTGCGCTCGAACTCGTGCGGCCGGCGGGCTGGATCAGCAAAGTGGGTTGGGGACCGCAGCCGTTGAATTTTTCACTCGATCCGCTCGTGCAGAAAAACATCACGCTGCAGGGTAGTTTCAGTCACAACTGGCCGATTTGGGAGCGGGTGCTGGCGCTCCTGGCTTCGGGGCAACTCGATGTGCGGCCGGTGCTCGGCGGCGTGTGGGCTTTGGAACATTGGCATGAGGCTTTCGAGAAAATGCACTCGGGCGAGATTGTGAAAGCGGTGTTGAAGCCAGTGTGAGTTCGAATTTTTAACCACAGCTAACCCGGATGGACACGGATAAATGCCTCTGAGAAGCGGGAGCGGGAGATAAAAACTATGCGACTCAAAGACAAAGTCATCATCGTCACCGGCGGCACGTCGGGCATTGGGCAGGCGATTGCGGAACGTGCGGTGGCCGAAGGCGCGCGGGTGCTGGTGCACGGGATCGAACGCGCCGACGGCGAGGCCGTCGTCAAGAAACTGGGTGCGGCGGCGGCGCTGCATTTGGATGATCTCGTCGATCCGGCGAGCCCCGCAAGGATCGTGGCCGCGACGATGGCGGCGTTTGGGCGCATCGATGCAGTGGTCAACAACGCGGCGATCGTGGCGCGGAGCAATCTCGCGACGACGAGTGCGGCGAATTTCGACCGCATGATGGCGGTGAACGTGCGGGCGCCGCTGCTCCTGATTCAGGCGGCATTTCCGCAGCTGAAGGCGAACGAAGGCTGCGTGTTAAACATCGGCTCGATCAATGCACACAGCGGGCAGGCAAATCTGCTCGATTACAGTCTCTCGAAGGGCGCGATGCAGACGCTGTCGCGCAACTTGGCCAACGCCCACTGCGTGGATCGGGTGCGCGTGAATCATCTGAATGTCGGCTGGGTGCTGACGGCGCGGGAGTATGCGCACCAGATTGAGCACGGGATGCCGACCGACTGGCCGCAGCACGTGCCGGAGCAATTCGCGCCCTCGGGTCGGCTCATCACGCCGGAGGAAATTGCGGCGGCGGCGGTCTATTGGCTCGGTGATGAGTCGCGTCCGGTGAGCGGGGCGGTGGTGGAACTGGAGCAGTATTCGATCATCGGGCGTAACCCGAACAAGAGCAGCACCAAGTAGCCGCCAAGCGTTATGCCCAAACTCGCTGCGTTTCCGAAAGCTTTCATGCGTCCGCTGTGCAAGGACGGGACGATGACGTTGCGCGAGTGGGTCGATCTGGCGGCGCCGCTCGGGCTCGACGGACTGGAGTATTACAGCGGGATGCTGGAGCTGGCCGATCCGGCGCGCTGGGCGGATGCGCGGCGCACGGTCGAGGAGCGTGGGCTCGTGATTCCGATGTTGTGCTGCTCACCCGATTTCTCGCATCCGGATGTCGAGTTTCGGCGGATGGAAATCGAGAAAGAGAAAAATTGGATTCGCATGGCGGCGGCGCTCGGCGCGGGATTTTGCCGGGTGTTGTCGGGCCAGCGACGGCCGGAGCTGACGCGCGAGCGCGGCGTCGAACTCGTGGCGCAGAGCATCGAGGCGTGTCTGCCGGAGGCGGAGCGGTGCGGCGTGACGCTCATCATTGAGAATCACTACAAGGACGATTTTTGGAGCTACCCGGAGTTCGCGCAGAAGATGGATGTCTTTTGCGAACTCGTGGAGCGTGTGCGGCATCCGCGCTTCGGAGTGAACTATGACCCGAGCAATGCGTTTCTCGCGGGCGATGATCCGCTGGAGCTGTTGCAGCGGGTGAAGCATCGGGTGGTGACGATGCACGCGAGCGACCGCACGTTGATCGAGGGCACGCTGGAGGATCTAAGAAGGGAAGAGGGCGGCGCGGAGGGTTACGCGAAGCGACTGCGCCACGGTGAAATTGGTAAGGGACTGAACGACTACGATGCGATCTTCGGCACGCTGCGCGGCGTGGGGTTTGACGGCTGGATCAGTATCGAGGACGGGGTCGATGGGATGGAGCAGCTCAAGGCGAGCGTGGCGTTTGTGCGCGGAAAGATGCGGGAGCATTGGGGTGCGCGTTCTGGGCCGGGACCCACCTGAGAGGGAGCGAGCGAGCCACGCGGAGGTGAGATTCGTCTTGGTTGCCCACGGGGCGTTAACCAAGCTGACCAATGCGCATGAAAAACCGGTTCGCGATACTCCGAGATCACGTCTTGCCGGCGCTGGTGTGTTTCATCCTCGCGGCATGGCTGGCGCAGGCCAACTGGTTTCAGAACATCGAGGGCGTCACGCTGGATCTGCGCACGCGGGCGCGCACCGACTATTTTCCGACGAATCCCCGCGACGATGTGGTGCTGGTGGGCATCGATCAGGCGAGCCTGGAGGCTCTGCCGAAGGGTTTCGGGCGCTGGCCGTGGGAGCGAAACGTGCACGGGAATTTCATGCGGTTGATGGGGCGAGTAAAACCGAGCGTCGTAACGTGGGACTTTTTGTTCGACGATCCTTCGCCCGAGGATGCGGCGTTCGCTGCGGGCATTCGGATCAGCGGAGTGCCAGTCGTCCTCGGTGGCGTAAGGGGCGAACCCGATCTCGGAATCAAACCGGAGGACGACGCGACCAAGCAGCTAAAATTGCAGCGACTCACCCGCATCAGCGGAGATCCATCGGCGATCCTCAACAGTCCGACGATGTCAGTGCCGCAGGCCCCGCTGGGCGCGGTGGCCGACGTAGGCTTTGTCGATGCACTGCCGGGATCGGATGGCGTGCGGCGCCTGGCCCCGCTGGTGGTGCGTATCGGAGACGTCGTGTATCCGAGCCTCGCGTTGCGGAGCCTCATGTATCACTGGCACGTGACGCCGGAGCAGGTGGAAGTGCGGCTCGGCGATGCCGTGGTGATCGCGAACGATTTTATTGATCGGCGCATTCCGATCGATCACACGGGCGCCTACCTGATCAACTACCGACATGACCTCCACGGGTTCAAACACGCGGGATACGCGGAGACTTTCGCCACCCTGAAGGAACACTTCGTCGATAAGAAACTGGACATGCCCGTGCCGGAGCTGAGTGGGCGCATCGTGCTCGTCGGCCAGACTGCGGCGGGGTTATCAGACTTCGGGCCGTCGCCGTTTTCCGCGTTGACGCCGTTGGTGCTCGTGCACGCCAATGTCCTCGAAAACGTGCTCAACGACGATTATGCCCGGAGGGCGCCGGTTGCGCCGTTGTGGCTGGGGGGCTTTGTGCTGACGGCGGCGAGCACGGCGTTTTTTTCCCGTCGCCGATTTCGGGAGCAGGCGATTTTTGCCATCGGCGTGCCGGTGATTTTTGCAGGTGGAGCGATGGTGTGCTGGGTGCAGGGGAGCCTGTGGGTGCCGATTGCATGGCCGGTGCTCGGGTTTGCGGCGGTGCAGGTTTTTTCGGTGGGCCGCCGGGTGCTCGCAGAGCAGAGGGCGAAGGAGCAGATCAAGGGAATGTTCGGGACCTACCTCGCACCTGAGTTGGTGAACCGGATGGCGGCGTCCGGCGTCTCGCCGGAGCTCGGCGGCCTCGAGGAGGATATCACGGCGTATTTTTCAGATATCCAAGGCTACTCGACGTTTTCAGAAAAACTGCCGCCGACGCTGTTGGTACATTTGTTGAACGAGTATCTGACGGCCTGCACCGACCTCGTGCACGAGGAGGGCGGCACGTTGGATAAATATATCGGGGACGCGGTGGTGGCGATCTACGGGGCGCCAGTCGCGCTGCCCGATCATGCGCTGCGCGCGTGCGTCACGGCGCTACGCACGCAGGACATGCTCGCGAAATTGCGCGAGAAGTGGACGGCCGAGGGTGAGCGTTGGCCGCTGGGCGTGCGTAACATGCGCTCGCGCGTCGGACTGAACTCGGGGTCCGCGATCATCGGGAACATGGGCAGCCGCACGCGCTTTGCCTACACGATGACCGGGGACAATGTGAATCTGGCGGCCCGCATGGAGAGCGGTGCGAAACAGTGGGGCGTTTATACCATGTGCACCGAGGCGACCAAGACGGCTTGCGAGCGGCACGGCGGGGACCGCGTGTTGTTTCGGCCGCTCGGCCGGATCGTCGTGAAAGGACGCACGCAGGCGGTGCCGTTGTTTGAGGTGTTTGCCCTGAAGGAAACAATTACCCCCGCGATGCGCGAGTGCCTCAGTCGGTTCGAGGCGGGGCTAGCACGCTACTACGCGCAGGAGTGGGATGCGGCGGCGGCGTGTTTTGCGGAGAGTCAGGCGCTGGAGCCGAATCAACCGGGCCGGGATGCGGGCGTGGCCAATAATCCATCGATGGTTTATCTTGAAGTCACGGCGCGGATGAAGGCCTCGCCGCCAGCGGCCGAGTGGGATGGCGTTTACGTGATGGAGGAGAAGTGAGGGTGAGAGGTTTGCCATTGCGCTCGGCGCCCGCGCCGCTGAAATCGGCGACGTCGCCGCCGTGAGTCTATTTTTCAACGTCCGCAAACTGCAGGTGCCTATTCCAGCCATGAAATCGTTCTTCCGAAAACTCGTCTCCGTCGTTGCCGTTGGCTTTGTTGCTTCCGTTTTGTCCGCCACGCTCGCCCACGCCCAGAATGCCAAGATCCTCAAGATCGTCGGCAAGGGCACGGTGACCGTGACCCGCGCGGGGGTGGATGTTCCCGCGAGTGAAAATTTTTCGCTGCAAGTCGGCGACATCGTCAACACGGGCCGCGGGGTGGAAGTGTTCTTGCAGCCGTATGCCGGTGTCATCGCGACGGTGAAGGAGCGTTCACACGCGGCGATGGAATCACTTGAGGCCGACAATGCCCTCCTCGACATGCGCTTAGGCGGCAGCGTTGTGGCGCAAGTCGAACCCAACAAGGGCCACAAATTCGGCGTGCGCACGCCCAAGGGTGTCGCGGCGGCGAAAGGCACCGTCTACAATGTGACGGTCGCGGGTCAGGCCTACACCGTGGTGACGATGGGTGGCAGCGTGGCGGTGTTTACCGGAAACTATACCACCGCGCAGGCCAACAGTATGGCGAGCGCGGGACCGACCGCCGCCAATAATGGCGTGTTTCTTTCACCTGGCAGTGCAGTCGTCTCTAGTGCGGCCACCACTCCTGGCCAGGCGGCGGTCGTCACCACCTCGAGCGATCCGGCGTCCGCTGTCGCAATTCAGTCGGCCGCCCAAGTGGCGGTGGCCGCCATCGCCCAAGTGGCGCAAGGCAACATCGGTGGCCAAGGGGCGGCCGCGACCGCGCAACTGGCTGGCGTGGTTTCCACCGTCGTGAACTCGGTGCCGAGCGCGATTGCGGCCGTAACGGCGACGGCGGCCACCGCAGCGCCAGAGCAGGCGGCCGCGATTGTGCAGGCCGCCGTCAATGCGGCCCCGGCCGGTCAGGCTACGGCGATCGCGCAACAGGCCACCCAAGGCGCGACCCAAGGTGTCGTGCAGGCGGCGGGCGGTAATGTTTCTTCGACTACGGTGCAGAATCAGATTTCGCAGATCGCGCAAAACGCAGCCCAGACGGCGGCGACCAAGGACACGGGCAACGCGGCGGCCATCGCGCAAACCGTGGCGCAGTCAGCTTCGGCCGGTGCCACCCAAGGCGCCAAGAACTCAGGGGTCGACGCCAACACGGTCGCGCAGACGGTCGCCTCCGCTGCCGCCACCGGTGCGGCAAAGGGTGCGACGACGGCGGCTCCGGCCCAAGCGCAGGCGATCACCAATAGTGCGGCCTCGGGCGCCGTGCAGGGTGCGGTCAACTCGGGCGCAAGTGCAGCGAGTGTCAGCACGGTGACGACGGGCACGGCGGCGCAGGGCGGTGCAAACTCGGTGCCGGGTGCGGCGCCGGTGACGACGCCGACGGTCACCACGCCGAATACGACGACGGTTGTGCCGACGCCCAACACGCCAACCACACCGATTGTCCCGCCAGTTAGCCCGTCCCTGTAAACGAACTTCGGGCTTTTCTGGGCAAGGTTTTGACGCGCCTTTGACGCGCCGGTCTCAACGACCGGCGCGTTTTTTTTGCGGCGGTCGGGCGGGTTGAGCGGTCCGGCTACGGGGCGGTGCGCTGGTGCGCGGGAGGGCCGGAGACTGCGCCCTATTTTACGGAAATCTCGCGGCGGACGGAGACGGCGGTGGCGGTGGGGAAATCGGCGGGCACGGGGAAGGTGGCGTCGCGGCGGGCGAGCCATTGGAGGGCGCGGATGACGACGGTTTGCACGCCGGCGCAGCGCATGCGTTCGGGTTGGATGTCGCCTTTCCAGACGTGGCCGAAGGTCGAGGTGTAGACGCGGCCTTCGCCGTAGGCCACGACCCACTCGAGCGGCCAGTTCATCGCGGTCTTCGGGTCGAAACCGTAGGAGAGCACCGTGAGGTTTTTCGCAGGACCGCGGGCGTAGTAGTAGACCTCGATGTCGGGTGTCTGCCACGCGCGCGGGAGGCCGGCGTGGATCGGGTGATCGCCGAAGCGGTGGACGACGGTGTTGAGGCGGGCGCCGTGGCCGGTGTTTTGGCCCTCGCCGACGGGGATGGTGACGAGTTGGGCGTCGGCGCCGACGGCGAGGGCGGGGCCGAATTCCTTTTTGCGCCAGCCGAGGCCGATCATGTCGTTGTAGGCGGACCAGGTCGGGAAGGCATTGTTGCCGGAGTGCCAGACGTAGAGGCCGCCGCCGCGCGCGACGAAGGTTTCGAGGGCGAGTTGGACGTCGCGCGGCCACGACGGACCGCCGCCGATGTCGTTGCACGTTTGGAGGACGACGTCGTAGGCGGAGAAGTTGGGGCGCCAGGTGTCCCAGCCGGGCGAGGCGGCGGTGGGAGGTGCGGTTGAGACATCGACGGTGAAGAGGCCGGTGGGCGCGAGGAGGCCGCGGATGAGAGCGGTGTTAAGTTGCCACGCGTGGTTGCTGAAGCCGTCGACGATGAGGAGGCGGATGGGTCTCGCAGCGGGTCGATTGGTGGCCGGCGCAGGAGCGGGAGTTTGAGCGGAGGCGAGCAGGGTGAGGGCGACGAGCACGGCGATGCGCGCGAGGGTGGTGACGAAGGTGCGGCGGGTCGGGCGGGCGGTGAACATAGGGGGAACGGGGCGGGTCGGAGACCGCGCCTTATTTGAGGAATTGAGCGACGGGGAGGCTAGGGATTTTTTCCAGGCCAGCGACAACGGTGGCGGCGTGGAGATCGGCGCCGGCGGCGTTGAAGTGCGTGTGGTCTTGTGGGTAGAGCGCAGCGGTTTTCTCTGCGCCGAGTTTTTCAAATTGATCAGCGACGGCGGCGCTGAGGTCGAAGAAGGCGACGTGGGCGGAAGTGGCGGTCTCGGCGGACCATCGGCTGTAGCGGCTCGTGCGTTCGATTTTGCCGTCCTTCCAATCGTTGCGGATGGTGAGCGAGAGGACGATCGGCGTGGCGCCCTTGGCCTTGGTGTCGGCGATCATTTTGCGGAGATACCAGCCGAAGGTGTGGATGACTTCGTGTTTCTTGGTGATGATATTGTCGATTTCGCGGGTTTCGTCGCCGAGGCCGGGGAGCGAGCCGCGGGCGCGACGGGCAGCGGGCGGGACGGATTCGTCTTCGTTGACGGAGCCGCCGTCGTTATGGCCGAACTGGATGATGACGAAATCGCCGGGATTGAGGTCGGCGAGGACTTGGTCCCAGAGGCCCTCGGTGACGAACGTGCGGCTGCTGCGACCGCCGCGCGCGCGGTTGGCGACGTTGATTTTGGAGAGATCGAAATAGTTGGCCAAAGGCTCGGCCCAGCCCTGTTGGCGCTCGCCGCGTCCACGGGCGGCGGTGGAATCGCCGGCGATGAAGAGGGTGGGGAGCGCGGGGTTGAGCGCAGTGCGGGTGGGCGCGGGATTATTGGCGAGATCGGGCGCGGGGGCGGCGGGAGTTTGCGCGGAGAGCGCAGCGGCGAGGCTGGCAAAGGCGAAGGAGAGGAGTGGGCGGAGTTTCATAGCGGAATGGGGTTGCCGTCACGGGGAGCGACGTAGGTCGGGAGGGAAAGGCCGGAGAGACGCAGCACGTAGGCGTGGGTGCCGGTGGGTGCGGCGGGGAAGGTGACGTGGAGCCCAGAAGTATTTTGCGTAAAGGCGAGCGGGGCGGAGGCGCCGAGCAGTTCAACGCGGGAGACTTTTTCAGCGGCGAGCGCGGCGAACGTGACCGGCGCGGTGGGCCAGGGGCCGAGGACGATGGCGTAGAGAAATTCGCCGCGAACGGTATAGCGGATGTGCGGGCCAGAGTCGCCGCGGGCGCCGCCGGTGCCGAATATTTTCCAATGGTGCGTGCCGTAGATGGCCTCGCCGTTGACGGCGAGCCAGTCGCCGACGGCGAGGAGTGTGGCTTGTTGCTCAGGAGGGATGGTGCCGTCGGCTTTGGGCGAGAGGTTGAGGAGAAGGGTGCCGTTTTTCGCGACGGTGTCGGCGAGGGCGCTGATGATGCTGGCGGGGCCGGCGATCTTCATGTCGCTGGTGTAGCCCCACGTGCTGCCGATGGGGTGATCGACCTGCCACGCGCCCGGGCGGATGCCGGCGGGAGAGCGGGAGCCGATTTTCTCGAAGTCGATGATCGAGCCGATCGTGGCGAGGTTGTCGCCCCCGGGGGCGTAGGCCGCTTTCTTGGAACTGATCGAAACGGTTTTTCCCCAGGCGGCGGCGCGGTTGTAGTAGTAGGCGGCGATCTGGAGCTTGAGCGGGTCGAGGTAGCGTTGGTCGATACCGTT